>SDBV01004626.1_pt1 | contig 19693 bp, 15 predicted proteins | sample 2277081 | NCBI WGS metagenome assembly SDBV01 (sample SAMN10402039, study PRJNA504765) | marine sediment metagenome | isolation source: marine sediment core GS10_PC15, 223 cmbsf | place: Arctic Ocean: Southern Knipovich Ridge | collected 2010
TTGGTATAACTTAGTTCCCTATTGTTGTATCGAGGCTCCTCTCCCGACGGATGGACCTTCACAGCCTTGCCGGCTCCCTTCGCCACGGCATGCCCTGCGGCGGTGTCCCACTCCATTGTGGGACCGAATCTGGGATAGACGTCGGCGCTGCCTTCGGCGACCACACAGAACTTCAAGGCGCTGCCCGCGTACAGGACCTCTACCCGGGGATACTCTTTTCTCATTTCCTCAAGGTAGGCCTCGAATGCTTCACCGGAGTGAGAGCGGCTCCCGGCAACCCGGAGCACATGCGAATCAGGATCGCCCTGGGACCTAAGAGGCAGTCGTTCACCCTTCTCAAAGAAGGAGTCCAATTTGTTACTGTCGCTGCCGGGACCGGAGTGAGATCCTCCCGGGGGACTGAGATTGCCCGCTGGGCTAAACCTGTAGGAGAACCCTGCCGCCCATTGGCCAGCAAGCTGGCCAGGGATCGGCTTTGAAAATCCACAGTACATGACATCGTGGACCGGAACGTACACCACGCCCAGAATGGGAAAATTGTTCTCGATGAGAGCGATGTTGATGGTAAACTCGCCGTTTCTCTTCACGAACTCCTTGGTGCCGTCGAGAGGATCGACCATCCAGAAGTAACGCCATTTTGCCCTCTCGCCGTAGGCTATGTCCCTACCCTCCTCACTGAGGACTGGCACGGGATCCGAAAAGAGGGAGGGGCAGACAAGGGGTGTGAGTCTCGCAAGAATAATGTCGTGGGACCGACGGTCGGCCATCGTCAGCGGCGAAGCGTCCTCTTTAAAATCAACTTCGAACTTTGTCCCGTAAACTTCAAGTATAGCACGACCCGCTTCGCAGACGATCTGCCCAAGAGGCGGGATCAGTGATCTCAGGGCGTTACTATTTATCATGAAAGCGGGCAATCTCCCTGATCGTCGGTGCTTCGCCGGTATCCTTTTTGATTCCTTTGTGCACGATTGCCGCTACCCCGGTAGACAGACCGTACAGATTGATGAATCCTGCCGCATCCCCATGATCATAGGTGCTCTCACCAAAGGAGGCCAAATCCTGCAGGTAGAGTGAATAGGGTGACTGCCGCCCCGCTATGATGATATTGCCCTTGTAGAGAACGAGCTTCATGGTCCCGCTGACAAACTCCATGATCTTAACCATAAAAGCTTCAAGGGACTCGCGGACGATGGAGAACCACTTTCCCGAGTAGACCAAATCGGCATACCGCGGAGCAAAGGCCTGTTTGCAGTGAAGGGCATCGGTATCCAGGGTGACCATCTCCAGTTCTCTGAGTGCGCAAAAAAGGACCGTGCCGCCAGGCGTCTCATAGACGCCGTGGCTCTTCATGCCCACCACGCGGTTTTCCACTATATCCGAACGACCGATTCCGCTCTCCGAGGCGATTTTGTTGAGACGAGTGAGAAGATCGACCGGGCTCATTTTCTCGCCGTCCAGCGCGACGGGGATACCCTTCGCGAATTCGATACTCACCTCTACCTCGCTGTCGGGAGCGTCCTGAGGAGAGACCGTCTTGACGAACATTTGCTCCGCCGGCCTGTTCCAAAGATCCTCCAGCTCTCCCCCCTCGTGGCTGATATGCCAGAGATTGGCGTCCCGGGAGTAGATATTCGTCTCCGATATGTCTCCCAGGGGAACGTCATGGTCTGTAGCATACTGGATTGCCTGCTCCCTGGATCGAATATCCCAGATCCGCCAGGGAGCTATGACCTGCAGATGGGGAGCCAGGGCGTTGTAAGTGAGCTCAAAACGAACCTGATCGTTACCCTTGCCGGTACAGCCGTGAGCCAGCGTGTCGGCTCCCTCTTTCAGCGCAATCTCTACCTGGCATTTCGCCTGGAGGGGCCGGGCGATGGAGGTGCCCAAGAGGTACCGCCCCTCATAGATCGCTCCGGATCTCAGGAGGGGAAAGAGGTAATCCCGGACGAATTCCTCCCGGACATCCATTACATAGAGCTTGGACGCCCCCGATTTGATGGCCTTCTCCTCGAGACCGCTCAGATCCTCATCCTGGCCGACATCCGTACACACGGCTATGACCTCGACTCCGGCATAGTTCTCTTTGAGCCATGGGATGATAATCGAAGTGTCCAGCCCACCCGAGTAGGCAAGACATACTTTCTTGACCTTATCCACCTTATACCTCCTTGAATTTTTTGAAGACCTGATCCAGGATCCCGATCCCCTGCAGCAGTTCATCCTCCGATATGATCAGAGGCGGCACAAGTCGAAGCACGTTCTGACCCGACCTCAGGATGAGAAGACCCGCCTCCTGCGCAGCCGTGAGCACCTTTGGGATATCGATCTCGTTGACCTCGATACCCCTCAACAGACCATCACCCTTGACCCGGCCCAGGAACGGGTATTTGCCCTTGAGTTCTTCCAAGTTTCGGGCCAGAAATTCACCCTTTGCCCCTACCTCCGCGATGAATCCGGCGTCAGACAGAGTCTTCCAAACCTCGAGTGCCACAGCCGTCGTTACGGGTCCCCCGCCGAAGGTCGTTCCGTGCTCGCCCACGCGCAGCAAGCTGTCTACCCTCTCGGGAATGAGTGTTGCCGACAGGGGCAGACCGGCAGCCAGGGGCTTTGAGAGTGTGACGATATCCGGAGCCAAGCCGACCAACTGGTAAGCATAGAGACTGCCCGTTCTGGCAAGACCTGTCTGGATTTCGTCCACAATGACAAGGACGTCGTGTTCCTTGCTGAGACGGTTCAGTGCGGAGACGAACTCCTCATTCATTTTTTCCAGTCCCCCTTCGCCCTGGATAACCTCTACTATCACCGCCGCAAAACTTCGGTCCAGCGTGCCTTCAAGCTGATCGACGTCGTTGAAGGGACATACCTCGAAACCTGGTAACAGAGGTTTGAAAGGATCCTGGTACTTGGGAGTGAAGGTACTGGAGAGCGCCCCCAACGTCCTACCATGAAATCCATTTGTGAAGGAAAGTATCCTGTGGTTCCCTTCACCCTTTGTACGCAGGGAGTAGAGCCTTGCGTATTTCAGCGCGGCTTCGTTGGCCTCGGTTCCGCTGTTGCCAAAGTGTACGGCGGCAAAAGGCCCGCTATCAACAAGTTTCTGCGACAGTTTGAGCGCAGGTTCTGTGGCGTAGAGATTGGATACGTGGATGAGCTTGCCCATCTGCTCCGCCGCAACCTGAGCGAGATCTTTCTTTCCGTATCCCAGAGCATTGACGGCGATACCGGATCCGAAATCCAGATACCGCTTGCCGACACGGTCGGTCAACCATACCCCGTCGCCGTGGGTAAAAACGATGAACTCGGTGCTGTAGTTCTTGGGAAAGGGTGGATTCTTGACAGTGGAATTGTTCATTGACTTAACTCCTCATCGGTGTTTTCTAATATGATCTCGGTTCCGATTTTTCCGGAAACGAGCCGCTCGAGATCACGCGGCCTCCTGTACTCCCCTATAACGATTCGCTCGACTCCCCTCTCGAGGGCTTCGGCCGAGGCTTTCACTTTCGGTATCATTCCTCCGCTGATCGTGCCGCTCTCGATCTCGGCCATAGCCTGGACGACGGTTAAACGCGGAATCGGCTGTTCATTCTTCAGTACCCCCGGGATGTCCGAAACGAAGACCAAAACTTGAGCACTCAGCTCCCCGGCCAGACGGAAGGCCACCGAATCGGCGTTGATGTTCAGTCCTTCCTTCCGATCCGTATCCATCGAAGTGGAGGATATGATCGGAAAGTAGCCCTCCCGCAAAAGCAGCTCGACAAGGGTGGCATCGATTTGAGAGATCGACCCCGTCCGCGAGTCATCTGTTATCGGGGATCCCTGGAAGAGCCTTCCATCCGAACCGCTCAATCCGACGGCGTTGATACCGCAGGATTGAAAGACCCGCACCAGCCGTTTGTTGACCTGGCCGGAGAGGACCATGTCGACATACGCCATCTCTTTGGCCGTGGTCATTCTAATGCCGTCTCTAAAAACCGGTTCCATGCCTACCAGACGCATCAAGCCGCTCAATTCGGCGCCACCTCCATGAACGAGAAGGCATGAACGGCTCGCCTGGAGCTCCCTGATCTCCGAAGCCATCGGCCCCAAAAGAGACACGTCACTCGATACTTCACCCCCTATCTTTATGACCAGTTTCTTCATAATCTCACCGCCCTCTCAGACCAGCTTCTCCTTGATGCCCGGTATCCTGGTAACCAGCGAACGGATCAGCCTCCTTCGGGTAACTCCGTCCCTGGCAATAAGGAGGATGGTATCATCACCGGCAATGGTGCCGAGAATCTCACCGAGCCCGAGATTGTCAAGCCCGTAGGCCACACTGTTGGCGTAACCCGGAAGGGTCCTGATAACTCCCAGAGTTCCAGAAAACTCCATGAACAGAAAGCCGTGCAAGAGAGAGCCGATGATGTCCGACTCCGAGCCGTCTGCGCCGTTTCGCTCCGGAGGCATAACGTAGAAGTAGCCCCCCTTCCCATCGGGTCGCTTTCCCACGTTGAGCTGTTTCAGGTCCCTCGACAGGGTTGCCTGGGTTATCGAGTATCCCCTCTCATCCAGAAGATCCAGAAGAGCACTCTGGCTTTTGACCCTGATTTTACCCAGGATCGCCTTAGTCGTGCTCAGTCTGGCAGCTCGCTCTTCAATTTTCATGATGTATAATTATAGTTTATTTTGCATAAATATACACCATAATAATCGGTAAAGATTAATGATGTCAAGAGTAATCTTGACCTGCCTTGCAAGTCGTGTTAGTTTCTGAGTTGGATGAGCTACACCAATCCCCTCGAAATAGGAATCCTCGCATGCCCTGGTGGTGAGGTCTTTGCAAACGAGATCATCTCCAACCTGAACCGGATCTCAAAACAGGAGTTTGAAAGAAGGGTCTCGAAACTCGCCAAAAAAGCGAATCTCCCCCAGGACGAGGTGATGGGCAAGGCGACTTTTTACAGAAACATCACCAAGCCCTTTTCGGACCTGGATACTTCGGCGGATCAGTTTCCCGACGGCAACTTCAAAATTGGCGCTCATTTTACGCGATTCGCCAATGGGGAGTTCAAAACAGAGATTCTCAAGTCGGTTCGGGATATGGATGTCTTTGTCGTTCAGGATGTGAGCAACCAGTATCCCGTCACCTTCCACAGCCCAAACGAATCTATGCCCCTCTCCCTGAACGACCACATCTTCTGCCTCCTGGTAACAGCCGATGCCGCCCTCCAGGCAGGGGCCAGGCGCGTGACTCTTGTTCTTCCCACCTACCCCTATTCGCGGCAGCATAGGAAGCGCACACGGGAGGGCCTGACTGCGGCCCGGTTCGGTCAGATCATGGAGTATATGGGTGTCGAGCGAATCATAACCCTCGATATCCATTCCCGCGAGATAGAGAACACCTTCAACCATCTGAGGCTGGAAAATCTTCACGCCTCCTATCAGATTGTCAAAGTGCTCAAAGATCTGGTGGATCTGAAGAGCCCGGATCTCATGATTGTTTCACCTGATACGGGAGCTGTCGATCGGAACAAGTTTTATGCCCAGACCCTGGGCCGCCCTCTCGGGCTTCTCTACAAGGAGAGAGACTATTCTAAGCTCAGCGTTAATGCCGAGGACTGTAACATAACCAACACGCAGCTGCTGGGCTCTGTGGCGGGTAAAATCGTGTTCATGGGCGACGACATGCTGGGAACCGGCGGGAGTATCCTCGGAGCTATGCGGGCCCTCAAAAACCTGGGGGCCGAAATGACCCTCTGCTCGGTCAGCCTGCCTCTGTTCAACGGAAATGCCGTCGATGTGTTCGACAGGGCCTACCGGGAAGGATACTTCTACCGCATCATTGGCACCAACGCCGTCTATCACGATGAGAAGCTGCTCTCCAGGGAGTGGTATCTCGAGGCAAACGTTTCCGCTCTCTTTGCCGAGAGCATCTTCAGGCTGCACCACAACCGAAGCGTTAGCACCCTCCTGGATAACAGAAACATCATCGAGGACTTGCTCAAGAAGCACAACTAGCTCGAGGGGTGGTATTGACTATCTGTCTTTCGCGCCCTTTTTCGGGGCTTCACAGGTAGAACATCGATTCGAGTCGTTATAGAGAAACTCCTTGAGGTGCAGCCGCTGCCCGCACCTCTCGCAGAAGAGACGAAACGGAAACACGTGGCGTCTGAAGAAAATGCATACCCCAATGATGACTATGATAACAGGAATCAGGTACAAGTCGCCCAGGGCAAGACGATTCGAAAGATAGGTGTAGCCCCACAGGGCCAGCAGACCGATTCCGATGTAAAGGGTTGCAATCCTCTTCGACGTTCCCTCCTTCAAATGTCTCCTCTGCAGGAGATTCAGCACAAATATGAGCACGACGGGATAGTAGAGGAATCGATTGAGAAAGGATGTAACAGCAAAAGCGTTCATAGCGTTTCTGACATAGCGTTTCTGAATTCGAGAGACTATATCACGAGCGGCGAAGAGCGGTCAATGCTGATCCAGATCAGCACAGATCAACGCGGCTAACGCAACGGCTTCTTGCCTTGCCTATAGGTCTCTCGAGACGTTAAAATGGGAGAACGATCATGAATCGAATCTGCCTCTGCCTGACAGGCCAAACCCTCGCGGAGAACGCCCGGAGCGTCGAGAAACACTCGTGTGATGTGGATCTGGTCGAGCTGCGGGCAGACTTCTTGGCGGAGCACGAGCTCGGCGCCCTGGATCGCTTCCCCGCCATGATCCCGGTCCCGGCAATCCTGACTGTCAGAAGAGAAGCAGATGGGGGCGGTTACGTCGGCCCTGAGAGCAGAAGAATCGACCTGCTCAGCAAGGCCGTCAGCGGGGGCTACGATTTTTTGGATATCGAAGAGGATCTGCAGGTCTCTGCGATGGAGCAGTCGTTGCGGGATCGGGGCGGACGAATTATCCGGTCGATCCACAGCTTCTCAGGCATGGTGCCGGAAATAGAGAAGAGGATCCGCGGTCTCAAACGCCATCCCACGGATCTTCCCAAAGCGGCGATTCAGATGGGGAGAACCCGCGACCTCGTGACGCTGGTGGGGCTCTACGAGAGGCTGAGAGACCTCGAGAAGATTCTCGTGGGCATGGGCGTGGCCAGCTATCCCCTGCGTATCCTGGCAGGGCGTCTCGGCTCCTATCTGACCTTCTCGTCGCTTCCGGACAGGCAGCAGGCCGCCGAGGGGCACGCCGATCCGGTGACTCTGAGCGAGATTTACCGGTATCACAACATTGACGCCGAGACCAGAATCTTTGCAGTCATCGGGAACCCTATCATGCACTCCTTCTCCCCACGTATCCACAACAGAGGATATTCGCTTCTGGGTCTGAACGCGGTGTATCTGCCTTTTCAGGTCGACGAGATCACGGACTTTCTCACCCTGGCGGAAATGCTTGGAATCGAGGGAGCATCCGTCACAATTCCTCTAAAGGAGGTTGTCATTCCCCATCTCGCCGCAAAGACCGACAGCATCGCTGCGACCGGCGCGTGCAACACGATCGTCCGACAGAGTGAAGGTTGGCAGGGAGAGAACACAGACGTTGAGGGTTTTCTCACTCCTCTAAAACAGGCCCTGGAGCATGACCGGGAGAGAAGGCCTCTACCGCAGGGATGCAAGGCGACAGTTATCGGTGCGGGAGGAGCCGCCAGATCTATCGTGTACGCCCTTCGCAATGCGGGTTACACCGTGCTCGTGCTCAATCGAACCCTGCAGCGGGCGAAGGACCTGGCAGAGGCTTTCGGATGCAAGGCATCAGAGTTAGACAGAGGGGCCTCAGAATCGATAGCAGACCACAACGATCTTATTGTTCAGACCACGAGCGTGGGTATGCATCCCGATCTCACCGGCGATCCTCTACCGCATTACCGCTTCCGAGGAAACGAGGTTGTCTACGACATCGTGTACAATCCCCCGGTTACACGCTTTCTGGAGCGTGCCCGGAAGGCCGGCTGCAGGATTATCTATGGAAAGGAGATGCTGATATCCCAGGCAGAGCACCAGTTCAAGCTTTTCACGGGCCAGGACTACCCGGACCCCCGGGAAATCGATCTCGACTTTTAGAATCCACCGAGAAGGGAGGAGGGGATTCTTCGGACCAGGCCCATCTTGCTGACCTTGATCCCCATCTCCTCACCGGTTGGGATGACCCTGCCCACCAGTACGAGATCGGATCGAGTGGGTGATTGAGCCCGGGTCTTCTCGATTCGCAGTGGTTTCATCTCGAGCTTGCGGGGCCTGCCCGAGAGGGTGCGCTCGATGATCTCTAATGCCGACCGCTCCTTTATCGCCTGTTCGATCAATCTAACCTTTCCCAGGTAATCCAGACCCTTTGCCTCGTTCATCTCCCCCTGGCCGGCGATGGGCCGTACCAGGTCTTTCAGGAGTATCAGTCGTCCCTCGATCCTTCTCCTTACCTCATCGAGCTGCTGGGGAGAGAACCGATCGGAGACGGATTCTAATTCCACCAGCAGACCCGATCTGATTTCATCTGCGGCCCTCTCATCCCCGGCGGAACCGTACGCAGCCCCAGAGGAACCGTACGCAGCCCCAGAGGAATCGTACGCAGCCCCAGAGGAACCGTACGCAGCCTCGTCGGAACCGTGTTTTCTCCCGGCGGAACCCTGCTTTACCCCGCCTGGCTCATAGTCCCATACCGGGAACAGATCCCCGGACAGAGGCCCGACAGATTCGAGCAGGGGTTTTTCCACCGGATGGTCCTCACCCCTCCCTGAAATGCGCTTCACCTGCGGCACATACTCGAAACCCGACCTTACGAGCAAACCTCTCCACTGTTTCTCCTCCTTCGAATCGAGGAGGTAGACACCTTCTGCTAACTTTCTGCTGATGTATGGTTTCAGTAGATGCTCCAGAAGCTCCCGTTTTTTTTCGATCACCGTCAGCACGATTCCTTCGTAAAGGGTAAGGGCTTCAAACTCCTGTTGCCACGTGCGCAGTGTGACGAGCACGTTCTGCGGGAGAGAATTCTGAGTTGCGTGCTTCAGAGACTCCAACAATTCGTCAGCACGATACCCCAGGTTCAAGTAGTTTTTAAAAGAATCCCGATTGAGCTCATAACTGCACACCAGATCGAAACTTCTGATCTGGCAGGTCAGGGCAACTGGCAATCCCTTCAGAAGGCGTACCTCCGGGGTAAGAGTCACCTCGAAGTTGGGTTGAACGGTCAATTTCCCCCCGTTTCCTCCCCCCGCTACAAGAGGACGGGCGTGCGGATTCAAGACCAAAAAATCTGCAGGCATTCCCATGCCAGCCACCGCAGAGATCAGAATGCCCAGTCGTCGGAGGTGTCGAACGAATTCGGCAATCTCTTCGGCGGATGGCAGATCCCCCGGTTTTTCCATGTTCCTCAGTGCGGCGATGGTGCAGAGCCGTCTCATAGAGGTTGCGTCGACGGCCTTTGTGGCGGATAGATTGGCCAAAATGATTTTGAGCAATCCGGCAAACTTTCCGATCGGAACCGAACCCCCTCCTGTGGCGCCGGCAGACCAGAGAAAAGCGAGTGCATCACCGGCGTCGATTCCGGCCATTCTCTTCCACTCTGCCAGGTCGGGCTCTAAAACACCGCCTCGCTGCTCCAGAAGTCCCAAGTTTTCCAGCGAACTTTTAAGGATGTCCAGTCTCGATCGCCCCTCTTCGAATGTCTTGAGAGCGGGAAAAATCTTCAGGATCGCCTCTTCACTGCGCCCAGTTAAGGTGCCGCTCTTTCGGACGGGCAAACCGCTGTGAAGCGCATACGACAGGAAGGCTGTGAGCAGTGAATCACCCAACCAGGGTCTCTCAACATCCATCTCGATCACATCGCAGCCAACAGAGAGAATATCCGGATGAAGGGCATTTCTCGATACAACTCCCTCGAGCAATGGATTCAATCGAAGCCGGATCTCCTGCCCCTGAGGCTCTCGATAGAGCAGAAGCCTGCGTTCCAGATTGACGAGAGCCCTCTGCAGATCCAAATAGGAGATCCCCTCCTCGAGGACACGATAGATCCCTTCAAAAGTCGGACTCCCGAGAATCTTGACTACCGTGAGTATCTGCCTGTCGCAATGACCCAAAAGAGCCGTTATCCGGCTGCGGGTAACCTTCCGCTTGAGGAATTTGACCAACCGCCCGATCAGAGTGTGCTTGTTAAAGGGTGTTGAAATATCACCCAGATAGTTCCTCATGAGATCGAAAAACACCGCGTCGGGAAGGGTTAATACACTCCGCTGCCAACCTTCGGATTTTTTTATCTCACTCTCTCTCATCTCAACTCGTCTTCATCCCAAATTTCGATGGCATATTCGTAGCCCTGCTCGGTGAGAAACTTCTGCCTGTTGGCAGCAAAACGCTCCTCATTCGTGAAACGGGAAACCAATGAGTAGAAGGTGGCGTTTCTCTCTTTGGGTCTCAGTATACGACCCAGACGTTGCGCCTCCTCCTGCCGCGAACCGAAAGTGCCGGATACCTGAATGGCCACGGACGCGTCGGGTAGATCGATGGCAAAATTCGCCACCTTGGAAACCACCAGAATTTTGATACGACCCTCCCGAAAGGCCTGGTAGAGCTCTTCTCTCCTGCTGTTCGGGGTCTTGCCCGTAATGAGGGGCGCTTGGATTTTAGCAGAAATCACGCGAAGTTGATTCAGATACTGTCCTATAATGAGTATGCTCTCTTCGGGATGATTGGCGATAAGCTGCTCTACAATAGGGAGCTTCAGGGGGTTCTCCGAGGCGATTCGGAACTTCTGCCTTCTGTCCGCGACAGCGTAGCTGATATCGTGACGCTTAGGTAAGCTGACCCTGATCTCGACGCAGCGGGCTTCTGCGATCCATCCCTTCGCTTCCAGCTCCTTCCAGGGAACGTCGTAGCGTTTGGGACCTACCAGGGCAAAAACATCCTCCTCGCGACCGTCTTCCCTGACCAGAGTTGCAGTCAGCCCCAGCCGGCGAACCGCCTGTATCTCCGCGGTGATACGAAAGACCGGTGCCGGAAGAAGATGAACCTCGTCGTATATGATCAAACCCCAATTCCGCTCTCGAAAGAGCCTGAAATGGGGAAAGCTCTGATCACGTCTGTCCCTCCAAACGAGAATACTGTAGGTTGCTATGGTCACCGGCCGCACCTCCTTGCGATCACCGGTGTACTCCCCGACCGCCTCCGCCGGGATGGTCGTTTTATCCAGTATCTCGTCGATCCACTGATGAACAGCTGCCACGTTGGGAGTAACAATTAGCGTGTTTGTCTGCAACCGCGCCATCACTGTCAATCCTATAATAGTTTTCCCGGATCCGCAGGGAAGAACCACCGTACCGAAACCCGTTCCCGGTATGTCCAGCCCCGCGAATGCCTCTGATGCCTCGATCTGGTACTCTCTGGGCTTAAAGGCTTTACCTGCGAGGGAGCTCTCCCTGAGCTCGATAGCCAGATAATCTCCTGAAACGAGGGGCGCCTCATCGGTAATCGGGTATCCCACGCTGATAAGCTCCTGCTTGAGGGTGCCCCGATTGACCAGCTCAACGAGAAGTCCGTCTTCTGTTTCCGTGAGCATGGATGTGATTCTCTTTGATGCCATCAGCTCCCGCCGCAAAGCCGCTGAAGTCACCTCCAGGAGCAGAATGTCTTCCTTCTCGGTGGGAAGGAGACGCAACTTTCCGTAGCGTTGCAGTATCTCCGCGACGCTGACCAGTATGTTCCTGGGAATCGTGTAGCGGGAGTATGCAGAGAGAATATGCACGATTCGCCCTTCCGTTATGCCGGCCGAGGCAGCATTCCAGAGGGACAGGGGAGAAATCCTGTACGTGTGAATATGTTCCGGCGATTTCTCCAGCTCGGCAAAGAGGACTATCCTATCACGGGCTTCAGCGAAAAGGGGGCTGTGTACATCGAGCAGCAATGTGCTGTCACTCTGGACAATCAGTGGTTTCTGAGATTCCGTCATGAAATGTACTTTATATTATACAGAGAACGGTCGCTCAGTGGCCACATGGGGAGAAACATTTTTGTGAAACTCGAGGCTTGGACTGCCGAACATAACTACGAAGACTGCAAGCATAAAAAATGGCAGTTGGCACGATGGTCTTGAGATCTTCGATCTTTACGGTTGTCAGTCAAAATCAAGCGCGTTATGCTCGAGGTGCTATTTTGATAAGAAAAATTACTTTCCTTCTGGTACTCTCAATCTGTTCCCTTGTAGCCTTTGGAGAGGTGCAATTCGAGGGACTGGATATTAATTCCACGAATTATCTCATTTTCAAAGCCACAACCGACCTGCCCGAATTCGGGACCTACGATACCCTCTTTTCGGCCGCTCTGCAGGATCGAAAGCTCAAACAGCTGACATTCTTTCCAGAGACCATCACCTTTTTGAAGGATAGCGAGCAGCTTCAGATTCAAAACCGGTTCGGGGTTTTCAGGTCAAACGCCAGACTTGGGAATATCACACCGATTGACCTCTTCCCCTCCTTTGTGGAGGGTCACCAGATCGGGACCGGAAAAATCACCCCAATTTCTTCTTCCCCTAACGGGAAGTACCTCGTTTACTCTCGTCCCACCTCGGCTGCTTTCGGCGATCTTATTCTCTACGATCACACAAAGGCCAAGGCGACGGTCATTGCCGAAAAGGCCGAGCTCAAGCTCAGAGATCCACTGGTGATCTGGTCACCGGACTCCAAGACCTTCGTTTACAGTACCGGTGGAAACATTTTTTACTTCTCGATCAATCAGTACAACGAAAACCGAATAATGGCCGAGGAGTTCAGAAAAGTTCATGAAGGCACGATAAATAGCGCCCATTGGGGAACCGGTAACAACCTCTACTATATAGCCAGAACCCTGGTTTATCGAATCGGAAGCCATGAGTTCTTCACCAAGAGTCTCTACTCCGGATTGCTGCAGGTGGGTGAAATCGTTGGCAAAATTCCTTTTCAATTCGATCCCAACTTCGACAGGTTTTGGATTTCTCCGGATGGAAACAAGATTCTTCTGAGCAAGGGGGGGCGAAACCTCTTTCTCTACTACCTTGCTACCGAAGATTTCACAACTACCGGAAGTCCGACCTCCCTCCCCTACCTCTACCTTCCCAGGAACACGACCATTAAGAGACTCATCTGGTCTATCGGCGATTCGATAACCCTTCTCGCCAAAAGCATTGTCAAAGGCAAAAGCAAGACATCACTGTTCCGTTTGGATATAAATGATGAGAGACCCCCGTCTGCCTTCAGGCAATTGGACGAAACCGGTGTGAGGGAAATCAGTCTTTCTCCCGGCCAGATTAACATCGCTCTGCTCAAAGACGACCGGATACTCATCTACGATTATCTCGAGTGGAGCAAAGTGGACGGGATCCCCTATAATCTGCCTCTATCGGTTCTGTGGAAAAGTGAGCGCGAGCTTCTCATCGCAGGTACCTATACCATCAGGCTCTACAACTTAAATATCAACACGTCAAAGTTGATCGCCCTTTCTCAACCCGGCGAATCCGGCTATACGGAAGACGAGCGGTATGTGCAAACCAAAATCCAGGATGGGGTTTTCCAGATAAAACAGACAGACACCGGGTGGGAGAGCACGAGGGATTTCACCATCCGGGAGCGCAAGGTTGCAACATCCTCCTATAGGGTTTATCTGGAGGGCTCCTCCCGCGGCAGTTACCGCAACGTGATAATGATTCGCAACATCATGGGTTACGGCACTGTTCCCCTTCTGCCACCCGAGGAGATTGCGTACGAGCGGTTTCCGCCACAAGACGAGCCCATCAGCTACAGTAATTTCAACCACGGATCGAGAATCCGGCGCCGGGAGGTGGCTCTTGTATTCGATGCCATTGATTCCATCGAAGGGCTTACACTCATTCTCAACATCCTCAGCGAATATGGGCTCAAATGCACATTTTTCATCAATGGTGAGGTTATCAGAAGGTATCCCGGAGCTATAAAGGAAATCGCCGATTCGGGACACGAGGTAGGCTCCCTGTTCTATACCAATTTCAATATGACAGACTCGAAGTTCACGATCGACAAGCAGTTCATCAAACAGGGGCTTGCCCGTACCGAGGACGACTACTTCGCTGCAACAGAAAAGGAAGTCTCCCTCATTTGGCATGCGCCCTACTACTTTGTCAGTTCGGATATCATTCAGGCCTCGAAGGAGATGAACTATACTTATATCGGCAGGGATGTCGACTCCATGGATTGGGTGACAGAGGACCGAGTCGCCCTCACTCCGGAAATCTATCTCCCGGCCAGCGAGCTGGTCGAGAGAATCATAGAGAAGAAGAAACCGGGCTCTATCGTTCCCATGCAGGTCGGGATTCCCGAAGGCAAAAGGCGAGATTATCTCTTTCAAAAGCTGGATCTTCTCATAAATGCTCTCGAAAAGCTCGGTTATGACATTGTCCCCGTCTCCGTTATGATCGAGCATTCGAAATAGAGAATAACAACACTTGATTGTAAGACAGACACCGTTTGTATGCCAGACAAAGTCTGCAAGACAAACACCGTTTGTCAGGGTACAGGTGAAGATTATACCTGTTGGAACCGATAAAGATACTAAGAACAACCAGGGAGGGATGGCACCACTTGAAAGCAACCAATCCACTCAACGCCTACCGTGAAACGCAAATCAAAACGGCAAATCAGGTAAAGCTCATTATCATGCTCTACGACGGCGCCATCAAGCAAGTGAATCTGGCGATGGAAGCAATGAAGGAAAAACATCGAAAATTCGATGCCATGAACAACAGCATCATCAAGGCACAGGACATTATATCCGAGCTGATGGTGTCGTTGGATTTCGACCATGGCGGGGACATAGCTCGAAACCTCTTCAGTCTCTATATCTTCATGAACCGACAGCTTCTCGACGCCAATGTTAAAAAGCTCATCAAACCCCTGGAAGATGTGAAGCGGATGCTCATGGAACTACGTGCGGCATGGGTCGCAGTATCGAAAAGGACCGACCTCGAATCGGGCCCTCAAAACGGAAACGGCATCAACATCGCGGGATAAACTTTCACACTGAAAGGACACAAAATGGGTGATACGGTACTTGTTCAGACAGCGACGGATAAGGAAATCGAACAGCGGATTGCGTTACTCAGACGGCTGCGCGAGATACTTACAGCTCAGAGAAAAAAGTTCAGTAACTACCTCGCTCTCCTCGAGAGGGAAGAGGAGATCATTCGGAACGGAAACCTCGAAAAACTCGAGTCCCAGGTCGAAGTGGAACAATGCATTATCAGTGAAATATTTACGCTGAAAAAGGTCATCAGACCCCTTGATGAGCTGTACAGAAAAGCCTATCCTCTGAAGGAGAAATCGATTTCAAATCTCGAGTCGAGCCTGGAAAACATCAAAAAACAGGTCCTTGCAAAAAATGAGAAGAATCGGCTGCTTCTGAAGGAAAAGATGGCTCTCCTACGACAGGAGATCAAAGACCTCCGTTCAGGGTACAGTATGAAGTCACCTTTTAGAGAGATTGGAACGCCTACCCTTGTCGATATCTCGACATGAATGTCCCGCTATACCTCGTTGACGGCTACAGCATCATATATCGTTCCTATTTCGCCTTCCTGAAAAATCCACTCCGAAGCCCGGACGGACGGAATACATCGGCCGTTTTCGGGTTTTTTCGATTTCTCTTTCAATTGAATAAAATCAAAAACCAGGGACAAATCATTGTCACCCTGGATTCGAAGACCCCCACATTTCGCCATGAGCTCTACCCCGAATACAAGGCCAACAGAGAGGCAGCTCCCCAGGATCTGCACGATCAGGTACCTGTAATCGAAGAGCTTCTCGACCTTCTGGGTTTTGCCTGCGTCGTCTCCGATGGGTACGAAGCGGACGATGTTATCGCGACCCTTGCCGAGACCTGCCGCAAGGACGGAACTCCCTGCTACATTCTTTCGGGGGACAAAGATTTGCTTCAGCTGGTAGGGGGCCCCGTAAAAATCCTTCGCCCCGGCAGAGGCGCCGAGGGCTTCACAGAGTGGGGTCGGGACGAGGTCTTCGAGAACCGAGGGGTCTATCCCGAGCAGATACAGGACTACCTGGCCCTGGCCGGAGACTCCTCGGACAACGTGCCGGGAGTCGCCGGGGTCGGAGACAAGACGGCTATCAAGCTTCTCGGGCAGTTCAGTGACATGGATGAGATCTACAACAGTCTCGACAAGATCAAATCAGAGAGTCAGCGCAAGAAGCTGGAAGCGGGGCGCAAGAGTGCCTACCTGAGCAGAGACCTCGTGGTGCTCAAGCGTGACACGCCGGTGAACGAGGAGAGGCTGCGGCCCCGCGAACCTCAAATCGAAAAAGCCCTCGATCTCTTTCACAGAGAGGGTATCCGCTCCTTTGACGATGAATTGGGTGCCGGGACTGCAGGCAGAAGACCGAGTGGTGAGGCAGAGCTGAAGAGGATCCGGCCGGGCATGTACCGCTGCATCCTGGATGAAGGTGAGCTGGACGAATGGATCGAGAAGGCCCGATCCTGCAGGGTCTTTGCCTTTGACTGCGAGACGGACAACATCGATGAATTGTTAGCCAACCCTCTCGGGCTATCTCTGGCTACGGGCACGGGGGAGGCCTGCTATGTGCCTCTGAAAGCACGAAAAATGCCCAGCGGAAAGCGATGCATCGAAGAATCGGTAGTCAAAGAGAAGATACGCGCCCTGCTCATCGATCCCGACATGAGGATAGTCGGTCAAAACATCAAGTATGACTACAAGGTGTTCAAGCGCTGGGGCATCGAAATGGGCAACCTCTACTTTGACACCATGGTGGCCGCCTGGGTACTCGATACGACACGATCCGCCTACAACATGGATCGCCTTGCCCGAGACTATCTGGGATACGAGACGATCCACTACAGCGATCTCATCGAGAAAAACAGTAGCCTGACCCTCGCCGATGTGGATCTGGAGCAGGTTACGGATTACGCCGCAGAGGACGCGGATATCACCTTTCAGCTCTACGAGATTCTGAGTGAACAGCTCAAAGGCAACAAGCTGGACAGACTCTTTTTCGACCTCGAGATGCCCAATGTGAAGGTTCTGGCGGAGATGGAGCTTGCCGGAATTCGCCTCCTGCCACAAGAGCTGGCAAAGCTGTCATCGAGGTTCGAAGAGGAGCTCGTCCGCGTAAAGGCGGAGATCTACCGGCAAGTGGGAAAAGAGTTCAACATCGCATCTACAAAGCAGCTCCAGGAGATCCTGTTCGTCGAGAGAAAGCTGAAGCCGATCAAAAAAACAAAAACCGGCTGGTCAACGGACTCCCAGGTGCTGGAGACCCTGGCAGCCGAGGACCCTGTGTGTGCAAACATCCTCAAACACAGAAACTTTTCCAAGCTGAAATCCACATACGCCGATGCCCTGCCCCGACTCATCAATCCGCTAACGGGTCGCCTTCACACTCACTACAGGCAAACCGGAAGCGCGACGGGAAGATTGTCGAGCCAGAATCCAAACCTGCAAAACATTCCCATTCGGGAGGCCGCTGGTCGGCAGATCAGAGATGCTTTTGTCGCTTCCCCAGGATACACCTTTGTCAGTGCCGACTACTCGCAGATAGAGCTGGTTGTGCTTGCAGCGTTGTCGGACGATCCCATTCTTATGGAAGCCTTCAGCAGCGGCGCGGACATACACATCCAGACGGCGTCTCTTCTCTTCGGAACCGACCAGGAGCAGATCACACCGGAGATGAGGCGTATCGGCAAAACCATCAATTTTGGCGTCATCTACGGGATGTCTGCGTTCAGAATGTCCAGGGACCTGAAGATCCCCAAAAAAGATGCCGACACGTTCATCGAAACTTACTTCCAGCGCTACCACGGCGTTGACGATTTCATAAAGCGGACGATCAGAGAGGCCGAAGAGTTGGGCTACGTGCAAACCCTGGGAGGAAGGAGGAGATACCTCCCGCGAATCAACAGCCGGAACAAAACAGAAAAGAGGGCTGAAGAACGCATCGCTGTCAACACTTCCATCCAGGGCAGCGCTGCCGATATCATCAAGTGGGCGATGATACAGATCTCGGAGAAACTGAAGGGGTTGAAGTCCCGTCTTATCCTGCAGATTCACGACGAACTGCTCTTTGAGGTGGCCGAGGGGGAGCTGAAGAGCGTTGAAAAACTGGTGAAAACCACCATGGAGACAGCCATGCCGCTGAAACTGCCCTTGCGCGTGCAGCTCGACAAGGGCAGCAGCTGGGGGTCACTGCACTGAGATGATTATTGGCATCGCAGGAGGATACTGCTCCGGTAAGAATACTATCGCCGGGATCTTTGCAGAGGAGAAATTCCACGTCGTCGACGTGGATCAGATCGGCCATGAGGTCCTCGATGAAAACCGGGAGCGCATCATTCAGGCCTTTGGCACGGATGTGCTCTCCTGCGAGGGCGGTATCGACAGACGAGTCCTCGGGGAAATCGTATTTGGCAGCCCGAAGATGATGGAGGCACTCGAACGTATCGTTCATCCGGGCATGGCCGATCGGGTCAGGGCGATCGTTGACAAGAGAAAACAGCGGGTGATTATTAACGCAGCAGTTCTATTCAAAATGGGTCTTCACACGGTATGCGATGTCGTCATATGTGTGTCTGCTCCGATTTTAACACGCCTCAGGCGGGCCAAATCGAGGGATTCCCTTAATATCTGGCAGGCGCTCCAAAGAATCCGCGCGCAGCGCGGATTATGCCCTAAAACTAATGCAGAGAATGTCGATATTTATTTTGTAAGGAACTCAAGAGACAGAGAGAGTCTAAAAGCGAAGGTACAGTCTTTTTTACAAGGCAGGAAAGATTATGGAAAATAAGAATATTATGCTCGTCATTGCTTCCATCAGCCTGTTTTTCATTATCGTGGTGGGGGTCGGGCTATGGCTTTTCTGGCCAAAAGACATGGGTGTTAGAGGGGCAGAAAGCGCCGCGGCCAGACCTCTGTTCGACAGAGAGTTTGACAGCTTCGAGTTCTATAAAACGGACGAGGAGCTGCCTGGGTTGATGGAAGATAAGAAAGAGGATGAACTTAAAAGTTTGACCCTCACAGTCGGCGAGGTGGACGGCGAAATGGCCATTGAAAAAAAGGAGTCAGTATCCGGGGAGGTGAAATCGTCCGCCGGGGCCGTGGGGGTTGCTGCAAAATCTGAAGCCCCGCCCCAGATAAAAAAGAAGACAGAGCCTTCCAAGAAGAGGGCTCCCACAGCTAAAAAGAAGACGATCACGACGAAACGGGCTCCTCGAAAGCTCTACGTAAAGGAGTACGAGATCCAGGTGGGTTCCTACCGAACGAGAACCCGTGCGGAAACCATCAATGAGCGCTTGAAGGAGTTAGGCCTGGCCGGAAGCATCAGGACCAGGCAGGTCGGTAGCGCTACCTACTACCGGGTACGCATCGGCCCCTACTCCAGCCAGGGAGAGGCAGCCAAGTTTCTCACATGGCTCCGGGATGTCAAGGATCTAGAGGATAGCTACATCTCCCAGGTGACCAGACAGAGGGTGATCAACTAGCGTCCGGCAGATAAAACTCCCGGCCCAAGCTCTTACCCCAATTGTCTATGACGATGCTCAGGTCGGTGTTGTTGACCCAGCCATCAAAATTGACGTCGCCGGGCGCAGGTGTAAAGCCATAGCCCCAATAATCCCGGACTTCCTGCAGGTCGTCAGAGGTGACCTCGGTGTCACCATTCACGTCACCATCACTGAGGCTCGCGTTGGTC
>SDBV01004627.1_pt1 | contig 19691 bp, 17 predicted proteins | sample 2277081 | NCBI WGS metagenome assembly SDBV01 (sample SAMN10402039, study PRJNA504765) | marine sediment metagenome | isolation source: marine sediment core GS10_PC15, 223 cmbsf | place: Arctic Ocean: Southern Knipovich Ridge | collected 2010
GCCCGGTTTTGTTCTTAAAATAGCATTCGGAGAGCTTGGAGGCGTGCTCCTTACAGGCCAGCGGGTAATTCCTAAAAAGATAACAAAAGCAGGATATCAGTTTAAATACCCGGATATAGACAGCGCATTAAGGGTGATATTTGGTAAAAAATAATACAAGTACAGAGATTTCGATATTACCACTTTAGCCCCTTTAAAAACTTCTTATTCTCGAAAAACCATTTGACTGTATTTTCTACTCCCTGCTCAAGAGAGGTCTTTGGCTTCCAGTCCAGAAGTTTTTTAGCCTTTTTTATATGAGCCCATGTCGCTGTAACATCAGCAGGATGTCTCTGAAGTCTCTTAATCCTTGCCTTTTGGCCGAGATTCTTTTCTAAAAGTTTAATAACATACCTGAGTTTTACAGGGTGGTCACTCCCCAGATTTATAATCTCATAACCCATTGGTCTCAACGCCCTTATCGTGCCGTCAGCAATGTCATCTATATAAGTAAAATCCCTGGTCTGGTTCCCGTCTCCAAAAACAGGTATGGGTTTACCGGCATCTATATTCTTAATAAATTTAAATATGCTCATGTCAGGTCTGCCCGCAGGGCCATATACAGTAAAATACCTGAGGATACTTATATCAAGGCCGTGAAGATAATGATAAGAATAGCACATGGCCTCAGCCCCTTTTTTTGTAGCAGCGTAAGGGGCAAGCGGCATGTTAGTACAGGCATCTTCTCTAAACGGCATTTCATCAAGACCGTATAAGCTGGATGTAGAGGCTAAGATAAACTTCTTTATTTTATATTCCCTGCAGTATTCAAGCAGATTCAGTGTCCCTTTTGTATTGGCATCAAGATATACCCAGGGATTTTCAACAGATGCACGCACCCCGGCCCTTGCCGCAAGATTAATAATTGCATCTATTTTGTTATATCTGAATATATCCTTCAGCTTTTTATAGTTTGCGATATCGAGCCTGTGAAACCTGAAATTTGAATAGTCTTTCAATATCCTGAGTCTCCACCTCTTAAGGGCAGGGTCATAGTAGGCATTCATATTGTCAATACCAATAACTTTTTTGTTCCTCTGAAGCAGTGTATGGGTAACCTTCCATCCTATGAAACCGGCACAGCCTGTAACAAGTATTTTTTGCATTAAAGCCTCCAGTAGTTAAACCCTGCCTTTACCGCCTGCTCCCTGTTAAAAAATGCCTTTACATCCACAAGCACCGGATTCTTTTTGCAAAGCTTTTTCAAATATGCAGGGGTGAGACGGCTGTAAGCCCTGTGCTTTACAGCAATGACTATTCCATCAAAAGGTTTTTCATCCCCGGGTTTATTTGTGAGATGAAGTTTAAATTCATTAAAGACATCCTCTTTGCCGGCATAAGGGTCATGAACAAAAACCTTTGCCCCATATTCTCTCAGCTCATTATAAATGTCTATAACCCTTGTATTTCTTATATCGCTTATGTTCTCCTTAAATGTGAGACCAAGTATAAGTATTTTGCTCTTCTTTACGGCACGGCCTGATTTTATTAACTGTTTTACCGTGTTTCCTGCGATGTACCTCCCCATGTTATCGTTTATTCTTCTTCCCGACAGTATAATTTCCGGGTGATACCCTATGGCCTGGGCCTTAAATGTCAGATAATACGGGTCAACCCCAATGCAGTGGCCTCCGACAAGGCCGGCTTGAAAAGGAATGAAATTCCATTTTGTTGCCGCGGCCTCCAGCACTGCCTTTGTATCAAGAGCCATCCTGTTGAAAATGATGGCAAATTCATTCACAAGGGCAATATTTAAATCACGCTGAATATTTTCTATTGCCTTTGCAGCCTCTGCTGTCTTTATATCAGGCGCCTTATGTATTCCTGCCTTAACCACATAGCCGTAAATCTTAGCCAGCAATTCGGTAGTTTTCTTATCCTGTGCTGATACAATCTTTACAATATGCCTGATCGCATGTGCCTTATCTCCGGGATTAATTCTTTCCGGAGAATAACCGATTTTAAAGTCTTTACCGCACGTCATGCCTGAAAATCTCTCAATTATCGGCACGCAGACCTCTTCTGTCACCCCGGGATAAACTGTTGACTCATAGACAACAACAGCTCCTTTGCGAAGATTTTTGCCCATAATTTCAGAGGCAGACTTAAGAGGGAAAAGATTCGGAATTTTATACTCATCTATCGGGGTAGGCACTGCAATAATTACAACCGAGGCATGTTTCAACCTGCCCGGATCGCTTGTAAACTTAATTTTTGAGGACTTCAACTCTTTCCTGGAAATTTCGCCATTACTATCAATTCCTTTAGAAAGCATATTTATTCGCTTTTTCTCGACATCAAAACCAATGACATCAAAAAAATTGGCCAATTCAACTGCAAGCGGCAGCCCTACATAGCCAAGGCCGACAACAGCAATGGTTTTCTTTTTATTTAATAAGTCCTTAATCATTCTTTTCCTGTCCTCTGCTTTCAAAGCACAGGCACTTAATCATTATCAGTCTGTTATAATACACAAAAAAAACAGGCAAACACAATCACATCTAAATAAAAATCATTGGGGAAATTATGTCCGAAGATGGTATCATTGAGACTGAACGGTTTTAATGTATTAAGAAGGTCTTCACAAGAGGAAACATTTCTGCGCAAACTGCTATAAAATCTTGAAGCCGATTAAACCATATTTATAAAAAGCCAGGAGACTAAATTGACCGGTTTAATACATTATAATTTCTTTGAAAAACTGGAAAAACAAATAGAGGAAATCCTTAAAACAAAAAACCGGGTTTTAATCGCAGTAGCGGGAAGCGGTGGAACCGGAAAAAGTTTTTTTGGAAAATATGTGCGAAATAAAGGACTTGGCCGATTTAGTAAGAGGGTTATTTCAGTTATTGACGACAAGACAATGTGGTCTGAGCCTCTTTTTTTCCTCCGGATACCGGTAAAAATCCAGTTTAATGGTATTGATGAGCTTCAGCCGTTTTTACAAAAATTACCAAAGAGAAAAAAAATAATTTTTTATATAAATGCTACTCCATGGAAGCGCATAACAAAAGCTGATATTTTATTGAAATTATCAACGGATGAAGATATTAGAAGAAAAAGGATACAGCATAGATACCGGAATGACCCTGAAAAATTAAAAAAAGCTTTAAATAGCAGTGAACATAAAGACCCTGAAATACAATATTCATATTTACTGGAAACAGAGGTTTAGGGGAAATTTTAGATTAATGAAATTTAAAATACTGCATACAGAAGCATCGCTTGGCTGGGGAGGCCAGGAAATCAGAATTTTTCAGGAGGCAGCCGGAATGAGAAAAAGGGGGCACAACTTTATAATTGCGGCACAACCCGAAAGCAGATTAATCGAGTACGCAAAAAAAGAAGGTTTTAAAACTATATCTATTAAGTTTAAGAGACGTAATTTTCTTAATATTATTTTATTCTTTAAGAAATTAATAGAGAAAGAAAAAATTGATATTGTCAATACCCACAGTTCAAAAGACAGCTGGCTCGTGCTTCCGGCTGCACGGACTGCACGCAATAAACCTCTTACCTTAAGAACAAGACACCTTTCAACCAAAATACATGGCGGGATTCTTAACAGGTTTCTGTATAACCAGCTGCCTCATTTTGTTATTACTACCGGAGAGGCAATCAGAGGGCAAATGGTTGAGGTAAATGGCTTTAACGCTGACAAGATAATATCTATCCCGACAGGTATTGATGTTGATATTTTTAAACCTGAGGGCATATATAACGATATAAGAGAGGATTTAAAACTTGAAAAGTCAACTCCGCTGGTTGGCTCTGTGTCCGTTATCAGGAGCTGGAAAGGGCTTGATTACCTCGTAAAGGCTGTCCCCCTGATTCTGAAAGAAATGCCAAAAACAAGATTTATTATAGCGGGAGAAGGTCCTTATAAAAAAACTCTTTTAAAAACTATAGATGAAACAGGTGTGAGTGACAAGATCTGCCTGCTGGGACACAGAGAGGATACTTTGAACGTGTTTAACTCTATAGACATTCTTGCCCACCCCTCTTATGCCAATGAAGGAGTGTCACAATCTGTCCTTCAGGCAATGGCAATGAAAAAACCTGTTGTTGCATCTGATATCCCTCCGTTGAAAGAGGTCGTAATTGAAAATGAAACAGGAATACTTACACCTGTAAAAAATCCCGGAAGTATTGCTGCTGCAATAATCAGACTGCTGCGCGATAAAGAACTTTCAAAAAAATTAGGAGAAAACGGCAGAAGACTGGTTTCGTCATCTTATTCAAGCAGGGGAATGCTAAATAAAATAGAAAGCTTATACCGTAAGTCGCTGATTGAAAACAATGGATAACACATACTTAACCTTAAGATACAACTCAAAATCAAGATGGCTGAGCTACTGGTATCAAATTTCAGAGGCACTCGAAATTTCTCCGGACAATATTCTTCTAGTCGGCAAAGGAAGCGGTGTTACAGAAAACGCAATACAGCTTCTGAGTAAAGGAAACGTGAATATACTGGCCCTGGATATAAACAACTCTGTCGCGCCTGATACCGTGGGCGAAGCAGTCAATCTTCCTTTTAAGAACAAAACTTTTGATGTATCACTCTGCTGTCAGGTATTGGAACACCAGCCTTTTCAACTGTTTCCCATTGCATTGAACGAACTAAAAAGAGTTACAAGAAAAAGGGTGATACTCTCCTTGCCCCATGGCAGAAAACATATAAGAATTGCCTGCAACGTGCCATTTTTAGGAGAAAAAAATCTGATAATAAAAAACCCTCTCACGAAAAAACACTGCAAAAGCAAAAAACATTGCTGGGAAATAGGCAGGTCTGTCTCATACAGACAGGTAATAAATCAAATAACAAATTTTTTCGAGATAGACAAAGAGTTTTTAAATGAAATTAACTGTAACCACAGGTTTTTTATATTAACAGGGAAATAACCAGAATAAACAATCGCTTTAAGATTAACGCTATACTGAATGATAATTCTTCATACAGAAACCCTTAAAAAATGGGGGGGTCAGCAAAACAGGGTCCTTTCTGAAGCCATTGGTCTCAACACAAGGGGCCACAAGGTAGTTATAGCCTGTAACAGGGGCAGTGTTCTCGCTCACAAAGCAAAGGAGGCTGGCTTAAGGTTATATGAGGTTAACATGTCCAAACGCGCACATATAACAAATATTCCAAAATTGATGCGTATTCTCAGGAAAGAGGAAATTGAGATTGTTTCAACTCACAGCTCTGTGGATAGCTGGTCAGGCGGCATTGCAGCCAAACTTACAGGCAGGCGGCTTATACGATTCCGTCATAACCTTTACCCTGTTGGCAGAGACCCGTTAAGCAGACTTATTTATTCAATTCCAGACAGAATCATAGCAATAAGCAATACTATAAAACACACACTCGAAAATTCCGGCCTGAAAGGTGAAAAAATCAAGGTTATTCCTTCATCGGTCAATTTCACATTTTACAACCCGGATGTTGAAGATCTGAGAAAGGAGCTAAAAATCCCTCAAGAAACCACAGTAATTGGAAATACATCCAGTTTTACTCCTGTAAAAGGACAGAAATACCTCCTTCAGGCCTTTAATGTCCTGAATAAAAAATTTTCCTGCATTTTACTGTTTGCAGGAAGACTGAACGAGCCCTACAAAAGCCAGTATTTGTCTTACGTAAGTGAAGATTTGAGAAAAAAGGTTTTTTTTCTGGGGCACAGGGATGATATTCCAAGGGTTTTAAAAACAATAGATATATTTGTTTCTCCATCACTGGTAGAGGGGCTGGGGACATCTCTACTGGAAGCAATGGCAATGGGAAAGCCTGTAGTTATTTCGGACATCCCCACCTTCAGGGATTTTATAACGGATAAAGTAAACGGATTATACTTCAGGGTCAAAGACCCAAATGACCTGGCTGAAAAAATTTTTTATATTAAAAAAAACAGTTCTCTTACGGCACATTTGGGCAAAAATGCCAGAGATAGCATTTTGGGAAAATTTTCCTTTGAGAATATGCTGGACCAGACAGAGAGTTTATATCGAAAGGTTCTAAATGTTCAATAAGTCCATTCCCATTGTTATGTATCACCATGTCTCGCCTCCGGGTAAAGAGCTTAATGTTCAGCCCGAAAACTTTCAGGACCACCTGAGCATCCTCTGCAGTAAAGGCTGGAAAACACTTTCCGGAGAGGAGTTTCTTTATTTTCTTCAAAACAATGAAATACCTAAAAAATGCGTTCTCCTTACTTTTGATGACGGCTTTGCTGACAATTACATCTATGCTTATCCCCTTTTAAAAAAATATGGCATGAAGGCTATGCTTTTTGCAGCCACCTTTTTTATAGAAGACATAGAAGTAAAAAGGAACCGTTTTATCCCGCTTTCACACAAAGACGCAAAGAATTTAGCCTTTACTGAAAGACGTTCTGAGGTCATGTGCACCTGGCAGGAACTGAAAGAAATGGAAGACAGTGGAATATTTGACATTCAGTCTCATGGACATTCTCACAACACCCCGCAGTACCTGAAAGAAAAAAAATATACTGAATTAAAGGAAGATCTGCTTGTCAGTAAAAAGATACTTGAGAAAAAGCTTTCGAAATATATTCTCCACTTTTGCTGGCCAAGGGGAAAATATGACCAGCCCGGAATTAATATAGCAACAGAAGTGGGGTTTAGGGCCATTTACACCACAGAAAGAGGCGCTAACACTAAAAAGGATTTAAAAGCACTGAAAAGACTTCCTGTTAAGAAAAACGGCAAATGGCTTACTAACAGGCTTAACATCTATTCTTCAGTACTGTTCAGTAAGTTTTATCTTGGAGTCAGGACAGGCTTATGAATATTAATTTTCAAAGGAACCGGAAAAAAACATGCAGGGAGTAAGTATAATAATTCCGGTTTTCAATAAAGCGGAAGTTACCGCAAAATGCATTAATCATATAAGGGAATTCAACAAAAAAAATACCTATGAAATTATTGTTATTGATAATGGCTCTACAGACAACACACCTGAACTCCTGTCAAAAGATAAAGGACTGGTTTACATAAGAGAACAGAAAAACATTGGTATATCCAAAGCCTACAACAATGCAAGCAAGATAGCAAAAAACAATATTTTTTGTTTTATGCATAATGATGTATTTATTTTTGAAAAAGGCTGGGCAGTTAAGATAAAAAAATTCCTTCTAATGACCCGTGATGCAGGAATCATTGGATTTTACGGGGCAAAAAGAATAAGAAAAGACGGCAGTTTCAGAGGGAAGACCATAGTGCATTCAAAGAAGGGGTCTTCGCTAATGAGAAAACCATTTGAAAAAATAGCAGCTGTTGATGGTCTGTTGATTGCCGTACAAAAGTCAGTATTTAAAAAAACCGGCGGATTCAATGAAGATTTTTATATTCATTACTATGATAAAGATATTTCGTTAAAATCATTAAAATATGGATATTCCAATTATGTTTTATCTGTTCCTTTTGAGCACCTGGGTGCCACAAGAAAAGGGGTTAAGGAAGAGAATGAAATACGTGATGAATCACAAAAAAAATTTATTGAAATCTGGAGTGACTTTTTGCCGGCAGATGTAAGCACATTGAGAGAAAAATTTTTATACGCTTTCCGCAGCAGGCAGAAACAAATTGAATAGAAAATTATGCGATTGCCACACGATAAAAAATTCAATATTCTCCATGTTATTACCAGACTTCCTATTGGCGGCGTTGAAAATATGCTTTTAAAGGTCGTAAAAGATTATGACAAAAATCTATTCAATACCAGCATATGCTGCTTAAAAGAAGGGGGAGGAGTTGCTGATGAATTAATGAAAACAGGCATTAACGTTAAGATTCTGAACAGGATGAGGAGGCATGGTTTTGACATACGCGCTGTTATTGAGCTGTATAACCATATGAAGAAGAGGAATATTCATATCCTCAGGACACATCAGTATCACGCCAATCTGTACGGAAGGATTGCGGGACTACTCGCAGGGATACCGGTCATAATTCCTTCCTTTCATAACCTTTACGAATCACCAAATAAACCCAAGTTCCATAGAAGACTCTTTAATTATCTTTTAGCTTATTTCAGTGACAGCCTGGTTGCTGTGTCCAATACCGTTGCCTCGGATATCTCAAGGTTTGATTGGATAGATCCTGAAAAGATAAAGACAATTTATAATGGCATCGCAATACATGAATTTAATACAGGGTTATCCACTCAAGATGCAAAAAAGACTTTAAACCTGCCGGATAGACTGACAATTATCGGTTCTGTGGGAAGGCTTACAGAACAGAAAGGCCACCGTTATCTGATTGAGGCAGCTTCCAAACTTGACAATATATTTGTAGTGTTTGTCGGGGGCGGCCCTCTGCTTAAAGAGCTGAAAGAGCTTGCACAGCATTATAAAATTAAATGTATATTTATTGATTCTGTAGGCCGTGAAAGAATATCACTTTTTTTAAAAGCGTTTGACATATTCTGCTTTCCTTCTCTGTGGGAAGGATTTGCCACTTCACTTGCAGAAGCAATGGCTACAGCGCTTCCTGTAGTTGTATCAGATATCCCTCCGCACAGAGAGGTTGTGGATGATGCCGGAATCTTTATACCCCCGAGGGATACAGGGAGACTTGCAGAAAGCATGAAGATGCTGATTGATAATCCTCACTTAAGAGAAACGCTTGGTAAAAAAGCAAAAGAAAGGGCAAAGTTCTTTTCCATAGACAAAACAATCAAAACCTATGAAAATCTCTTTGCAGAAACATTAAAAAAGAAGAAGCTTATATGATGCAGTATAAAATTCTCTTAATCACTGCTTACAATAAACCACGGAACATCAACGGCTTGTACATGAAAACAGGATTTGAAAAAAAAGGAAATAAAGTGATGCTTTTTGATCCTGCTTCAGAATATGACGCTGCGGACAGGGTTTTTAAGATAACAAAAGAATTTAAACCTGATTTAATACTACATACAAAGAATGAACTTCCTGCAGAGATATTTCAGGAACTAAGAAAATTTGCAAAAGTAATTCAGTGGTACCCGGACCCTGTAATCACTGAATGGCTGCCGTCCTATGTTAAGAGTTCAGATATATTTTTTACAATGTCAGGGGGGCTAGTGGAAGAATTTAAGAAATATAATACCAATGTCTTTTGGCTTACGCAGGCATTCGAGCCTTCCTTCTTTGACATTAACAGCATAACAGAGGCGGATAGAAGACTTTTTAGTGCAGATGTTGCTTTTGTTGGAAATCTTGGTTCTAAAACCAGGTATCTTCCAAGAAGGAAATATCTTGAAATGGTCATTAATGAGGGCTTTAATCTCAGATGGTGGGGGCCGAAAATGCCAAAGAAACTCTCTACCATACCTTTGATCCTGGGGAAACTTGGCAGGTCATATGGAGGCAAATTTGTCTGGGGAGCAGAATATGCAAAAGTTGCAAAGCTCTCAAAAATATTTCTGGCCTTTGACGCACAGCCGCATATAAGAAAATCCATGAGTGCAAGAATGTATACCGCAGTAGGCTGCGGCGCTTCTTATATGTGTCAGCACGTGGACGGCATAGAAGAGGTATTGGAGCCCGGCAAAGAGATTATAACATTCCAGTCTGAGCAGGAAATGATAGATATGATAAGGTATTATGTCAAAAATGATGAATTAAGGAAAAAGATTGCAGAGGCGGGAAGAAGGCGAGTGTTAAAGGAGCATACCTATGAGATAAGAATGGGACAGATGCTCAGGATTATAGAGGATGTCATTTAATATTGGGCAATTAAAAAATGTTTTAGTCCTGATGCCGGACAAACATATGGGCGACCTTGTGCTTTCGCTTTCTACAATTAATTCACTTAAAGAATTTTTTAAAGACAAAAATATCTTTATTGTAGTGGACAGTGCATACAGCGAGATCATTGAAGCAGTAGACGGAATGAATAATGTACTTTTTTACCCCAGAAAACTACTTAGCAAAGAAACCTTTATAAAACAATTAGCCATTCAATTTAATTTTATGAAACAGTTAAGAAGCACATCCCCGGATATAGCCATTGACATTCAAGGGGGTATTTCCTCCTCAACAATGACCTTTCTGTCAGGGGCTGCCATTCGCGTTGGACGTACTACAGCCAAGAGGGCATTCCTTTATAATATGAAAGTTGACATCTTAAAGGGAAAACACAAGATATATAGCTACTTTGGCATTGCTTCTGCAGTAGGTTGTCAAAGTAAAGCTGGAATTTATCGCTTAACAGCAACTGAGAGCAAAAGAACAGCTTTAAAAAACATTCTCCTAAAAGAGGGAATAGCAGTTGAAAAATCCATTATCTGCATACATCCTGTAGCAGGAAGGATTTTCAAAGAATGGATTCCAGAGGGTTTTGCCGAGATAGCGGATTTGCTTGCTTCTGAAGGCTTTCAGGTAGTATTTATCGGAAGCAGTGGCGATGCAGAAAAAATCCATGAAATAAAAAACATCACAAAACACAAGACATATAATTTTGCAGGGAAAATATCACATGGTGAACTAATAGCGCTTTTTGAAATTTGTTCGCTTTATATTGGGAATGACAGCGGTCCGATGCATCTTGCCTCTGCTGTCGGCACGCTCCCGATTGTCGGACTTTTTTTCCGACCCGGCTCTGATAAATCCTGGCACCCTCTTTCTGAAAAATCAATAATTTTAAAAGGGGGAACAGATTGTCAGAAATGTAGACGCAATGACTGCCAGTATGATTTCAAATGCACAAAGGCAATCTCTCCTGATGATGTAAAAGCCGCTATTAAAAGACTGATAAATAGTTCACCGCAGAGGTCGCAGAGGACACAGAGATAGAAAAAAAATTAAGGAATCTCCATCACCAAACAGGTGTCATTCCCGCAAGCCCCGGTCAAGCCGGGACAGTCTCCGCGAGCCTGCCTGCCGGCAGGCAGGTCGGGAATCCTTCTTAAAACACAGAAAGATTCTCGAAGCGAGTCTCCGCGAAGAGTCGCTCCGACCGGACATTCATCCTTCGCAGTGCTACGGAGAACGGGAGCCGGAATGACAGACTAAGAATCGCTCAATTGGGGTAGTAATAAGAGGTATAAATGGAAAAAAAATATGAGAATATAAACAGCATTATCGAAGTTGGTATTTATCTATACATAATGTTTATGTTCCTGACTAAAGGCGAGAGTATAAGAAATATACTGATATTCGGAAATTTTGCCCTATGGCTTTTTACCTTAAAGCACAGAAAAAATCTTTACCTTTTAAAAAATCCTGTCTCAATATTATGCTGGATATTCCTGGGAGTTCTACCTTTTTCCGTTATATTCTCAATAGACCCTTTATATTCCTTTATGGAACTCAGGCATGAACCACTCAAGTTTGCTCTGCTCTTTCCTGTCATCTCTACAGTCATGTCTGATAAAACAAGGCTTAAAAGAGCTGTTTATGTTTGTTTTTTCACTTCTATTTTAATCGTTTCAATCGGCTACTATAGCTATCTTGCTCATGATATCCAGGTCTTAAGACCCGATACAGCACTCATGGATACCGGAGATACGGGACACAACAAATTCGCAAGATATCTGATCACCCTTCTTCCCTTTTCATTTATCCTTTATTTTATGTGGCAGAAAAAAGCCGGGCTCAGAGCCCTCCTGGCCATTTCATTTATCATATCGGTCTTTGCATTGATACTAAGCTCCTCAAGAGGAGGGTACACAGGCTTCTTAAGCATGGTTTTCATATGGGCTCTATTCCTTTCCAGAACAAAAAAATACAATCTGCATAGAATCATGTCTGTCACAGTTGTTGTCATACTTATGCTCGGGACATTGTCATGGTTTTCATCCCCCGGTCTAAGAGAACGGATTTCCCTGACAGCAGGGCAGCTGCCAACATTAAATGACCGGACAGAGACATGGAAATCAGCTGTTTCTGCCTTTAAGCAAAGACCGTTATTCGGCTGGGGCTATGGAAACCGGATATTTCACCAGGACGAACCATATAAGAATACACCTTATAGGAAGGCCCCTCCAAAAGGTCCTCACAACACATTCCTTAGGATTCTGTTTCTTCAGGGGATTGCAGGCATCATTCCTTTTGTCTTACTTCTTCTGACTGCAATAAAGGCTTTCTGGAAAGACGCCTTTAAAACAGAAGGAATCAAAAGCTACATACCTGTGGCCTGTGTATCTGTCCTTATAGGCAATTTCATAATAAACTCTATTTTTGCAGATCTTCATTTACACTATATGTCAGTTGTGCTTGGACTGGGAATAGCTGCCGGGGGAACAGATGAGAATAGCCATACTTAGAAAAATATATACATTTCACGGAGGGGCAGAGGGATTTTCCAATGACCTTTTAACTGAACTTGCTCATGCAGGGCATGAAATTCATATATATGCCATAAAATGGCAGGGAGCGCCCTCTATTAAAAACATCTATTTTCATAAAGTCCCTGCCATTACATTCAGCTCATTCCTCAGAGACCTTACTTTTGCCGTTTCATCATTCTTCCTGCTTAGAAAACAGCAAAAACATCTTGACATCATCCAGAGCCACGACAAGACCCTCTATCAGGACATTTATCGTGCCGGAGACGGATGCCACATTGAATGGCTCAGACAGAGATGGAAAAGGACAGGTATTTCCGGGAAACTCTCTATAATTCTTAATCCATATCATTGGCTCATTTTATCTTTGGAAAGAATGATATTTAAAGGACAAAGATTTAAAAAGGTTATTGCCATATCAGAACTTGTAAAAAGAAACATTATTGAAAATTACAATCTCAATGAAAAATTTATAAAGGTAATATATAACGGAGTTAATCTTGAACGCTTCAGGCCTGAGATGAAGGGAAAATACAGAAGAGAAATAAGAAAAATGTATTCCATTGATGAAGATGTCTTTGTAGTTCTCTTTGTGGGGTCAGGCTTTGAGAGAAAGGGCGTTTATTTTCTCTTAAAGGCTGTAGAGCTTATTCCTGAGCCTTTAACGGTACTTATAGTCGGCAAGGGCAACGAGGAAAAATTCAGGGGATTGATAAAAAGGCAAAAAATAATTTTCTGCGGCGCACAGAAAGAAGTTTATAAATATTACGCTTCTGCTGATGTATTTCTACTCCCTGCCATTTACGAGCCTTTTGGCAACGCTAACCTTGAGGCATTGGCAAGCGGTCTGCCGGTTATAACCACAAAACTGAGCGGCGCCTCTGAGATAATAAAAAATGGGACACATGGATTTGCAGTAGAAAGACCTGAGAATACAGATGAGATTGCTGAAAAGCTTGCATACCTCATGGACAAAGAGGTAAACAGGAAGATGAGCATAGAGTCAAGAAGACTTGCAGAGTCCTTCTCGTTTGAAAAGCATATTAAAAAGATGTTTGAACTTTACAATACAGTTACAGCCTTAAACAAAAAAAACACTTAGGGCCGCTGTATAAAAAAATACCTTTCCCGGGATTTTTCCTATAACTTACCAGTAACTGCTGTGCATGCTAATCCTTTTTCTTAAAGCATTGGGAAGTAAGGCATGCTTCATCCCAAGATGATAACCGATATACCTGGAGATTCCTTCTCCAATTGAATAAGGCAGCCACATGTATGCCTTATTTTTAAGCAAGTACCTGAACTCACCTTTTAAAAACTCAGCGCCCGCATTGTCAGCCTTTGCATCTTTTAATTCATGTGAGTTCTTTTTCAGGAAAACACCTATGTCAAAGTATCTCTTGAATTGCTGTCCCAGAGAGTAGTTGTGTGAATGAATAACCCTTGCCTCTGGAACATAGGCTATTTTATATCCTCTGAAAATTAATCTTGCGGCAAAAAGCATATCCTCATTCATAATTAAATTCTCTGCAAAACCTCCTAATTCTTCAAATTCTTTTTTCCTTATTGCGGAGCTGACATTGCTAAAGAAAAAAGTTTTTATTCCAAGTTCACGCAGGCTCCCGCTGTCTTTTACAAGAGTGGTATCAGGATAGTTGAAAAATCTTGCAAACTTTTCAGTAGGCTTCGCATCTATTCTGGGTATCTGCCTTCCGTAAGCAGCAGCTATCCCGGCCTTTTCAAGCGGATTTATCAAATTTTCAATAAAATATTTATCTTCGGGCAGGGCATCCTGCGTCAAAAAGACAATAATATCTCCGCCTGAATGAGTAACCGCCAGATTCCTGGTGCCTCCATGGTCAAAATCTTCCCTTCTTATTGTTATTGTCTTAACCCCGCAGGACTCGGCAATCTTAACGGTATTATCCGAAGACAAAGAATCGATGACAATTATCTCGTTAGGAATTGACTGCTCCCTCAATGAATTGAAGAGCTCATGTATATAGTTTTGAGCATTAAGTGTAGGGATAATAACGCTAATCATATAAAATTTTTTTTAATTTACCTAAGAAAATCCCAGTGAAGAACAAAGCGGACCCACCACTTCCTTTAGCATATTTCGGAGGTGTTATTATAACTTAATATCTGTCCAAAATACCATTAATTGTATAAGTTTGTAATGTTCGTTTACCTGGTTTTTTGTAAAAGGCTATGCGTTAATCTTTTTATCTGTCAAATTAAGGCTCCAAAACCTTTTTATAAACTTCTAGCATCTTTTTTGTTATAACTCTCCAGTCAAACTCTTTTAGCGCTTTTTCTCTCGCAGCTTTTCCTATCTGTGTCCTTAATTCTTCATTTTCCAAAAGTAGCAAAACCTTTTTCACTATTGTCTCGGCATCTCCTTTCGGTGCTAAGAATGCACAACTTTCGTCTAAATAATCCCTCACGCCACCTACATCTGTTGTAACTACAGGTAAACCAGAAGACATGGCTTCCAAAATTGAATTATTTGCAGTACAATTTGTTAAAGGTAAAATCAGCAGGTCTGCTCTATGGTAGGAAGACAACAAATCTTCATCAGACAGGTTTGATTTGCTCTTCAGGTTATTTAGCCCATTCAATTCACTCACACGATTTTCAGTTGATATAACCTCAAACTTAACATCGCTATCTATTTTACTAATTAATCTAATTATCTCTCTTAAACACTGAAAGTCTCTCAGCCATTGTCCAACAAACAAGCATATTCTGTTACGCCCCCTTTTATTATTACCACCAATATTTAACGGCCTGAAAAAATCTGTATCTACTCCATGTGGCACAAAATAGACTCGCCCCTTTCCAACTAAATCCTCAAAATAATTCAACTGATTTGTTCCAACTACTATAGCTGCATCAAGATTTTTTAAGTGTTTCTTATTTTTTACTATTTTTGCGAAAACATCCGGCGGTTGATGGTAAGTACACATTATTTTATTGGTTTTTTTTATCTTCCTAACTAAACCAGTATACCTGAAGTCATTCTCTCCATAAATAAAATGATAAATTGTCTTGTTTGTAAAAAAAAACTTAGTTAAGACATTAATTTCCATTTTTAATGAATCTGCACTATACCATTGTTTCCCTTTGTGCCTCCATATTAAGCTACGTATCTTTTTAATAAAATAGCTAACCTCATCCTTTGTTGGGTTCAGCTTAGTAGTAGGATTTAAATATTTAACAAGTTGATCATAGCCAGAACGTTCTGAATGATGACTAATTTTCTTAAAAACTAAACAAACATCAAAGTTTATAGTTTGCTGTTTCATAAATTTATTCGGTAAGTTGCAACCTACCTTAAAAATCGGCAAAGTCCTAATTTAAGCCTCAGTTTAGTTAGCCTATCTGGAAATCTATATTTTTTCCTTATTTCTGAGCTGCTAAAATCAGCATATAAATTCTTATAAACAACTTTTCCATTCTTCTTGTAAACGCCACCCTGTTTTGCAAAAGACATTATATGATTACCCTCAAGTTCTTTATAATTAAGTTCCAAAAATGCTGAAACCCCATCAACTGTTCCATCCATAAGTCCCCCATATGGCTGTGGTTCAGTGTAGAGATGTACATTGTTTTTCAAAATATTTCCCAAGCAGCTTCCTTTATAGTCCGGGCATATATAGACATCACCCTTACAAGTTACAAGGATATAAAACATACCTGCATAGGTAAGCTTACCTTTGAATCCAACATAACCAAGCTCTAACTCATTCAACATATATCTAATGGTAGCATCATCACAATATTTAGCTATAAACTGCCTCTCAGCTTCAGTATATGCCCGAGGGTAACATTTTCCTTTGTATTTCCCTCTGAATCTTCTCACATGTACTAAAAAACCATTCTTATCAAACTCTTCTAAGAAAGATTCAAATTGTGGAATAAAAGGCGGATACATAACAAAAACAACAGGACATTCAATACCGTGTTCCCTTAGTAAAAAAAGCTTTTTAAAAAATTCTTCAATTGTCGTCTGGGTTGGATGGAATGAGGCATTAATATTAAAACGGCCTTCTTCAATAAGCCTTGTAGTTAAGAGTTTATTTAGAGGAAGGGACAAGTTGCTCGTCATATGTCCTTCCCAGTTAGGTTCACTTTCAATCATCGAGAGAACTTCATAAAATCCTTTACTCGCCATTGGTTCACCAAATGAGAGATAAAATGTTAATTTTTGTTCTCCAAAGCTATCTTTGAATGCCTTATGCCATAACTCAGGAGTTCCAGAATATCTATGTTCAACATTTGTGTTATAACTAACATAGCAGTATGCGCAGGAGTAATTACAAAAGGCATGTTCACCATTGAACTGCCACACTATAGTGGTATTTCTTCGGAGCACGATTTGCATTAAGGTCTTAACTATAATCTCATTTCCAATACTATTAGGATGTATCTCATCGTATAATCCTTTAGAAACTTTTGATAACTTTTTGAGCCAAAGGGAATAAACATCGGCTATCCTGATCCTCTTTTTATAAGCTATATCTCTTATATCTTGGTTATATTGGATGAGTTTGGGAGTGATGGTATTACAGGTGTTATCAGGGTTTATGGTTAATAAAATAACCCTGATCTTTTCCTTCTGAAGTGTATCTATTATCTTTTGTAAATTTCTTTTAAAAGTTATCTCATCCACATTCTTACGCCAATCGTTCATTCCAAAACCAACGGTAACTACATCAGGTTTATAGTCAAGTACTTTCTGGATACGTTCTAAGGCATTGTTGGTGGTATCAGACACTACGCCCTCGTTAATCACTTCTATATCTAGATATTCGGCAGTTATTGCTTCTCTGAATCTATCAATCCATGCTTTGGTAATTGAATCACCAAAACAAACTATTTTACAGGGACTCTCCACCTTAATTACCTTATTAGTTCTAAACTTCTATCAACAAAATCTATTAGTTTACTTTGCCAATATTTTATTGACCTCTGGGATTGCTCAATTATCAGTTGCTTCTTACCCATTAATTGTTTGTATTTAAATTTATATGTCTCAATATTAAATTCGTCTGTTCTGATAACAAATTCATCCATACCTATACTATTCATAAAATCAACCGTCTTGTTAAACTGATATTCAAAAGCAACGCAGGGAATCTTTTGTAGCCATGCAAGAACCACAGGGTGAAGACGCTGGCTAACTATATAGTCCATCTGGCATACCATGGAACACTGTTGAATAAAATCTGAAGAGTATGGAATAACTTCTACATCGTTTCTATTCCGCATAAAAGACCGGGCAGACTGAATTCCTTCCATATCACTGTCAAAATGGTTTTCTGCAAAGGAAAAAAAATAGAACCTTTTGTTTCCTTCTTCTGCTAACCAGTTACAAACCTGAGCAATTTGTTGATGAACCCTTTTGTTATCCACATACTGTGGTTCACCGGTCTTTCCCATATTTCTTAGAAAAACCCCAATCTTGTACTTCCCTTTAAATGAGCGTTTAACAGCCTGGGGTTTAAACAGCATTCCTGGATCACCTATGACTTCCGGAACAGCTATGTCATTGTGGATAAAAAACTGCTGGGAGATATAACCTCTCACCCCTGCAAGATTGGCTCTCTGGAACAGGTATCTCATACGCTTTCTATTCTCATCTCCAATGTCTCTTCTCTCACGCCTGAAACCACCGCCAAAAATAACCAAAGGGGCTTTAATATTTTTTACTAAGTTGAAAAGACGCATACTATCAACACCAAGTATTGTCCCACCCCCTATTACAACAAGAGCGCATCTGCCGCTATCTACCAACCCAGTATCAATCTCCTTTGTCCTGGCTCTTTCTAAAAAAATATTCTTCGCACAGTGGCTCAACATATCATCACCAGTAGCATTATTCCCATGCCAGCCTATTATCCTTATTCTTTTCTGAAGACTCCGTTTAGAAAACAAACGCATTTTACCTGAACACCTTGTTCTTGATTTTTAAAAATGGACTGATTTCTTTTTTAAATACTTACCTGCCCTTATAGAATTTTAACTCTTTCTTTTTTCTCTCAATCTACACACCCTATTTCAAGACATTGTTTTTCCGAAAAAGCAGTTTCAGTGTCCTGAATACATAGTGCGTCATTATTCCATTAAACCCCTCACGGTGTACTCTAATTCGAAAAACAATAAAGTATAATAAATGCCGATTATTTGAGGATTTCTTTCTGTTGTAAATAGTGTAAACTTTCCTGTGTAAAATCTTGATTGATAAAAAAAGAGCGTACCAATATATGCAAGTGTGTGTTCTTTTTACTCTTCCTTGCCAACAACATTGAAAAGAAACTTTTCAAATCTCAAGGACACATCATCCCAGAGAAACTGAGATGCGTATTCCCGTCCCCTGTCTCCAAGGCTCTGTCTTAATTCGCTGTCCTCCAGAAGAAGTGATAATTTCTCAGAAAGGTCCAGGGAAGAACCGCTCTTGAATGTAAGTCCTATCCTTTTTTCTCCTATATGCCTGAGTTCAGGTATGTCACTAACAATGACCGCTTTTCCACATGCCAGCGCCTCAAGTACACTTATTGGATGCGCCTCATGCCTTGACGGAAAGACAAAAACCTTTGCTCTTGAGAGCAATTTTATCTTTTCCTCGCCTGATACAAACCCGGCATAACTCACCCTTGATCTGTGTTTCTCCTCTAACACTTTGAAGAGTTCATCAGTACTATTAAATTCATATCCTGCAAAAATTAACCTGATATCCCTAAACTCATCAGATACGAGACTGAAAGCATCTATTAAAATATTCAGACCCTTTGTATAAGTGTCAATCCTGCTGAAAAACAGGATATAATCCTCTTCTCTATTCTTATCAACATGGAGAAGTTCTCTATTCACACCATTTGGTATGATAAGGCTTTTTTTACTTTTCTTTATCAATCTGTCAGCATTCAAATCTGTAACAAAGATAAATCTGTCATAAAGTCGTGGATAAATCTTTTCCATTATATACATGGGCAGGCCATAAAGAGGATTAAATTTTTTTATGGAGTGTAAGCCCATAATACCCTGTATCTGAAGGATAACAGGCGTTTTTGTAAAATATTTGCTAAAAAAGGGTGTGGCTGGAAGAAAATTCTCAACGATGACATCAAAATTATCTCCGTATCTCCTGACAAATCCAACAGTTTTTATTGTATAGGCAAGTACACTCTTTATAAGACTGTTACTTTCTGTTCCAACAAAGATATGCCTTAGCCCCTCTATCTCCCCGTCTTTCACTCCGGGATATTTTAAACTGAGCAAAGTAATATCATGCCTGTTCTTTAATCTCTTATATATTTCATAAGCCCTGATTCCTGCACCTCCAAAACCATAAGGACTG
>SDBV01004628.1_pt1 | contig 19688 bp, 13 predicted proteins | sample 2277081 | NCBI WGS metagenome assembly SDBV01 (sample SAMN10402039, study PRJNA504765) | marine sediment metagenome | isolation source: marine sediment core GS10_PC15, 223 cmbsf | place: Arctic Ocean: Southern Knipovich Ridge | collected 2010
CCAGCAAGCCAAAGAGGCTCGCACTTGGGGCGACTGTTACGGCTATCTTCTCGTCGCCACCGGACGTGCCGAGATTATGATTGATCCTGTCCTTTCCCCCTGGGACATCGCTCCCATGTTACCCATCATCACCGAAGCCGGCGGCAAACTCACCGACATCGACGGCCACAGCGACTTCCCGCCAAAACACGTCATCGCCTCAAATGGCCTATTACACGCCCAAGCTCTAGCAGCCTTCGCGTCATAAATGGGGGCCACACGCCGCAAATGCCTACCCACAGAAAATTCCAACCGCTGCCCATAACCGCCATCACTCCCGATGGTTGGCTACGCCGATACCTTCGCGCCCAAGCCCAGGGACTCACCGGCCATCTGCAAGTCGCCGGCTTTCCATTCAACACCAAAGGCTGGGCCGGCCCACGCCTCCTTCCCTCCGAGCACGCCGACCCCTGGTGGCCATACGAGCAGTACGCCTATTGGATCGACGCTATGATTCGCTGCGGCCATCTGCTAAACCACAAATCGCTAATCGCCAAAGCTACAAAAAACATCGACCACGTAATCAAACACGCCGACGCCGACGGCTACCTCGGCCCAAAATTCCTAAAACCACCCCAACAGCAGAACCGTTGGCCCCACGCCGTATTCTTCCGCGCAATGATCGCCCACCATTTAGCCACTAACGACCGGCGAATAATCATCGCTCTAAAGCGCCATTATCTTTCCGACACCTCAGACCACAGCCTCGGCAGAGACGTCTGCAATGTCGAGATCATGCTTTGGCTCTACGACAAAACCCGCGACAAACGCCTGCTCGACCGCGCCATCAGCGCATTCGAGAAGTACAATCGCCTCACCGCCCACGCCGGCAACGCTCAGCCCGGCCAACTGCCCGGCGGAGTCGACACCACCATCGCTGGAATGCTCTCGCCCAATCGGGGCCACTCCCACGGCGTAACCTACAACGAAATCTGTAAGCTCGCCGCCATCATCTACATCTACACCGGCAAAAAGAAATACCTCGCCGCCACCGTAAACGCCTACCGCAAAATCGACAAATTCCACATGCTAATCGACGGCGTCCCCAGCTCCACCGAGCAACTGGGCACCCGCAAACCCCTCGACAGCCACGAAACCTGCGACATCGCCGACTACACCTACAGCCTCGGCTATCTGCTCATCGCCACCGGCCAAGCCCACTACGCCGACAAGATCGAGCGAGCATGCTTCAACGCCGCGCAGGGTGCAGTCACCAACGACTTTCGTGCTCTGCAATATTTCTCCTGCCCCAATCAGGTCATCGCCGATAGCCGCTCCAACCACAACCTCTTCGAGCGAGGCGGATCAAGAATGTCATACCGCCCAAATCACGACGTCAGTTGCTGCGTCGGCCAAGTAAATCGCGTCATGCCAAACTTCGCCGCCCGCACCTGGCTCCGCGCCAATAACAATACCATCGTCGCCGCCCTCTACGCCCCATCAACCATCACCACCAAACTCGGCCAACCTCCTCAAAAAGTTACCATCAAGCAGCAAACAAACTACCCCTTCGCCGAACAAATAGATTTTACCATTCACACCGCCAAACCCGTCAAATTCACGCTTAGTTTGCGGATTCCGGGCTGGTGCCGCAAAGCTCGCCTGCTCATCAATAACAAACCCGCGCGTGCTAAACTCAAACCCGCTAGCTTTGTAAAAATAACCCGCACCTTCAAAAATAACGACCGCGTCAGCCTAACCCTGCCCATGGAGGTAAAGCTCACTCGTTGGCCAAACAACGGTCTAGGCATCGAGCGAGGCCCACTTGTTTACGCTCTACCCATAGAAGAAATTCGCCAAATAGATCGACGGCATAGCCCCGCCAATAAAAAATTCCCCGCCCTCAATCTCTACCCCGCTAGCTCTTGGAACTACGCTCTAGCTCTAAATGCCAAGAACCTAAAATCAAGCGTTCAGATTATTAAACATCCCGTTGGTAAATCAAATCCCTGGAGTCCAGATGACGCTCCAGTTGAATTGCTCGTCCCTGCTCGTAAGGTGCGCAACTGGAAACTTGAAAAACCCAGGTTTATTGACTCTTTTCTTGAGGATAAGGATCAGAAGATTAAGGGTTCTTTTGCTTTCACTCCCCCTCTTCCCGATCCAGCTTCTTTACCCCAGCGACTTGGAAAAACATTGCACTCCATCCGCCTCGTGCCTTATGGCTGTACTAATCTGAGAATCAGCGTCTTTCCCCATTGCCGGTAGGCTCCGTTTTCCCGGAGCCTGTCCCGGCGCGCCGGGACGGCAATCTATCTTATATTTAGCCCCCGGATTTATCCGGGGGTTTCTTGATTTGTCATCCCCGCCTCTGGAGTTTACCCCGGCGCGCCGGGGCCCTGCGTCACATGTCTTATAACGCCCCCAGGCGGCGACCTGGGGGGACGGCTCTCTCAACTTTGTGCCGAGGGTCTCTTCTCTGTCATCCCGGACTTGATCCGGGATCCAGTCCTAATCTTTCCCTTTACTCTTCCCCCTTCTTATGCCATAATACCCCGACACCTAAGGGGCAGTGACTCAGTCCAAGAAAGACGCGTAGAATGGAGAGGGGTGGCGGGACAGCGGACCTACTGTTTTGTGTCGTCGGTTACTTCAGGAAAGGACTAAAAAGTGCAGAAGAAACAATTCATCGCCGCCGGGATTCTGACATTAGCCTTTGTGGGGCTTGTTTTCGCTGTAGAGTTAACACCCAAGCCCGAGACAGCCAGCCACTCCGACGTTGTGACGGCAAGAATTTCGGAGCTTGAGCGCAAGATTGATGTGCAGGAGAGGTTGATATCTAACCTAAGGAAACAACTAAAAAACGAAAAAGAGAAAAACAGAAGGCTTGAAATACTTTGCAAACGGTACAACGTGCCTCAGGCCGCCTATAGAGAGCTTATGCATCCGAAACAACCGAGGCCAGACGGTGCAGTGGAAGTGCTGATAGACAAAGATCGGATAGAGCGAGAACCACACAATAAGGGCATGAAATATAAAGGATCGGGCAAGCCGCTTGGTATTACAGCTGCAAAAGTAGGCGAGACCGGATGGCTATACAGCCCGATTGTGGTTCAAGTCATTGATGATGCAAATGCAATTGTGAAAATCAGAATTGGGCGTTGGCGAATGGGTACGCACATCATCCCCCTCCGTGGACAGCGGGCCGCAGAATCTATTCGCAAAGGATTTAGGGGCCGCACGTACACAGTATGGCTGAAAGGAATTTCAACAAAAGATGCAGTCAATGGTGGTTCTATAAAAATCAATCACCTGATGAAAATTACCGGAACTACAACTTACGAGACGGCTGTAGGTTCAAATACAATTTTTGTTATAGAGAAGACGCCCTACCGCTTCCCAAAGGGTTATAACCCTGAGAAGAAACTAAGAAAGAGATAGAACCCTTTACTCTTCGCACTTCTTATGACATAAAGGCCGTCTGTGAAAAGAAGATCGAGACTTTGCTTAGCCCTCCGCCCGCCCCCTCTGTCATATCTGCTCCCTTTTGTCATCCCGGCGCAGGCCGGGATCCAGACGCCGTTTCAGCGATCAGGTAAGAAGAACAATAAAAAAGGCGGCTCAAATGTGTTATATATGATTTGTGACACAGTTCCAGAACTGCCCGAACAGCTTAAGTGCCTTGTCTGCAAAGTGTTACGCAAATGCTCAAGATGCATGCTCTCTTTTCTTCTATTATAAATCGTGAGGTGTGACATGCAGGACTTTCAACGTATCCTCAAAAAACACGGACCGATGCTTTCTGGCAGATTAGGGGAAGAACTCGCGAATAAGGAGGGTATTAGCCTTGTAGCAGCTCGGCAGAGACTATGCCGCACGAGTCCTCCAACAATCCGAAAAATAGCTCTTGGCTTCAAAAACAACCAATCCTTTGTCTACTTGCAAGAACACTTTAATAGTAGCAGCTATTGGAACGCCATGCAACGCACCCTGAAGAAGTCATCGAAGGCGTACTACGCATTGTTGAACTCCTGTGTTTTTCACTTCGGGTTTGCAAAAAAGTCGCAACTGGCGGCTTATGGTTTTTCCCCAGTGAAGAACTTGACGAGACATCTTCGTTATTCTTCCATTATTGGGGACCTTCAGACGAACAGCCTGATAGGTGAATTTGATGATGAAACTTTTGAGATAAATGACAAGTTGTGCATGCAAAAGAACTATCGCCAGTTTAAAGCCATTGAGATTGCAAAAACACATATTATGAAGAATTTTCATGATTGGGTGCGAAACCTGAACTTGGCTTCCTATAAAACGGGGAAGTATTTGGCTAAGCTTGCAGAATTCGGAAAGTTTCAATGGGCATTTACCTCGCCTTCGTATCTTACCGGACTGAAGAAATGGAGAAGCGGTGACAAGACACCTCTTCCGGGCTTCATTGTCGCTGACATACTGATTGGACAGCAAGTCAAAGAAATTGATGCAGATTTTTTTTTGCAGAAGATCGATATCTTGCAAAAGCAAACAAATGCAAGACCATTCATTCCATTTTTGATATGTGATAATGTTGAAGAGGCCACTTTTAAACGGTTAAAGTCTCGTGGAGTAGCAATCGGACGCGTGAAAGAACTGTTTGGTACTTCTTATGCCCAAGCACTGGAACTTCTTATCAAAACTGTTGCAAACGCAACAGAAATAGTCAAGACAAACCCAGATCAATTCATTGAGCTATGCGACAAGATAGCCACACTGGATGACACGTTCAAAAACATGAAAGGGGATCTGTTTGAGTTCGTTGTGGGGTATTTCTATTCAAGAGGAAGTCAAGGTTTTGAAATTGGCAAAGTGATACTTGAGCGGGAGAAAAACGAGAAAAGAGAAATTGATGTTTTTGTCAAGGAACGTGATTTGTTGAGAGTAGTGGAGTGCAAGGCTTATAACTCGCCTGTCGGTGAAGAGGAGGTAAGAAAGTGGTTGACGAGGAAGATACCTGTAATTCGAAAGTGGGTTTTGAGTCAGGATGAGTACAAAAAAATGGACTTGGTCTTTGAGCTTTGGTGCACATCCGATTTGGAACAAGACGCACTTGAACTGCTGAAGAGGCACATCAGGTCAAGGAGGCGGTACAAGATTAAGTACCTTAACCAATCAGCTATCACCAAGAAATTCAGAAGCATAAGAGACAAGAAAAGCCGTGATTTGTTAATGCGCTACTTTATATGAGAGAAAAAACAATTCCAACAGGACCGGGGCCCTCTCTTCCTCTCTAACTAATCCTCTCTCTGTACTATCTGTGTTCATCTGTGAAATGTGCCGTAGGTCCCGACTTGTCTGGATGGCTAATTCTCTTTCTGTATTTTTCGCGCTGTGAAAAAACAAGCCTAACCACGTCCGCCTTTGATACTAGCAACGCTCTCAATTGTCAGCCTAATGCGCACCCCTAACGCGCAGCAGTGAACGCTACCTTTTTGTACCCAAACCGTACCAATTCTGTACCATTTTGCACCCATTCTGTACCGTTTTGTACCGTTTTGTACCACCAAAACGCCATTTCCCCAAGACTTGCCCCCCGTTTTCACAGCCCCACAAAAAATAATTCCAGAGTGTCAACTTGGCAGACCAAACAAATAAAAACCCAGTTTGGCAGTAAACCAACAACCCCAGCTATTTCCATAACTAATTATCATACAATCTCTTAGACCACAAACTCTCTTCCGGCACGGCCTTTGCATACTACCAACAAAGACGTGGTATGTCTGTCTCTCCACAGAGACAGCTCAAATTGACGCGAATTTCAATAGCGCCCGCCAAGATTTTCCTTGCCAATGCAAGGTTTTGCACAACGGGCAAAGGAGGCTAAGTATATGGCAGCAAAGCAGTTATTGTTCGAAGAGGACGCACGCAATAAGCTCCTGATAGGAGTTGAAAAGTTATCGCGAGCCGTCAAAGCAACCCTGGGCCCTCGCGGCAAAACCGCTATTTTGGACAAGGGCTGGGGTGCTCCGACAATCACCAAAGATGGCGTAAGTGTAGCTGAGGAAATCGAGCTCTCAGATAAGTTCGAGAACTTGGGTTGCAAGCTCGTAAAAGAAGCTGCCAGCAAGACTTCTGACGTCGCTGGCGACGGCACGACCACTGCTACGATCTTAGCTGAAGCCATCTTTAAGGGTGCTCTGCGGAACATCGCCGCCGGGGCTAACGCGATGGATTTATCTCGCGGAATCAAGAAAGCCGTAATCGCTGTGGTCGATGAATTGGCTGTAATGTCAAAACCCGTAAAGACTTCTGAAGAAATCCGCCAGATCGCCACCATCGCTGCCAACAGTGATATAGCTGTGGGTAAGATCTTAGCTCAAGCCATGGATAAAGTCGGCAGAGATGGCGTAATCACCGTAGAAGAGGGCAAAAGCCTCGATACCGATTGCGAAGTCGTCGAAGGCATGCAGTTCGATCGCGGCTATCTTTCCCCGCATTTCGTAACCGACCAAGCCGCCATGGAAGTCGAGTTGGATAAACCATATATATTGGTTTTTGAAGATAAGATTTCCAGCATCGCCAAGATGGTTCCGTTACTCGAAGCCGTCGCCAAGGCCAAAGCACCCCTACTGATTATTGCTGAGGACGTCGACGGCGAAGCCCTCGCAACCTTGGTAATCAACAAGCTCCGCGGCGTGCTAAACGTAGCTGCGGTAAAGGCTCCCGGCTACGGCGACCGTCGCAAAGCTATGCTCGAAGACATCGCCATCCTCACCGGAGCTAAGCCCATATTCAAGGATTTGGGCATTGATCTGGAAAGCGTTGGTATCGCCGAACTTGGCCGAGCTAAAAAGGTGCGTATCGACAACGATAACACCATTATCGTCGAAGGTGTCGGCAAAGGCAGCGCAATCAAGGGCCGCATCGAGCAGATCAGAAACGAAATCGAAATTACCACCTCAGATTACGATCGCGAGAAACTACAAGAGCGTTTGGCCAAATTGGCTGGCGGTATCGCTCAGATTAATGTAGGAGCCGCGACCGAATCAGAGATGAAAGAAAAGAAGGCTCGCATCGAGGATGCCCTACACGCCACGAGAGCGGCCGTAGAAGAAGGTATCGTAGCTGGTGGCGGCGTGGCTCTGGTCCGCTGTATTCCAGCAATAGCTAAGGTAAGGTGCAGCGGCGACGAGGCCATCGGCAGAGATATTGTCAAAAGGGCCCTGAGCGAACCGCTGAAGATGATTGCCGACAATGCCGGAGCTGAAGGAGCAGTGGTTCTGCAAAAGGTCGAGCAAGGAAAAGGCGCCTTCGGCTACAACGCTGACACGGACGAATACACCGACCTGATCAAGGACGGCGTGGTGGACCCGGCCAAGGTAACCCGCAGTGCATTGCAAAACGGTGCATCCGTAGCCTGCCTACTGCTAACAGCAGATTGCCTGATCACTAGCAAACCCAGTGATGACGAAGGTGGCCCACCAATGCCCGGCGGAATGCCCGGCGGGATGGGCGGCATGGGCGGTGGAATGCCAGGCATGGGTGGAATGGGTGGTGGAATGCCCGGCATGGGCGGAATGGGCGGAATGATGTAAGCCCAGGTAGGGTAAATTGAACAGGAACAAAATCGCAAATAACCGAAAATGATGTCTGGAGGACACACAAAGATGAAGTTGAAACCATTAAGTGACAGAGTAGTAATAGCCCAGAGCAAGGCTGAGACCAAGACCGATGGCGGCATTCTTTTGCCGGATTCAGCGAAGGAGAAACCTCAGCAGGGCAAAGTGGTAGCCGTGGGCCCGGGCAAAATGCTCGACGACGGTTCCTGGAGTGAACTGTCGGTAAAGAAAGGTGACAATGTCTACTACGGCAAGTACGCGGGCACGGAAATAGAAATTGCCCTGAAAAAATACGTCATCGTAAAAGAAAGTGATATTCTAGCGATAGTAGAGTAATCCGGCACAGACCCTGGGCGATCCGCAAATCACTAGGGTGTAAATAAGCAGTGCGGGACTAAACGGAGGATACGAAATAATGGCTAAACAATTGATGTTCGATGAAGAAGCCCGGCGATCGATTCAGCGGGGCGTGCAGAAATTGGCCCAGGCGGTAAAGATTACCATGGGGCCCACAGGTAAGAACGTAATGCTGCAAAAGAGCTACGGCGGACCTAAGATCACCAAAGATGGAGTGACGGTCAGTAAAGAAGTTGAGCTCAAGGACCCCTTCGAAAACATGGGGGTCAAGATGGTCAACGAAGTAGCTAACAAGACCTCGGATGTGGCTGGGGACGGTACGACCACGGCGACTGTTTTGGCTGAAGCCATCTATAATGAGGGCTTGAAAACCGTGGCGGCTGGCTACAACCCCATGGCAGTGAAACGGGGTATCGACGCGGCTGTGGCTGAAGTGGTCAAATCGTTGAGCGAGCAGTCAAGAGAGGTCAAGAGCAACGAAGAAGTTCGCCAAGTAGGTACGGTCTCCTCCAACAACGACACCGAAATCGGAAAGCTGTTGGCCGACGCCCTCAAAAAGGTTGGTAAAGAAGGTGTGGTTACGGTCGAAGAAGGCAAAGGGCTGGAAAATACTCTGGAGTTCGTCGAGGGTATGCAGTTCGACAAGGGCTTTATCTCGCCTTACTTCATGACCGATCCACAACGGCTCGAAGCGGTGCTGGAAGACTGCTATATATTTATTCACGAGAAGAAGCTTTCGAATCTAAGAGAGCTTATTCCTCTGCTGGAGAAGGTGGTAGCTGGTGGCAAGCCGTTGCTGATAATTGCCGAGGACGTGGAGGCTGAGGCTCTGGCGGCGTTGGTAGTGAACAAGCTGCGGGGCACGATGCAGGTCTGTGCGATCAAGGCTCCCGGGTTCGGTGATCGGCGTAAGGCGATACTGTCTGACATTGCTGTGCTTACCGGAGGAACATTTATCTCCGAAGACCTGGGCTTGAAGTTAGAGAACATCACGCTCAACGAGCTGGGCAAAGCCAAGCGTATAGTAGTGGACAAGGAAAACACGACTATCGTCCAAGGGGCTGGCAAGAAAGCGGATATCACTGCTCGCGAAGAGCAGATTCGTATGCAAGCTGAAAAGACGACTTCCGACTACGACCGCGAGAAGCTGCAAGAGCGGTTGGCCAAGCTGACCGGCGGAGTAGCGGTAATCAATGCCGGTGCAGCTACGGAAATAGAGATGAAAGAAAAGAAGGATCGTATCGACGATGCCTTACACGCTACCCGAGCAGCCATGGAAGAGGGGATCGTAGCTGGCGGGGGTGTGGCACTGCTGCAAGCGAAAAAAACATTGGCAGCAGGACGCAACAAGGCTCGCGGTGACGAGAAGCTGGGCTACGATATCATAACCAAGGCTATCGAAGAGCCCGCTCGTCAGATCGCAACCAACTCCGGCGCGGACGGCTCGGTGACCGTGGCAGGCATCGAAGAAAAGCCTCAGAACTGGGGTTACAATGCCCGGACGGGAGAATTCGTGGATATGTTCAAGGCAGGTATCGTGGACCCAACCAAGGTGGTGCGAACAGCTCTGCAGAACGCAGCGTCGGTGGCGGGTTTGATGCTGACCACCGAAGTGATGGTAACTGAACTGAAGGAGGGCAAAGACGAACAAGCCGTCCATGGATCAGTGAGTTAGAAATGTAACAATCAAAATGCGACAAAAGGCTCTAGGCCGGAGACTGTAGGAAATCCAAAACTGTTTTCGGCCAACTTGCCGTTTGTGGGCCTGGAGCAATTTGCGTTTTGAATTTTGATATTTCAGCGGCGGATCGGCGTGTTATATAACCTTCGACCCGCCGTTATCTTTTGAGAGCATTCGGTAAGAAGTAGAACCGAGCGACTATGGCCCAGCAACAGGATTACTACGAAACACTTGGGGTCAGCAGAGAGGCCTCAGCCGATGAGATTAAGTTGGCTTATCGGCGGATGGCAATGAAGTTTCACCCGGATCGCAATCGTGACAAGCCCGAGTCTGACGCTAGGTTCAAAGCTTGCTCGGAAGCCTACGAGGTGCTCAGCGATCCGGAGAAGCGAAGCCGATACGACCGCTTCGGGCATGCGGGTCTGCAGGGGGCAGGTTTGCACGACTTCTCGCACATGGGCTTTGAAGATATCTTCAGCATGTTCAACGACATTTTGGGAGGCGGTGGCGGTGGCGGCGGTTTTGGGGGCCGAGCTCGTGGAGGGGCCCAACGAGGTTACGACCTGGAAAGCAGCGTGGAGTTAAGTTTGAACGAGGTGGCTAGCGGGGTGGAGCGCACGCTGGAATATAAGCGGCAGGATTATTGCGAGAATTGCAAGGGCAGCGGGTCTAAGCCTGGCAGTCGTCCTCAAACTTGCCGAACCTGTGGGGGCAATGGTCAGGTTCGCCAGGGCGGTTTGGGTGGATTCTTTCAGATGGTGCGGACGTGTCCGACGTGCGGGGGACGTGGCAAGGTGATAGTTGAGAAGTGTCGTAATTGCCGGGGCACGGGCCGAGAGATAAAGCAGCGTACGATTACGGTGAAGATTCCCGCTGGAGTGCACGACGGGCAAGCCGTGCGACTTGGCGGCGAGGGTGAAGCCGGTCAGCACGGAGCCCCGCGCGGCGACCTCTACTGTTATGTGAAGGTAAAGAAACACCCCTTCCTGCTGAGGGATGATGATAAGCTGTTGTGTGAGCTGCCGATTAGTTTCGCCTTGAGCGCTTTGGGAGCAACGGTGGAAGTGCCCACGCTTGAGGGGCTAGAAAAATTGGACGTTCCAGCTGGGACCCAGCCGGGCGATACGATACGGATACGCAACAGGGGCCTACCGCGGTTGGGGCGTTCGGGCCGAGGAGACCTGTACGTGCGAATAGTGGTAGAGATTCCGCGTAAGTTGAACACTCGCCAAAAACAATTACTGGAAGAGTTTCGGCAAGCCGAAAAGAAGAACAATAACTTTCCGCAAACTAAGAATTTCCTGGAACAGATCACGAGCTACTTCTGCAAGTAGAGTCAATGTTAATAACGGAAGACGACCATGCACAAACGCAAAGATGACACAGAGAAGCAACAGGCCACTGGTAAAGAATCTGCTAAGGAGGAGTTGGGCACAGAACCTAAGATTAAGATGAGCCACAAGAAGAAGGAGCTTTTGGCCAAGCTGCAGCGGGTGACGGCAGATTTTTCGAACTATCAGAAGCGAATGGCTCGCGAGGCTGAGGAGACTCGGCAATGGGCCAGGGCAGAGATAATCCGGAGTATTTTGCCGGCCATTGACGACTTCGAGCAGGCCTTGGAGGCTGGCAAAACGGCCCAGGATGTGCAGAGTCTGTTGGAAGGATTTAATCTAGTGCACGATCATTTATTAGCTATGCTGAGCCAACAGCAGGTGCAGAAAATCGAGGCTGAGGGTCAAAAGTTCGACCCGGAGATCCACGAAGCCATGCTGCATCAGGAATCGGCCGAACATGAGCCTGGCACGGTCATGGCAGAATTGCGTAAGGGGTATACAATTAATGGTCGCCCCCTTCGGCCAGCTAGAGTGACGGTTAGCAAAGGTCCCGGCGAAAAAGAGCCAGGCCCAGCGGAAGAGCTGAAGCCAAGCAGCGACCAGTAGGACAAACATAAATACGATTGAGTCGGCTTTGGACTTTGTGGGTTTGTTCAAGGATAAAAGGATAAGAGGATCTAGTACATGCCAACGTATGATTATCGCTGCGATAAATGTGGCCATGAATTTGAACACTTTCAATCGATGACGGCTAAGGTGCTGAAGAAGTGCCCGAAGTGTAGGAAGCTGTCGTTGAAGCGATTGATCGGATCCGGAGCAGCAGTGCTGTTCAAAGGTTCAGGTTTTTATACGACGGATTACCGCTCCAAGAGCTACCAGAAGCAAGCCAAAGCTGAAACGGACAAGCAAAAGCCCAAAAGCGAGAAATCGAAGACCAAGAAGACGGACTCCCCGACTAAGACGAAAGAGCCGACAACTGGGACGTCAAAGCAAGAGAAAAAGACCGACTAGCAGCGGTGAAACTGGGAATGGGGTTTGGACTCAAATGAGTGATCGTGAGAAATGTCGGTCATGTGGGCGGGAGTTGCCAGCCAAGGCAAAAGAGAGCTGTCGGTGGTATCCGTTCTGCTGCGAGCGTTGCCAACTGGTGGACCTGGGCCAATGGTTTGATCAGAAATACGGCCTGGCAGAGACGCAAGAGCCTCTAGGGGCTGAGGAGGGGGACGAAAACAGGGGTAATAGGGATAAATCCGAGTGAAAATGAGTCAGGAAAAACTTTGTTTTTTACTTGGCTGGACGGGCTGGGGGGCTCTATAATCTTCACAAGCCCAGGGGCCGATGTTTGGCCACTATTCATGGATGGGCCGACCGTCGGCAGTAGTAGGTAAATAATCTACTAGCAGGGCGTTTGTCCCGGAAGAAGCAACAGTCCACTATCTGATCGAAAGGAGAGGTCAATGGCGGAAGAAAAATTAGAACTACGCGGGATCGATTGGCAGGAGACGTTCAAGTTTACTCACGTGTTCCGGAGCTTTCGACTAGCAATTCACCCCAGCAAACTGGTGTTAGCCTTTGTGGGGCTGACACTGTGTGTGGCAGGAGGGTTCGCTCTGGACACAGTCTGGTACGGAGGTCAGGCGATTATCTGGCAGAAGGGTAAGCCAGTTGAAATCGAGGTCTTCGCCAAAAAAGGCATCCCAGGTCAGACTTTTCCAGAGTGGTACAAAGACCGAACTGGTCAACGCAAGGCGAAGCTGAAGGTCCGACTGGACTCGGCTATCAGGCAAGGGGCCGATTGGGATCAAGATGATGTGAACATCAACTCCTTTTCCTTGGCTGGTAAACTCATCGAGCTTGAGGAAAGTAACCTCAAGATATATCTGGATGAGAATAGCTTGGAAAAAGATAAGGCTAAGATCGACAAGCGATATCCCAATGATCCCGAGAGACGCACTAAAGAGAAGAAAAAAGCACGAGCTGAAAATCCCCAAAAGCTTTCCGCCCAGCGCGGAAGGGTCTATGGAGACAGAAATATCTATGGGGAGATAGAATCAATCAAAGATTTGGCAGGCAAGGGCCCGGCTGGTCGGGGACCATTTAGAGCTCTGCTGCGGTATGAGTTGGGTGTGTTCGACAAAGTAGTGGCCTCCGCGGTGGGACTGAACCAAGCAGGAAAGCTGGAAACAGATTCGAGCATCAACCTTGCTGACGTGGTTGTACATCTTTGGGGAGGACTAAAGGGGCTGCAATGGCTGCTGATACAGCACCGGGTTTACTTTGTCATCTTCGGAGCCTTCTCTCTGGTGGTTTGGTCGATCTTTGGGGGAGCGATCAGCAGAACGGCAGCACTGCACGTGGCTCGTGGTGAAAAGATATCTATCAAGGAAGCTCTGAAATTCAGCGTAAGCAAATTCCCCAGCTTCGTGTTCGCTCCCCTGATTCCAGTGGTTATTGTGTCTGTTCTGGCAGGGCTGGTGCTGGTCGGTTCTTTAGCCCTGGGTAACTTGGGATGGGGCGTAGGCGAAGTGCTGATCTCAGTGCTGATGTTCCTCTCGCTGATAGTGGGCTTTATCATGGCTCTGGTATCAGTGGGGACGGTTGGTGGAATGAATCTGATGTATCCGACCATTGCGGTGGAGGGCTCAGATAGTTTCGACGCTATAAGCCGCTCGTTTAGTTATGTGTACGCTCGTCCCTGGCGAATGGCCTTTTATTCGCTGGTGGCTCTGCTTTACGGGGTACTCTGCTATCTGTTCGTACGCTTCTTCGCGTTTCTGGTGTTGAAGATGACGCACATGTCCGTGGCTGCGGGGATATTCAAGGACGGGGCCGGCAGTTATGGCTTGAAAGACACGTTCACTAGTATGTGGCCGGCTCCGACATTGTTCGGCAGCCTGCACGGCGGGTTCGACTGGGCTGCCTGTCAGGGACCTCAGACGTTCGGAGCCTCCGTTATCTTCTTGTGGGTTTGTGTGATTGTCGGTTTCGTAGCTGCATTTCTAGTCTCCTTCTTCTTCTCAGCAAACACGATGATCTACTATCTGCTGCGGAACCGAGTGGATTCTACAGATATGGATGACGTGTACGTAGAAGAAGAACCCGAAGATCAGACTCCTCCGATAGCTCCCGAGCCCACTGAGAGCAGTGAAGCAGAAAAGCCCAAGGCCAAGAAGCCCAAGCCGGAAGAAAAAGCTGAAGAGGAAAAACCATCTGAAGGTGAAGGTTAATAAACACAGGTGGTTTGACGTAAACTAAAACAAAGGCCGATCTGGATGGACCAGGTCGGCTTTTGCTATGGGGCGAAAAGATGATTAGCCACCTACTACACTGATAAACACAGATTCAAAAAAAAACAGAAAGATATTTAGACGCTGATTTCGCAGATTGCGCAGATAGTACAGAAAGGAATAAGAAATCCCGGTCCCGATAAATCGGGACTCGCAATGACATTTCTTAATAGATTTCTCGACTCCGTCCTTGGGAATAATCAGATGATTTCTACTTATTCCGACTGGCAGATAGTAAAAAGCCACCAGCGGTTTTTAGCTTGGTTTTTCGATCTTGGCTGACGTTCGAAATAGATTTTCATTTGCAGGTCGTCAGTGGTTCGAATCCTGAACCAGTGTTTGCGCAGATACATTTCTTTCGAGTGACTCTTACATGGCCCCGACTCCTTCCAGGTTTCAAGCACCTCGCCCAAGACGTATTCTTTGTCTCGCCAAATAAATCGATGTGGAAATCCCGGCTCGCCTCTGGCCATGCCTTTGACATCACCGCTGCCAAGAACTGGTCGAATCGGTTCACTGACGAATTTTTCTTTCATGGGATCTAACAAAACCTGTTGATTGAAATCCTAGATTGTCACTAAAGCGATAATAAGCTCGGTTGGGCGTTAATTGCAAGCGAGAATGAGACCGGGGGCTAAAAGTTAAGAAGGATGCCGGATCAAGTTCGGCATGATCCCGGTGAGCCGGGACTGGGGGCGTTAGAAAACCTGGATCCCAGCCGGAGTTTACCCTTGCGGACGCGGGGCCGGGATGACAGAGAGGAAGAACTCACCACGAAGAGCACGAAGGAAGAGGAAGAATAAGATGGATCCCCGCCTGCGCGGGGATGACAGAGGCGAGCCGGGACTAAAAGTTAGGATGGATCCCGGCAACTATTCGCCCGGTGGATATTTGATCAGTTCGGGCTTGGGTGTAGTAACACAGATTAGATGGTGAGGGGAGAGATATTTTTTTCCGACCCGCTTCACGTCGTCCAAAGTGACGCGGTTGATCCGCTGAGAAAGAGTTTGAGAGTGCTCATAGCCCAGGCCATAAAGCTCGTCAAGAGCGGCGGCGGCGGCTCGGTCACTATTGGTCTGGCGATTGATGAGGTCCACGGCAATGATAACTCCCTTGGCTCGTTCGAGTTCTTCGGTGGTGAATTCACCGGCGGCGGCTTTGGCAAAATTGCGTTCGAGGATTTCGATGACCTCGTTGACCTTTTTAGGTTCACAGGCGGCATAAGCAGCGAAGTAACCAGGGACCAGTCCGCTAAACTCGTAGGCATGTACGACATAAACAAGCCCTTGGCCGCGAAGCTCTTCGTGCATCCATCCGCTGGGCATGTAGTAGCCGGAGATGATGGTGTCCAGGACCTTCAGAGCCATGACGTCCTCGGTGTTGGTGAGCAGTGTGCCGGGAAAGGCAACCATTATGGCGGCAACACTTTTGGTGGTCTTCTCGACGGCTAAACGATTGCTGTCAAAAGATTCAGGGGGCAAGGGCGCAACGGCCATCTTTTGGCCGGCAGGCAGGGCAGAGAAATACTGGCGGACGAGCTTGCGGGCTTGGGCTGGATCGAAATCGCCGTAAATAGCTAGGACCGCGTTCTGGGCGACGGCTAAGCGGCGATGATGAGCAATCAGGTCCTGAGGGGCGAGCTTCTTGATCACCTCGGTAAATCCTGTGGACAAACGCTTGTAGGGTGAGCTAGTAAAAAACTTGTCGCGGAAGAACAAGGACAGTTGGCTGTGCCAGTTTTCCTTAAGAGCAGCTATGCTGGCTAAGAGCTGAGGACGAATTTTGGCCATTTCATCGGCGTCAAAGGTGGGCTCGATGACCACCTGAGCGAAGATGTCCAGTGCTTTGGGGAAATCTTCCTTGAGGACCTGGCCAAGGTAATAGAGCGTGTTTTTCCCTGAAGCGGCAGCGATTTGTCCGCCGCGTGAGTCGAAGAAAGCTTCGATGTCGTCGGCAGAGAGCTTCTTGGTACCCTTTAGCGAAGCCCGGGCGGTGAATTTTCCGATCCCGCTGTTCTGGGGAGTTTCGGCTAGGAGTCCGCCGCGGAAATATATTTGCATGGATACTAGAGGCACGGCATGGTTGGGCCGAAGGACGACCCGTAGGCCGTTGTCGAGGGTGAACATGTTGGCTGAATCCGGATCGCCTTTCTCAATAGTCGCAATCTTCTCGGTCGGGGCTAAGGCCTTGGGCAGCAGCATGGTCAGGAGGAGCTTGTTGGGATCGAGATACTTGCGAGCAACTTCTTGTATCTGCTTGGTGGTAACCTTCTGGATTTCGCTGACGTATTTGTCGGAGAAGTGTGGATTGCCGGTGGCTAGGAGGTCCGTGGCGATCTGGCTGGCTTGGCCTTCGACAGTTTGCAGAGGAACAATGTAAGCTGCGATGGTCTGGCGTTTGGCGTTGGCGAGCTCTTGTTTGGTGACTCCCTTTTTGATGAGCAGCTTGAGCTGTTCGGCAATCGCCTTTCGAGCCAGGTCTAGCTTGGCGGGGTCGACGCGGGCTTGGATTACAAAAGAGCCTGGATACTGGGCAGGTGTGGCGGAATAGGAGCTGATGCTCAGAACCAGCGATGTGTCACTTTTGAGCCGCTTAACCAGGCGTGAGCTTTCGCCCCTGGTGAGAATGTAAGACAGGGTGTCCAGGGCATACAGATCAGGATGAGTCAACTCAATGGTTGGATAAGCCCAATCGATGAGGGCGTGGGGAATGTCTTTGTACTGAATGCGAGTACGTGGGCTAGTGGGCGGGATGTCGGCGGGCATGACAACGGCAGGGAGGACTCGGCGGGAGAAGCCGGCAAAATTTTTGGCGACCAGATCCAGAGCCTTGCGCAAGTCGATGTCGCCAACGATGCTTATGATTAGGTTTTGGGGGACGTAGCGTCGTTGGTAATAGTCGAGTAGATCTTCTCTGGTAACGGCGGCGAGGGCGGGGGCGTGGCCGATAGTTGGAAAGGCAGCGGGGTGTCGGCCATAACGATTCTCAGCAGCAAGATAATAGAGCACGCGATTGGGCTCGTCCTTGCCCTTTTCGAGCTCCCGCTGAACTACGCCATGCTCACGAGCGACCGAGTCGGGATCTAACAATGGGTGCATGATCCAGTCGGCTAGCAGATCAACAGCAACGTCGGCCCGAGCGGCAGGAACAGTCAAATAATAGCAAGTGTGAGCGCGAGTGGTATAGGCGTTGGAAATAGCTCCGATCTTTTCCATGAGCAATTGCGATTCGTCCTCAGTGCGTGTAGGGGTAGCTGAGCCGTGTAGGAGGTGCTCGAAGATGTGGCTGAGCCCGGCGCCGAGCTGCTCGCCCTCATGGATGGAGCCGGTGGCTGCGTATAAACGCACGGCTACGACGGGGTTGGTGTGGTTTTCCTTTATGGCGACCTGCATGCCGTTAGACATGGTGGCGACGATTTCATCGGGAGTGTTGATTAGCCAGGAGTCGACGGTGAGCGGTTTGGGCGGCTCTTGGACTGCTGGTTTGGGCTCGGGGGGTGATTGCTCGGCAGGGGCGGTGGCATCGGATTGTGCGAAGGCCGGGCAGATGATCAAGCCAACGAGAATAACTAACAAGACAAAACTTCGGATTGGTTTTTCCATTTGTTTTTCCAGAAAAGGTACTACGCAGATTGGTCAATCCGCACGCTGGGAAATAAATCTTCATCCATATGAGGTAAGAACATAGCAAAAGTATACTGGTCCATGAAGTCGGGGTCGAGATTGAGCTGAATGACCTTGGGTGCGGCGATGAGTTGGTCGGCTTGGAGGCGGAGCTTGGAGTCGACCAGAGCTAAGAAGGCGCCGCCGAGTGAGCCGTTGCCGATAAAGTGATAGCGGTCCAAGGGGATGTCGGGCAATAGTCCGATGGTAACGGCGTTGGCTAAGTTGATGTGGCGAGCGAAGGCTCCAGCTAAGTAGATTTTGTGGAGGTCGCTGGCTTCTTTGCCAACGTTTTTGAGCAAGATAATAATTCCGGCGAAGATCACGGCTTTGGCTTGCAATAAGGCTTCAATGTCTTTTTCAGTGATAACAATGTCAGCGTTGCCATCTTCAGTCTGCTCGGCGGGAACGAGAACGAATTCGGTAACTTGCGACTTGTCGGGCAAGGTGGCTTTGCGGACGTATGGGCTGGTGTCGAGTAAGTCAGGTTTGATTCGTCCAGTCTTGCTGAGCAGTCCGCTGCGCAGGCCTTCGGCTAGAAAATCGATCAGAGCTGAGCCGCAAATACCCACGGGCTTTTCGTCGCCAATGACCTGATAGGTGGTTTTGAAAGACTCGGGGTCGATGGTGAGTGACTCGATGGCTCCGGCGGAGGCTCGCATGCCAAAGGTTAGGCCAGGGCCCTCGAAGGCTGGTCCGGCAGGCGTGGCGCAAGCCCAGCAGGCCTGTTTAGAACCGAGGCAGAGCTCGGCGTTGGTGCCGATGTCGATCATGAGCGAAGGCGAGTCTGCGCGGTGAGTGCCGCAAAGCAGTAAATCAGCGGTGATGTCTGGGCCCACGTAGGCGGCGATGGCGGGTAGGATGTCGACACGGGCGCGGGGATGGATTCTTAGGCCGACCTCTGAGCCAGGTAAAGGACCCGGTGCTCCGACGACGGGCTCGAAGGGCAAACGGCCAATACTGGTGGGATCCAAACCCAGGAACAAATGCATCATGACCGTGTTGCCAGCTATGCAAGCTAGCGGGATGTCGGTGGCTTCGAGATTGTGGCTGCGCAGTAATAGGCCGATGAGGCGATTGATGGTGTCGTCGACAATGAGCCTGCGGAGTTGAGCTAGACGCTGGGGCGAAGAAGCAAAGCTGATTCGCGAGGCTATATCGGCAGAGCAGGAAACTTGCTGATTGTATGAAGAGACGGCGTCGATGATTTTGGGCTGATCGGATAGATCAACCAGGGCGACTACGACGGTGGTGGTGCCGATGTCGATGGCTAAGGCCAGCTTGGATAAGTCTGAGCCAGCGGGACAAACGTCGATCAGCTCCCAAGAATTGGCGGCTCGGACCAAACGCACCGATACTTTGAAGTTGGACTCGTCTTTGTCAAAGACGCTGGGTAGGCTGCGGAGCAACTCCAGAGAAGCACTAACCGGGGCGTCCAAGGAGGATTGGGTTTTGAGCTGTCGACAAATGCGTTCGAAGTGGCCAGCGGAGTCCTCGAGCTGCGGGGGCGGTAACTCCAAAGTGAGGACTCGCAGGGGTGGGTCGGGCTGAGGTGTTGAGATAAGCTCAAAATCGACCAGGACCTTTTCGCCGGTTTCTATGAGGCTACGCTGGGGGATGAAAACGGTGAACTCTTCGCTGGTGGCGATGGTCTGGCAAGCCATGGCCCGGATTCGTCGGCCTGGGGCTGGTAGCAGGGATTCGCCAGCGGCTGAGCGGAATTGGCCGGAGATTAGGTCTACGGCGCAACCGTTGCAGAGGCCGTGGCCGCCGCATTTGGTGTTCAGGACGATATC
>SDBV01004629.1_pt1 | contig 19685 bp, 16 predicted proteins | sample 2277081 | NCBI WGS metagenome assembly SDBV01 (sample SAMN10402039, study PRJNA504765) | marine sediment metagenome | isolation source: marine sediment core GS10_PC15, 223 cmbsf | place: Arctic Ocean: Southern Knipovich Ridge | collected 2010
ATCGGCACATTGAATCTCGGCCAAAAGCTGTCTGGTGACATGTATAACGACGAAGATCTGCGCTTCCTGACGACGCTGGCCAATCAGAGCGCAACGGCCATCGATAACGCCCTTGTTTACCGAGAGGTGGAACGACGCCTCTCCGAACAAACCCTGCTCTTCATACTCAGCGAAGCTTTCCGCCGGCCGCTGGGCTTCAGCGAAGTCATGCACACGGCGGTCGATATACTGCACGATTTTCTGAAGATTGACTTTTGCTGTCTTTTCTATCTGAATGCAGGCGTGACAAGCTACTCCGCGCGCGGTTTGAGCAGAGCGCAAACCGAAGCCGTTCGGGCGGAGTGCATGCCGTTGGCCGGTAACCCGGTGCAGGCAGAGATGGAAGAACCGCTCCTTCTCACCGATCTGGGGCATAGACTGAGAGAGAATGAGAATCTGAACGCCGCCGAGCGCGAGGAACTGAGCGCGGCGTTCTACCTACCGCTCAAGCAAGGGACCATGTGGCTGGGCCTGCTCGCCATACCGAAAACTATCGCCGGGCGCGTAGTGGACCAGATGGGCTATGAGCTGCTGCGGGCGATTCGGGCCATCATATCCCAGGGTATTATGCTCCACCGCACGATCGGTGATCTCGTCGACATGAAGAACTACAACGAAAGCATTTTGAACAGCATGAGCAGTTGCGTCATCGTTGTAAACACCAACCAGGAGATAACGACCCTGAACCGGGAAGGCGCCCGGATAACCGGTTTGGCACCGGAGGATGTACTCGAGAGGCGCATCGATGACGTGGAGACCCTGCACCCGCTTGGCGAAATACTCTCCGAAACGCTGCAGTCCGGCGGCATTGTACTAAATCGTGAAATGAGCATCCGTGGCAAAAATGGAAGCATGGTGCCCGTCAGGGTGAGCACATCGGTGCTCAAGGACACCGAAGACCGGCCGACAGGCACCATTGCCATTTTCAGTGATTTGAGCGAGATCAAACAGCTGGAGTCACAGCTGATTCGCTCCGAGAAACTGGCATCCATTGGGCAGCTGGCCGCCGGAGTGTCCCATGAGCTTCGCAATCCCCTTGGTTCCATCTCGGGCTATGCAGAGCTTATACAGGAGCGGGTCGTTACAGACGACGAAGTCGTCAAGAGGGGCCTGGCAACAATCATCAGCGAGTCGGAGAGGTCCAAGCATATAATCGAGAGACTGTTAGGTTATGCTCGATTGCGGGAACCGTCTCTGGAAACCGTCGATATCAACTCGGTAATCGAAGACACTCTCCCGCTCATCGGGCACCAGCTCACGCAGGACAATGTCAACCTGGTCAAAGATTATGGGAGTGGTCTGCCCGCGGTGCGAGTCGATGTAGAGCAGATGAAGGAAGTGTTCATCAACCTCATACTGAACTCGCACCAGGCCATGCCCGACGGGGGAGCGCTCCGTATTTCGACCGGCGTGCGAGCGAACCACATCGAGATTCGGGTCGAAGATGAAGGTTGCGGAATCCCGGAAGACGATCTCAACCAGCTTTTCGATCCTTTCTTCACCACCAAGGACGGCGGAACCGGGCTCGGCCTGCCTACCGCGTACAGGATCATCGAGAGACACGGGGGCAGCATCGAGGTCGAGAGTGCCGTGGGCAAAGGCTCTGTGTTCACCATCAACCTGAACGTGGCCACGGAAAGCGGCAGCCGTCATCCGGCGCCGCCCCAGGGGGCCGAGAGCGCCTGACCGCGGGACAACGCACCCGGCCCCTGCGGCCGTGGGTCGTGATGCACCGCCCGCGATGCCGGTTGTGATATATTCCGGATTTGAACAACGGAGGAATAGCTTGCCGCACAAGAGTCGATTCCATTACGGTTGGCTGATCGCCCTGGTAGGGATGGCCGTGGTCATGGGTGCGTTGGGCTTCGCTCGTTTCGGCTACACCATGATCCTGCCGGGTATGAAGCAAGCCCTCACGCTGAGCGACGTTCAAGTCGGAGACCTCGCCACCGCCAATATGGTGGGGTATCTCATACTATCCTTGACCTGCGGTCTGCTTGCCGTGCGTTTCGGGCCGCGTATCGTCATCGCGATCTTTATGCTGGTCGTGAGCCTTTCGATGTTCCTTACAGGAATCTCCTCAAGCTTCGGATCGGTGCTGGTCTTTCGGATGTTTGCCGGTATGGGCAGCGGTGGAGCGAACGTTCCCGTAATGGGCTTGCTGTCGGCCTGGTTCGGAAGCCGACGGCGGGGTCTGGCGACAGGCATAGTCGTCAGCGGCTCGAGTTTCGCCATGATAATTACCGGCGCCGTGATTCCGCCCCTGCTCTCCCGCTGCGGCACGGACGGGTGGCGCTATTCATGGTACCTTCTGGCGGCCTTGGCCCTGGTAATCGCCGTCGTGGCATTCGCTTTATTGAGGAACAGACCGGGCGAGAAAGGCCTGGCGCCTATCGGCGCTGAAAAAGACGAAGTCGGCCGGGCCGCACCCAAAGCGTCGGCACTGCAGTGGAAGTTGATCTACAAAACCGCCGCTGTATGGCACCTGGCCCTGATCTACGTGGCTTTCGGCTTTTCCTACATTATCTATGCTACTTTTTTTGCCCGCTACCTCGTCGGCGAAGCCGGTTTTACCATGGCTGCCGCTGGAACGCTTTGGTCGACTATCGGCGTGGTGAGCATAATCAGCGGATTTATCTGGGGCAGCGTGTCAGACTTGTTGGGACGAAAATTCGGGCTGGTCATCGTCTATTTCTTGCAGGCGCTCTGCTTCACCGTGTTCGGCCTATGGAAAGCCCCCGCCGGCTACTACGTCTCCGCCGGGCTCTTCGCTTTGACCGCGTGGAGCATCCCCGCCATAATGGCCGCGGCCATCGGCGACCATCTCGGCGCTCGCTTGGCGCCGGCAGCCCTGGGATTCGTCACTTTCTTCTTCGGCATAGGGCAGGCCCTCGGGCCCTTTACGGCGGGGCGCATAGCTTTCGCCACGGGCACGTACACCGCGGCCTTCGTGCTGGCCGGCGGTGTTGCCCTGTCGGGGGGCCTGGCGTCGCTGTTTTTAAGCGACCGGCGCACGCGGCTATCCTGACCCAGACCGTACCAGGCGCGAGCTCTTGATGAAGCCGGCGATCATGAGCTGCCAGGGGTGATAGAAGAGCAGGGGCAGAATAGCCACCGCCAGGAGCTCAGGATCGTGGGCGAAATACGTGCTGAGCAGCGGAATGCCCACGGCCAGGGTCTTCTGCGGTGCGACGTAGAGCGCTGAAATCGTACTCTCCCTCGACAGCCCGATAGCTTTTGCGCCGCCGTAGGCCAGACCCACCAGGACAATGTGCGATAAGGCCAGATAGACGATGGGCAGAGGCATATTCCGCAGGCTGTCGATGAACTGCGGGTTGCCGGCGGCTTTCGATATGGCCATGAGCACGATGAGCAGGATCAGAGCGTTGGACGACGTGCCAAGCTTGCGGCGGTGCCTGACCGACCACTGCCGCAATGCCAGGCGCAGGAGTTGGCCGGCGACTATGGGCGCCAACATCTTCAGGCACAGGCTGAGCAGGATGCGGCTGACTTCGCCCGCGGGCAGCCCCTGTCCGGCTTCCTGAAGGAGCAGCGACAGCAAAAGCGGGGAGACGATCACACCAAGGACGTTGGCCAGGGACGCGTTGAACATAGAGCCTGTTACATTGCCTTGCGAGATCTGCGTAAAGACGATGCAGCTCGAGACCGTGGTCGGCAGGCATCCTAGGGCCAGGATCCCGATCAGGATGCTCTCTTCGACCCAGCTTCTCAAGATCTGGGACGTAAGCCAGAAATAGAGCGGCGTGAGGAGAAAAATAAACGCCTGCAGGAATACATGCAGTTTGATCTCCCTGAGTCCCCGCCCGATGTTCTCCGACGGAAGCGCCAGGCCCGCTATGAGAAACAGCACCACTACCATGGCTGTGCTCGTAATCGAGTGCGGGTTCAGCGCGAGGCCCAACTCGGGCGCCAGAAAGCCGCATAACAAAACCAGAGCGATCCCGATCAAAAACCAGTTGTGCTTGAGAAAAGTAAAAATCATGCTTGTCCCTCGAAAATTGCAGGAGTAACAGTGGCGCCGCGCTCAGTCGGAAACTATTACGAACACGGCCAAAGATCAATAGCGCACATCCCGGCTGTGCGAAGCGCACATCCCGACTGTGCGAAGCGCACATCCCGACTGTGCGAAGCGCACATCCCGGCTGTGCGAAGCGCACATCCCGGCTGTGCGACTCCGAGATTCGATATGCGCCCGTTGCCAAAGGTTGGCCGTCAGGCTAAAATCGCCGCATGCGAACGGTAAGGCTCGGAAAGAGCGAGATGAAGATCACCAAGGTAGGTTTCGGCAGCATACCTATACAGCGCCTGAGTGCGCAAGAGGCCGCGGCGGTGATTCGCAGCGCTCTCGATAGCGGTATTGATTGGATCGATACCTCTACGAGCTACGGTACTTCGGAGGAACGTATCGGCCAGGCTCTCAGCGGGTACGACCGGGGTGCCATCCGGGTATTCACCAAGGGCCCGGGCGCGACGCCCGAGCAAATCGGCCAGCAGATAGCCCTTTCCATGAGGCGCCTGCGGGTTACGTACTTCGATCTCTATCAGTTCCACCTGGTTCCCAGCGCAGAGGCATGGACCGCGATGCAAAACAACGGCACTCTGGATGCTGTGCGCCGGATGAGGGACAAGGGCATAATCCACCACATAGGGGCTTCGGCCCACACGCTGGATGCGGCCCTCGCACTCCTGGATCATCCCGAGATCGAAGTAATCCAGTGGCCGTTCAATTTCATCGTGGCCGACGACGGCGAAAAGGTTTTGAAGCAGTGCCGCGTCAGGGACATTGGTTTCATCGCCATGAAGCCTTTCGGGGGTGGAATGCTGGACAACGCGCGGGCCTGTGTGCGATTCCAGCTGAAATACCCCGAGGTCGTCTTCGACCCTGGCTTCGAATCGAGCAAACAGGTGTCGGAAGTCGTGGCGTTGTGCGACAAGCAGACCGCCCTGACCCAAGACGACTACGCGGTAATTCGTCGCTTGAAGCAGGAGTTGGGCAGGTCCTTCTGCCGCCGTTGCGGCTATTGCATGCCCTGTCCTCACGGGGTGGCGATAATTCCCCTCATGACGGTGAAGTCGTTTATGCGGCGTTTCCCGGCGGAACGCATACTTTCAGGCAATTTTGTCAAAGCGGTAGCCACGCACACTCTGTGCACGGAATGTGGAGAGTGTGAGGAAAAGTGCCCCTACGACCTCGAAATAATAAAGGGCATCAAGCAAGGGGCGGCGGCTTTCGAGAAATTTCAGAGGGAGCACCGGTAGCGGGGCAGGCGTGAAGAGGCTGGAAACCGGCCCGATAGCGCGCCGTCGGGCGGGTGCGCGTCAGGCGAGATACGCTTCCGCCGACTTGAAAAACTCGCAGTAGACATCCAGGGCCTCCTCTGAAAGCCCGCTGTTTTCGACCGAATTGGCAACTATGCGGCGTCTGCGTTTCTGACCTCGCGGGCCGGCGGATCGGAAACTCCGTTTCGACAATGCCCGTATGGGCAGGATATCGGCAATCGCCCCCAAAACTCGTTTGACGGATTCTGCGGTCAATTTTCCCGAAGCTATCATTTCGTCGATCCTAACGCTTCGCACGAGCCATTCCGCTTCGAGCTCGGCCCGCTCCTCGGCCGGGGCGGGCTTCGCAGACAATTCGGCCCTCACCGCCAACGACCTGGCTATGTGGGAGAGCAGTGGCTCTTCGTCTCCCTCGAGATCGGCCACCTCGGCGGCCACTAAACGGGCCCTATCCCTCAGAACGGGTAAACTTTTCAGCCGGCTTCGCAATCCCAGCCCGAAAATAGCGGCGCCGCCGACGGTAAACAGGATCTCGTCCACCAACGGCAGTGGGTCGGGGATAACCCAGCTGGCTATGCCGAGAGCCGCAAGACCGGCGCCGATGGCCATCAAAAGGCCCGCTGCGGAGGCGAAATCGTCCATCTTCTTGTCGAGCAGCTCTCTCAACCGGCGGCGCACTGCAGCGAGAGCTCCGGGAGGGCAGCCGGCGTAGTAGCGGATACGCGTCCGGGCCAGGGCGAGGGTATCTCCCCTGGTTTTCGCCAGGCTGCGGGGGTAGATTACCAGAAAATCGTCGGGATCAGCCGACGTAGGGATTATGTAGACTGTTCGGGCTGCGCCTCCGCTTCTTCCCAACCGCATTATGTCGTATGTCATCGGTCCGCCAATGTTTCGATTGCTGTTTAAATGCCACCAAGCATCTAAACTATCATACCACCCATCACCTGACATGTAGAAGACCTCCCAAGGTCGAGGAAGCAGTTCTCAATTTGGCTCCGCCAATTTGAGAACTGCTGAGGTCGAGGGGTAAATCGCGCGAAATCTCGAGGATCTTGATTATTGAACGATCAAATATTAATTTAACAATATGAAAGCAAGAGAATTTAAAGATTTAATTTGCCGTGAGCATACCGGGGTTGGAAACGCCATCGCTGATCCCGGGCGGCTCGAGCTCACCGATTTGCTGTGCCAACCCGAATACAGGCTCGAATACAATAATTCGAAAAGAAGGGCCTAAATCATAACGAGTACAAGATGAGGAACAGTATGGATCGAAGAAAGCCAATCTATCTTGATTACAATGCAACCACACCGCACGCTGCCGAAGTTATCGAAGCGATTAGACCGTATCTCGAAGAGCATTTCGGCAACCCTTCGAGCTCACACTGGTACGGCATCAAAGCGATGGAAGCAGTCAAAGAAGCGCGCCTGCGCGTTGCCCGGTCGCTCAATTGCAAACCCCACGAAATCATTTTCACCAGCGGGGGGACCGAGTCGAACAATCACGCCCTTAGAGGCGCAGCGTTTGCACAGAGGGAAAAAGGCGATCACATCATCACCTCGAAAATCGAGCATCCGGCCGTAATAGAAGTCTGCAAGTTCCTGCAGAACAGGGGATTTCGAATCACCTACCTCCCTGTAGACGAGTACGGGATGATCAGCATCGTCGATCTCGAAAAGGCGATTACATCTGAAACCATCCTGATATCCATTATGCATGCCAACAACGAGGTGGGAACGATACAACCCATCGAAGAGGTGGGTGTGATTGCCAGGAAGAGAGGCATCTGCCTGCATACCGATGCCGCGCAATCCGCCGGGAAGATCCCCACGGATGTGCAATCCCTGGGAGTCGATCTGCTTTCGCTGGCCGGTCATAAGCTGTACGCGCCTAAGGGCATAGGTGTGCTCTATATTCGCGACGGGGTGGGATTGGAAAAACTCATGCATGGGGCAAGTCAGGAAAGCGGGTGGAGACCGGGAACAGAAAATGTCACCGAAATCGTAGGGCTCGGTAAAGCTTGCGAGATTGCCGGGCGAGACTTGGAAGAGAACAAATCGAACATGAGCGCCATGAGGGATCGGTTGCACGATGGGTTAAAAGGCAAGCATACAAAGCTCAACGGGCACCCGGATAAGCGGCTGCCTAATACACTGAATGTCAGCTTCCAGGGAGTCGAGGCTAATTGGCTCCTGGCAGAAATCGAGGAACACGTGGCCGCTTCTGCCGGCGCGGCGTGTCATTCCGAAGGAGTCGATGTGTCAGAGGTCATCAAGGCGATGGGCGTACCGCTGGAATGGGCCAAGGGAACAGTCCGGTTTTCTACGGGCAGAATGACGACCCCACAGGAAATCGACAGGTCCATAGATATCATTTTGCGGACCCTCAGACGGTTCTAAGGAGCCTGGCGCTATTCGTCCCTCGCCCTGCGATATAAGGAGGATACGAGTATCGGAAGAAAAGCATCCATGAAAAGAGAACACCGTGAGAGAGGCGTGCCTCTTTTAAGCAACAAATATTACGATCGCCCTTCGATTTTCTCGCCCGAGAATCTACTCCGGGAAGCGAGGAGGCAGAACTCCATACCTGAAGGCAAGATCCCCGATATTTGCATTTTAGACCCTGATGGCGATTTGGTGCGGAACCTCGCACATGACGGGAAAGCCGCCCGGAACCCTCATTGGGCCTGCTATCACACCCAGCTCTACAATTTTGTATATGAAGATATGGAATTCGGTATCGTGGGATGCGCCGTCGGAGCTCCTTTTGCCGTTCTTGTAGCGGAGGAGCTGTTCTCTTCGGGATGTAAGCTGGTAATCAGTGTCACATCGGCAGGCCAGATTTTTCCCAGGGGAGACCCCCCCTATTTTATTCTTATCGAAAAGGCTTTGAGAGACGAAGGCACGAGTTACCATTACCTCCCTCCTGCAGAGTATGCTCGTATACAGAGGGAGTTCGTGGATATGCTGGCAGATGCCTGCGGTCAATCGTCTATCGATCACTCGTCTGTTCCCATTGAGCGCGGGAAAACCTGGACAACAGACGCTCCCTTTCGGGAGGTGCAAGCGGCGGTCGATTATGCCGCCCGCGAAGGGCTGCTGGCCGTCGAGATGGAAGCCGCGTCGCTTTACGCGTTTGCGGAAGCACGGAAAAAACCGGTCATATGTTATGCCCTCGTGACAAATCAAATGGGGAACAAGGAGGAAGATTTTGAAAAGGGCCATGCCAGAGGAAGCACGGACACGCTGAAGCTGATCGCTTTCACGGCTAGAAGATGGGTGCAATGGAATGCCGCAAGAACCGGCTAGGCCTGCATTCTTGACGCCTCCGGGCAATGCAGTTAAGGTGCGCCCAGGAGACGACTATGGTACAGAAATCAGACGGCATGATGTATGCCCCTAAAGGTAAAACAGAGCCTGTGGTGGCCAAGGGAGAGTTCCCCTTCGCCGCCGTGCGCCTGGACCATGGGCATATTTACGGCATGTGCAACGGTCTGGCGGAAGCCGGCGCCGAGCTGCGATACGTTTTTGACAGCGACCCGGGAAAGGTCGCGAAATTCAAGCAGACTTTTCCGGACGTGAAAATCAGTGCGTCGGAGGATCAGATCCTGGAAGACCCGGAAATACGGCTCGTAGCCGCTGCCGCTGTGCCTTGCGACCGGGGTCCTTTGGGTTGCCGCGTTATGGAACACGGCAAAGACTATTTTTCGGACAAGACGCCTTTTACCAGCATGGCACAGCTCGAGCAAGCCAGGCGCGCGGTCGCACGGACAGAGCGCAAGTACATGGTCTACTACAGCGAAAGACTGCATGTGGAGTGTGCGGTGGCGGCCGGCGACCTTATAGAGCAGGGCGCTATCGGCCGGGTTCTGCACGTCACCATACTGGCCCCTCACAGATTAGGCGTTGAGAATCGCCCGGACTGGTTTTTCGAAAGAGAGAAGTACGGAGGAATTCTGTGCGATATCGGCAGCCACCAGTTCGAGCAGTTTCTGACTTTCACCGGTTCTGCCGAGGCCCGCGTGCTGCAAAGCCACGTGGCCAATTACAATCATCCCGAGTATCCCGAGCTCGAGGATTTTGGGGACGCCGTGCTGCTGGCTGAGGGCGTGGCCATGGGCTATTGCCGCGTGGACTGGTTTACCCCGGACGGGCTGTCATCCTGGGGCGACGGGCGCGTGATCGTGATGGGAACAGAGGGCTTTTTGGAGCTGCGCAAGTATGTCAACGTCGGCGTATCGCAGGAAGGGGACCACCTCTTTCTGGTAAACCAGGAAGGCGAACAGCACCTCTCGCTGGCGGGCAAGGTAGGGTTCCCGTTCTTCGGAAAACTCGTCAAGGACTGCTTGAACCGGACGGAGAACGCCATGACCCAGGCCCACGCTTTCAAGGCGGCTGAGCTATGCTTGATTGCGCAGCAAGAAGCGATCGACATATCCGGCGGCTTCGGGGCGGCCTAGCGGTTACGCGAAGGCATAGTTGGCCGCCTTCATTATGGTCCGGACTCGTGGGAGAGGCAGGCTCGCGCGCGTATTACCGTCGCGGCCGGTAACACTCTCGGCCTTCCAGATGGCATTCAGTATGCATTCCTCGACCGCTTCACCGGCTGCCCGGAAGAGCTGCGTCAGGTGATCGTCCCAGAACCGATCGACGGGACTCTGTGGCACGCTGGAACGGGCGGGTATCCTGTATGCCGTGCTCCAGGCCAATACTACGTCCCCGCTGCCGTGACTGGAGACGGCGCCTGTGCGCGCGAGCCCGTGCGTGGCCCGAACGGCAAGCCGCCGGAGTTGACGGCTCGTAAGCGGTGCGTCCGTGGCCAGCAGAAATATGATGGAGCCGGGTTTGTCGCCATCGGGCTCGCTGCTGTGCCGGCCACCGCCTTGGGCGTGCTTCGATTGCCCGTCGAGCGCGAGGTGGCTTCCCACGGCCACGCCGTCGACCCTGAGATCCTCTCGACGCCCCATGTTGGCGCAAACCAGGCCTCCCACGTGGTAGCGGCTGTCACCCAGCGCTATTTGGCGCGACGCCGTGCCAATTCCGCCCTTGCAGCCGTAACAGCTCATGCCCACGCCGGCTCCCACGCTGCCCTCTCGCGGGCCGTCCCTGCCTGCTGTTTTCAGAGCGTGGGCCACGTGGTCGTACTTCACGTGGCGGCCCAGAATGTCATTGAGGTAGCTGTCGTTACATTCCATTATCACCGGGTTGACGGACACGAAACGCCAGCTCTGTTCGAAGGCCAGGTACTGAATAAGGGCGTCGGTGCACAGCCCGACGTTGAGAGTGTTGGTGATCAGTATCGGCGTTTCCAGCGAGCCCAGCTCTTCGATTTGCATCAGGCCGATGCTCTTGCCGAACCCGTTGATTACGTGAACCGCGGCAGGCACCTTGGAGTCGATCAGTTGGCCCGCCGCCGGCCAAATAGCCGTTACCCCGGTGCGGGCGGGGCCGCTCCCCGGCACACATTTGCCGTTGCCCTGTATCACGCTGGTGTGGCCTACGCGCACCCCCGCGACATCGGTAATGGCGTTGGCCGTGCCCACAGGCATTTCTCCAATTTTCACGCCCCATTCCCTGAGGCGACATCGGTCTGGCATGGTTTGCTCTCGACTCCTTTCCATCGTGACCCCAGCATAGTAGGACCTGCCGGTAGGACTGTCAAACTAAACGGTCGACCCGGCGCTCCGATCCGTCGGGCCCGCCCGTTGGGAAGCAAGCAATAGGGCTGCCAACCGTTGCAGGGCTCGGTTCGATACGGCATAGTGGGGCGGGCACGCGAAAGGGGACAATTCGGTGAAAACCGTGGGTATCGACATTGGCACCAGCACGATCTGCGGCGTCCTGCTGGATGTGACCTCCGGGCGGATCGAGCAGACTGTTTCGCTGCCGAACGAGGCAGAGCTCCCCGGCCAAAGTTGGGAAAGACGACAGGACCCCGCTCTGATGCTGGCCGCCGCAACGCACCTTCTGGACGGGTTCCTGTCGCGCTGCTGCGACGTGTCGGGAATCGGCGTTACCGGCCAGATGCACGGCATGCTCTACCTGGATGGGTCTGGCTGTCCGGTCAGCCCCCTTTTCACCTGGCAGGACGGGCGCGGCAACAGGATGCTGTCGAGCGGCGCCTCCTATGCCGAGACTCTCAGCCACACAACCGGGTACGATCTGGCTACCGGCTTCGGCTCTGTGACCCATTTTTTCAACTACCGCAACGGATTGGTGCCGGAGTCGGCTGTCAGCTTATGCACCATTCAGGATTATACGGCCATGACGCTCGCAGGCTTGACGCGGCCCGTCGTGGATCCTTCCAACGCAGCCAGTTTGGGTTGCTTCGATTCGATCGAGCTGGATTTCGATCGAATCGCACTGGAGAGAGGAGGGCTGCCGCAGGACCTTTTCCCCGCGGTGACGACGGCACAGATACCCCTCGGGCGTTATCACGGCCGGGTAGAGGTATTTCCGGCGATAGGTGACAACCAGGCCGGCTTCATCGGCTCTGTGAGCGATCGGGAAGGTTCGCTGTTGGTCAACGTAGGCACGAGCAGTCAGGTGTCGGTTTTCATGACCGAGTTCGAGCCGGTTGCCGGGCTGGAGGCGAGGCCGTTTCCAGCCGGGGGCTGCCTGCTGGTCGGCTCGTCTCTCTGCGGCGGTAAGGCCTACGCGCTTCTGGAGCGGTTCTTTGCTCGCACCGTGGAGCTTTTTGCGGGGATTGCTCCTGGTGGCCTCTTCGAAGCGATGGACACGCTGTCTTTCGACGACGCGGCAACCCGGGATGGTCTCGGCGTAGATACGCGCTTCGAAGGCACGCGGGCCGATCCGACCGTGCGAGGATCGATTTCGCGCATCGGTCTCGACAACTTCACGCCGGAGCACCTGATCGCCGGGTTCGCCGACGGAATAGCGAGGGAGCTAAAGGGTTTCAGCGATCTGTTTCCGCGCGTCGTCAGGGCCGCCAATAGAGATCTGATCGGGTCCGGGGGCCAGATTCGCAAAAGCCGGGTGCAAAGGGCAGCGTTGGAGAAGGCCTTCGGGCGCCCGCTGCGCATACCCCTCTCCGCGGAAGAGGCGGCACTGGGGGCGGCCCTTTACGCGGCGGTCGGTGTAGGCGGGATACACGATATCGCGTCCGCCGGGTCTCTGATACGCTACGGGTAGGCACAGTGCATCGGGCCCGGAAGCTGATCGGCAGAAACATCACTTTCCTCTTCTGGGAGAGCACGATCTTGACGGTTCGCAGCAGGATTATCAACTCTAGGAACCAGGAGTAGTGCTTGAGATAATAAAAGTCGTACTTGAGCTTCTCGACGGCGTCTTCGAGGGAGGCCCCGTACGGGTAGTTAACCTGAGCCCATCCCGTGACTCCGGGCTTGATAGCATGTCTCAGATTGTAGTAGGGGATGGTCTTGCCGTACCTTTCGCTGAGCTCGTCCCACTCGGCCCTGGGCCCGATGAAGCTCATATCCCCCACCGCTCATCGATCCGCATCCTGCGCATGAAACCGCCGAATCGCGTAATGCGTACGTCATCGGTTTCCGCATACTGGGAGTGCTGGGAGGGGTCGTGCACGCGCATAGAGCGGAATTTAGCCATTGAGAATTTGCGCCCATTCAATCCAACCCGCTTTTGCATGAAAAAAATCGGCCCCTTTGACCCGAGCTTGATAATCAGGGCGGACAACAGCATGAAGGGAAACGAGATCAGCAGCATAGACAAGGCGACCGCGATATCGACGATACGCTTGATGCGCTGCTCGAAGCGGCTGTGCAGGATACGGAAACCTTGTCCGAACAAGAACCAATCCTCATCCAGGCGCTCCACCGGGACCTTTCCTTCCAGATTTTCGCAAAAGGAAACGTAATCATCGACCTTCATCCTGTTCATCTTGATCAAGAACAGGCGTTCTAAAATAGGTTTGGCGAGTCGCCTGGGCGAGAAAATCACAATGCGGTTGATCTTTTGTTCTCTCACCACGCCATCCAACCGCGGGCCCGGGGTCGATGGTTCGGCCAGGCGGTCCATCGTGAGCGTGTGGCATTGGATATAGCGGTGGTCCTCGAGGTGTTTCAGGGCATCGGCCAGTTCCCGCGGGTCGCCGATAAGCAGCACGTTTTCGTTCTTGAAAACGAGCCGAGAGACTCCGAATTGAACGATATATTGATAGGCTATCTGGACGGAATAGACGGCGAAGTACTCCGTTCTGCGGCTGACGAGAAACAGGAGTATCATGAGTGCGATGTTGACCGAATAGATAGCGAAACCGATGCGCGTCGTTTTACTGTTTTCTTTGAAGGCGTAGATGTCGAACAGGTAGTAGCAGGTGTAGGTGGCCAGGAAAACCGCCGGCCCATGCCAGGACACGTCCATCCCGAGCAATAGAGCGGTGGCCAGGAAGAGTAGTATTCCGCCGCCGGCGGTTGCTGATGTGAAGAGCTTATTTCTTATGTACCCCATGCCGACTTACATTGTCCAAGTATATCACTATGTGTGTCTCTATATCGCGTGCAGCGGCCGATTTAAAAAACGGGCGAGTCAAAACAGGAAGGAACGCTTCATTTTTTTCCGCAAATGTCTTTTGAAGTCGTCTACTTCCGGCTTGACGCCGTTAAGTATCTCTTCGATTTTATGGAACTCCAGGACACGGATATTCTCGAGCTTGGGCTTGAGGTAGATGTCCACCCGGGTCTGGGCCCGCTTCGTGTTAACGATAGAAGCCTGCATGATCTGAAAAGTGGACATGATTGTCTCGAGAGTGCCTGGTATTTCGCCCTGTACACTCGTTGTCTTGGTGCCGCTAACGTCGATGGCGATCAGGATGTCACACTCTCTGCGTATCACGTCGAACGGAACGGGGTTGACGATGCCCCCGTCCATGAGCACGGAGCTCAACATCTTTACGGGTTTGAAAACCCCTGGTATTGAAATACTGGCCCGCACGGCCTGGATGACATCGCCGGAGTCCAGGACAACCTGGGAGCGGTTCCAGAAGTCGGTCGCGATAATCTTCAAAGGTATTTTCAGCTCTGCAAAGCGCTTGATCGGCAGGGATCGCTCGAAGAAATTTTCCACTCCCTTACCCTTGATCATTCCGGAGCGTATTGGAAACGTAAAATCGACCATGCTGTTGATGGCCAGAAGATCGATATTGAAAAGCAGATAGCGGATCTCCGCTCCCGCCAGTCCCGCGGCATACAGCGCACCGACCGCGGCGCCTATACTAGTGCCGGAAATAACAACCGGTCTCAGGCCCATCTCGTCCAAAGCTTCCAAAAACGCGATGTGACAAATTCCTCTGGCCCCGCCCCCGCCGAGGGCCAGGCCGATTCGCTTCCTCTTCAGGGCGTGCTCCTTGTCTGAGGTTTTTGTTTTTTGTTTCCGGCGGGCCGCTTGTCTCCGCCAATGGCAGTTGTCGAGCCGCTAACCTGCTATCTGATACAGGCCCATGCTCTTGATAATCTCCGTGAGGGCCCGCCTGTTCTCTTCTGAGATGGGTTGTACCGGCGGCAGCGTCACTCCGACATCTATGCCCACCAGTTTTAACCCTTCCTTCATAATCACGGGAAAAGTGCCAAGCCCGAAAGCCATGCGCAGCGGCGCCAGCTTGAACTGGTACTCCCGGGCGCGAGCAAGGTCCCCGGCTTTGAAAGCGTTGTAGATCTCCGACACGACGGCCGGGGCGATGTTGGCCGTGGCCGCTATGGCTCCGCAGCCGCCGTAGGCCAGGTTGCCCAGGACAAGGGTGTCTCTGCCGGAGATTACGTAGAAGGGTTTGCCTTGATTCCGGCGGATGTACTCCGCCATCTGGGTCATATCGCCGCTGCTGTCCTTGATGCCGATTATGTTGGCAATGCCCGCCAGTCTTTCTACCAGAGCAGGGGAAAGGTTGTTGCCCGTACGTGAGGGGTTGCCGTAGAGCAGGATGGGCAGTTTCGTGGAATCTGCGATGGCCCCGAAGTGCTGAAACAGCTCCTCTTCCGTGGGCGATATGAAGAAAGGTGTCAGGACCGAAAGCGCATCCACGCCTATGTCTTCCGCCATCTTGGCCAACGCTATGCATCCGCTGGTGGTTATCTCGCCGGCTCCGGCATAAACCGGCACCCGACCGGCCGTGTGTTCGACGGTAACCTCTATAGCCCTCTTCTTCTGGTTCAAGTCGAGCCCGTAGAACTCTCCAGTGCTGCCCAAAATGAACTCTCCGTGCACGCCGCCTGCCAGAGTGTAGTCGATGACTTTTTTCAAGGCATCTTCCTTGAGTTTGCCGTTCTGATCTAAAGGGGTCACCAGCGCAGGGATCACGCCATGTGGTTCGAACATACCTTCCTCCTGGTTGCCGGCCGACAAGACCGGTCTTTCTGCTGCGCCAGGTTTTACAGAGCCAAGTGCCGCACGGTTGCCGGCATCTTAAAGGCCATTGGCCTGCACGTCAAGCTCCGGCAGTTCTCAATTTGGCGGAGCCAAATTGAGAACTGCTCTGTATTGCCTGCGACCATTGAAATATGGTAAAATGTTGCGTGCTCCTTGAAATACTGTATCAGTACACCTTTGCAACCCTCATCGTCGCCATACCCGCCCTCGTTGTCCCCTTTGTTATGCGCTTCGCGCTCAGCCACCTCATTCTCTTCATCGTAAAGCGCCGGTATCTGCCCGGTTATCTCGAGCTCAGCAAGGAAGGGTGGCAGGAAGAGCGAGATCTGCAGGTTGTGAGCATGGTATGCGACCTGGTCTTGAAAAGGCTCAAAGCTCACTTTGTCATGCGGTACGATTTCAAAGAGGACGCCAAGGCCATCTTGCTCTGCCTTCAGAACACGTACAAGCCCGGAAAAAACCAGACCACCATATCGTACAAGTTCAGCATCACCAAGCTGCTGGAGTGTCTGATGCTGGCTTTTGGGGACTTGTACCGCCAGCACGGTTCGAGCCTGTGGTTCAGGATCGTGAAGAACACCAGAGTCATCTGGTTCTCGCGCATGATGACGCTTCAGAGCTACTACGAGCGTGCCTTGCAGAAGCTGGGCCTGGTAAGAGCACTGCAGTCGACGCGTCTGTTGGTCAAGATCTTTCGCATCGCGCTCCTGCCTCTAATCGGGGTGCCTTCTCTGATTTGGTACGGGGTACGCTCTCTGCTGCTGAGCGTGTTTCTCGAGGGTTTCCTTCGATTTCTCTATGGCATTACGCTGTTGAAAATAGGCTATTACGGCATGTACCTCTACGGCAGGGACAATGCCGCGATTCGCGCCCGCATCAAGGATTTGACCGGTGACTCGCTGGCCGGCATCAACTCCCGTGTCGAGCATTGTCTTCTTAACGTGAATTCCGCGCAAACGAGCCCCTGCTTTCAGGAAGCGCTGCGAGTGTACCTCAAACTGCTGGAGGAGTTCGGGTTGCGGCCGGATTCCAAGCTGGCCGGGAACGACGGCGTCGCCACTGAAGCGCCGCGAGGCTTCTGGTCCCGATTTTGGCAAACCACCAAAGAAGCCTACAGGAGACAAAACCCCCTGCACAAAGCGGGCCCCAGCGATAAAGAAAACCTCGAGCGCCTCTACTCGGAAATCAGCCGGGTCTACTATCCACGGGCCGAGACACCTCTGCTGCGGTTGAGGGTGAAGGAGATAATCGAGGTGGGCTATATGGCCAGTGCCATTATCCTGCACAAGATATTCGCCACTCCCGGCGTAAGCACCTTGCTGGACACCGTTTCGCTGGATTTCGCGCTCAGAGTCAAATCTCTCGCCGAAGGAACCCTGGTAGTCGATGCGGTGAAGAAATTGGGTTTGTCGTACAGGTACCTGCGGTTTTTCAGACGAGGCTGGAAGGTCGTCAATCTGGCCCGCAAGGTGACGCTGAAAGTCGCGGCCTCCGCCTCGCTGGTCTGGACTCTCAGCAGCCCCATCGCCTTTCAGCAGTTGCGGACGATCCTGCGCGAGTATATCTACTATCGAGCCGGCCGCCTTCTGCTGTACGCGTGGGAGATGAACAAGCTCAAGCGCAAGGAAGAGCTGGCTGACCTTATCTGGTAGCCGCGTCGTCTTGTTGCCGCACCCGGCCCAGGCACAGCCCTGCCGACCGGAGGCGCCTGCCAACCCAAACAATCAGCCTTGATGCCACGGCCCCATCTCAGCCGGCTTGGAGCCGGTCATCGGATCGACTTACCGGTCCGGCACAATCCTCTTGTTTGGTTTTCGCATAAGTGCGGGTCGGATTGCATGTAGGCGGGGTGTGATGTAGACTTGTCTTGTCAAATCGGCGGTGGCGGGAAGGAGGATCGTAAATGGTAGACACCAGTGATGCGATAGTACGGATGATAAATAAAGTGAAACCGGAGCTTTCGACGCACGGAGTTACGAGCATCGGGCTATTTGGCTCTTTCGCCAGGGGAGAGCAAACCACATCCAGCGATATTGATATCCTCGTGGAATTCGCGCCTGAAGAACATACTTTTGACAATTTTATGGAGGTTTCATTCTTTCTTGAGGATCTTTTTGGTAGGAAAGTCGATTTGGTGACGCCAGAAGCGCTCAGCCCACACATTGGACCTCATATACTTCGAGAGGTGAAACGTGTCTCTATTACCGGGTGAATATATTCGCCACATCGTGGACGAAATCGATTATATTCGATCACAGATTTCCGGGTTAGACTATGAGTCTTTTTCTGATGATGACACTCTTAAGAGAGCTTTCGTGCGAAGTTTGGAGGTTATTGGTGAGGCTGCAAAAAAGATTCCCGACAATGTCCGGAGCAAACAGTCTCAGATCGAGTGGCGTAAAATCGCGGGCATGCGAGACAGATTAATTCACGATTACTTCGGTGTCGATTACATGATAGTCTGGGATGTGGCCACCACAAAGCTGGGTGCTCTACGAAAGCAACTTGAAAATCTGCTCGAGATCATCGAAGCGCCTTAACAGGACGCAGCGGGGCTTGAGAAATGGGAGGGGACAGTAATACGACGTCCTGCACTCAATCAGGGAGTGTAAGCGTAAGATTTCACCAATCTATGAAAAGTCAAAAAGGCGTAAAAGAATGATACGGTAATGCCGGAGAGGCGCACATGCCCTATATTGTCGAGATTCTGAGCGACAGAGGATTTACCTGGATCCTTGAGGAAAAGATTATCGTTTTCTAGTAGAATTAGTCGCACATTTGTTCCGTGTTTAGTCTCGCAATCAAGCCACATAAGCCCCGACTCTCAACAGCCCTACCGGCCTGAGGCGCCTGCCAACCCAAACAATCAGCCTTGATGCCACGGCCCCATCTCAGCTATCCTGCGCCTATGAACGCGATACGTCTGGTGGAGAAGGGCCGGCCCGTCATGCTGGAGCGAGTCTCGTTGCCCGAACCGGGAGACGAGGAGATCCTGGTCCGGGTGCGGGGCACGGGCATCTGCCACTCCGACGCGCATTACCGAAGAGGGACGTCTCCTGCCGGCCCATTGCCCCTAACCCTGGGGCACGAAGTGGCCGGAACCGTGGAAGAAACGGGGCGCGGTGTAACCTCTGTCGAGCGCGCCCAGCGCGTGTGCCTGCATTACCTGGTCACCTGCGGCCGCTGCCACTTTTGCCGGCAGGGGCAGGAGCAGTTCTGCGAACAGGGCAGGATGCTGGGTAAAACTCGGGACGGCGGCTACGCGGAGTATGTCGTGGTTCCCGCGCGCAACGCGGTGCCGGTGCCCGAGCAGGTAAGCTTCGAGCACGCCGCGGTACTGATGTGTTCCGCAGCTACATCTTTTCACGCCCTGCGCAAATCCGGCCTTCGGGCCGGCGAGAGGGTGGCTGTCTTCGGCGTCGGCGGGCTGGGCATGTCCGCCCGGCCTTTTCAAATCGATGCTTACACTGAAATACTGGGCAGGGAGGCGGAGATCATCGGCTGTTCGGACCATCTGCTGACGGAGTTGCCGCTCCTGCTCGAATTGGCTCGCCGCGGGGTGCTGGACCTGTCCCGCATCGTTACGCGCACGGTTGCCCTGGATGCAGGCGCTGTCAACGCCGTGCTGGATGACCTGGACCGTTTCGATGCTGATACCAGGACCGTCATCGTGCCCTAAATGCAGCCTCCGGGGGGCGTAGGAACGATTGAGGTGCCCTGAGCTCGGCAGCCGCAGCCGATCAAGTCATCTCTTTGAATTCCGGGCAGCGGTACACGACGACTTCCATGGTATCGTCCGATAGCGACGAGCACGTTTTCCCGATAGCCTCACGCATCCCGTCTAAAATATCGCAGTACTGACGCTTGCGGCACTCCGGGCATGCTCCCGTGGACCGGGGGCTGAACTGCACATTGACCATCGCTTGCCTTCCTGACATGTCTGGTAGACGGCATTGTAACAGAAGGGCTTCTGTGTGAATACGGGT
>SDBV01004630.1_pt1 | contig 19683 bp, 13 predicted proteins | sample 2277081 | NCBI WGS metagenome assembly SDBV01 (sample SAMN10402039, study PRJNA504765) | marine sediment metagenome | isolation source: marine sediment core GS10_PC15, 223 cmbsf | place: Arctic Ocean: Southern Knipovich Ridge | collected 2010
AAAAATATTAAAGCTGACGGGAAATATGAAGTTATTTTTGAGCTTTCCGGGGGGAGTGCTGATTTTCCGTTTATCATGGCCGACTATCACTTAACCATTTGTCCGGCCGGAACTGAAGGGCGGGAATGGGAAAAGGGAATCGGTACCGGGGGGTATATTCTGGAGAAGTGGGAACCGGGTGTCAGAGCAATTACAAAACGCAATCCCAATTACTGGAAAGAAGGGAGAGCCCATTTTGATGAGATCGAAACCCTGTCTATTGTTGATACCAATGCCAGAACAAATGCATTAAAGACCGGTGCGACACACTATATGGATCGTGTTGAACTTAAAACAGTCCATCTTATGAAAAAGATGCCGGGGATAAATGTTACAGCAACAACGGGAACCGCACACTACACCATCCCCATGATGGTAGATCAAACACCATACGGTGACAACAATGTTCGCATGGCATTAAAACTTGCCGTTGACCGTGACGAGGTAGTGGAAAAAATAATACGCGGTTATGGCGAAGCGGGCAATGATCATCCCATTGCCCCTGTAAATAGATATCATGCCAAAAACCTGGAGCAAAGAAAGTATGATCCGGACAAGGCCAAGTTTTATATGAAAAAAGCAGGTCAGCTGGACCATATCTTTAATCTGCATGCTGCAGATGCCGCATTTGCCGGAGCCGTGGACGCTGCGGTGCTCATGAAGGAACAGGCCAAAAAAGCAGGGATTAACATCAATGTTGTGCGGGAGCCGGATGACGGATACTGGAGCAATGTCTGGATGAAAAAAGAGTGGAGCATGTGTTACTGGGGCGGACGTCCCGTTGAAGATATGATGTTCTCAGTTGCCTACTCAGAAGGGGCCCCCTGGAATGATACGCACTGGAACAATGATCGTTTTAACAAACTGCTGATCAGCGCACGAGCAGAGCTGGATACGGATAAACGTAGAAAGATGTATGAGGATATGCAGGAAATCGTCAGAAACGACAGCGGAACGGTTGTTCCCATGTTCAACCAGATGGTTGAAGCCAGTTCAAATAAGGTGACGCATGGACCTATCTCAGGTCACATGGCTCTGGATGGCATGAGAAACGGCGAACGATGGTGGTTCGTCTAATAGATTATTTAAATAAAGATTGATGCACTTCCCGCTCCCGGTTTATCAACCGGGAGCGGGAAAACAACCCTAGAACCAAACGCCAAGAACCCGTTTGTGATAGGCCACAGGGGTATCTTTAAGGGCAAAATTCATTCTGCCTCAGCAAAATGTGGGGAACCCCGGCAAAAAAGTACCGATGACCGGCACCTGTTGTCGGTTATCCGCACAGACAACTTTTCTTCATTATTCTCAAATCCGAGTGAATTCAGTATTATCCTCTTGTATCGAGAGCCTCCTCGGTTTTTGCAACAGCCGGGTTTAGCTGGTATCAAACGGCCAGACCTTTCAAATAAGATACCCGGTCCCACGAAAAGGGTTCATGGCTGCAGGGAAAAATGGCGTTGTTGGTAAAAATGGGATCCGATTCCAGGGGGTATCTGGAAGAACGGATTGCATTCTCCCACAGTTGGGTGCCTGGAATTGGGGTGTAATAAGCCCAAACAGGATGGATACCACACCGCTGAACCAGGGCAGCTGATTTTTCGATTGAAGAAAGGCGCTGACCGGGAAGACCGACAAGCAAATAGGCCCCAAGCTGCTCTCTTGTAAAACCGGCATCGCGTAAATAAGCCGTCGCTCTAATAAATTCTCTACGGGTCACTTTATGATCCAAATCCTTCCGATCTTCAGCTGAACCGGTTTCAAGGCCGAGGCGAATGGTTTTAAAACCGGCGCGAAACATCAGGCGTGCGGTGGATTTTGATATTTCTCTAATGTGAAGCGCGTTGGGGGTATGGAAGCGAACGTTGAGCTTAGATCGAATAATCTTTTCAAGTATGGGCAGTGCATGTGCTTTGGAGTCTGTTAAAAAAGCATCGTCATATAAAATAAAATCAGAAATATGTTGCGACGCGTGCCAGTAGGCGATTTCTTCCACCACCCGATCCGGCGATGCACGCATGAATGAATCATTTATCAAATTCGAAGCGCAATATGCGCAACTAAACGGACAACCCTTGGATGTCAAAAGTGGTACATAATTGATTTTTGTCTGCAGATCCAAAGCAATGTAGGGGTAGGTGTCCAAATTGTCGGGATCAAACCCATTTCGTCCGCCCGGCCAAGAGGGGGAAAAGCCGGTCAATTCATGGATCAGGTCAAAAATAACCCTTTCCCCGGGACCGGGCACAATACGATCCGCGCCACTATGAAAAGCGGCATGGTTTTGACAAAGCGTGGCATATACACCCCCTAAAATTGTGGGTACCTTTGGAAAAATTTCCTTAAGAACTCCAATCGTCTCGCGAACACCCGGCCACCAGTAGGTCATCATAGAGGTTACCAGAATCAGATCAGGGGTTTGAACGGCAAACAGGTCCTGCCTGAACCAGTCGGGACGGACACCGTATCTGGAAAAATGGCGAGGGATGTCTTCAAGTCCCTTGGGCTTTGGAATTCGAACCTTTAGATATGGACCCCGACCGTATCTGGTTTTTGGATCCGTTTCACTCATTTTTGGATGAAATCGATCCAGGCAATCAATGTAAGATATTCTGAAGCCGGCTTCTCTTAAAATTGCGGCCAACGTCAGCAACCCCATGGGTTTGGCCCAGAAGTCGTAGGCCGCAAAATCATGGATCCACGGGTTTATAAGAAGGATATGAGGCTTTGAAGATAACACGGCAAGATGGTTGGTTGAGTAGACTATATCCTGGGTTTGGATTATTTTTTATGTGGCCGTTTATTTATAAAATACTGCATCGATGTCTTTTTTAATTCTTTTTTGCTGAACAAAAGTGTGTAGCTTTGGATGCCCGTTTTTTTGGATATTTTACGGATGATTTCCAAACAGAACGCCTCGGTTTTAGCGTGAACCATCGTATAAAGATTATAAGGCCAGTCATGGGTGGGATTTCGGCGGTAGCAGTGGGATACCTGTGTGAATTCGGCCATCTTATGACCAATTGCGTCAACTTGGGTTTCCGGCACCTGCCAGGCGGCCATGACATTTCCAACAAATCCGGATTTCTGGTGTCGCAACGTGGCTCCGAAACGCCGGATAATTCCTTTTTCACACAACGCCTTTAAAATTGTTAAAAACAACCTTTCTTCGATACCTAGATTTTGGGCGATTTGAGCGTAGGGTTTCTTTTCAACAGGTATGTCTTTCTGAATAGAAGCGATCACTTTTTTTTCGTTATCTGTAAGCATAACGGTTTGATTTGCGAAGCCGGTTTATCAACAATTTGATTAAGAATATATGGGTCACCCGTTTGAACGCTTTGAAATTTTAATTTTTTTTTCCGGAAAAAGATTCAAAATATCTGTTTCCGTGGCTTTGCAAATGCCCCTTTCCGTAATAAATCCGGTGACCAGCCGGGCCGGGGTGACATCAAATGCAAAATTGGCTGCTGGACTGTTTGCCGGGGGAACCAAAACTTGCGTGTCGCCGTCTTTACCGGCGCCGTAGACATAACGAACCTCATCAGGGTCCCGCATTTCAATCGGAATCTCCGCTATCCCATCTCTCAATGTCCAATCAAAGGTGGTGGATGGAAGTGCCACATAAAACGGAATGTGATTGTCCCAAGCGGCTAGCGCTTTCAAGTAAGTTCCGATTTTGTTTGCCACATCACCGGTGTAGGTTGTTCGGTCCGTACCCACAATCACCATGTCTACCATATTATGTTGCATCAGATGACCGCCGGCATTGTCGGTGATAACCGTATGGCTGACTCCGTATTTTCCGAGTTCCCATGCAGTCAGCCGGGCGCCCTGATTCAAGGGTCTGGTTTCATCCACCCAAACATGGATATCCATACCATTTTCAACCGCCGTGTAAATGGGTGCAGTTGCGGTTCCGTACTCCACACAAGCCAGCCAGCCCGCATTGCAATGAGTCAGAATGTTAATGGGACCGGCGGCGTCGCGGGGGTTGAGTTTTTTGATCAGGGTCAATCCATGTTTACCGATTTTTTTACAATTACCGGCCTCTTCCTCGGCTATTATCCCCGCTTCTTTAAGGGCCGCCGCGGTAATCTCAGGGGGCGTCTTTTTCTTTAATGCCTTTAACAAAACCCGATCGACGCCCCATTCCAAATTAATGGCAGTCGGCCTGGCTGCCTTGATTTGATTGCAGGCATCAATGATGCTCGTGGAACCGCCGGAGCCGGAATTTAAAGCGGCAAGGTAGACTCCGTATGCACCGGTGACCCCGATCAGAGGGGCGCCACGGACATACATCTCTTTAATCGCGGCAATGACATCGCTTACCGTTTTCAAATCAGTCACGACGAAACGATGGGGCAACCGGCGCTGATCGATGATTTTAACTATTTTTGTGTTAGGGTCCAGCCATATGGGACGAACCTGCTTGCCGTCTATTTTCATGATTTTTGAATCATCTTTTATCAGGTGAATTATGCTCTGGTAAATTCGGTTTGTACTTCCCCTTCAAGCACATGCTGTTTGAAAACCTGCTTCATTTTATCCGGGTTCATCTTATGATATAAAATCGGATCTTTACCGATTATTTCAACCGTAACATTCGGTTCGCTTTTACATTTTTCCAGGCATCCTGATGCCAGCGCAAAAATATCTTCACGAGCGGCTTCCGCGATTTGCGACATGAGTGTCTCCATCACTTCACGCGAGCCTGCGGCGATCCCGCAACTCCCCATATGAACGGTTACCCTTATTTTGGGCTCACCGTGTCTTAAAAATGTCTCTTTTGAAATTTTCTCTTTAATTTCTTTCATTTTTTCTATCGTTAATTTCGGCATATTCCCTTCCTTTTATGATAGACGATCTCCAAAGTGGGTATAAAAAAAAATTTTGATTTCAATTCAGATATAAAAACCCTAAATTACAAATTCTACCCTAAATCTAAAGGCTGCGGGTGTCAACGCAAAGCAGGCTTTGTAAAAAAAAGTATTTTCTTTGACATATGTAAAATTTTTTTTTAAGTTAAAGCTAATTTTAAGCGGTGGGTGATCCTTTATCAGGGGCCATAGATTCGTTTAAATAAGAACCGACGAGGTATTATGGGTACGCCAATCCACAAGTTTGACCGAAAAATCTTTCCACGGGGTGCTAAAATCTTTCGTGAAGGGGAGATAGGGACCTCCGCATACTTGATTGAAAAAGGGGTTGTTCAAATTTCGGCTTTGAGAAAAGGCCGAAAATTTGAACTGGCAAAGTTAACCCGGGGCGACCTTTTCGGCGAAATGGCTCTGATTGATGATAATGTTCGTTCCGCCACTGCAACGGCATTGGAAGAATCCGAGACGGTAGTCATTTCTCGAGAGTATTTGAAAAACAAATTGGATCAGACGGATGCAATGATCAAGCTTTTGTTAAATGTCCTTCTGGATCGATTTAGAACCACCCAGAAAAAATTTCTGGGTCAGACAGTTTCTTCAAAACCCAAAAACAAGGGAATTGAAACAAAAGACCCGTTGTTTCAAGACGAGCACCATCAGGTAGTGAGTGATCTGATGTTCAAGAAGGAACTGGAGCAGGCCCTTGATCGCCATGAATTTAAGCTTCACTACCAGCCCATCGTTCGAATTGACGACCGGTCTATCGCCGGTTTTGAAGCATTGATCCGTTGGCAACACCCCGTCCGCGGCATGGTCTTCCCAAACGACTTTATCGGTTTTGCTGAAGAAAGCGGCCTCATTGTTCCCATTGGAGAATGGGTTTTTAAAGAGGCATGCCGATCACTCGAATCCATCCATAAAATCGTTAAATCCGGAGGCGATATGCCCCCGCCTGTCATGTGCATCAATATTTCACCATGGCAATTGTATGAACCTGATTTTGTCACCTTTATCCCGGAGATATTGAAAAAGGTGAAAATTGATCCAACCTGTCTTCATCTGGAGATTACTGAAACCATATTAATGGAAAATCCGGATTTAGCCAATTATACTTTAAGGCAATTAAAAGATATGGGCATGAAGCTCGTCATCGATGATTTTGGAACAGGGTATTCGAGTCTCAGTTATTTACATCGCTTTCCACTGCAATATCTGAAAATCGATCGTAGTTTTGTTGCGACGATGATCGAAAATAAGGGCAGCATGGAAATTGTTCGGGCCGTGGCGGGCCTCGCTCATAACCTGGGCATGCTGACAGTCGCCGAGGGGATTGAAACTCGGGAACAGTTGAGGCGGTTGCGCGAACTCAAAACCGATTATGGCCAGGGGTATCTCTTCTCAAGACCCGTACCCCTATCATTAATCTTTAAAATGATCGCAGAAAAAAATAGAAAATGATGAACATTGTCAACGATACTCTTTTTTAATCGTTGGCGCGATGTTTATCGAGTACCCATCTGTTACCACTTGCAATGCGCCATGCAGGTCGGTTCGAAATAATTGACTTCCCATTTTCCGGTATCGATTCAATACAATAGCATGTGGGAACCCATAAGCGGTTTTCCAACCCAAAGATATCCCGATAATATCAGGCTGGACGAGGTCGAGAAAATCTTGGGTGCTTGAGGTTTTGCTGCCGTGGTGCGGCGCCACCAGAAAGTTACTCTTGAGTGCGTTACCCGATCCGCGGCTCAATTCTTTTTCCGCCCGAGACATGATATCACCGGGAAACAAAAATGAAATGTTTTTGTATGAGATCTTGACGACCATTGAATTGTTGTTATAGCCTCGCCATTTCTCTTTCTTTTTCCGTTGTAAAAAATCTGAAGGCGGGTAAAGGATTTTAATATCGACAGCATTAATCTTTTGAGATCGGGGAAGTGAATTATATGGGGGCATATCAATTTGGGATGCCCGGACAATTTCCAATAACCGACCATATCCTTTTGATTTTGCAGCCTCACTATTGGTCCATATCTGTTTTACATTGAATGTTTTCGCGATATAGAGAAGTCCGTTCAAATGATCGCTGTTGGGATGGGTGAGGATCAGCGTATCGACGGTTGTAATTTTTTTTTGCCATAAAAAGGGTGCAATGATCCATTCACCGATGTCAAAAACCGAATTATCGTAAAATCCGCCTCCGTCTATGAGCAGGTTGTAACCGCCCGGTAATTCCAGAAGCGATGCGCTCCCCTGCTTGACGTCTATAATGGTTACCCTGAGATCCTTGTGCCACAATCGGTAGTTTAACCAATAAACCGTATCAAGAACCAGTGCCAATATCACTAATCCAACCAGGAATTTGACACGATTATTCTGAGTGGCAAGCCATCTCAATCGCTTAAATTTGGGAGATCCAACCAGAATTGTCTGAGCGGAGGCATCCTTTTCGGGGCCTGTTTTTTCCCCTCTATAATAAATCAGTTTCAACCCACCCCAAAGCAAGATATAAAAACAGCCGATTTCGAAGAGACTCGGGGTTATGGTCGTAAAGGCGGCAAATGAAAGATTTGAAAAAAAGAATACCACCTCAAGCGCCCCGGACAAAATCGCTGCGCTTAAATTGAGAAAAAGCAGAGTGGCATAAACGCTAATCGGATAGAAAAGTACGGCAAAAAGTCCCAAAGGAACCACAATAAATCCGACCATGGGGATAATCAGCATGTTGGCCAAAATACCCACCACCGATACCTGGTTAAAATAATACATTGTAAGTGGAAGGGTACCGGCTACGGCAAAAACCGAAACCAGAAAAAATGTTCGGATTCGATGTCGCAAGGTTGAAAATTTCTCTGACGGTATTTTTGTTTTTACATTCTTCCAAAGATGTTGCGTTTGTCCCAAACCGTAAATGATGGATAACACCGAAACAAATGAGAGCTGAAAAGATATGTAGAACAGAGACGGCGGGTGAAAAATTAAAATCAAAAGCGCGGCAACTGCAAGCGTATTTATTGGATCGTGTTCCTTCTCGACCATAAAAGCGATAAGAAACACGGAGACCATAATCACAGCACGTTGTGTTGAGGGGGACATCCCTGCAATAAATCCATAGGCAAAAACAGGCAAAAGCGATAATATCGCTGCTCCTTTTCGAGTTAATGCCTGCCAAAGGAAAAATCTGAATCGCGAAAGCAACCATGAGAAAAGAAAAAATGCCCCAGTCGCCACAATACCGACATGAAGGCCTGAAATGGCAAGGATGTGGCTCACTCCCGCCCGGTTAAATGCATTTCGAAGGTCCGGTCGGATTTCATTTTTCATGCCGACAACAAGCGCCTTTAATACCGCTTTGGTTTCTTCAGGTCTTGATATGGGGTGTAACCGGTCAATCGTATCAGAGATGTTATTTCGAATGGATATGATAGTCCCTTTGAACCTGTTTGTGCTGCCCTTTTGAAGGTCTAATATCTGTTTTGGAACAACGAACGCGCTTCCCCATATCCCCTTGAAAATCATGTATCTTTTGTAGTCAAATCCCCCTGGATTGTTAAAATTTCGAATTTTTTTAATCTTGCCGACAAAAGTGAGTCGATTGCCGGCGAACAACGTTTCCTTGTATCCCATAACGGTCACCCGAATTTTTCCCGTAACCGGATACGATGGGATATCATTTGTCGAGATTTTTTTTAACCGCGTTACATCCAAGATGAAACGGATTCGATTACCGGTTTGCTTCGGCATATCATCGATAATACCGGTGATTTGATAACGGGTAGCATCTGAAAAATGGGAGATATGATTGACCGGCAAATGGGGTTTCGCCCAGGGCAGAATGGATAGGTATCCCAGTGCGAAAAAAATGAGAATGGGAGATAAAAAAGCTGATTTTCTCTTGGCGATTTCAAACAAAATGAAACCGATGCCGGCAGAGAGAATGAGGAATGCAGCCACTTCAAAATGGGGATTTTGGTTTCCAAAATAGATGCCGAAAATCAGTGACAGCAGTAAGGGAGCAATGGGTCGTGAATAAGCTGAGATGTTTAAAAAGCCCCATTTTGAGTCCGGTTTATCGGCCTGCCCCACAGCTTTGGAAGTGGGTGACGGGGTCACTTTCAAATTTCAATCCTCAGGACGGATAAATCTTCAAAATGCACAAAAGATTCCATTTGTGGACGGACACGAGTTAAGTTTTTCTTGGAGAATATATTTTACATGAGACATGTGGGTTAATGATTTGGAATCCGGCAAGAAGGGAGCAGCTAATTAAACAAAAGTGCGTGGCTCAAACTTGAACCCGCCGGATGTCGGCACCCAGCTGAGCGAATTTTTCCTCAAACTTTTCATATCCGCGATCCAGATGATAGACGCGATTCACATCGGTGGTGCCTCGGGCAATCAGTCCGGCTAAAATTAATGAGGCACTTGCTCTTAAGTCGGTGGCCATCACCTGCGCGCCTGAAAGCGTCGGCACACCCTTAATCATGGCGGCATTTCCGGAAATGGTTATATCAGCGCCCATCCGTTTCAATTCATCAACATGAATGAATCGATTTTCAAAGACTGTTTCAGAGATGACACTCAATCCCTTCGCGACAGACATCAAGACCATAAACTGGGCTTGCATATCGGTCGGGAAACCCGGGTACGGAAGGGTTTTGATGTCGACACTCGCAATCTCACCCGATCCGATCACATGTATATCTTGTTTGCCGATTGTAATTTGCGAACCGGTAAGCGTTAACTTATGTATGACGGCGCGAAGCAGGCTCGGGTCGCAGCCATACAAGTGAACATCGCCTCCGGTTAACGCGGCGGCAACTAAAAATGTACCGGCTTCAATTCGGTCTGGTATAATGGCAATTTTTGCAGGTGTCAAAGCGGAAACACCTTTAATGGTTATCATGGATGTCCCTGCGCCTTGAATTTTGGCGCCCATTTTATTCAGGGCGTTCGCCAGTGCGGTGATCTCCGGTTCACGAGCTGCGTTTCGAATAACCGTGACACCTTCGGCCAAAACCGCTGCCATCATCAGGTTTTCAGTCCCCGTAACCGTCGGAATATCCAAAAACAGATCATTGCCCTTCAATTTATCGGCAGACGCTTCGACATAACCGTGTTTCAACTCAATCTTGGCACCTAGACTAGCCAGTCCTTTTAGGTGAATGTTGATGGGCCTGGCACCAATGGAACACCCCCCCGGAAGGGATACTCTCGCTTTTTTCAGGCGGGCCAACAAAGGGCCCAGAACCAAAATGGAAGCTCTCATCTTCCGAACCAGATCATAAGGTGCTTCGGGATTGCAAAGACGTGAGGCGTTGGTACGGACTGTTTTGCCGTCGGTTTCGACCTCTACTCCCAGGTGAGAAAGAAGATCAATGATGCTTTCAATGTCCTTCAGGTCAGGAACGTTGGAAAATGTACTCCAACCATCTGAGAGGATTGAGGACGCCAAGATCGGAAGCGCCGCATTTTTAGCCCCTCCGATGTTTACTTTTCCGTTTAAGGGGCGGCCGCCCCTTATGACAATTTTATCCATTTTTGATTATTTTGTAAAAAGTCAAATTTTGTTCGATCCGTGTCCATTTTCGGATTCCATGAAATACTTTATCAAACTAAAAGAACCCGGGCGATCACCCTCAAACAACTTATAATTGTTAACACTCAGCGTGTCATAGTGCTATCTTTGAAAATACGCAATGCTGCTACTTTATACTAAATTACAGTTGCCATTTTTTGCTCGAATAAAAAAGCGCTTCCCAGGTCGATTTCCGAGATAAGCGCTTTTGATTGGTAAAGTTGATCGATTCTAGTGGGTCTGGTTGTCGTTGTTACGAGTGGTGTCGATGATCGTCTTGATGATGCAATATACCATTCCAATTCCAATCACCGTGAGCGCAAACCAAAGCCCCCCCATAAAAACAATGTGTGACATATCCCAGATCCATTCAAAACTAAATGGAAACATGATTTTACCTCCTAAATCAGCTTAACTCTCTGCCGGGCTCAATTCCGGTTTCGCCAGGGTTTCCGAATTTTCTATTTTTAAAGCCTCTGAACCTGGGACTGTTTCAATCGAAATGGGATTGAGTTCCTGCTCTTGTGGAAATATCGGAAGATAACGATACGAAAAGGCGATCATGATGACTCCGAAAGCCACGGGAAAAAGGGTCGTGACCACTTCCTGCCAACTGGGAAGGTACATGGGCCAACTTTCAAATGTCAGGACCGGTACGGCCATCACCTGAAGCACCATGGCCCAGCGGTTGACACTTACCCCGATGACGGCCAACACGAGTGCCGTAATGAAAGCTGCCGGATGGCTCCTCCCTTTTTTGGTAATGAGTATGGCGGCCGGAACAACACCCCCGATAACCACTTCTAAAATTAGAATCCAGATTCCGTAAAATGGATTATTGGAATAAAAATCCATGAGGTTGAAACCACTGGCGGGCGCTGTCACGACAGCCCAATAGAGCGTGTCGATAATTTTGGCGATAATATAGGTGGCCAGCATCCAACCGGAGATTTTTGCCAGAAGATCGATGACGTCATCTTTTACCAATTTTTTATTCACGACTTTTTCCGTGATCTTGGTGATCAAGATGGTAAAACAGGGGCCGGCAGCGGCAGCTGACCAGGTAAAGAGGAAAAAAGTCCAGGGCCAGATGAAAATGCCTTCGCGAAAGGCGAAAGGTCGGCCAAAAAGAACTCCGGCGACCCCGCCCAAAGAGCCTTGATGGAAGAAAGAAAGAAATGCGCCGGTTGCTGCAAAAACAGCCATGGCGCTATGCATATTATGTCCCAGATGACGAAGGAAAGAGACGCGCTCGAGTTGGCGGTTTTCAAACATAAGCGGCACATATTCAATGGTCAGGACAATGAAATAGGCGGTCAAACAGAAAGCCACCTCGGTCAGCATGGAATGCACATTGGCATGCCAGAAAATATACCAACCCCGCAGGGGCTGTCCGATATCGATCCCCAGTATGATCTGTGCCGAACTGTAACAGATAAAACCGATGAGAACGGCGTAATTGATAATATTTTTCAGTTTGTCTTTACCGACAACATATCTTAAAAACCCGGTGAAAAAAGCCCCGCCACCCAAAGCGATCACTGTCAAGTCAGCCCAAATCCACAGGGCGAAACCGTATGAATCGTTCATGTTAGATTGATTCAGTCCCTTGATCCAGATGAGCAGCATGGTAACCACGCCCAATGTCAATAGCGCGATAAACGGACCGAGCTGCATCATAAACTGAGGAAGTGGGCAGCGTTTGACTCCCTTGGGTATCAGTGCAGAATCCATAACTTTTCAACTCCTAATTATAACTGCCGAATTTAATTTTGCCAACTGTTACATCCTTAGATAAGCAACCGCTCAAATCATCAATTACCGTTCATTTGAGAGAAACCTTATCAAAATTATATCAGCGGCGTTTGTTCGGGTTCTCGTTTTTTAAATAATTGTCACCGGCGCGCCTGACCCACTTTTTGCTCGACAGATAATAGATTTTGGGATTGGTTCCGAGCCGTTCCAAAAGTCTAAACGCGTTTGGGTTCTTGGGTCGACCACTATGGGCATTATCGGGTCGCGCGATCCGGTGCACCTGGTGTTTCGGATTGTTTAAATCTCCGAAAATTATGGCGTCCGCCGGGCAGGCCTGGGTGCAGGCGGTCTGATATTCCGCTTCCTCCAACTCCTGGCGGCCTTCATAATAGACCTTGTCCATAGCCAATTGATGACGATGGAAACAGAAACTGCATTTTTCAACAACACCCCTCATTCGGGGTGAAACATTCGGGCTTAAATATTTTTCCATTCCATTAGGCCAAACCGGATCCCACCAGTTGAAATAGCGGGCATGATAGGGGCAGGCTACCATACAGTACCGGCACCCAATACATCTGCCATAAATTTGACTGACGATTCCGGTTCGTTGGCTATAGTCAGTGGCAGTTGCCGGGCAGACGGAAACACAGGGCGAATGGCCGTGATCGCCTTCGCAATGCATACATGGTCTTGGGATATAGCAAACATCTGTGTCCGGGAAGGGCTTGCCATTGGTCAGTTTATAAACACGCATCCAGGTAATGCTCAGCAACTTGTCGGATTCATCCTCTTTAAAAGAGATGTTGTTCTCCGCCATGCAGGAAACCATGCAAGCGCCACATCCGTTGCATTTGTCCAAGTCAATGACCATTCCGTATTTTTTATCTCGCCTATGTTTCATCGAAACCTCGTTGGAATTGCCAATTTTTATCCCTGATAATTTTCATTTCTGATTATTTCGCTCAATTCGGCAGTGTTCAGACCCTGTTTATTTTGGCCCTGACACCCCAGGCGACATTTAGGCCTGAAGCCGGATCTTCCACCGGTACGATGAGCGCATTGAAATTGGTCCCCTTGCCGCTGAGGAACTTATCATATGCGGTGTGTCCCAATCCTCTGGGTAAGGCGACAACACCAGGCATGATACCGTCGAAATAATGAATTCTGATGATGGCCTCGCCTGCCGGAGTGCTCAGCTTTGCAATTTTGCCATCAGCCAATCCAAGGCTTTTGGCTGTTTTTGGATTTATTTCAACAAAACTATCATTCTTTTTTAAAATCGTATCAGCAACCGTTTTGGTGACAAATGGCGGATTACCGATATAGCCGGAGGCCAGGCACTGGGAATCATATGGAATCAGCAGAAGCGGATATGAAGATGAATCTCCATTGGGTACGATAGGGGTATAATCGGCGTAAGTGCCGATACTGCTGCTTTGAAATTCAAACGCCCCGCTTTCGGTTTTAAAAGCGCTGCTCCAGGGGGATGGTTTAAAGTCCGTATCGACCCAATATCCTTTTTCGCTTAGCTCATCCCATTTGTCTGCAAGGGTTTTTTCCAAACAGGCCTGATATCCATCACATTCGAAGGCGGGATCAAACATAACACCCATCTGTTTTGCCAGCTCGATGATGACATCCCCGGTGTGCATGGTGTTGAATTGGGGTTCGACAACAGGTTTCAAAAATCCGATGAACGGTTTCGAAAACCCGGATGCCTCCGGAACATCCCCAAAACGCTCCAAATACATATGGTTCGGGAGAATCAAGTCGGCATATGTTGCCGTTTCATCCATGTAGGAGGAAAAACTGACGACAAACGGTATCTTATCGAAAGCCTTTTTGGCATCCGCGGTTCCTGAATGGGTATAGAGAGGGTTGGCCTCAGTGACCATTAAAATTTTAATCAGGGGATTGTCTGATAAAGCGATATTTTTGAAAAACCGGCTGAGCATGTGTCGGGTATAAGGATATTTTTTACTCCCTGCTTCGTCGATTCGACCCTGTTGGAAGCCATCGGTTGCGAATTGATCCATTTCCAAATCAGGCCAATGGATATACTCCGGCGCTGGAACCGACCAGACCCCTCCCTTTTTGTTGATATTGCCGACTAGCGCATTTAGGGCATGTACCGCCATCGCTTCTGCTGTATTTTCCGGAACACTACCCCGACCCTTTCCACAAATGGCCAGAGGATGCTTCGCTCCGGCAAAGCTCCGGGCCAGCGCGATGATACCGGATCGATCGATGCCGGTTATTTTAGCCACTTTTTGGGGTGTAAAGTCTTTGAGAACCGATTTCTTCCATTCATCAAAACCGGAAGAAAACCGTTCGATAAAATCTTTATTATAAAGCGCTTCATCTACAATCACGCGGGCCAGCCCAAGGGCCAGCGCAGTTTCCGCGCCCGGGTTTATGGGCAGCCATTTGCTTGAGTTGGCTGCCGTAGTCGACAACCGCGGTTCCATCTGAAAGAGTTTCCCGTTGTGGTCCTTCCAGGAACTGTTTGCCAAAGACATACGGACCGGCGAACCCCAACCTTCAAGGATTCCGCTGCCGAAACTCAAAACAAAATCAGTGTTCTCCACATCAAAACCCACCGGTGTCTGGAGCCCCTGCATCAGATGCATGGCCAATTCATGGCTATCTTCCATGGAGGGTGTGCAGACGAAATTAGGCGAACCGTAAGCAGTTAAAAATCTTTCGAACAGTGTGGGGACCGTTCCGCTATCGAGACCCGATATGCAGCCCAACGCATTCGGCTTTCCAATGGCTCTCAAATCGACCAGTTGTTTAGCCAATTCGGAAATAGCGGTTTCCCATGAAATTTTCTGCCATTTTCCCTCGCCCCGCTTTCCGGAGCGTTTTAAAGGTGTTTTTATCCGGGTGGGCCCATATAAGAGCTGAAGCCCGGAAAGACCCAGATTACAGATCCGGCCGGCATTGACGGGATGGTCTTTCGTTCCTTCAATTTTAATAGCACGCTCACCGACTTTTCGTACAGTGATTCCGCATCCCCCCGGGCAGAGGGTACAGGTCGAAGAGATATGGGTAACCTCTCCATCCTCCGGGACCGGCGTCCAGGGCCAATTCTGCGACCATATGGCAGAATCATCCATCATTTTCCAGGGTAAAGGCGACAGGGCCGTTCCCGCAGCACCACCAATTGCAAATGACAAAAAGCTTCTACGATCCATTTTCATCGGTTCTACCTTTTCAAGCCCTTGAACTCTCGACTTCCCCGATCAGGTTTATTTATGACATACGAAACAGGCTTCGTTTCGTGTTTGAGCACTGGTTTTTCTTCCAGGGCCACTCGTTCCCGGAAACATAACTTCGATAATGTTTTTAAAAAACCCGGTGATCGGAATATTAGGTTGATTATCGCTTGTTCGGGCGATATCGGCGTGGCATTCAGCGCAATCATTCATTTTCATTCTGTCCCAGGTATTTTTTTTGAACCCCCCGATGCTTTTGCCCCAGATATCCCGGCTCACCTTTGTGAGCCGGTTTTCTTCATATATTCTGGAGAACTCGGATTTTTCCATGGGTCCGTGGCATGTCTCACATTCCATTTTACCACGCTCGGTATGTGCCGAATGGGAAAAAAAGACGCTATCAGGTTGCCGTGAATAGACCAGCCAGGGCACTTCTTTCTCTGGGATGATATAGTTGTCTACAAATTTTTCTTCTTCCGGGTCCTCCCCGATGACCTCGTCGTGACAGTCGATGCATTGGGCCAGCTTCGGAATGCCGGAAAAACTGCCGTCTTCTCTGTAAAAGTGGCAACTTTCACACGAGTCCTCCACCTCTTCAACATGAAGCAAGTGATTGTAATCGATGGGTTGCTTTTTCTGAGAGTATAAAAATTTTGGGAAAACAATCCATCCGACAATAAGACTGGCGGCAAGGCCCAGAATAAAAAAGAGGATAATAGGCCCGCCTGCCCCATTATCTTCTTTTTTTTCATTTGTCACGATGCGGCTCTGTTTATCGACGGTTGTCTTTCCGGAATCAACCATTTCATTTTCGTCCACGGCACTCATGCAGACTCCATTCGGCTAAAATTGTTTATTGGAAATAATTTATGTGGGTTTTGCCCTGTTTAGCATGCGAAAAGAAATTGAGCGTTTTTTAACCTGCAATATGATATTTGTCAAGGGAAAATCATTTGCCCTATCGGTGTAAACCAGGAAGATAATTAACCCTGAAATAGACGGAAGGAATGCCCCCAAACTCGACAAGAGAGATGAATGCCTGTCGCTCTTTTCGCGTTACCCGTATATGCGTTTGGCGTGGATCAGCGGTGCGTAAATAATCCCGGTAATCAATGCCCGGCTTTTTAAAATTCCATGTCGAATCAGCCCATATGGCCCGTAGTGAAACCCACATGAAAAAATAGAGATCCAAAAATGATCATTCTATAGATCAATCATTTGGGTAGCGGGAAAATAGGTCACCCATCGGTTGGATGTGGCCGGAAATATTGAAGCCGGGTCCTTTGGGCCGGAATTTTTGTTTCTTTGTAACGGTTCAGCATTTCACTTAAACCTTTAAGCTCTGAATTTTGACCCGCTCCTTTGGAAATAATCTATCAATAAAAATGCCAAAAATCGCTTCTGAAGGCAGGTGCTCAAGAGGGTTTTTTTCCCGGTATGACGACAATGACGGCCGCTTTTTCATCGATAAGATATTTTTTAGCCAGATGGGACACCTCCTCAGGTGTGATGGCGGCGTAATCTTCCATGATAGATCGGTTCCAGTCGAGTTGCTGGGGATATTTTTTAGACCGGGAAAGGACGGTGTTCAACCAGTACCCGTTTCTTCGAAGCATATCTTTGAGGCTGGTGAGGGTGGGCTTGAGGACGCGTTGGAGCTCGTCTTTGGTGATTCCGGAGCGAGCCAGCGTTGCTGCGAGCGCTTTTACTTCCACAATTACCGTATCGACCATTTTTGGGTCCACGTGGATGAAGGTAAAAAGCACGCCATATCCGGGATAAGTTCGGCTGGGCCGGTTAAAGGCAAAGGGAGAGTAAGTGGCCCCCAATTTCTCGCGAATCCGTTCACGAAGCCTTTCTGAAAAAATTTCTCCCAAAATGCTCAACCGCCGGGTTTGTCCGATGTCCCACAAATCATCAGAAGGATAAGCGACAACGACCAGTCCTTTTGGAATTTGAGTGGGCACATAAATAGTTTTGGATTGTTTTTCAGGAAATGTAATTATTGGGGATCGAATCGGCTTCTCCATACCGGGTCGCTTTGGCAGGCTGCCGAAATATCCGGCGGCCAAAGAAATGACCTGGTCAATATCAAAGTCGCCAACCAGAGACAATTCCAGATGAGCTTTTTTCAAATACGGGTCAATCCAGGCGGCTGCCTGCTTAAGAGTCAGTGCTTGAAATGCTTCATATGGAGGAAATCCAAATCGAGAGTCTTCACCGGCCAAAAACCGGTTCCCGGTAAGGCTTAAGGATCCATCAATGGAATGCGCCAGGGATCGGTATCGCTGTTTGTACCGTTCCATCACCAATGTAAAGACTTCTTCTCGATATGCCGGATGAACCAAATGGGCATACATCAGCTGGAACAACAGCCGGATCTCGGCAGTGACTGTTTTGCCGGCGAAAAAGAAGTGGTCCTTCTCAACGCCGAAAGAAACGGAACTCTCCTTTCCCGCCAGGGCCTGGTCCAATTCATCCCGTTTAAGTCCGCCGACCCCGGAGCCGTTGATGATCGCTTTGGTGAGCATGGCAAGCCCCGGTTGATTCTCCGGCTCATCGAATCTGCCGGTTCCGAACGTCAAATTGGCCCGCACATCATTTGCCGCAAAATCTGTTTTTTTGAGATTCAGCCGAAGGCCATTTTCAAAAGTAACCTGGACGATCCCGAGATCGTTCAATTCTATCCGGCTTTTGATGTTCCCCTCAGTTTCGGGTTCCTTTAAATAAGGAAACGTTTTTATAGAGAGTTGTTTCGGACTTGAAACCGGTGTCGCCTGACTTTTTTTAAAGGCGTCGACGATGAGGCGTTGGGGATTGGAACCTTTGTCATTTAAGTCCACATTTCCGGTAACCAAAACGAGACGATGATCAACAGCCCATGTTTTGGTAAATTCCTGGTGGATTTCAGCCAAAGATAAGGATCGAATCATCGGCACGTACAAATCTCTTACCTGTTTGGGAGATTGAAAAATTCGGGCATTGTTGAGATGACTGATAATTTTCCGGGCAATTGTTCGACTGTTTCGTGTAGATGCTTTTTTAACGGCATTTTCAAGCTCTGCCGTGAAATCTTTTTTGACGCGATCCAGTTCTTCTTCCGTAAACCCGTGATTCAAGGCCTGTCTCAAAGTTTGTTCAATAGTCGCCAAAGACTTTTCCCAGTTTTCAGGGTCGGATTTCGCTTCAATTTGTGCGTATTCCAAACGGCCCAGGTAAATTCCCGAACCGATGGCAGCGGAAGAAAAAGGAGGATCGGGTTGGCTTAAAATTGTATTGAGCCGGTTCTGGACTATTCGATCAGCGACATCCTGCGTGATGAGTTTTTTCCGTTCCAATGCGGTATCGGTTCTTTTATCAATTTTTCTAAGAAGTTCGATGCTGATCTCGGTATTTCCCGATTCCTTCTCAAAATGGTAAAAAGATTTGATCCCGTTGTGGTCCACCGTTCCGATTTTCGGCTCTTTGTGTGCCGGTGCCCGGGGTTCTAAGTCTGAGAACTTCTTTTTAATAAGAGAACCGGCAAGGGCGAGGTCCACGTCTCCCACCATGATCAGGACCAATTTATCGGGCCGATACCAGGTATCATAAAAACGCTTGAGCTTTTCCTGTCCAACACTTTTGAGTACTTCTGCGGTACCGATGGGTAATCTTTTGGGAAGCAGGGTGTCGGGAAGTTCAAACTGTAACGTCGATACAAATGTGCGAAAGCCGACGGAATCACGGCTTCTCTTTTCAGCCAATACGACGCGTCGCTCTCGATCGATTTCAGACGGTAATAAAAGGGCTCCTTCGCTGTAGTCTTTTAAAACCAGCAAACCGTCAGCCAGGCTTTTTTCGTTACCAAAAGGCAAAAGAATATCATAAACCGTTTCAAAAAATCCGGTATGGGCATTGGCATCAGGACCGAATTGCATTCCAATATTTTGAAAAAACTTAATGAGTTCACCCGGCTTAAAATGGGTGGATCCGGTAAAAAGCATATGCTCAAGAAAATGGGCCAAACCCAGCTCATCGTCAGCCTCGTAAGCAGATCCGACCTGTACATTTAAATGCAAGCTCACCCGGTCTTTGGGCTCCTGGTTTTTCATCACCACATATCTGAACCCATTTTCCAGCTTTCCGTACAGAACCTTGGGATACGGTTGCCGGTGACTATCTTCATGGGGCAATTTCGTAGGAGAAATAAGGCTGGAATGTAGACGTT
>SDBV01004631.1_pt1 | contig 19680 bp, 13 predicted proteins | sample 2277081 | NCBI WGS metagenome assembly SDBV01 (sample SAMN10402039, study PRJNA504765) | marine sediment metagenome | isolation source: marine sediment core GS10_PC15, 223 cmbsf | place: Arctic Ocean: Southern Knipovich Ridge | collected 2010
CTCGTGGGGCAGTATCTTCATCCAGGACGTGATTCTCCCGTTTCGCAAGAAGGCGTTTGCCCCGAAACAGCAGATTCGGCTTCTGCGATGGTCCATTCTCGGCGTGGCGGTGTTCGCGTTCCTGTTCAGTCTCTTCTTTCAGCAGAAAGAATATGTGTTTATGTTCTTTGCGATAACCGGTGCAATCGTGTCGGGCGTCGGGGCGGTGATTGTCGGGGGATTATATTTCAACAGGGGCACCGACGCCGGCGCATGGGTAGCGATAACGATCGGATGGGTCATGGCCGGTGGTCGTATCGCCATTCAACGAATCACACCATCATTAGAGGCTGTCCCCGTCCCCGGCCGCGGTCCGATCTTGCAGGCGATGGACTGGTTGAATAGCGTCAATAGCCAATATATCTTTTTCTGGATCATGATTTCTTGTCTGGGCGGCTATTTGCTCGTGTCTCTTTTTACCTGCCGCCAACTGTTCAACATGGAAAGAATGCTGCACCGCGGGAAGTACGACACCACAAAGGATCACGTCAAGGCAAAGGATGCATCAAAGTCTATATGGGTAAAGATTGTCGGGATTACCGACGAATTTACCAGGAACGACAGGATATTAGCGATTGCTACGGTGGTCTGGAATCTCGGTTGGTTTGTGTTCTTTGCCATCGGCACGGTAGCTATGTTCACAATTGGTTTTTCTAACGAGACATTCTCTCGATTCTGGCAGGTTTGGTGCTGGATCTACATTTTGGTTGGTATCCCCGTTACGTTGTGGTTTATCCGAGGGGCCATCCGGGACATTAAGTACTTGTTCGCACAATTGGCTACGGACAAGCGCGACGTAAGAGACGACGGGAGGGTTGTGGGCCACCGCAGTGTCGTGGATGAAGACATGGAGTGACACATCTTGCAATCCCGTTTCGGGCACAATTCCGGTCCAACGGCGCACAGATAACTATTTACTGAGAACCGAAATGTCCTTACCAGAACCTGGAGATACAATAGGATCATCGGAAAGGCCACGGTGGTCGTGGGTACGAATTCATATGGGAAATGTCAGGTTCGAGCGTGAAGGTTCGGGTATGCTATTTCCTGGCGTCGGGGTCGCCACGAGCCCCAAGCGGTCCAGTCGCGGTCAGATGATGCCCGATTGGTTCCTGTTCGGAGTGAATCGTGCCCGCGAGAATCCAGAAATAGCTTGCAATCCGGGATGAAGAGGATATAAGAGATTGCATTGACGGTTCCTAATCAGGAGATTATAATGACGTTTTCTGAAGCCTTGAAGAGCGGGCCACAGATCGGGCTGGGCCTGATGTACCCGGCTTGTGGGATTGTGGAACGCATCGGGCCGGACTGGGACTGGATCTGGATAGACGGTCAACACGGGGAACTCGGTGATAGTGATATTCTAGCAGCCGTTCGCGCCTCCAATCTTATCCGTCGTCCAGCCGTGGTCAGAATCGCCGGCCACGAAGCCGGTTTCATCGCCAAAGCGTTGGACACCGCAGCTGACGCCGTCATTATTCCTATGGTCGAAAATGCCGAACAAGCCTTACGTATCGTCCGGGCCACAAAATTCGCCCCTCTCGGCAACCGGTCGTTTGGTGGCCGGCGTCCAATCGATCTACACGGCAGAGGGTACGCACATCCGGATCATCCCCAGCCAATGCTCATCTGCCAAATCGAGAGCCTCGACGGAGTGAAAAACGTAGATAGCATAGCGGCTGTTCCGGGAGTGGATGCACTGTTCTTCGGACCGGATGATATGGCCTTACGAAACGGGCTTCCGATGGACCAGCCCCACCCCGATAGATATTTTGATAAAATTCTGCGGGCGATCGCCCAAGCAGCGAAGAAGCATGATATATTCGCCGGGGGGGTTTTTTCTACCCCGAATAAAGCTGGAAAGGCCGCTGAGTTGGATTACCGGCTGATCTTGGGCAGTTTGGATGTCAGCCTGTTGGCCGCTAGCTCGAAGGCCGAGGCGCAATCTATGAGAGCTGCGCTGGACCACCGAAACTTAACACAGCAAGAACAGCGTGAATGAGGCGATTTGCTCAGGATTTGTTCGGGTTTGGAATCGATGTCAAATTCACACGGAGGTGAAAGAAAGTGTTTTTGTGTCCCCCTGTGTGGGCCAACGGATTACGGTGGTAGCTGTACGTCTTCAACGCAATTGGCAATCCAAAGGCGTTGAATTAAGTCACGGATTCAGCTGCTGACTAACCGTTTCTGGGACTATCCTATTGCTCACCCTACGTCGGGCGAGCGTTCTTCTTTTCAATCTGGCCCGACGGGAAAGAATACCTTCCCTTCGGCCAAAGTATACGTCATCCGGCGTCACGTTGCCAAGGGCTTCGTGATAACGGTGGCTGTTGTAATAGTCGATGAAGCGGGCGATCTGGCGCTGAAGGGCCATTGGCGTCTCCCAGACCTCCAGCAGCACCCGTTCCTTGCAGGAACGGTGGTATCGTTCGATCTTGCCGTTGGTCTGCGGATGATACGGGCTGGCCAGGATGTGGCCCAGGCCGTGGGCTTCGAGGTAATCGCCGAAGTCCTGGCTGATCAAAGCAGGTCCACGATCGGTAACCAGCCTGGGCCGATCCAACGGTGGTAATCGATCTACGCCAGTCGACTCACACGCCAGTTCCACTACCTCACTGAACGCTCCGGCGTCCATCGTCTTCTGCAGACGCCAGGCCAAAATCCGTCGCGAATAGTCATCCAGGACGCTGATGAGATAATACCACCCCCAGTTCTTGGCGTGCAGGTAGGTTGCGTCGGTCTGCCATTGTTCATTCGGCCGGGAGGTCTTGTTGTGGTATTCGCTTCCGGCCGGGAAGGTCTTCACCACTGACGGCTTGATCCATCCGGCCTTCTTGAGGATCCGGTAAACGGTAGACTCCGAGACTGTAAAGCCCGCATTATCGGTCAGATGGAAGGCAATCTCCCGGGCAGACCACTCTGGGCAGACCATGGCCACTTCCAGGACCTTGTCGCGTTCATACGGCAGCAATTGGTTCCAGACCCGTCCCTTGTACGGCGAGGCGTCGGCCAGGCCCATTCGGCCTTGCCTGCGGAACGCCCGCCGCCAGCGGTAATACGTGCTGGCCGGCAAGTCCAGGTGTGCCAGTGCTTCCGTCGTCGGCAGCGGGGAACACTCCACCGTCCGAAGGATCTCCATCTTCTCTTGGACGCTCATGCGGAGATACCTCGCCCTTACATGCCCAGGCTTTTTTTGAGACGTTGGACGTCGAGGACCGCCTCGGCCAGGGCCTGCTTGAGGGCGTCATTGTCGGCCTTGAGATGGCGGACCTCCTCAGTGGTGGCGTCGCGGTGGGTGTCACGCGTCAGGCCGTTCTTGCCGGCCTCCAGGAAGGCCTTGGACCAGCGGTAGTAGACAGTCGGGGCGATGCCTTCGTGGCGTGCCAGTTCGCTGACGGGGATCTGGCCCCTGAGTCCTTCCAGGACAATTCGAATTTTCTCCTCGGCGGAGAACTTCCTGCGGGTGGCCTTGCGGATCTGGTTGACGATGTTCTTTGCCATGATCGACTCCTTGTACCTGTCCCAGGGGAAGGTATCCAGAGCCGAATCCGCTGCTGTCGGCTTTGTTCGCTACGCTCACTCCGCCGACAGCAGCATGTGACTTAACATTCATTCCCATTCATTGCCAAAGTCGCTGACGGCGAACACCTTGCCCCCCCCATCGCTTGTGCGCCTTGAGACCCGCAAAACGCAACCTCGCGGCTTCTAGGCTTATTCTGACGGGCATAACTGCGTATGCGGCAGGATGCAGCGCGGGGCGGACGGACGGACAACGGGCATGGGGGTATAGGGGACTGTCGGACGGCGGATGGGCTGGGATAAGGAATCCCTTACAGCCTTAGAAACAGCACCAATTTTAGGTACCCAGAAGCCGAAGGTGCCACGGGTCCGTTGCAAAGACTGTGGGAAGCTACTTCCAGAGGGTAGAAGATGTGGTCGCTGCGATTTCTGCAAACGCATCAACGCTCGCGAGTCAAAGCGGAAGTGGTGGCACAAGCAACTTCACGACGGGCGGACTAGATAGTTTCGTCTCATTTGGGTCAATGTTTATAGGGGTCAAATGGGGGTGGTTTTGGGTTTGGCATATCACAGTACCTCCTGGGCGAAAGTATCTAGTTTTGGGCTATTTGGGGCGTATTTCTGACAGCGATATGTGAGTTAATATTCGTAACACCTCATTGCCAAAATCGCTGACGTTGAACATAATATAAACGATAAGTCACCCCGGTAGGTTTCGAAGACTTGGAGCTTCACAAAAACAAAAGTGTTGACGATGAAATTCTGGACACCGATTCTTTGTATTGCTGTCAGTATCTCCGCAATTTCCGGTATCGCAATCGCCGGAAAATACAATGAAGCCCCGGAGCTGGCGGCATTGGTCAAGGCGGGCAAACTACCGCCCGTCGAACAGAGGCTTCCCGCCGAACCCTTTGTTGCCCACTGGAGCGCAAAGGACGGTAGGACCGGGAAGTACGGCGGTATTCTCCGACTCGCCGTGTGGGACCCGGAGATGACTGTTCCCCTGGGCAATAGTACCTCGCTCATACAGGCGAAACATTCGTACACGGTAGGTTTATATCCCAATCTCGCCAAGAGCTACGAGATGAAGGACCAGGGGCGTGAGTGGATCATACATCTGCGTGAGCATCTGAAATGGTCTGACGGGCATCCCTACACGGTGGATGACATCATATTCTGGTATGAGGATTACCAACTGAATGAAGAAGTTACCCCAACAGTCGAACCTCGAATGTTCTCGGGCGGCGAAATTATAAAATTCGAAAAGCTGGATGATTATACGCTTCGGATCCGGGCCAAACAGCCCTATCTTCTGGAAACTAACAGGAGCCTGCTCATGTTGGCGACCCATTTTCCCAAGCACTACCTGAAACAGTTCCACCCCAGATACATCGGGGATACGAAGGCAAATGAATTGGCGAGGAAATCGGGGTTCGTTTCATGGGATCAGCTGTTTTTTGAAAAAGCTGATTCCCATGAAAACATAAACCCTGATAAGCCCTCACTGGAGCCCTGGATCCTGACTCAGGCCTCGCCTAATAATCCCGTAATATTCAAACGAAACCCTTATTACTGGGCCGTGGACGAGGCGGGAAACCAACTGCCCTATATTAACGAGGTGCGTTATGCCATTACGGGAGGCCCGGAGATCGCCAAGCTCAAGGCCCTCGCGGGCGAAGTCGACTTTGCCACCATTGAGGACATCGTCTCGTACAGTATCTTCAAGAAGGCGGAAAAAAGGGACAAAAAAATCAAGGTCTTCCGCTGGGCCAGCACCGCCGTCAACGCCCTTCAGGTGGAGTTTAACTTGACCCACCAGGATCCCGTTATGCGGAAGATCTTCCTGGACAAGCGATTCCGTTTTGCCGTCTCACACGCCATTAACCGTGAGATGATAAGCGAACTCGTCTGGTTAGGGCTTGCGGAACCATGGCAGGTAGCGCCGTACGAAACGAGCAGGTTCTACAACGAGCGTTTGGCGCACACCGCCCTGAAATATGATCCTGTCAAGGCCAGAAAGCTGTTGGACGAAATGGGCCTCGAAAAAAAAGATGCGGATGGTTACCGCCTTCGTCCGGATGGCCAGAAACTGCAAATCGACTTCATCACTATAGCCCTCGAAAGCATCCCCGAAATCTCCGAGATCGTCGTGGGAAATTTGAAGGACATCGGGCTGAATACCAAGTTCAGGATCCTTGACTTAGGGTTCCTGTCGGAACGGAAAGAGGGAAATAACTTTGATGCCACTTTTATCTGGCAGTCATGGGGGACCGCTGAAGGTGTCTATCTCGCCGGGGGCGCGAATCACCTGGTGTCTGTGGATTTGCATAACTTCTGGTCGCCTGAGTGGACAACCTGGTATCAAAGCGGAGGGAAAAAGGGCGTTAAGCCCGTCCCCGATATGATCCGGGCCTTGGAGGCCTTCGATAAGGCCAGGAGCACACTCGATCCCAAAGAACAGGAAAAATGGTTCAAGGTCGTAACCGATATCGCCGCCGATAACCTTTGGACAATCGGAACGACCAAATTTCCGGGTATGATTAAAGTCATTAATCCTAGGCTGCGAAATGTTCCGACCGCCTTTCTCCCGTGGCACCGCGGCGATTGGGGACGTCCAGACCTCTGGTTCTATGAGAACTGACACAGGCGGATCATCATCGGAAAGGCCCACGACGGTCGTGGGTGCGAGTTCATCTGGGAAATCCCGGCCTCGCAAAAGGCAAAGAAACGTCGATGACATCTAAAGAGCGGTATAAAAAGGCGTTCTCCAATACGGGCACGCCGGATCGTGTTCCCTTCGAGCCCGGGCTGGATTTCGACACGACCGTTGACTTATCCGGGCTGAATTCCTGGGAATACGAGGATCAGGGAAGCACCTCTCTTGGCGAAAATATGTTGTGGTCCAAGAAGCTGGGATTCGACCTGTATCATTACGCCGCCGGGATCCCGGAACCTGTCCCGGGCGACGGGATCGATGTCTCCGAGAAGAAATGGGAGCAGGACGATCTGCGGATTACCGAGACGAATGTAACCACCCCCTCCGGGACAATCCGACAGCGCCGCCGGTTTCCGAAGCATGGCCCGTCGTTTACCTATGAAAAATTCATTAAGAACCTTCCCGAGGACTGGGCGGTCTTTCGCGAATACTTCGGGGAGGACTGGGTAGTCAACCCACGGTATTTCGAGGAGTATAAGCGGGTTGGCGACCTTGGCGTAACCGGCGTGGTTGTCCACAGCCCCATCGACTGGTGGGGGGAATACCGCCACGGCGGAATCGAACAGACGATCTACGACCTGTACGATCACCCGAAGCTGATGGAGGAAATTTTCGCCCACTATCGGAAACAGAGCTTCGCTTATCTGGAAAAGGCGGCGAAGCTGGACCCCCGCCCGGACTTCATCATAATTCACGGGTCAAGCTGCTCGGGGAGTGTGATCTCGCCGTCTTTCTTCAGGCGGTCTGTGCTGCCCTATCTTCAGGAGGCCTCTGCCCTTCTGAAAAAACACGAGATCCCGAGCATGTTTCACTGTTGCGGGAAATCGAGGGAGTGGGTGGAATACGTCGCCGACAGCGACATAAACGTGATGGATGCACTGGAATGCCCGCCCACCGGAAACGTGGACTTGGCGGAGGTCAAAAGGCTCTATGGCGACCGGTTGTGTCTAAAGGGGAACGTCTCCGTGCTGGTCATGGTCAACGGTACCCGTGGGGAAGTGCGGGATGAGGTTAAGCGCTGCATTGACTCCGCCGCGGCCGGGGGAGGGTTCGTACTGTCCATAGGCGACAGCATTGGACCCAAGGCCAACCTCGCCAACATAGAAGAGATGGTCCAAACCGCACTGGAATACGGGAAGTATTAGGCTGCACCCATACGAAAGGATTTTTACCCCAACTCCACACGTTTTTTCGGTCTTTCTCGCTGAGCCCCAAAAGCCGCCAACAGAACCGTCCGCTCTACTTCCCGTAGAACCAATCGATGCAAATGCGGGGCATACGTATTCTATTGCGTGCATGGGCAGAAACCCCGCCACGGGCGAGACCATTAGAATCCCCGCCAAGAGGGTCCTGAAGTTTCGCATTGCCAAGGCTGCCAAGGACGCGGCGATGTAGTACCGCGACACCGAATTATTAGCGCAACACCTGGGCCGGTCCACCACGAAAGGGCTGGCTCTTTTACTTGGAAGTCCCTGTTGGATTTGTTCCGGATCAATATCTCAAAAGCGCTTAAGCGTGAACTGAGAAGTTTGTTTCTTAAATTCGGAAGGGCTGATGCCTTCCGTCTTTTTGAAAAGCCGGGAAAAATGAAACGGATTTTCAAAGCCCGTCTGGTCGCTGGTCTCGCTGACGCTCAGGCCATTAACCAAAAACTGCTTGGCTTTATCGATTCGCATGCGCCGATATGTCAGCCCGGGCGAAACCCCTGTTTCTTTGCGAAACTGATGGGAAAACGCCGAAAGGCTCACATTCAGTATCTCCGCAATTTTGGGTAGTGGCAGGGGGGAGGTCAGGTTCTCCGTCATCAAATCGCAGGCCCTTTTACCGAGTGAGGAATCTTGTTCATCCCTGTTCACGCACCGCCGCTGAATGTAATCGAGGACGGTAGTAAGGTATTTAAGCCACCTCCACTGCCAATTACCGGTTTGTTCGAGGATCGACCGGCAGGCCTCGAACATGTTGAAACGGATTTGACCGGGGGTATTTTCGATAGCCAGGGCAAGCGAGTTTTTGTCTATGTCGGCAACAAACGCCTCGGCCAGGGGGCCCCACAAAACGAACCAGCAAGACCGCCAGTTATATTCGGCGATTTCGTAAAATTTGAGTTCCGGGAGCATAAGCATCAGTGTCCCGGGGATGTGTCTGGCTTGATGATCACCGTAATGAAGCGCCGCCCTCCCGGAGATCGTCATTTCGACAGCGAGTGTGTTGAGAAAAGGCTTGGGGCAGTTGACCCTGGTTCCGGGTCTTACACTGTCAAATCCAACCGCCATCGATTTAAGCATACCGTATGCGGGGTCTGTTTTTTTGACGACGTATTGACGCTCCGCCGGTTCGATTTGCATCTCTGCCTTCATGCCCGGAATACTCCCAAAATACCTGCAGGAAAAGATATGCCAAAAAAGCAGAAATGTCAATGGAGTAGCACCGTTTTTGATGATTAAATAGCTTACATAGGTTCTGGGTGATGCTTACGATAAGCAAAATACCCCCGACCTGACGACACTTGGCTTAAGGATGATAAATGTATTGTGCAAAAAGGTATATGTAGCAGTTATTAACAATCTATCATATGAGGTGAAAGCGACATGAAAGACAGATACGCAAAATCGCATGAGATCTTTGCAAATGCCAAACAAATCATTCCCGGGGGCGTTACCCTGGCGAGGGTGGATCACGTTCCAGGCCGTTATCCTATTTACATGGACAGGGCTGAGGGTTCGCACGTCTGGGACGTGGACGGGAACGAATATATCGACTGGATGAGCGGATACGGCTGTATTCTGCTGGGGCACAAATACAAGGCGGTTGACGATGCAGCTATCGAGCAGATAGGAAAGAGCTTTATCTCCTTCTTGAGCAACCCTCTTCAAAATGACCTTGCAGAACTGCTTATCGAGACAATCCCCTCAGCCGAGATGGTCCGTTTCTGCAAATCCGGCACCGACGCCACTGTCGGCGCGGTCCGCATGGCGAGAATCTATACGGGCAGAGACAAGGTCATTCGCTGTGGTTATCACGGATGGAGCGACTGGGCCTTGTCGAATTTCGAGGGATTGGACGCTGGCGTTCCTCAATCGACCCGCGACATGACGATTGCCTTTGAATACAACAATCTCGATTCACTGAAGGCGGCCTTCGACGCCAACCCCGGGGAGGTTGCATGCCTTATAATGATGCCGCTTGAAACCGAGATGCCCGCCGAGGGTTTCCTGGAGGGCGCCAAGAAGATCTGCCACGACAACGGTGCGGTTTTCATCCTGGATGAGGTAAGGTCCAGTTACCGAATGGCCATGGGCGGCGCGCAGGAGTACTTCAACGTCATTCCCGACTTGACCGCGATCAGCAAAAGCATGGCCAACGGCTATGCCATCGGCGCCGTCGTCGGGAAAAAGGAAGTGATGAGCGCCATCAGCAAGGGGCTGTTTTCCGCAACATTCTTCATCAGCACACTCGAGATGGCTGCCTCCATGGCGACTATAAATATCCTGAAGAACGAACCGGTGATAGAGCATATCTGGCGGCTCGGCGAGAAGCTTCAGCAGGGGTTGAAGGAAGTTATTTCCGAAACCGGCCTCAACATAGAGGTCGTCGGTGCTCCTCCGATGCCGTTTATGAAATTCTGCATTGAAGACGAGGAGACGAACAACAAACTCAAGATGGAGTTTTACGCCGAGGTCGCAGCACAAGGCGTGTATTTCCATCCGGGTCACCATTGGTTTGTCAATTACTCCCACACCGATGATGATATGGAAAAGACCGTTGAAATCTGCCGCAAAGCCTTCAAGGTTGCAAAAGAAGCTGTCTGCTAGAGAAGCTAATGTTTAAGATGGCGTATTGAAATTTCACCTTTTTGCCTTGTTTGCAGGGCAAAAAGCATTATCGTCTTATGTCATTTCAATCACTAAATGCTATAAGGTGTTTGATTTCCAACGACAGGATATATGGAGAACGAATAATGGGCATGACGAAGAGAGAAAATATTCTCGCGGCAATAAGAGGTGAAGTCCCCGAACGAGTACCGGTATCACCCACGATTCATTGGCGGTTTGCCGAAAAATTGCTCGGAAGTTATCATTGGAAGGACGTGATTGAAGTGCATCGGCGTGTGGGCAGCACCGCTTCGTACCGGCTTCCCGTGTCCATTGGGCCCAACTCCGACTACGATCCGCGATGGGGCATGGAGACGCGGGTGCTGAAGGATGACGGGATCGAGAAGACGTATGAGCGGAAGATCAGCAATCACAAGGGCGAACTGACCACCATTCAAACGATCGGGTTTGACTCCGCCGACCCGACCCTCGGTTTCGCCAAGGAGTACTTCGTAAAAGAACCGAAGGACTGGGACGTCGTAGAGACTTACTGGGAAGATGAACTGGAAAACACCGGTTTACCGGAGCATGTCGAGATCGACGAAGCCAGCTACTTCCTGGGCGACGAGGGGATCGCCGGGACGGTCGACAACAGCACATTTGCAAGGTTGTCCCTGATGCGCGGCATGATGGGGATGCTCTACGATCTTTATGATATCCCGGACCGGTTGCACGCTCTCATGGACCTGGCGTGGAAGTATCGGGAGCGTGAAATCCAGTCGTTCCTTGAATCCAAGGCGGATACCTTCACCTACGACATATGTTGGGCAACGGGCGCCAACATCAGCCCCGCGATGTTCCGCGAATGGGTCTTCCCCGACATTTCCCGCGTGTGCGAGATGATTCGGAAGGTTCCCGATAAATACGTTGGGTTCTATACTCTCGGGCGCATCAAGGGCTACCTTGACATGATGGTGGAGGCCCGGCCGCACTACATCGCAACGTTCGAACAAAACGAAGGCGACATCACCCTCGCCGAAGCGAAAAAACGCGTGGGCAATAAAGTCTGCTTGATCGGGAATTTTGATCCGCTGATCCTGCAGGACGGAACCCTTGAGGAAGCGCGACGCGAAGCCCGCCGCTGCCTTGAAGAAGGGATGCCCGGTGGCGCCTACATCATGGGCACCGGTGATGAGGTCCCGCCGACCACCAAGCTGGAAAACCTCAAAGCCATGGTCGAAATAGCGGAAGAATACGGAAAATATTGATATCGTAGCTGTCAGCTAATAACGAAAGGACCAAGGATGATCAAGTTGGGAATAATCGGCACCGGCAGCATGGCCAATAATCACGCGGCGGGCTTTAAGGTTATTCGTGGTGTGAAGCTGACGGCTTGTTGCGATATTGTAAAGAAAACGGCACGCGATTTCGCCAAACGATACGAGATCGCAAATGTCTATACCGATTACGAGCAGATGCTCCGGGACGTCCCGCTCGACGCCGTTTCAATAGTGGTCAACGACAAGTTTCACGCCCCCATAGCGATAGCGGCTGCGAAAAAAGGCCTGCATGTTTTATGTGAAAAGCCGCTCGCAACGAACCCCAAAGATGCCTGGGAAATGGTAAAGGCTGCAAAAAAGGCTGGCGTCATTAACATGGTTAATTTCTGCTACCGCAGATCTTCGGGCCTGCAAAGGGCGCGGGAAATGGTGCAGGCGGGCAAAATTGGCGATCTGCGATACGTCGAGGCCCATCATCTTCAGTCCTGGTTGACCGGGAAACACTGGGGTAACTGGAAAAAAACCTACGTCTTTTTGTGGCGATTATCTAAAAACCATGACAGCACAGGCGCCCTTGGCGACATCGGGTGTCATATCCTCGACTTAACCACCTTCGTCGCCGGAGACATAAAGAGCGTCTATTGCAAACTGAAAAATTTCGACAAAGGCGTTAAAAAGCCTTATAAAGGTTTTAGTCTCGACGCGAACGATTCGGCGCATATAACGGCCGAGTTCGCCAATGGCGCCACTGGTACGATCAACGCCACACGATGGGCGACAGGGCAGATGGACAGTCTGATGCTCCAGGTCCACGGGACAAAGGGAGCGGTTAAGGTCGATCTCGATGGCGGCGAGAACAAGCTTTGGGTCTCTGTCGGTGAAGATATAGACAAGCCCAGGTGGAAGGCGGTTTCCTGTGGCCGGTGTGTAAGCTCTTATCAAAAGTTCATCAAAAGCATCCAGACCGGCAAAAACGATACGCCCGACTTTGAAGTGGGCGCAAAGGTTCAGGAATATATTGAAAAATGCTTCCAGAGCGACAAACAACGAAAGCCGATAACTTTACGCAGCAAGTAACTTTTTAACTTTTGTATCTGAGAATGCCGAAAAATTGGGAATTCGTTTTGAAGCTAAAAGGGCAAATTGATGAGTAAATCTTTAAAACAGCAACAGCGCATTGCTTATGTGGTTTCCCACACACACTGGGATCGTGAATGGCGATGGCCGATCTGGGAGACCCGGGTTTTGCTCGTCGATTTCATGGATGAGCTTGTAGATGTGCTCGAGGCCGACAAATATGCCGGTTTTCTGCTCGACGGGCAGGTGATACCCGTTCTCGATTATCTGAATATCCGCCCGGAAATGGCGGGGCGCATTAAATCATTGGTTGAATCCGGTAAGCTTCAGATTGGCCCGTGGTTTACCCTCCCGGATGAGTATCCCGTTGACGGGGAGGCGCTGGTTCGCAATCTCCTTTGGGGCATTCGCAAGGCCGAGTTGCTGGGCGGGGCCTTTAAGGTGGGTTATACGTCCTTTGGTTGGGGGCAGACGGGGCAGCTGGCGCAGATTTATGCCGGTTTCGGTTTCGACGTTGCGATGGTGGGCAAACAAGTCAGTAAACGTCGCGCGCCAAAAAGCGAGTTTATATGGCGCAGCCCCGACGGCAGCGAGCTTCTTGCCACTCGGTTCGGCAGCGACGGGCGGGCGAACTTCTACTTTGGCGCGCATCTGCCCGTTCTTTTCGGGATAGACCATAAAACAGGCCCCGACTGGAAATATGATTGGGCAAATGGCAGCGTTTCTTATCACCCGGCCGATCGTCAGCGGATGGAGCAGGAGCACCTCCGTCTGGATGCGCCGGCTGAGTGGCATCCGGAATTCATTACTCCCGATTTGATAGAGGCCGTCTGGTGCACTACGGATGAGAGCGTACTGGAGGATGACCGGGTGATGATGAACGGCAGTGATTTTACCGCTGCCCAGCCCATGCTTCCGGAGATTCTCGACCGGTTCAACGAGGTTGACCCCGACAAAACCAGGAAGTGGATACAGGCGACGATGCCCGAGTTTGTCGAATTGATGAGGAAAAAGATTGATCGCTCGAAGTTGCAGGTTGTCGAGGGCGAGCTTCGTGATGGCCCGGCCGGGCCTTTGACGGGCAACGCTATTTCGAGCAGGCTTTATGTAAAGAGGCTCAATAAGCAGGCACAAAACATGCTTATTCGTTTTGCCGAACCGATGGCGGCTATTGCGGCGATGGCGGACGCTGAGTATCTGGATAAGTTCCTCGAGAGGGCATGGCAGTATCTGCTCGAATCTCATCCGCACGATTCGATTAACGCCGTGGCGCAAGACAAAACGGCTCTCGATGTCTGTGACAGGCTTCGCCAGGTGATAGATATTTCCCAGGCGATAGGCGCCCGCGCGATGCAGGAGCTTGTCCGCAGGATCGATACCAGTTCCTTTAATGACGAGGATGTGCTTCTGGTCGTTTTCAATCCTCTCCCTTATGAACGCAGGGAAGTAATAGAGGCCTGGGTCAATATGCCCGACACAAGGGACGAAAACGAAACGTGGCGCGCCTACCACCCGCCCGAGGGGCTCCAGATTTTCGATCCCGACAGCAAGCCGCTAAGCACGCAGAATCAGGGATATACACCGGAAACTTATTGCGTCTCGGAATTGCACACGCGGACATTTCCTTATAATTGCCTCAGGCACCGGATATTCTTTGATACGGGAGCAATTCCCCCCGGGGGGTATAAGGTTTTCCGGGCAGCGGTAATCGATGAGGACAAAACGGAATCCACCGAATGGTCCGATTCGTTCGCGCGAACCGGCTCGTTATTAAAATCGCCCAATGTCCTTGAAAATGAACACCTCGTCGTGGAAATGAATCCGAATGGGACATTTAACCTGACCAATAGGGAAACAGGCAAAACCTTCAGTAATTTGAACTATTATGAGGACAGGGGCGAGCATGGGGATTACTGGGTCAATGAAAGGCCCATGTTCGACGAGGTGTACACATCTTTGGGCTGTCATTCGCGGATTTGGTCCGAAGAGTCCGGCCCGCTCCAGAGTACTCTGGTCAGTGAAATAACAATGCCCCTCCCCAAAAGGGGAAACAAGGATCAGAAGCGCCGCAGCGAGGAGCAGGAAGGATTGACCATCAGGACGGCCGTTACGCTTCGGGCGGGGCAGAAATATGCGGAAGTCAACATCGAGTTTGAAAACCGTCACGAAGACCATTATTTACGAGCCATGTTCCCAACGGGTCTGAGTGGGGCCGAGTTCGCCGACACCGGCGGGCACTTCAATGTTGACCGTCGTCCGATCCGACCGCAGGGCCCGACCGACAGGAGCGTCTGGCCTGATATGGCTACTCTGCCCATGAATAACTTCCTCGATATCAGCACCGATGGAATGGGCCTGGGATTTTTGACCGACAGCATCGCCGAGTATGAGGTGTTGGATAACGAGGAACGCACCGTCGCGTTGTCTCTCCTGCGTGCGGTTCGCAACTGGATTGCGACCGAAACCCGCTCGGGTTCAGCCTTTCCGTCGCAAAAGGGCGGGCAGTGTCTGGGGCGGCATGAAATTCGTTACGCCATAATGCCGCATAAAGGCGACTGGCAGGATGCCAATATCCCACTGGCCGGGGAGCTTTTCAACGTTCCCGTCCGTCCCGTTCAGACCGGAGCGCATGAGGGGGTGCTTTTAGGCAAACAGGATTCCTTTTTTGAGGTGGGCAACGCGGCCTTGCGTTTTTCAACAATAAAGAAGCCAGAGGGGAAAGGCGGTTTTATCGTCAGGCTTTATAATCCGACTTCACGAACACAGACTGGGACGCTAAAATTCGCAACTCAATTGAAATGTGCCTGGTATACGAACTTGAATGAAGAACGACAGAGTGAATTGCCGCTCAAGGACGCAAACACTGTTTCAGTCACGGCCAAGGCTTACAAGATCGTGACGATAGAGATTCAACCTTAACATTAATTTTTCGAGGGCCTTGAATGGCGTCAAGACCTTGCGACATTATGGTAGCAGGGCACCTGTGCATCACACTGTCCGGTGACGGAAGACACTATATGTAATCTCTTGCTATCGTTGCGAATAAAGCCTCTTGCGCCGGATCAACAGCAAACTGCCTACACTTAGCAGCGCCAATGTCCCCGGTTCGGGAACGGGAACTCCGCCCACCCCTTGCGTGTTGCCGAAGTTCCACTGGACGGAACCGTAGTCATCTGCAGAGACCACACCGTCAAGATTAGCATCGCCAGGAAGACCGGCCACGCCAGTGGCGCCGAAGTTTAACTGTACGGAACCGTAGTCATCCGCGGAGACCAGGTCGTCACGGTTGGCGTCGCCAAGCAGCAGCTCCGGCGGCGGCGGATCCGACGGTTCCGTTTCGGGGGTGAGGTGGATGTTGTCGTAATGCACCTCGCCGGTGCTCACAAAGGTGTGGCTATCGTAGTTTTCATAGGAGGGAGTATAACCTACCCACACCGACCAGTCATTCATCGCTCCGCCCGTGGGGCCGAAACGCGCCCTGACCTGGTCATTGACTGTATCCGTAAACATTTCTACCGTGTACCACACGCCCCTGGCGAGGCTGTCCTGGCCAGGCATCGCGACGCTGTCGCCACCACCCGCGTAAAGTCTGGCCTCTGTAACGGCGCTGGCTTTTTTCAACATCGTCATGCCTGGGTATTCCCAGTAGGCGGACCACTTAGCCGGACTAACCATTGACCGGTTGTAGGTAAGCTCGCCCGTTTCTACCAGCTTCACATCGTACGCAAGAAGCTGGTAGTCGCTGGTTAAGTCGCCCCACCATCTGGACTTCGTGTCCCACCCGGTCGTATTGCTCTGTTTTAACACCTGGGTGGCGTTGCCAGGGCTGGTATCGATGATCTCCCAAATACCGAGACCTCCGGTCACATCAAACCTGAACCAGCCCGTGTACCATTCGGCACCGTCACCTATTGACATCTCCACGAAGTCGTCCGTCAGTGCGTACGTCTCAAAAGTCTCCGGGTTACTCGTAACGGCCTGGGCAGTCCCAACTGACAGTCCCACAAACAACATTGCAACTAATAGTTTTTTCATTTTTCACTCCTTTTCCATGCGATTTGCCACCATCGCTGCAAATCCCTACTTCCAAGACTTCCCCTTTTCAACACAACAAATTTACCTTCGGCTGCTCCGCATACTCATTCAACGGTCTTTTCTTCTTGAATAAAGTTCACGAAGGACCCCACATTCAGTTAATTATTTACGTTTGCGAAAGATAGCGACCAGGCTCATTCCCAGCAATCCAATCGTGGTCGGCTCGGGAACGGGCACCGACCCCATTCCCATTCCTCTCGTGTTGCCAAAGTTGGCCTGCACGGAAGCATAGTCATCCGCAGAGACCTGACCGGTACCGTTGGCATCGCCAGGCAGGCCGGGAACGCCGACGCCACCGAAGTTCCCCTGCACGGAACCGTAGTCGTCCGCCGATACCACGCCATCACCGTTAGCATCGCCGAGGAGCATTGTCATCAACTCATAGACGTGCATCTCATATTGCGAAAACGTGTAGGAAAACTGAGTGGTGATAATTGGAATCGCAGGTCGAGCCCCTTCAAACAGCGGGGTCGCCGAGATAAATTTTTCCCCAGGCGGGTCCTCCAGATCCATGGTAAACGTGGGCATTTCCGAACCCGTAGTTTCGTTCAGCGTCAACAGGTAATACTTACCAGTATCCGGATCCTGATAAACACTGGCCCGGACATCATAAGCATTATCCGAGACGGCATTGTCGACGCGCCCGTTTTGAAGAACCGGCCCGAGCGTGTTGATCTCCGCGGCCTGCGGTTCCCACACGTCGTCAAGCCATTGCCGCCCATCGTACGGATACGGCTCGTCCGGATAGGCCGGACTTCCCCACCAGTTTCCCGTACGATAATACGCAAAGTGCAGCAGTCCGGTGGCGTCCTCGCTCAACGAATAGTAGTTCATGAACCGCGCTTCATTGTAAGTTGGCAGACGAAAATTATCCGTGCCCGGGTCAGACGACCATCCCTGCATCAGCGACCACCACGGTCTCTGGGCCAGTTGAGCCTGGGCATTTGCTGTATTCAACTGCCCCCTCGCGCTGTCAAGCCTGCTGAACTCCGCCTCGCCTATGCGAGAGGGGTAAGAATCGACGAAAAAAAGGTCGTAGGCAGTTTTGTATATCACCGGGGAACCGGACGACGGGCCTGCGATGACTATAGTAACCGGTTTGCTGCTCTCGAGCTTGATCGCATCGTATGCGGTCTGCAGTATTGAAAGTGGGACGTTGTCTGGATTAGGCTCATCGTATGTATACCATCCGACCACGGCTGGATGGTCGTCATAGGCGCTGACGATAGCGCGGATCCCTGCCACATCCCCGGCGGCAATGAGGGCTGCGTCAATCTCCATGATGACGCGTACACCGGCTTGGGCAGCATAGTATAAATACGCGTTTCGGGCATCCGGATCGCCCGAACCCCAATAGGCCATGCTGACATTACCCCCGTGGGCGGCGATACCGATAGGATCATTCGGGACGCCCAAGGAGTCGTACCACCCAACGGGAAACGGCCCGGCAGGAAACGGATCAACCGCCTTCGCCTGCTGCACCGCGTACCCGCCCAGACACACCACCAACGTCGCCGCAGCCGACCAACACAAGAAACTCATCCGCGATTTTGGAATATAAATCGTGATAACACCCTTCCTTTTTCTTTGACCATCATATTCGCGCAATCCTCAAGCACAAGCAGCACGCACGCATGAACTTGATTTGGCTTCAACAGCGTGCCCTCCATTCTGCGCCGTCGTCTCATAAGAACGGCTGCTCCGCACACTCATTCAATTGTCTTTTCTTCTTGAATTAAATCCACGAAGAACCTAATTTTCAGCTAATTATTTACGTTTGCGAAGGATAGCGATCAGACTCATTCCCAGCAATCCAATCGTGGTCGGCTCGGGAACAGGCACTGAGCCCATCCCTTCCGTGTTGCCGAAGTTGGCTTGCACGGAACCGTAATCATCCGCAGAGACCTGACCGGTACCATTGGCGTCGCCGAGCAACCCGGGAACGCCGGTGTCGCCGAAGTTCCCCTGCACGGAACCGTAGTCGTCCGCCGATACCACGCCGTCACCATTAGCGTCGCCGAGAAGCATTGTCATCAACTCATAGACGTGCACCTCATATTCCGAAAACGTGTCGGAAAACTGTGTGGTGATAATCGGAATCGCAGGTCGAGCACCTTCAAACAGCGGAACCGCCGAGATACATTTCTTCCCAGGCGGGTTCAGATTCAGGGTAAACATGGTCGTTTCGGAACCCGTAGTCTCGTTCAGCGTCAAGAGGTAATACTTGCCCGTATCCGGATCCTGATAAACACTGGCGCGGACATCCGGAGTGTTATCCGAGACGGCGCCGTCGACTTTTCCGTTTTGAAGAGCGGGCCCGAGCGTGTTGGCCTGCCCGGTAAGTGGTACCCAGACGTCGTCGAGCCATTGCTGCCCGTTGTGCGGATACGGCTCGGTCGGCTGGGCCGGACTTCCATAGCCTGTTCCCGTGCGATAATACGCAAAGTGCAGCAGCCCGGCGGCGTCCTCGCTCAACGAATAGTAGTTCATAAACCGAGCTTCATTATAAGTTGGCAGACGATAAATACCCCCCGCGTCAGACGACCAGCCCGACATTAGCGACCACCACGGTCTGTCGGCCAATTTAGCCTGGGCATTGTCCGTATTCATCTTCCCCTTCCACCCGCCCATACCAGTGAACTCCACCTGGCCTACCCGAGCGGGATACCAATCACCGAAAAAAAGGTCGTAGGCAGTTTTGTATATTACAGGGGAACCGGATTCCGGGCCTGCGATGCATATAGTAACCGGTTTGCTACTCTCGAGCTTAATCGCATCATATGCGGTCTGTAGCATCGAAAGTGGAACAATGTCTGGATTAGGTTCATCGTATGTGTACCATCCGGCCACGGCTGGATGGTCGTCATAGGTGCTGACGATATTGCGGATCCCAGCCACATCCTCGGCGGTGATGAGGGCAGGGTCAATCTCCATGATGACGCGTACACCGGCTTCGGCGGCGTAGTATAAATACGCGTTCCGCAAAGACGCATCGGACGAACCCCAATAGGCCACGCTGACATTACCGCCGTGGGCGGCAATACCGGTGGGATCATTCGGGACGGCCAGGGAGTCGTACCAACCAACGGGAAACGCCCCGGTGAACGAATCCACCGCCTTCGCCTGCTGCACAGAATAGTTG
>SDBV01004632.1_pt1 | contig 19675 bp, 10 predicted proteins | sample 2277081 | NCBI WGS metagenome assembly SDBV01 (sample SAMN10402039, study PRJNA504765) | marine sediment metagenome | isolation source: marine sediment core GS10_PC15, 223 cmbsf | place: Arctic Ocean: Southern Knipovich Ridge | collected 2010
TGAAGTCAAATTTGATTATTTGTAAGAAATGTAATAATAATTTCGGTACAGAGTTTGACCAGGCTCTAATAGAAAGATTTGCTCTTATATTGCATCCTGTACGATTATTTAACCCCCATCTAAGTATTAGGGCTTTCATCAAAGCCAATAATTTTATATCCTCGATCATAATAATCCGTAAATTCGTCATCAATTAGATGATGGGGCATCTCTGAAAAATGAACATTTGAATTTTGGAGAATCTCATCTGTATCGAATCGATCAGTCTCTAACTCAATTTTTTCTTCTTCTGTCCATTTAGCTCTCCGCTCCATAATAAATTCTTTAAATTTCTTTATTTCTTCATCGATAGAGTGATCTGGGCGTTTATTAAATGAGTCTTCCAATGAAATTAATTCAAATTCAAACGAAATATGATATCACCAATTAATAATAATTACAATTTTAAGGAAGGTCAGTGTTTGCTAAATAAATATGCCCTAATTCATGTATGACTGTTTTCTTGTCAACTAATTGGTATAGACAAATTTCCCATTCTTGGTCTTCATGAATCCATCGTAAAAAAGCAGGTCTCCCCATTTCTTTATTATATGGCTCTTCAATATAATTAAAATATATAGAAAGATCCTCTAATTGGAGCTTTTTTACCCATTTTTCACAAATCTTATTTATTTCTGAAAATGTAAGTTGAGGTCTTGAATCTTTTGAATAAAAAGTCAATAATTTCTTACCTTTATTCTTTTAAAATAAATTTTGGTGTCTTAATAATAGAAATTAATCTTCTAATACAGTGGTAAATTCGATAGAAACTTTAAATATTGACATAAGTCATCGATCCTGGTTTTATTTAAATACTCCGGAAGATCATCTCGGTTATCAGAATATAGCAATTTAATATTGTTGATAGTTATCTTTATTACCTTAAAAAAGATTTTTTGCGACAAAGTAAACATTTAAAAATAATAGATTAAAAAATAAACTAGAAATCATAATTATTTTAATAATCATACATAATTATTGTGAGTAAAAGTTATCAATTAAGGTGATACTATTACCAAATGAGTTTGTAGTTGAAGAACTGCATAAAGCTACTCAAAGTGATCCCTTCTACATTGTGATTACAGGTGATGGATTCAGAAAAACACCAGATAATCGTGATTACGATATTCTACGAGATTTCGCAAAGACCCTTACATCAAGATTCCTAAGAATCCCCCCATTCAACTACTGCAAGGATTATATTCATGTTTTACTAGCTTTAACGCCCTCCAATGTAAGGGGAATTACAGATGTATCATCTGATACAGCATTCAAGTTATTTATCAAAGATGGCAAGACTATAGAAGCCCCTGATGATAACTTTATTGTTAACAAATTGAAAAGCATTCTATTTCCACAACATTTGAGCGTACCAGATGAATTGAATAAGAGTAGTGAGGATATTTGGTTCAATATTGTGAGTAAGAGTTTTGGTGCTGTATGTATTGTTGCATATTCATATGAAGATATCGTCGCATGGAATAAAGCAGCACCAGATCCAAGTGGACTTGAAGATTCCATTCCGTTTCTTACTTATACTCCTGAATGGAGGTTTTTTGTACTAACTATGAAGGGTCATTTCAATGATGAAAACCTGGCAGAAGATGAACACGGTCAACAGGTTAAGTTGGGTGGTGAGTTTGTACATTCGTTCTCACATGAGCTATCCCATTCTTTGAGGCTAGTAGATGAATATGAAAGGAGATTATACCATCCAACCGAACCTATCAAAGATAGAATGAAAATATCCCCCAATATCTCCCATATTGAGTATACCGATCTAGATGGTGTTGATTTGTCTGGTGAAGAGATTCTGGATCAAGTAAGTTGGTCTCAGTTGATGACAAAAAGCGAGAAAGATTTGATTAAATCAAAAGACCAAATATGGACAAAGAAAAAGCTTGATTCAATAACGATTGACGATAAAATTGGAGAGTTAGATCGAGAAATCTACGCTCGAAAAGTTTACTCGGAAATACCGACAAAATCTGTAGAAACACACTGGGCTAGGGCAATGGTTGTGGAAGGAGGGGGTTGGTTCGGTTTAGAACTCTCACGATCGAATTTCGAATGTAAAATGCGTCATCATATTTTCTCTGATGATACTGGGAAGCAAGGGGATACAGATAAGTACAAAATCAATGTTGATGGAATAGATGAATATAGTTCACCTGCATTTTGCAGAATTTGTAACTTCTCTATTAGAAATAAAATTACAGGCTGGAATAAGTTTGGGATTGGTATTCCGAAACGAAGTGAATTCGAATCACTATTCTATGATGAGTTAATGCCCCGATTGGGCTTAACTTTCCATTTAGAAAACATTGCACGTACTCTAACTGGGCCCGATGAGTTAAGAACTAATGGTCCATTTTGTGGTGAATCCGCATCACGTTTATATGCAATGCTACAGCAGAAGAAATATGATGTTGGTTTTAATCTGAGCCAAAAACACGTCACCTTATTCTACAAAGGTGTATACTTGGATCCAGTTTTCTATAGTTGGTATTATATAGATGGTTCTTTTCCAAATGCAAGATTCGAGTTCACTAGAAGAGATAATTCCGCTGTTTCATATGATTTTGAAGAAACAAAGCGAGGATTTATCGGTGATTTTCAACAGATTGCAAACTATTTCTATGGTTTCTCACCTCGCTCAAACACTACTGCATTTAATATATTGATGTCAAGGCCTGACCTAACAACGTGGGCAGGTAAAGTTGATTATTTGTACAATAGTGTATATTGGAAGGGCCCTATTAAGGATTTGACATTGGAAGACATTGGTTTGCCAGTAAGTACACCCGTCGAAGAATTTTTAGAAGATATAATCATTTTTTGGTCAAATTGGCTTGAATATTGGAAGACTCGTAAGGATGACGCTCCTAAGAGATCTTACCTCAAGCCACTCAATATGAGTATTAAACTAAGTGACTTGGTTGATGGAGGAAACTAATAATGGATTGTTGCAGAATCTCAAAGGAATATGATAATAGTTGGTACTTTCCTAGAGATAATAGTAAGAGGAAGACTAGAGATGTGATGTATAAATGAGTGAATCAGGTATATTTGACATACTTATCAATGAGTTTTTAAAGATATTTCATGTATTGGAATCTCGAATGGATACTGTGGCCCATCTCAATGAGTTTCTGCAGGAGCTGGGTTGGGATGTCAACTTAGATATTCCTGACGAAGATATAGACTTCTCAGATTTATTTGGGCTTATACCTGACTTAAACACGAAATTAAACGCATTTTTGGATACCAACAACGATATCGAGAAAATTTTAAACCTTATCGAATTAATCTCAGCTCTATACTCTGCAATGCAAGCAATCTTAAACCTCACCTCTGCCTTTGAAAACCTGAATCTAGGAAATATTGATTTTGCTGAACTTATACGGCAAGTGAGAGATTATGCCATCATTGAATATCTTAGAACAGGTTATCCTTGGCTTCATGCATTGTTTCGAATTATCGGTGTGGTGAATATAGAAGATGTAAACCCTGCAGGTGGACGTCTCAGATACTTGAGGAGAGTGTTTGAATTTGATCATCTGGGTGAATTCTTGTCTGACCCTAATGGACGTTTTCAAGCACTCTTCCAATGGGGAACAACAGACCTTGATCACCAATTCATTTTGGATTTTTTAGAAGATGTTTTCCTTGATTTAGGCTTGCCTGCTGGTCAATATATCCCAAATCAAACGATGGCTGAAATTCTACTCGAACAAGAAGATATCTCATATAGTGACATTGGTAATGAGCTTCGAGTAACTATCTATGAAGAAGCAGACCCGGAGCTTGGTTATCTACAACTAGGGTTTATTCTCCTTCCGTTGCCACATGACCCTCTAGTTTTACCAGGAATAGCCTTCATACCTTTTCTTAAAGGCGATGCGGATATATCAATTCCTTTTAGTAGCAATTTCCAGCTAAAGCTCCAAGGTGGTATAGATGTTCAATTGGCTATCAAGGTTAGACCCGGTTCTATTGAAGTTCCATCCGGTATTTTCGAATCTCGAACCCAGTTGAGTGGTTCAGTTGAAATGAAAGCTATTCTAGGTAGGATTCAACCAGAAACAATCATACTCCTCGGTTCTCTTAAGGGAAATTATTTGAAGATTGAAGACATAGCACTGACTCTTGGATTCTTCAGTGATTTGGGTGAAACAAATGAATTCTACATTGAGGTGGATTTGCTTGGTTTTGGATTCAGACTTGGAACATCTGAAGGTGATGGATTCATTCAGAAGATCTTGCCCGGTGGTAGTATTGAACCCAATTTTGATCTTACTCTAGGATGGTCCCCATCAAGGAATGTATACTTCAGGGGATCCGGAGCTCTTGAAATCACCATACCAATCAACCGTTCCCTTGGTCCAATTGAATTGAAGACAATTTCAATCTCAATTAATATTGATAATCCAAATTTGAGTTTAAGTCTAATAACATCTGTCGCTGGAAAATTAGGTCCTATTTCATTCAATGTAGAGGGAATTGGAATCAGACTTCCTATAAGCATTTCACCATTTGAATTACAAATGCCTTGTTTCGTTCCCCCTACTAGGGTGGGAATATCAATCGATACCAGTGGATTCAAAGGTGGTGGTTATTTAGAATTTGATCAAGCCAATGAACGATATGCAGGGATTCTTCAACTAACTTTTTCAGAGATTAGTCTTGTTGCAATCGGGTTGATTACAACTCGTATGCCAGATGGTTCTAAGGGTTTTTCAATGCTTGGTTTGATCAATATAACATTCGACCCAGCTATTAGTTTGCCATACAATTTCAAACTTCTTGGTGTTGGAGGGTTACTAGGAATACAGCGAACCATGAAGCTTGATGTCATTCGAGACGGATTGAAACAGGGCATCCTTGACTCTGTCATGTTTCCTGAGGGTGATCTTATTGCTCGCGCACCCCAGATTATCAGTGATTTACGTAATGTCTTTCCACCTTCTTCTGGTAGATATGTGATCGGATTGATGGCTAAGCTGAGTTGGAATGAATTAGTCTTTGCAGACCTTGGGATCTTTCTCGAGGTGCCAAAGCCAATCAAAATTGCAATTCTTGGACAAATCTACACATATCTTCCCAACCAAGAATCTCCAATTGTTGAGATACATCTTGACGTGATGGGTGTGCTTGATCTTGAACAGAAGAAGCTTTACTTCATGGCAAGTATCTACAACTCACGAATACTCATCATTGACCTCTCAGGGGATGCGTATATTGGTTTTTCTTGGGGAAGTCGACCCTATTTCGTATTATCACTCGGCGGTTTCCATCCAAAAGACAAGAGTGTTCCTTCTGATGTCCCAAAGCTGAGACGTCTGACACTAAGCATTGGATCTGGAAATAATCCCCGAATCACTCTGCAGACATATTTGGGTCTGACAACTAATACCCTTGGATTTGGAACGAAGCTCGAACTTCTGATGAAAGCAGGTCCATTCAAAGTTGAGGGTTATATGGGTTTTGATGTGCTATTCATTTTCTCTCCATTCTCCTTTGAGGCTGAGTTTGGTGCTGGTGTAGCAGTAAAGAGGGGAAGCTCCACTATCATGTCTATTGACCTAGATCTTCTCCTTTCAGGACCTACTCCTTGGCATGCCAAGGGGAAAGCTAAGTTCAAGATATTGTTCGTAACAATTAAAGTGAAAGTAAGTGCAACCTGGGGTAGTAAGAAGAAAGCAACACTCCCCTCAGTTGATCCTTGGCCAGACTTGAAAACAGCTCTAGATAGCGTAAGAAGTTGGAGTGCTGTACTCCCCTCTGGAGCCCAAAACCCAGTTTCTATCTATGTTGAGGATAGTGCTGCATTAATCATAATGTCACCTATTGGTGAGTTAGAGATTAGACAAAATGTAGTTCCTCTTGGGATTAAAATCACAAAATACAAAAACGCAACTCCTTCGGGTGGTGAACCCACCTTCAATTTTGGATCTGTAAGGATCGGACCTACAGGAGTCGCTCCTGTAAACGAGCTCGGTGTAGAAGATACCTTGGACTATTTCGCTTTAGCACAATATCAAAAGCTGAAAGATAAAGACAAACTTTCAAAACCTGGATATGAAAAACTCAAATCCGGAAAAAGGTGCTTGACCTCTGATATTGATTACAGTGCATATATCCCATATACTCTTGAATATGAAACAGAAATCATTGATGAGAATAAAATGGCACGCAGTATTGGAAGGACACAGAGCAGGTGGATATTTGGTAGGAATCTGTTAAAGCGGGGAATGGCTGGTCTAGCTCCAATCTATAACATGGGAGCGATGAAGTATCGTAATACTGCAGCAGTACCTGTTGGTAGAATTAATGATGAAGGTTTCGCTATTGTAAATAGTTGTGACGCGACTAGATTTAACGAGATTCCTCTCAACCAGAACTCAACTTTCATTGAGGTTGAGCAAACATTTGAAAATTATCTGGATGACCATCCTGAGAGATCTGGACAATTACAGATTGTACCTGAATGTGAGGTAGTAACATGAGCGAAGCACATTATATCTTCTTACCTTACGTTAGACAAGGAATGGCTCAGTTTATAGAAACACCTGATAACATAGCTACAACAGGACATCGTACATCTCTTCAAATTGATTTCAATATTGAGGGAAGAGTTCCTTCGTTCTCTAAAGACATTGAACTCTATGGCCCTGGTGACATCACAGGAATTAATCAAAGAATGATTGTAAGAACCGATCCAACTTATAGGGCTATAGTTGGGGATTATGAGCCCAACTTCATGCCTCTCATTGAATTTTCCCGTCTTGACTTCCCGTGGTGTATGACTCCTGTTAGACCTGTTAGTTCAGACCACCTTAGACCTTGGCTTTGTTTAATTGTTCTAGAAGCTCCTAACGATGATTCAGAAGGGGAATACTCAACAGATACAGTCTCTGATGGATTATTACTTGGAATAACAGTTAATGATGCTTTACTTCCTGATTTATCACAGAGCTGGTCTTGGGCTCATGTTCAAGTCACGACAGAAACAGATGAAATAACAAACGATGAACTCCAGAGAATTATTCAGCAAGAACCTCATCGTGTCATTTCCAGAATTGTATGTTACAGACGGTTAAGGGCCAATGTGAAGTATACTGCCTTTCTTGTACCAACCTTCAAAACTGGAGTCTTTACTGGACTTGGTAGAACATATAATGAAGCAATAGATGGACCTATGAACCTAGTCACTCCAGCATGGGGTCCTGATAGTAATCGAACTGGTGATATTTACCTACCATACTACTTCAAGTGGGATTTTCATACAGGCTCTCGAGGAGACTTTGAGTATCTTGTTAGGATGTTGGAACCTCGAGTCATTGACAAGCATGTTGGCATCAGACACATTGATTGTCAACGCCCTGGATATAACTGGCAATCTAATTTAATGGTAAGTGGCTTAAATATTGACGATCCCCTGAAATATTCTTTAGGACTTGAAGGAGCTCTTAGATCACTCCAGACTGAATCAACTATCTGGCCTGACAGCACAACTGATCCTTGGTCGATTGAATTACAGGCCCTTCTCAATTTAGCAAAAATGCAACATGATTCTGGTACTGAAGACCCAAATGATTCACCTGTTATTGTACCACCCCTCTATGGCCAGTGGCATGGGAATAGAAATGAGGCTGTAGCAGAATTACCAGACTCAGTAGACCCTGAGGGTCGTGATTGGTTCAATAAACTCAATCTAGATCCGAGATATAGAACAACATCAGGATTTGGTACAATGGTTATTCAGGACCAACAAGAACAGCTTATGGAATCAGCATGGGCACAAGTAGATACCATATTAGAAGCAAACTGGTTGTTGAATCAAGCTCAGCTTGGAATGAGAGTGACTAGTCAAATCTTTGGACGGCATTTTCTTCCCCTTCCTGAACCGTCGCTTCTAAGTCTGACATCTAACCTCCATTCACGAATTCTTATTCCAATAGAAGTTAATGGTGAGAGTAGAAATTTCACACTCAAGCATGTTATTACATACTACAGTCGTTTATCACCAGGGATATTCTCTCCAACGTTCACGAGAATTTCAAGACCAAGGGGTCCACAGTCACTTAGTCAAAATGAAGATAGTGATCCTGATAGGAAGAATGTAATAGAACGAATAAATGACGGAGAGATTCGACCTGCTGGTGACCATCCTACACCTAGTGGTATAATCAGTTCGAGTAGCATATCAGATGACTTACGTCCCCCCTTAGCTGGTTTAGTTGAATTTCTCGGTTCACGTGCCCCTGGTATTCTATCTTTTTTCATAATTATTCTTGCTATATTGATTTTTGCAGCATTTATTCTACACTATATTCTAGTGAATATGGGAATTAGTGGTCTAGGACTTCAAGGTACAATAATAACCTATATTGTTATTTCAATTGTAATCCTTATTTTGCTCTTACGATTCCTCTTGCGTCTATATTATTGGACCATTATTTCTCAACGCTTTCGGAGTTCGAGTGTTACAGCGGATATTCTCTCACAAATTCAAATCTCCCCGGAGTTCCAGTTTTATTTTCCACCTGGTATTGACGTACCTGATGAAAACCCATTTGACGAATTTAGTCCTCAAAGGTTTCTAGATTTTGCTATTACTGCCCATGGAGCTTTCCTTGATAGAGGATTAGAAGAAATTCGTGATCCTGGTCCATTGAATTTTGATGAAATCCAACAGAGTATCTTGTACGCTTTAAATCCAAAAAAAACCATAGTAGACAGGACGAGATCACTTTTTCAATTTTCCTATATGGTTAATGAAGACCTTCGTCCAATTCGTGTCGCTCCAGTTTTTCCTCAACCTATGTATGAAGCCCTTCGTGACCTTTCAAATGAATTACTTCTACCCGGCTTAGAGTTTATACCACCTAACACCATAGGTTTTGTTGAAACAAACCAGAAGTTCATAGAATCATATATAGTAGGATTGAACACTGAGATGGCACGAGAATTCCGATGGCGCGAATATCCTGCACGCCTAGATGGTACATACTTCAGACAGTTCTGGGATGTTAGTGAGTATTATCCTCCCCAAAATGTGAGGACTGAAATTGCAAACTACATTGACAACAGAATCGCCAGAAATATCATAGCCTCAGATGACCGTGATGTTGAAATCGAAAAAGAAATTGAGGAGCGGCTCAAGGATATTGACTATATACATCGTTGGCGTAATCAATATCTTGGATTCAATCCTACACCGAATAGCTTAATGTTCGCAGTGGATCCAGATACTGGTGAAGAGATTCGAAAGCTTGTTTTGTTGATTCGTGGTGATTTGCTTAAAAAATATCCAACTGCTGTTATTTATGCTGTAAGGGGAGAATGGGTTGAGGTCACTGAAGAGAATGATATTTATATTAGCGCATCTGATGACGGTAAGAAATGGAATCGACAACCTGATTTTGAATATAAAGTTGAGGAGCCTAAATACCCCGTCTTTAAGGGTACCTTACTTCCAGATATTACCTTCCTTGGATTTGATTTAGTCGAACATATTGCTCGAGGTTCTACGGTTTATCCTGAAGACTCTGGATGGTATTTCGTTATTGAGGAACGTATAGGTGAAACACGTTTTGGAATAGATGAATCTCTTCCTGATAATGTGCCCGACTTAAAGAGCTGGGAAGACCTGTGTTGGCAGCATATTGAGGGTTCACTTACTGCAGGGTATGTCAATTGGGATACTGTTCCACCCTTTGCTTATGACTGGGAACCATCTAGTGATCAAACTAAGTGGAATTCTCACTCGGGAAACTCTGCTTTTATTCTACTACAGAAACCTGTGAGAATTGGAATTCATTCTGATGACATGATGCCAAAGGAGGAATGATGAATGACAGAAGAAGTGAAATCACCACAACACGAACTAGCATCAATAATGGAACTGATTTTGACAAAAGAGAAGAGTCTCCTTCATCTGAAGAAACAACTTATTGATCTTAAGTCTGAGATGTCTAACTTGAAACAGAGAACTCAGAGTGATGAGGTAATTGCAAATCTGGAATTAAGTCAACAGAAGTATCAAGCATTAGCAACTGAAATCTCTGCAACTCAAGCTTCATTGATCAAAGCCAAAGGAAGGATCGCTAAACTCAGAGCGGGAATTATTGATGATATAACAGATATCAGTGGAGTTGATAGTCTACAATCCTGGCCAACATCGATGTTTTCTGCCCTCCCAATTTTGCTCTTTCCTGTTCGGCTTGAAACAAGATATAAGACTGTGGAATCCAATCCTGAACTCTGGATTCGAATATACCCTGATGAGATAGCAATTCATACTCATGAAATCCCACTTACTGAAGAGGAGTATGATGATGGCGTCCAGTATGTCCGTCAGTTATGGTTTGCGGGCCGTTTCAATGAACTCGATTCTGCTGAAATAAAAGAAACAAAAGAAGCTAGGAAAAAAGGAGCTTGGAGTGAATTGGTTAACAAGCACGGTTCGGAGAGAGCAGAATGGATTGTATGGACCTTCCTAAATAATCCAGATGAGAATCAAAGATACGCTACTAATTTTTCTCCCCCAACAGTTATGACTCCAGTCAATGAATATGGAGAACCGATAAATGAAATTCTTAACCCACCAATATTCAAATCAAAGACGGACATAGAGTTCAAAGCTGAACCATGGTGTGAACCAGCAAGATCCTTCATCATGCCAGACGTATTTTGTGTTCGACTTTACAGAAATAGTGATTTAGTTTTTCAGAAACCAGGTAATCTAATTGAACATCCATTACATTTTGGACCAACACCAGATCCTGATTCAGTTGATGATGAGATACTCTTTTTCGATGATCAATCAAAATGGGTAATCGATTTTGAAGAAGCTGTCAATAAAGGTATGGCTGTCAAAGTAACAGAAGATGATATAGAGAATCTTGAAGAAGGATTTAGTCGAGTAATCGTTATTGGTTTGAAGTTAACAACAGACTGGGATATGAACAAACAATATCTTGAGCAGTTATTTGAAAATCACCGTTATACTAATGGGCTTGGATTTGCAAAGCAGGGAACTCCCACCAATAATGTGGCTGGAATTGAAGAATCCGCTTATTCACGAGGAGACGATCCAGATATGAGTTGGGAGAGGTTAAATTCTGATAATCTTGCAAGTGAGAACGCTGAGAGTGCAGGCTTTCGTTTAGCCCAAACTCTGGGATTAAGCCCGTCAATCTTTGATAATACGGAGAATGCACTAATCGTCGAAGATTTGCCTGCTAGGCATATGATTGAAGCTCTCTGGTCAATAACGCTAGGCTATTATATGGAGTATATGTTAGATAAAGAGTATAATTTCTATGAAGGTGAAGATTTTAATGATGAAAAATTAAAAAAAGGCCTTAAAGAGCACTTCAAACATTTCGTGAGAGGACGTGGTCCACATTCTGCATTGCGTGTTGGTGATAATACATACGGGATACTCCCAATTAGCTCTCTCAGAAGTTGGAATAATCATGAATTGGACCAAGACTGGATAGAAGGAGATGACACTAATGATGAACATGTGAATGCATTTCTTCCAATCTTTCTTAGAAAATTATATCCATTCTGGCAAGAGATGGCTGAGAATCCTGAAAAAGTTCCACGAGTGTCAGGTAGTACTGATCCGGGAGCAGAAATGCTAAAGATATTGGCAATGAATGCAAGTTCACGGAATATTCTAGTTCGACCATTTGTAGGCTTTTTTTATGTATGGTATCTGTTTATACTCTATTATGGGTGGTTTTCAAACAATTGGATTAACATATTAAATATAATTGGTGAAAATGAGGGTGTGGAAACCTGGTGGGAAGGAATTGTGTCGAAGAGAGAAGAATATAGGACTAAAATAAGAGAACTTCACCAAGAAAATCCATTATTTCCTAATTTGAATCCCGTATTACTGAATCTCTTAGCTTGGGATCATGGATATGAACTCTGGAATCTAAGAAGAGATTTAATTCCTCCAGAGGGTGAAGAACAACCCTCATTAACTCCATTTATTCAAGTTGAACCTGTTTCTGAAACTGAGAAAGTTACAAATGATTACATTGATGGTCTCATCAGTAATTTAGGAGCAGAATTAGCTCCAGATTCCCTTCTTTATAATCTACTGCGAATAACCAAGATTAGGGAAGGTGCTAATTTCGACGATTATTTGGGCCCAATTTTCGAAAAACTGAAAGATCTTCCATCCGCTGAACTAGAACGACTTCTTGGTGAGACGCTTGATTTGTATACTAATCGTCTAGATGCCATAATCACATCATTAGCTACTAAACGTCTTCATAATATGCGAAAACTTGTACCCGAAGGAATATTAATTGGTGCTTATGGATGGGTAGAAGACCTTCAGAAGGACCAACAAGGACAGACTACAAATGGGGGTTATATCTTTGCTCCATCTCACGCGCAGGCAGCTGCGGGTGCAGTTCTAAGAAATGCATATCTATCTTATGATGAGAAAGAAGAGAAAGAATCTATGGCAATAAGACTGACATCTGACAGAATAAGAAGAGCGCTCTGGATTCTAGACGGTATACGTCAAGGACAGCCATTATCAGCTCTGTTGGGTTATAGATTCGAAAAAGGAATCCTCGAAAATTACACTACTTCGATACCTACAATACCTACAGCAATTTATGAACTACGACGTCTCTATCCCTTGGAAGTAATCGGTGATCATCCTAATGATGAAGAGACTGATACTGGTACAAATGACGCTGATGAAATAATTGCTCCTAACAACGTTGTTGATGGAACAACCCTCCTAACCGCCTGGAAAGCATTTTTGGATAATGAAGACGGGGCTATCGACTTCAACGGGAATAGTAAACTACCAAACGAGAATACTGATGGATTCAAAGCTATAGCTCGTGAATTAAACTGTTTGAATGATATGTTTGACGCTCTTGGAGATCTAGGATTATATGAAAATCTTTATCATAATGTCAGAGGGAATTTTGATAGAGCACCAGTTTTGTTAGATGTAATTGCAGGAAATGGGGGTACAATCTCCAAACCTGAGAGCGTATACACCCCGTTAGGTGGGTTTACTTTCAAACAGCGTGTATTGGTAGTACTTGATGATGGGATCAATGATGATAGAATTAATGATTGGAATCCAGACGCGTTCACTCCTTGGTTGACTGAGATGGTGAATCACCTTGCACCTGATGATGTTGATCCTCCCGTTGATCAGAGCTCTCTACCAGTAGCAATGGAACCGTGGTTAAATTATTGGTTGGCTCAGATGCTGGGCTCTATTTCTGCAGTCAAATGCAGGTATGAATTTGAGGGATTACCTGATCCTATTAATAACTATGTCACATTAGAGGAAATTATCGAAGCTCAATGTCTGACACCATTAGATATTTTACGAATGTCCACATCACCCCTTCTAGGTGAATTAACCGAACTTGAACAGCGGATAGTTGATTTCGTTAAGACTAAACATGACTTGCAGGATGACAAGGATATCCAGTTAAAATTCAACGTAGTTACTGATTGGATCAACTGGGATCTTACTCAGGATAGGTCATTCCATGAATTTTTGCCTCTTGCTAAGCACTTACTAAAGCTGATTACAACAAGTCGTCCTTTGGAACCCTCTGATTTATACAGACCTGAGAAGGCAGAATCAAGTCAAGATGCAGTATACTCAAGTTATGAATATGAAAAACTCAAAGACCGTATATCGGATGTTGAGAAAACCGTAAATATTTTATTGAATATCCTTGATCCTGCAAAATCAAATACTCTAACCGTTGAGATTTCTCGTATAGCTCTCTTCTCAGCAAGTTCACTTGGAATAAGGGACGCAATCCCTCTTTCAGGCAAGAACCTTGCTATATTGAAAAAACAGTGTCTTGAGGTTCATAGTGAACTTCAACGTCGGAAAGAGAAATTTGATACTCACATTCTAGAAGCAGGTCAATATAAAACAATCTATGATGGTTCTGCTGGTGATTCTTCAGATCCAGATCCAAGCAAAATACGACCTGCCATAAAGGCATTAATGAATGCAGTAAGAGTTCTGTTTGGCAAATCATTCGTGGTTCTCCCTTATTTCGAGTCAAAAAACGAATTAATTCTTCAAAGCGCCTTTAATCAGCTTGATCCTGCTTCCGTATTAAACGAATGGTTCCCTAAGACTACTCCTACTCATGCAGGAATGAAGAAACTGGAGAATATATTGATTCTTTCAAAAGCACAAGCTACAGGTATGGGCTATAATTTTCAAGTTGGACAATTACCACAAAGAGAGGATGATTGGTGGTTAGCTCAGCCAATACCAGAAAAAGAAGATTTCGAGGAGCCTGAGCATGGTTCTCTGTCTCTTGTTGTGTACACTCAAAATAATCCCTTTACAACATTAAAAAACCATCGATCGGGTTTTGTAGTAGATGAATGGACTGAAGTAATTCCCAATGACACAATTAACGCTGCAATAACCTATCATTACAATAGACCTAATACTGAGGCACCGCAGACACTTTTACTCGTCGTTCCTCCAACACTTTGTGATAAACAACGTTTAACTACTATACCGGCTAGACAAGGACTTCTATTCGCAAATACAAATCCTGGTGAAATCCTATCAAGTGAAGTTAAAAAATCAGTAGTTTGGCAGTGGCAATATATAGCAGAAGCTGTTGAAGATGCTCTTGATTTAGCCAAAATAAGGGCTGTGGATTTTGATGCTATGGATGAATTTGAATTTGGTCAATTCTTGCCAGCACTATTTGTGCCGGTAAATATAGAAGAGGAGGATGACTGAAATGCCCTTCTTGACTCCTGATATTCCCGATCTTCCCTTCTTTCAATCATGGGTTAACTTTTGGCAACGACTTGAGCCGAGATCACGAACAGATGATCTGACCAGAGGCTTGCAAGCCCAAGTTAGGGATCCTCTCTGGTTCTTGACACGTCAATGGCAAGTAGGTGAATTCATAGCAGAGGACAAAGGATCCCCAATCAAATCAATATTAAAGACCACACAATCGAAACTCACTCGCTATCGGTGCCGAGATATGGGAGAAGATGAGTATATATCCCTTATAAATCAAAAACCCCTTGAAACAATTGTGGAAGAAGAAAAGGTGCACATTGATGGGGATTGTCCCGATTGGAGATTGTGCATTCAATTAGGTTATCAATTTGAGGTGATACTGCATTCGAAGATAGACGATCCTACTATTTCCGATTCAATCCTTGCTATTTTGAAACGAATAAATGTAGCTGGAATTAATCCCTCTATCGTAGACGACGACATGTTAATGGATAATGATTCACGGCAATTCTTGAAAGCTGTATTGGGTCCCAATCTAAATCAAGAAGAAAGCCGGGTTTTAGACGGAGTGAAACTTCTTGATCTCTCGGAAACTACACTTGATACTGCTCTTACTTTAGACCAAAAGTCTCCTGTAGATGAAGCATTAGTTGATCTCCATGAGTGGTTCAGACAGGTTTACTCCCAACCAATCGATCAGGAACCTAGTTCATGGCAAACCAATAGACTCGAGTATGAATTCACTGTTTCTGCCCCTAATAGGGACGGTTCACAATCGGTATTGATTTCACGTGAATATGACGGCACCGAGCTTGATTGGTTCGATTTCTCAAGGCACCATGACCCGAATTATAAGATTGCTGCTCAAATTCCTCGAGTTCAGTATGAAGATGATGTGATAATCACAGGTGATCCAGCAAGGGAATCAATCCCAACCATACTGTCATTCTATGGATGTCCAAATCATCGCTGGTGGCGCTTCGAAGATGCTAAGACTGATTTTGGAGCTCTTGAGCTAAATAAGGTTGACCTAGGAAAGCTACTCATGATGCAATTTGCCTTGATACAGAGTAACGACTGGCTTGTTATTCCTTATGAACTTGAGATTGGCAGTTTGTGCAAGATCGTTTCACTTGAAGTTACCAATGTTTTTAATGAAATAACTAGTATAGATCCTGCTGGAAAAGGAGATTCTGAGAACGAATGGAATAGATGGGATCTATTCAGCGTGTCTATTGAGTCTCCTACTGAAATCAATCAAGTTAATCCCTGTAGTAACATAACCACAGCTGATTTCTTGTTCATACCACCTACACTTGGTTTTAGAGATGAGTCACCTCCCTTAGAAACCGTAAAGCTACTCAGAGATGAGATGGCAAATATGGTCTGGGGTGTTGAAACCACAATAAGAAACCATATGGGTTCACCTTTTTCTGGGTATGATGCATATAACGAGTATCTCCTTAGATTGAAAGTTAAGCAACACAGTGATGCCGTTGTAATATTACAACCAATAGCAAATCAGCTTGTACAATCAACCGAAGAGGAAATCAAGAACAAAATTCGTGTAATAGCGAACAATGCAGGATTAGTTGAAATTGTCGCAAGTATTGATGGAGGAAATTCACTTGAGGGCATTCTTGCTGTTGTTGCAGATCATGCTGTGGACAATGAAGTAATTGTAGAAGAAATCACCAATATTGTGGAGCAATCACCCCTCTCAGAAATGCTGCAATCAGCTATCAATGCTAATACAAGCTTATCTAGAGTCCAACGGACACACACCCCAGATGGTATCATTTCTCTTGTCCAAGATGCGGTTAATATAATGAGGAAGTTGGTGCCGCCCTTAGATTGTACGGACGCATTCTCAGATATGGTCACACATATGAAAAATGAAGCTGAAACACAAGCAACCAATTTAGGTATGCTTCGTGAGCAATCGCAAAGACCTTCTCTTAAATACCACCTAGCTTCAGTCATACCTGAAAACTGGATACCATACGTAGCTTGTGGGATAGAAGCAGGCGAGAGGGACATACAACTTCGTCAGGGCAAAATGATACGAAACGATCCTACAAATGAACCTGAATTCATCTCTCCAAAGACCAGGTTGCTAAAATCAAGCCCAATTTTGAACGAAGAAACCGTTAGCAGAGCGGGAACTGAGGTAAAAATGGTGTATCAACGCGCACGATGGACAAATGGACTGACTTTCCTATGGTTAAGTCGTAATGTTGGTTCAGGAAAAGGTGAAGGTTCCAGTGGGCTGCGTTTCGACTATGTCGACGACAATAGAACTGAAAAATAGATTTTGGTTTCCTGATATTTATAATACAAGTAAAATTCCTCTTTTTTTTCTCCTCTCTTATTACCTTATTCAAGGATTTTTTAACTTTTTTTAACTTATCTAGATATAGCATTTCCCTACTTTTATAGAAGTATCTCGATATTTTAATTCGATATTCTTCTTTTTCAATTAAACCTGTAGGATTCTGAATTTGGTTCTTAGGAATCCAGAGCTTCTCATTTATCATTGTTTCGATTAATATTGCTTTCTCAATGACTTTATGAACAGTAACTTTAGTCTCAACAAATTCATTGCTATTATTAGGTTTTGTATCGAGAATTCTCATTTTGTTTCCAAGGCATGCATAGTATTCATCTGAATACTGAAACTTTATATCAACTTTTTCAGAATCTTCTTCAGGTTCTAATTCAAGATTTGTCCAACCTTCATCCTCTTTTAAAGACTCTAAAAGTGATATAATAGTTTGAAGTAAATATCCTCTAATTGCTTCTGGGCCACCCATGAGTAATTTTTCTCCCTATAAAGTATATTCTAGATTTATAGAATTATCAATATAATATAAACTTAAATTTTAAAAGTACTTTGGGTTTTTATACTTACCCCAATCAATCAACACTGTATCCCTTTCTTGTACATATGAAAAGTTATAGCGACTTTTGATTTCATCTATTTCGGAGCCATAAGGATGAGGTCTTGGCTGCCCAAATCCATTTAGAATCCATTCATCAAATTTGTCAAGTTCACTTTCGTCTAAATTCTCAAGACCTTCTTTTTCCATTTCTTGCAATAGAAGTTCAGAATAATTTTCAAGAAAATTTTCAATTTGTTTTTCCTCTAATATGTTAATTTTCAGTTTTTTCGCTCAATTTTTTTACAGATTTATGCTTTTGACACAGTATATCTAAAATATCTTTAAATAATATATTGCTGAGCCTCACCGTTGCAACTAAACAACTTATATCTTTGTTTATATTATCAATCTTTATTTAATAGTATCGTTCTAGGCTAAATCTTTATAAACAAAAAATTTTCAATAAATATATAAATTAGATTTGTAATAAGCTCCAATTTTTAGAAATGCAGCATAATTGTTGTTTAAAACTTATATTAAAGACCTAGTACAAAAGATTTTAAATAAAACATACTTTCCTAGTACCAAATCCGCAACTCAAGTGAGTTACTAAATTGAGAGTTCCTTTAATAATATATATTGACCAAAATCACTGGGATAAACTCGAAAAGGTATATTATAGTAAATTAAAGAATGATTTGATTCAAGATGTCTTAAATAAGTTAAATTTATTAAAATCTAGCAATAAGATTAAAATCATCTTGGACCTTCAAAGAGCTATAGAGACTGCGCAAAGAACATATGATGATAGTAGAATAGATTTATCTAATTTGATGTTTACACTTTCTGATGAATCTTTTGTTATTCCTTGGGTTTACTTACAGGATATAGAAATCGAAAACTTTTTTTTAAGGAAGCAAGGTAAGTCAGAGAATTTTATTCGAGAAATAGCCATTGGAAAAGGATTTTCTTATATGATGGGAGAGACTCCAGAGGTACAATCTGATTCCTTAAATTCAGATGAATTAACATTGATTAATGAAAAATTAAAAGAATATTATCCTGACTTAATGAAGATTCAATTTGAAAGATATAAAAATAAGGATGAGCAGGTTCAATTAGAGCAAGTGCATAGGGCTGAAGAGGCTAGAAAAATCCTATTCCAGATGGATTCAGATGACGAGAGAAAGCAGCTTCTAATAGAAAAGAACTTTATATTCCTTATGAGAGATATAATGAATTTTCTTAAGCTGACTGATGAAAAAAAAGCCACCATATCTGACATTGAATATGCGACTAATGCATTATTAGCCAGTAAAACAATTCCACATAACCTGAAGGATAATAGAAAACGAGTAAGATTTATGAAAGAGTTCCCAATAATCTATACACATTCAACTCTAGTAAGTTTTCGCGATCGAGATCTTAGAAGAAAGATAGATCCTAATGATCTTATTGACATAGCAAGTTATGCCGTTCCCATTGCATATTTAGATGTTGTCCTTGGGGAGAAATACTTTATAACTCTTGCAAAGCAGGCTAAATTAGATGAATTATATGGGTGTAGATTATTCTCTAAAATGGAAACTTTCTTTGATTTTTTAAATCAAATATAAAAAAGGTTTATTTTGAAGGATTTTCCATTATAAAAACATAAGTGAGTGGAAATTAGCTAATCTATCGATTTTGGTTTCAAGTCTAAATCTTCTACCCGTGTACCAAGTTACACTATAATTCTTGATAATAATAATAAAGTAATAAAACCTTACTTACATTTAGCACTACATGGAATGAAGAATTATCCAAATAAAGAAATTGAAGTTGGAACAATAAATAACCAAACTTGTAGCAATGAAATATTTATTTGGTTTAAAAAGAAATTAGAGGAAATTAGCAAAGAATTGTTTAATAGAGATCTTAAGATAGTTTATAATAAACAATTTATAGGAAA
>SDBV01004633.1_pt1 | contig 19674 bp, 15 predicted proteins | sample 2277081 | NCBI WGS metagenome assembly SDBV01 (sample SAMN10402039, study PRJNA504765) | marine sediment metagenome | isolation source: marine sediment core GS10_PC15, 223 cmbsf | place: Arctic Ocean: Southern Knipovich Ridge | collected 2010
GTGGAAGGGCGACCAGTACGACGTGAACAAGAAGCTCGCCGAAGCCCAGGAGGCGGCTCAGGAGCGCGAGGAAACGGCCAAGCAGAAGGCCGCATCTCTCAAGGCCCGGCCTATCGTCGCCATGCTGCGGCGGGAGATGCTCAAGGGGCGGAGCGAGGCCGAGCTGGTTCACGCTCTCCGGCTCGCTTTCGACCTCCGGGAGCTTCAGGCGCTCCAGCCTCAGTGGGCTCCAGTCTTCCACGAGGCGGGCCTCTACGGGGCGGTCTATTCGACTCAGGAGAGCTTCGACGACTGCCGGATCGGCGCCGATTTCCTGAACAAGCACAGCTCCAAGGTCCGGGCCATCGTGGCCGGCGACAAGTGCAAAAGCTGCATCTTCAGCAAAGTCGGCCGGTGCATGATGTACGGGCGCAAGCTCGTGGCCTCGACCGACGAGATCCTGACTCCGGCAACCGTCACCGCGGTCCTCGACGAGCAGCACCTCGTGGGCAACCTACCGCAGACTGCCAAGCGGCAGAAGTGGAGCGGTGACCCCAAGGAGCAGCTCCGAGCCATCTACCGGGCCGCCTCGGGTCCCAAGCCGGCGGTGGTGGCCTCGGGCTTGCGGGGACACATCGAAAGGGCGTTCTACGGCAACGGCCCGCAGGACCACCGGACCTCCGACCTGACGGTGCGGAACATCTGCAAGGCCGCCGCTCAGTACATGAACGAGGGCCTTTATGGCCGCGAGCTGCTCACGGTGCTCAAGGGCCGCTTCGAGCTACGGAATCTCATGGCGGCGAAGGCGCAGCTCCGGGCGACCCTCGCCGAGCAGGGCCTCCAGGGCATCAAGTTCATCGACCCCACCGTCTACGACGACTACGGCAAGGGCTGCCAGAAGGCCGCCTCCCTGCATCGGTCGCGGAAGGCCGTCCAGTTCGCGGTCGTGGGCTCGGCCTGCGGCTCTTGCATCCACCAGTCGATGCCGGGCGTCTGCTCGGTTCTGGACAAGCACCTCGTCGTCGAGCCCCCCTACATCGACAAGGCGGCCGAGCAGAGGGCCATCCTGGCATCGGGCAACAGCACGGAGGTGGACTACGCCTCGCTGATGAACAACGGCCTGTCGATGATGCAGGAGTACGAGCTTCAGCAAGGGGACGGGGTCATCTCCCTCAACGCCGCGGGTGAGGACCCCGAGGTGTTCATCGAGTTTGGTTCCCAGGAGGTCCGTCTGTGAGTGATCGCCAGCTCGCCCGTCGAGTGGCCGATCGCTTTCTCGCCCGTCGAGTGGCCGATCGCTTCATCCGGAAGCTGGCGGACCAGCCCCCGGGCCAGCCGAAGCACGTCCGGGACATGGTGACCCCCATCAACCCGCCCAAGGGGGTCTCGCCTGGGATCACCAAGGACTACGCGGAGTCCAAGAGCACGGGCGAGGACACCGCCCTGCCCCACGCCCGGGACGTGCAGCCCAAGGACGTGTTCAAGCCCGTTCCCAGGGACGTGGGCGCCCTCAACCTCGTCGAGACGGGCAAGGACCTGTCTCAGGCTCTCGACCGGCAGGTGCCCAAGGACAAGGGGCATGAGACGGTCGACAACCTCTCCCAATATCTGGTCCGAACAGAGGGTGGTGGTGAAGGAGGACCGGAAGGAAAGAAGCCATGAGTGACGACCTTACTAAGAGGGCCGATGCTGACGACAGCGTCGTGGATGATCTGCTGGATGCTGTCGACGACACGGATCCCGTGACCGACCCCGTGGAGGCCCCCGAGCCTCCCAAGAGGGTCAGTCAACACGCCAGGCGAGTCATCAAGGCCGCCAACGTGACGCCCATCCATGAGGCTCCGAAGAAGAAGCGTGGCCCCGGCCGGCCCAAGAAGATCGACAAGGCTCCCACCGAGGCGGACCTCGAATACCATGCCGAAGTCGCGAGGGAACAGACCGAGTTCGTCGACAAAGACGAGATCGTCCTGGCGGCCCGTGACCGCAGAAACTCGGTCGACACCCTCCAACTGGTCAAGGAGCGGATCGCCATGTCGGCGGCCTCCTTGGAGTTCCACCGGGTGGAGCTTCAGAAGCGAGGCCAGAACAACCGCGAGGTGCCCCAGATCATCAGCCGCCAGATCGCGGCGATGAAGGAGGTCGCAAACATCGAAGCGGAGATCCGCAAGCTGGGGATCGATGCGTTCGACCTGAAGAACGAGCGCTTCCAGCAGGTCTTCGCTCTGCTCATCGAGAGCTTCCGCGACGTGGCCAAGGAGATGCTGCCGTCCAAGCAGTTTGACCTCCTGTGGAACAAGCTGGAGACCCAACTGGAGGGCTGGGAAGACCGAGCAGAGAGCCTCTTCCGGTAGGAGTCCTCGTGGCAGAGAAGAGTCGGAAAGGTTTGGCCTCACTGGTCCGCAAGGCGGGTCGAGTGGTCAAAACCGCCCAGGGCCAGGAGGCTGTCGATACCGCCCAGCACATGATCTACAGCGTGCTGGACTATATCGAGGCGCCCTGGGGCCTCGATATGCGGCTGTATCCGGCCCAGCGCTTCATCGTCAAGCTCTACTACAACCTCGAACTCGATGAGGTCCTGCCCGAGGATCCCAACCATCAGATCCAGATCCCTGACATGTTCGGGGAGCAGATCCTCTACACGTTCACCGAGCGGGAGTACCTGACTTACCTCTTCAACGAGGGCCGGTGCAACATCGGCGAGCAAGACCACGACCGTCGCGAGCTGATCCTCGCGGTAGGTAGGAGGGCGGGAAAATGCGTAACGGGGGGCACTCTGGTCCCCACCAACCGCGGCTTCTTCTTCATTGAGGATCTCGCTGAGGCTGCCGAAGACGATGTGACGCCCCTTGAGGTGTCCGTGGCTCAGGAAGGCGGGCGGAAGGCCCAGTCCGCTTTCTTCTACAACGGTGGGGTGAAGCCGACTTTTGAGGTGCGATCAAAGTGTGGTTACCAAGTCGCCGGCACGGGCAACCATGGCATCAAGGTGATGGGAAAGTCCGGTAGGATCGAGTGGCGTTATCTCGACGAGATCCAGCTCGGAGACTTCCTTGCCGTTAATCGGTCGTCGGACCTGTGGGTGTCTGCCCAGCTCGACGTGACCGAGTTCCACAACGAGGACGGCCGCAAGGAGCTGGTTTTCCCCGACAACCTCGATGAGCGGTGGGGGCTGCTTCTCGGGTATCTCGCCGGGGATGGTTCTTGGAGCAATACCCAGGGCGTGGCCATGACGGTCGAGCACCCAGAGACTTGGGACCAGATGAAGGCGCTCTTCGACGAGCTATTCGGGTCCCATCGGGTGCAGATGGACAAGCGGACTGAGGGGACGGGCCGGCTGGAGTTTCCTGGCGTCGGGATGCGGCAATTTCTTCACGACCTTGGCTGGTCGATGGACTGTGGCCGGTTTGACAAGATGGTCCCCTGGGCCATCCTCCGGTCCCCGAAGCCTGTGGTTTGCGCCTTCCTGCGGGGGTTGTTCGAGACTGACGGCTCGGCCGAGAGTGGTGGTCGTCACATTACACTTTCGACGGCGAGCTTTCGTCTGGCGCGTGAGGTTCAACTCCTCCTCCTGAACCTTGGGATCGTCACCAATGTCAGCAAGAAGTGGAACCGGAAGACCAAGCGCCACTACGCTAACCTCAGCATCAAGGGTGTTCGCTCCCGCCGCTTCTTCGCTCAGTGGGTCGGGTTCGATTCGGAGAAGAAGCAGCGGCCAATGTTGGCAGCTTTGGAGAGGGCTCAAGAGGGGAAGTCAGACACGGAGAGCGTGCCTCACCAATTCCAAAGGGTGAGGGACCTCCTGGAGTCGACCCCACGTCATTTCGGTGGAAGCGTCTCGACAGGTTGGAAGCGATCCAATCTTCGGGAGGTCTTCGGGAACGCCTGCAAGCCTGGTTCGGGTGAAAAGCTGACCTACACCCGGATACGGAAAACTGTCGAAGTCGCCAAGGAGCTTGAGGCCGGGTCCGAGGAGATCGCCCACTTCGAGACGCTTCTGCGGCAGGACTATTTTTTCGACCCCGTTGTCTCAGTCGAAGAGGGTGAAGATCAGGTCTATGACCTGAACGTTCCTGATGGCCAGGAGTTCGTCGCCAACGGGCTGACAAACCACAACACTACCCTCAGTGGCATCTTCGCGAGCTACGAGGTCTACCGACTGCTCAACCTCTACAACCCCCAGAGGTACTACGGGCTGCCGAACGGCAACCGCATCCAGATCATCTCGGTCGCCACCGACAAGGACCAGGCCGGTCTCTTGTTCAACGAGGTGACCTCGCACCTGGCCAAGTGCGACTATTTCAACCCCTACATCGCCAACAACACCTTGGGTTGGGTCAACTTCCGGACCCCCTACGACATCGAGAAGTACGGTCCTGCTATCCGTCAGGAGGACGGCCGGTTCGTCTCGTTCAACGGCAAGGCCACCATGCGGGTGACCTTCAAGAGCTGCATCGCCAAGGGTCTCCGTGGTGCGGGTAACGTCGTCATCATCCTCGACGAGGTCGCCCACTTCTTGGACAAGGGCGGCAGCTCAGCGAGGGAAATCTACGACGCGGTGACGCCCTCAGCCGCCGCCTTCAGCCGCAAGGACCTCAAGACAGGGCGGCCAGCTGTCGACCCCGAGACCGGCGAAGAAGCCGTGGTCGAGTCCCGCATCGTTCTCATCAGCTCTCCGCTGGGCAAGAGCGGCAAGTTCTACGAGAAGTTTGACCTTGCCATGAGGGGTGGCGAGGGGTCGGAGAACCTCTTGGCCATCCAGGCGCCGACCTGGGAGATCAACCCCACCGTCCCGTCGAGCTACTACAAGGAAAAGTACCACTCGGACCCGGTCGTGTTCATGACGGAGCATGGGGCTCAGTTCAGCGACCAGACTCGTGGGTGGATCGAGCGTGTCGAGGACCTCACCGCCTGCATCGACCCCACACACCGGCCAGCTCTACGAGCCCGCCCACGGATGCCTCATCAGATGGGGATCGACGTGGGGCTGGTAGGTGACGGCACGGCCATCGCTATCACCCATGTCGAAGGCCCCAAGGTCATCCATGACTACCACGAGGTGTGGTACGCCGGCAGGGACTGGAGGGAAGCCAACCCTCACCTGGGCGACGAGTATTCGACGCCGTACGCGAGGATTTTGAGGGACGTTCAGCGGCTCGACTTCGATGAGATCGCCAACTGGATCGTGACCTTGTGCAAGCGGTTCCACATCACGGCCGGGCTCTTCGACCGGTGGAACGGTATCCCCTTGGAGCAGACGCTTCACAAGCGGGGTTACAAGCAGTTCAAGGCCGAGTTCTTCACCAGGGACACGACCAGCAAGCTGTTCCAGTCGGCCAAGATGTTCTTGTTCGACGAGCGGCTGGTCCTTTACGACTGGCCGCTTCCTGAGCGGGCCACAGAGGACGGCCGACACTCGCCCCTCATCGCTGAGCTGCTGACCCTTCAGGCCAAGCAGATCAGCAAGAACCTCGTGCTGGTCGAGGCCCCGGTGAAGAAGGGCGCCCACGACGATATGAGCGACGCTCTGATCCGGGCCATCTGGCTGTCGACCCAGACGATGCTCAACCAGAAGCACGCGGCTAAGTATGGGGTCAACCGACCGCACGCGGCTACGGGGATGACGCCGGAGCGTTACCAGCTCATGCGAGCCCGGAAGCATTGCGGCTTCGGTGATCGCTCAACCCGAGGGCATGGTCGTTCCTCCGTCCTTCGAGGTATTCGTGGACGACGTTAGGAAGATCCCCCTTATTTTCGCCAACCGGGTGATTCGGCAGTTCGTCGACAACCAGATGGGCGACGAGTCTGTGATCATTCCGGACGACTACATGGCCATGCGGCTGGTGTTCCGCAAGTGCCAGGGGTCGTGGGAGAGGGTCAGTCAAGGTGACATCGTCCACGTCTGCTTGCTGGCCAAGGTCGTGACGGCTTGGGGAAAGACCCGGGGCAAGAAGCGGGAGATTGAGGTCGTTTGATGCCGGAGATTGAACGCACCCGGAACCTCGTGATCTTCAAGACGGGGGACATCTACGCCGTGGCCATCAGCGCCGACCTGGCCAGTGCCGGCTGGCTGGGTGGCCAGGGGATGCAATGGTTCAACTCCACTCGTGACGAGATGACCGTCGAGGGCACGGACGGGGCGGGCCAGGGGTTCATGCTTTGGGGTCCGGACGAGGAGTCCGACGAGTTCACGGCGATGACCCGGAACCAGCCCCACTACCGTTTCGGGGTCCTGGGCTTCTGCGGCTGGCTCTTCTCGACCACCTCCTTCGAAGAGTTCACCTGGGCGTCCCGTCAGGCGGGGCCGCTGGACGAACGAGGACGAGTGGACCTTGGCCGGTGACGGCCGAGCCCCAAACGAGAACGTCATGGGGGTGGTGGTCCAGCCGCCCTCGACCATGACCAACAACTACCTGACCATCCAGGCCCGGATCTGATGCCTGAGCTGTTCCGCACCCGCGACTGTGTCGTCTACTACCTGGACGACGCCTACACCGTTGTCGTGGACAACGCTCTGGTGCAACAGGGGTGGGCCGGGGGTCAGGGGGTTCAATGGGCTGGGGCAGTCGACGACGAGTTCCTGGTGACTTTCTCGCGGGGCTTCTTCGGGGGCTTCCTCATCTGGGGCTCCGATGAGGACGGCGACGACTACACGGCGGGGACGCGAAATCAGCCTCATTACCGCTTCGCCACGATGCTCTCGGGGGCCGCTCTGTTCACGACTTCGAGCTACGAGCAGTACACCTGGGCATCCCGCCAAGTGGGGCCGCTGGTGTCTCTTTCCTACCAGCCCGATCAGAAACTCTATTTGTCACTTCGCGGTTTGTGGACAAGTGAGGACGAGCTGACGGCCTCGGCTGATCCCGATGCCCCGTCGCCTTTGGCGGGCATCGTGGCGCAGATCCCGAAGGCCCTCAACAACGACTATCTCGGAGTGCAGACGGTGATGTAGATGGCGACAGCAACCCCCACAGCGGTCGTGGAACAGCAACGGCGCGAGGACCAGCAGCGTCGAGAGAATGACTTGCGTCAACAGCGGGAGAAGGCTGCTGACGAGGCCATCGTCCAGATACAGAAGGTCCGCGGTGACATCGAGGCGTCGGTGGCCAAGCTCCACGAGCTGTCGACCGACCTCCGGACGAAGGCTCGCCGGACGCTTGACGCTTCCTCCAGCGGGTACGTTGTGTTCGCCAACGCACACCTGCGGTTCGCCGGGATGATAGCCCAAGGGCTTCGCAGGTCAGGTTCGATGGATAGGATCCTGGTGGCCACTCAAAGGGAGCAGGAAGAGTCTCGTCGCCGGGAAGAGGCTGAGCGGTTGGACAGGGAGGCTCGGGAGAACAACCGTCTGGTCGAGCAGCTCAGCCTGCCCACCAGTGATGACTTCGACGAGCTGTACGGGGAGGTTTTGAGCGATGGTTGATTTCACCAACGCGAAGAGGGGTTCCCAGTACCTGGTGCAGACCAGGGTCCGGACGCGGCCTTACGTGGCCAACACCTACACCAACCAGCTCACCTACAAGGAGCGGTTGGCCCGCCAGCAGATGCGGCAGGCTTCCAGCGGCTCCGGTGGCCTTGGCATGAACACCATGATGAGCACGGGGGACAACTTCTTCAGCCCCCAGCTCTCGACCGACTTCTTGGAGCTGCCGCAGTCCCTGCGCGAAAAGCGGGAGCTGTACAGGCACTTCTACAACACGGACGAGTTGGTGGGTCAGGCCATCGATCTGCACACCGAGCTGCCTCTGTCCAAGGTCCGTCTGGCTCCGCCCAAGCCGCGGCTCTGCCCCCAGGGGTTCCCCGACGCCCACAACTACGGGAAGTACATCCTCAGTCGTTTCGAGCGGATGACCAAGCAGGTCAAGCTGTTCCAGCGGCTCATCACCATGGTCCACCATTACTGGCTGGACGGGACCTGCGCGATCTTCGCTGAGGATGACGTGGTGGATGTTCCCCAGGACGTGGGTTACAGCCGCCAGGTCGGTACCAAGTCCGTCCTGCAAGACGACGGCATTCCGGCCGAGGTCGAGGAAGAGGTCTGGATCGAGCGGTCGGACAGGGAACAGCAGGAGTTCAGCCACTACCAGAAGAACTACAAGGGGTGGGCACGGCTCATCATCTTGCCCATCGACCAGGTCAAGATCACCACCTTCAGCTTCACCGACAAGGTGAAGGCCGAGCTGATCCCCTCCGACCGCGACCGGACGCTCATCGAGCAGGCCAGCCTCGGAGACCCCACGGCCGAAGAGATGGTGCAGGAGATCCCCGCCGAGGTGCGGGAGCACATCGAGGCTGGCAAGCTCATCCCGTTGGGCACCGACCCGGACGAGGGCAGCTTCGTCTTCCTGTTGAGTGGCCGCAAGGGCGCCGACTACGAGCTGGGGCAGTCGATCCTCGATCGCTGTATGCGGACCCTCTACTACAGGGAGAAGCTCCGCCAGGCCCAGACCAGCATCGCCAGTAGGGCCATGACCCCGAAGCGCGTGGTGTGGGCTGAGGGCCTCTCTGACGCCGACGTGGAGGACCTCCGCGAGCAGGTCGATCTGGCGTTGGTCGATCCTGACTACAGCATCGTGGCCAACTACGAGATCCGCTGGGAAGAGATGGGCGCCCGAGACCGTTTGCTCGACCTCAGCGTGGAGTATGAGCAGACCGAGCGGCGGTTGCTTGCTGGCCTGGGTGTGACCGAGAGCCTGATGAGCGGCGAGAGCCTCTACTCAGGTGACCGGCTCAAGCTGGAGGTCATCAACCAGCGCTACCTCCACCTACGGGAGATCCTCCAGGAGTTCGTCGAGGAATATCTCTTCCGTCCGGTGGCCCGCCGCATGGGCTTCGTCGAGAAGGACGAGTGGGGTCAAGAGGTCGTGCTCTACCCCCGCCTGAGCTTCACCAGGCTGCCGCTCAGGGACTCTCAGGACACCTTCGATGCCCTGTTCAACCTCTACCAGAAGGGCTCGATCAGCATCGACCTCATCCTGGAGATGATGAACATCGACCCGGACGACACGAGGTCCAAGATCGAGGCAGACATGCTCACGGTCAACGACTCGGCCTTCAACGAGATCACGCGAAGCATCTACTCCGAGGTGGGCCGAATACTCGCGGAGAAGACCGATGTCGTCGACCAGATCGCGAAGTACCTCAAGCTCAAGATGAAGCCCGAGGGAGAGGGCGAGGAAGGCCGGTTCTAGGATGCTCCTGGCCACTAAGACCGACCCGGAGCGAGAGGACGAAGAGGCCGACCGCCTCGTCCGCCCGGCTCCGAAGAAGAAGCCTCCGCGACGAGACCGCCGCAGGGAGCAGATGGATCTGGAACGAGACCCCGATCTGACCAAGGGCGAGTCCGATCCCGACATGAGCCTGAACTACAAGGACGTGGGAGCTTCTGCGGCCCGAGTGCTCCGGCGGTGGGCCAAGCAGAAGCTGGTCCCTGTTCGCCACAAGGACACGGGGGAAGTCGTCATGGTCTCTCCCGAGACCCTGAAGGACACCGAGAAGAGCAAGGACTACGAGCCCCTCAAGGACGAAGAGAAGCAGAAGGCCATCGCCGACGCCAAGGCGAAGGAAGAGAAGACCAAAGAGAAGGCGAAGAAGAAGGAAGAGAAGGGGAAGGACGAGAAGGGCGAGGGCGAAGTCACCCCCGAGCAAGCGGCGGCCGAGGTTCAGGAGTGGATGGGCAAGGGGGAGCACAAGAAGGGGGCCTTCAAGCGCTTCCTGAGTGCCATCCCAACCAGCCACGAGGACGCCACGGGCGAGCCCACCGTCATGGACCCCGAGACCAAGAAGAGGGTCTCCTTCGAGAAGCTCCCTCCCGTTGCTCAGAAGAACTTGATCGACGCCTACACCTCGAAGCAGGAAGAGGCGAAAGCGGGTAGGGCCGAGCGGAAACGAGGTAAGGCAGCGGTGGTTGCCATGGAGGGTTTGGACCCCGAAGTCCGGAAGGCTTTCGAGACCTTGGCCGACCCCAATAGCGAGGCTGCTCTGAAGGTCAGTGAGTTCGCTGAGCAAGGCAAGGAGGCAGGCCACACCCTGGACGAGATCCACCCCGAAAAGCTCTTCCCCGAGTTGAAAGGCAAGCTGCCCAAGAACATCGCGAGCGTGGGGCAGATTTCCCGGATCGTGCACGACGCCAGTGGCTACAACGCCATGACGGGGGCAGCCAAGGCGGGTATCTCGGAGCCCAAGAGGCGGGAGGTCACGGACGAAGAAAGACAGGCTTCTCTGCTTCTGATCTCGGAGACCTTCCCCCCGGATGTGGCTGCGGACATCATCATCCAGGACCTTCATCCAGATGACGCTATGAGCATGGCTCGGAGCTATCACGCAGCCAAGGCCGAGCCCGTCAAGGACTTGAAGGAGTACGCCAAGAAGGCGTCTGAGCATTTCGAGACGGACACAGGTCGCATCAAGCCTCCCAAGAAGTGGGAGGGCAAGCCGTTCAACCTCCTATCCTCCGAGCAGAAGGCCGAGGCCATGCGCCAGCACCAGATGCAGGTCTTGGCCGCCAGCTTCGCGGCGAAGGAGAAGGTGGCTCACGAGCTGAGTATGCCTGGCCCGTCGGGTAAGCCTCGTGTGCATCCGGCGATGGCCGCTGGACTCGCCACCTACATGCTGTCGAAGCCCAAGGATCCAATAGCGGCAACCTCGATGGCCGACCAGATGGCCCAGGCTGCCTACGACACGACGCTCCGGGAGGCTAGCAGCACGAAGTTCATTTCCGGCGAGGGCACGGCGAAGGAGCTGCTAGAGCAGCTCGACCCCGAGGCTCAGAAGATCGCCCAGGGGTTTCTCCAAGCGAGCGACTACCACACAGCCAAGGATCTGTTTCTTGGTGGCAGGGGGGACGACGAGGAAGAGGGTATCTCAGAGCACGACAGCCCGAGCCAGATCCTCAGTGGGCTCAAGAAGGCGTGGGACTTCTTCAAGAAGTCTCCAGCCTCTGGTGAGACGGGCCATCGATCGTCGGGGTTGTTTAGCAACCGGGTGCTGGATCGAATCCTAGCCTTGGCACCTAAGAAGCACGCTGTCGTTCAAACGGGGGTCGATAAGGCCGAGGCCAAGGAGTACGAGTCCGACCTCAAGAAGTGGAAGAAGTCCCACAAGAAGTGGACGAAGAGTCGTCGAAAGCACGACAAGATGCAGCCCTTCGAAGGGATGGGGAAGGGCTCCCTTCCCTTCCCTGATCCTGAGCCCGTCGAACCCACTCCACCAGCCCGCTACGGGGCTAGTGTCGAGCGCCGCAAGAGCCGTAGCAAGGCCGCGGCTCGGGTGGTCCAACGGTACGTTTCTACTTATCCAGGGTGGCTAACAATGGACCAGTCTTTTGAAGATGGCTCGACACGTCGAGACAGGAAGACGGCGATCTATCATGGCGTCGAGCCCTATGCCGACGATCCGGGAACGTACCCCGATTGGAAGCCGGCACACCAGCGGGACCTGAGCGAGGATGACTTCGCGCAGATCCTGACCTCGGCCAAGGAGTGGTTGGCGTCCCCTGTTTTGGCGAAGCACGTCGATGGCATGGAGCGGGATCAACGGCTCCGTCACGCCCTGGACCTATCCATCCAGGCCAGTAAGTACAACCGGAAAATCCACCCCGCGGTCTACAACATGCTCCTTGCCCGTCTGGCTGGGGAGCCTGAGCCAGGCCCCGGGCAAACCCTACAGACTGTCCGGGGATCTACTTGTGCCCCCTGTCGGGCAGGAGACATCCCTCTGGGTCAAGGACCAGGAACAACGGAGAACACAATGCCAACCAAGCTATCGGCCGAGCAGTCCAAGCAGGCGAGCGACGTCCTGGGAAGGATCGACGACCTCGCCAAGACGGTGCAAGCGAACCATGCCACGAGGCGCATGAGCTTCGACGACGCCAAGACCGTGGTCAACGACCTCGACAAGACCGCGGACACCTTCGAGCGTATGGCGTTCGGCGAGGAATCCCTCCAGCGTCGCCGGCAAGAGGTCTTGGCGAAGGTGATCCAACGTGAGCCGGACGAGGGCTACATGGACACCTTCCAGAACCCCCACCAGCCCATCCAGACCGACGCCGACGAGCCCTACATGGGCGCCTATGGCGACGACCAATCGTCCGCTGTGGCCGACGGCAAGGAAGAGACGGGCGAAGCGCTCGCTCCGTAGGAAGCTCGATGGCCCTAGAGCTTGTTGCCGTTGTCCGCCAGCCGAGGGGGAATCCTTCCTCGGCTGGCCTGTCCTTTTAGGGTGACGCTGGCAGATGATCGACTACTGGAAACTGACGAAGGACTTCAAGATCGGCGACATCGTGCAGAAGTTCATGCCGGGTCGCGGGGGCGAGCTGTCGCCTTACCACGGGCGTGTCACAGCGTGTCTCCCCGGGATCGGGTTCGTCGATGTCCAGTGGCCGTTCGGCAACGAGCGTGTCTCCCCCGAAGAGCTGGTCCGGGTCAACCCGGAGTTCACGGCGTACCTGCCTCCGTCCCTCGACTTCTCTTGGTATCCCGGGCAGGACGCCCAGAGGGCTCAGCTTCGAGAAGCTTCCAAGGTCCCGACGAACCTCTGGCGCGACATCGAGGTCCCGCCCGGGTTCCACAAGGAGCTGGCCAAGCTCTTCCATCGAGGTGCCGGCGAGGTCCGAGCCTACGACGAGCTGTGGCACCGTTACGCTTCGTTCGCCGACGACGAGGCCCTCCGCGACGAGGTCCAAAAGTTCTACCTCTTCGCTCACAACAGCATGGACCTCTACCTGCGGGAAGCAGCCCGCAAGACGGCGACCTACTGGGCTGCGCAGGGTCGCCAGCATCGAGCCACCCGGCAGGAGATCACGGCCGGGAAGCCCAACTGTCCCCGCTGTGGGACGCAGATGCGCAAGACCGTCTACAAGATGGCCGAGGGGATCCGAACGAAGCTGTTCGCTTGCCCCCAGGACCTCTTCATCATCAAACGGGACGACATCTTCGGTCCTGACGGCGCCCCCGTTGCGTGGTGACACATGGCCTTCCTGAAGTATGCCCGAGCCCGCGTCATCCAGTCGGCCATCACCATGGCCGACTGGGAAGCCGATGTGTGTGCGAAGGCTACGGCCACAGGGACAGCCTTCAACCAACGGACGGGCTCCAACATCATCCTCCAGCAGTACCAGCCGGACCAGTTCCTGCTGAGCCACTGCACCATCATCGCCTCGGTTGACACCGACACGGTCAAGGGCGCCTCCTTGGGGCGCCAGTTGGTCGACGGCTTCCAGGTCGATCGCCAGTACGGCGACTACCTGGTGACGCCGGACACCAGTCGGTACATCAACAACAACCACGACTGTTGGGAGCGGAAGCTCCTGCTTGCGTGCTTCAGGACCTTCGTCGGTGCCGAGAACTACGTCGAGCACCTCCAGATCCCCGAGCTGAGCAAGGGCAAGATCATCGACGCCGCCGCCCGTGACATCGGCGACAGCGTGTACGTCGACATCTTGGTCGCGACGGACCTCAAGCACCGACCCCTCATTGCGGCCGTCCAGTCGGGCCAGCTCCAGACCCTATCCATGGGTTGCTTCGTTGCCGACACTCAAATCACGATGGCTGATGGGACTCGTGTCCCCATCCAGGACGTCCAACCAGGTGACATGGTCATCACGGGCAAAGGTCGTGAGCGAGAGGTCCTCAACCATCAGCGTCGGTTGGGGTCATGGTCCCTCCGCACCATCCAAGCGGTGGGGCTTCCAACAGCCATCACTGTGACTGGGACGCACCCCTTCTACGTCCTGCGCTCGGCCAAGGAGTGTGCTTGTGGTTGTGGCGAGTCTCTAGTTACCAAAGACAAAGACCCTGTTCGCCGCCTCTCAAAGCGTTTCAAAAGGGGTCACGACAAGCGTGTCTTCAACCCAAATGGGACCTACTCGTTGGAAGAGGCGCGTCGCCTGAAGCAGAAGGTGATCGAAGCCCAAGAGTTCCGTCTGGAGCGGGTCAGGGCTGATGAGCTGCAAGAAGGGGATTACCTCGCTTTTCCGAAGCTGGAAGGCCAGGGGGACACTGTCTCACCCGAGAGGGCTCGACTTCTTGGGTTCTTCCTGGCGGAGGGTTCTTTCCTGAAGCGCAAGGGGCGTCGGGTCGAGGTCCAATTCAACTTCTCGTTGGAAGAGCGGGATACCTTGGTCGCTGAGGTGGTCGAGCTTCTCAAGAGCGAGTTCCCCGAAGCCAACGAGCCCTGGGTTCAGGAGCGCGGGGATCGCAACACGGCCACAGTCCATGTGACTGGCCATGGTGTGGCTCAGTGGTTCCACCATCACGGTGGGGAGTACAGCCACCGCAAACGCCTTTCTCACGAGGCAATGTGGTGGTCGACAGAGGCTCACGTCCAGCTCATCGAGGCATGGCTTCGAGGTGACGGGCATCAGCGTGAGAACGCAGCCTTGGTGGGCACCACAACGTCTTACGACCTGGTGTGTCAGATACACGCCCTGATGGTCCGTTGTGGTGTGTTTGTTCGGATGGAGTGTGTTCTTGATGGACGCGCTGTCGCTCTTGATCAAGCAGTCAACGGTGGGGTTTCGGTTCGAGGTACCAACGGAAAGTTGGCAGCTTTCAACCTTTGTGTTCCGAGCGCACATGCTTCAACTCTTGGGTTCCAGCGGTCGGGGAGCCGGAAGCAACACCTACGAACTATTGATGGTCACGCGGTGTTCCCGATCACCAAGATCGAGTCTTTCCGGCATGAGGGTTGGGTCTTCGATATCGAGGTTGAAGAGGACCACACATACATCGCTGATGGTGCCTTGGTGTCCAACTGCCAGGTCGGCTTCACGATCTGCACCAAGTGCGGCAACGTCGCCGAGGACGAGGCCCAGCTTTGCCCCCACATCCGCTTCCAGAAGGGCAACACCTACTCCGATGCCCTGGGCCAGTCGCGGAAGATCGCTGAGCTGTGCGGGCACGTCAACGCCGAGCCGGGCAGCGTCAAGTTCATCGAAGCGAGTTGGGTCGCCAGCCCCGCCTTCACGGGAGCGGTTCTTCGCAGCATCCTCACCCCTGCACAAGCCGCGGCTCTCAGTGGCGAAGTCCAGGTGGCTTTCTCCCTGCCGGCCCGTCAGTCGGACCCTGGAGCCATGCGTCGAGCCGCCGGTCAGAAGGCTGGCCAGTTCGACTTCGGCGACGGTGAAGAGGGTGGCGACGAGGGTGGCGGCAAGGAAGAAGACGACCCCTTGGAGACGGCCGTCGGCGAGCTGGCGGACTTCATCCGCGAGAAGGCTGTGGCCAAGGTCCGGGGGGAGATGACCGAGGAAGAGCTTCCCCGAGTCGACATAGACGAAGACCGTAACGAGACCCTGATCAAGGAAGCGGCCAACAGTCCTCAGTGGCGGGCAGTCGCGAAGGCGGTCCAGGCCAAGGTCCGTGACCCCCGTATGGCCGGCAAGCTGATGTTGGGATTGCTTCTATACCGCAGTGGGGGTTGGAAGGCCGTGCAAGCGGCCAACAGGTTCAAGGGCACGGACATCCTCGCGCTCTCTCGGTTGCTCGATCTGTTTGATCAAGTACCCAAGGTCGCGGGGGAGGCTCGTCTGTATCGGACGGTCCTCGCCGTGGGCGGTCTAGCCCCATATGGAGATGTGAAGAGCTACCTGGCGGCTTGTCGACGGGTAGTAGGAAGAACTCTTACGGGCTCCGAGGTGGATGCCCTGACCGTGAAAGGGAGACTGTACGACCTCGGGAGCTAAGAGCCTCGAATGTCGTGATTCTCTTTATATCCCCTGAAAGGGCAGAGGAAGGTACCAACCATGCGCGAGCGCACAACCTGGAACCGGCAAGAGATCGCGAAGGCAGCTTCTCCGGGCCGCACAGCAGAAGACCCCCGATCGATGAACCAAGATCACCTTCAGCAGCAGCCCGCTGCGGACGCCTATGGCACGGGCGGACCTTCCGAGTTCGCCGAAGACGTGCACCCGCCAGAGGGTACCTGGAAGGCCGAGCAAGCGGGCGGTGAGACCAACCGCAACGAGATCGGTATGCCCAACATGCGTGGCGACACCTTCAAGAACGCAGGGTACGACGACGAGACCTTGAACAAGAAGGCCGAGGTCTGCATCAAGGTCGCCCGCGGGATGCTCCCCACCGCCGTCGAGTCCGTGGTCGAGGATCAGGCGTACGCCCTGATGCACCTTCCCGATGTCGAGCTGATCGAGACGGCCACCCGTCTCGCCAAGAAGGGCGAGGTACCGCCCGAGTTCTTGGAGCAGCAGCAGAAGATGAAGGACAAGGCCAAGGCCAACGGCGGCGACGACGACGACGAAGACGACAAGAAGGACGCCCAGAAGGCCGCCAGCGCTCTTCAGGCTGGTGACCAGAAGACGGCCCAGCAGATCATCGCGTCGATGGTCCAGCGGCAGGTCCAGGCCGCCCAGCAGAAGAAGCAGCAGGACCAGGACCAGGGCGACGGCGACGGCGACGGCGACGAAGGCAAGCAAGCCGGTGAGCTTCCTCCTGCTCTCAAAGAGCACATGGAGAAGAAGAAGGAGAACGGCGACGACGACGACGGCGACGACGGCAAGCAAGCCGCCCAGCAGAAGAAGCAGCAGGACCAGGACCAGGACCAGGACCAGGACGGCCAGCAGGGCCAGGGTCAAGGCCAGCAGCAAGAGGACGACGACGAAGGTGGCCAGCAGGGCGGCCAGCAGGGCCAGCAGCAGAAGCAAGGCACCGGCACCGCCTTCACCATCGCCGAGCAGGTCCAGCAGATGGTCCAGCAGGCCATGCAGCAGCAGATGCCGCAGCAGGGGATGCAGCAGCCCCAGCAGCAGCCTCAACAGGGTGCCTCCGCCATCGAGGGCCTCGACGCGGGTGTCGTGTCCGACGACCAGATGCTCGACCAGATGCTCCAGGACCAGATGGGGCAAGCCCCGCAGGCCATGCCCGAGATGGACGTCCAGCTCGACGGTGCCATCATGGACATCGGCGAGACGCCCCTCGGTCCCGAGGATGAGGTGCTGACCCAGCTCTTCGCCTCCAACCCGGAGGTCCAGATGGCCCAACAGGCCGAGGCCCTCCGCACGGGCATCCCCGTGCAGCAACCAGCTCCGGCGGCGGCTGCGGGTACCACCCGCACCGCTTCCACGAGAACAGTCGGCACACGCCCCACCGGCGGTGTCTCTCAGCTCGGCGGTGCCGCGGCTGCGGGCACTCCCTCACAGGGCGGGGAAATCGACAAGCTCGCCAGCATGTGGAAATCCGCACCCGACATGAGCGGGGTCTACGGCGACTAGCCGTTCCAGCCCCCGAATCCCCCAGATGAAGATGTAGATGAGAGTCAACCCCAGCAACTAGGTATCAGGAGAAAAGCAAATGCCTCTATCCCTCGGCCAAGGCTCGGGTGACTTCGGAGAAACCAGTGGGCGAGTTCAGCTCTACCACATGGGGATTCGCAACGCGCTGGGAGTTCTTTCAGCTGATGCGTTCACCCAGGCCACACCACCGATCGTCACCACGTCAGCCAACGTCTCAACCACGCTCTCCGGCATCACCAAGAGTGGTGTCCTGAGCGCATCGATCGCCTTCACCCGCGTGGATTCCGGGAACGGGCACCACGGCGGTGCAGCCCAGGTCGGCTCGGCCTACGTCGTCAACATCGTCCCCCTCGGGATCTTCCTGAACGACGCCGTCGGCAACGCGTTCGAGAACACCCCCGGTGTCGCCAGCGGCCGTGGGCCGTACGTCTCCGGTCAGGGGTGCGTCGGCGTCCAGCTCTGGGAGACGCAGCGTCAGATCGGTGGCTCCACCGCTTTGACCTACGCGGTGGGCGACGCTCTGTACGCCTCCGTCAACGGTCTCCTGACCAACCGTCAGGAAGACGCATACGAGTGGAACGTCGCGGGCCAGACCGACCCCGACTTCACCACCCTCATGGGCATCGTCAAGGTCGCCCCTGACGCCGACAACTCACTGATGGTCCTCGACCTCCGAGTCTGAGCGTCGGCAAGAAAGGAGCAGGAGAAAGACGATGAATCGCATCAGCAACCAAGCCAAGCAGCAGATCATCTCGGAGTACATCAAGACCGCCGCCGGTCGGGCCAAGTTGGCCGCTTCGATGATCCAACCACTTCGACTCAGGAGGGACTACACGGCCGTAGGTCGTCGTACATTCCTCGTCGAGAGTTTGCCCGACGGCGCACTCCCGATCTACGACAAAGACCCGGAAGTTACCGCTTTCGTGGTCGGCGAGGAAGGCCAGAACATCTTGGCCATCCAGAAGCCTCGGAGGGTGATCTTCCCGCTCTTCGAGATCGCCTCGAACCCCGAGATCCCCCTCACCCAGATCAAGGAGCGAAGGTTCGACCTCATCGAGCGTTCGCAGGATCTGGCGAAGGCTCAGATCCAGGCGGCCGAGGACGAGAGGGTCTTCGCGGTCCTCGACTCCATCGCCGTTTCGGGCTTCGACACGCTTCCGGGTCAGACCAACCCGGACGTGGCCGTGGTCGCCCCCATCTCGCCGAGCGTCCTCGCGGATGCCTTTGCCGAGGTGGAGCGTCACGACCTGCGCGTGGCCCGGATCTACATGAATGCCGTCGACTACGCCGACATTCGCAAGTTCGGCAGGGACATCCTGGACATCGAGTCTCAGGCCACCCTGCTGAAGACCGGTCTGCAAGCGACCCTCTGGGGCGCCCAGATCATCACCAGTCGGCTCGTGCCCGCCGGCTTCGTCTACATCTGCGCAGAGCCCGAGAACTTCGGCCGCTTCCCCGTCCGCACCGAGCTGACGGTTCTGAGCGCCGACGATCCAAAGGCAAGGACCATAGGGTTCAGTTGCTTCCAGAACGTAGGGATCGGCGCCTTCAATCCTCGCGGATTGACCCGCATGGTCATCACCCGGTTCTAGCCCTACTACGAGCGGGGGCCTCAGTCGTTGAGCCCTCGCTCGCAGAAGCAGCATGAACCCACGTCGGCCCTTCCCCTTCCCGGGGGTGGGGCCTTCGTGTATTTGGTCCTCTGGTGTAGGCTAGGGCATGGGTTGCATCTGGCCGCACCACGTCACCACGCTCATCGGGGTCCCACCGTGTCCAGTCGAGGACCTCCCTCAGACCTGTACCTGCGGGTCCGCTCTCACTTACTCAGACGACTTGGTGTTCGTTTCCCGTCCCACGCCTGCTGGGACGTGCCCCACCTGCAAGGAGCCCTACACGAAGCCGCCCACTACCCGGGCGAGCTTCTGTAGCAACAGCTTCCACTGCTGCCGGGACTGCGTCTGGGACTGGCAGATCGAGGGCGGGTTCGCCAAGGGCAAGAGAGTGACCCTCTGCGGCCCCTGTGAGACCCAGGAGCGTCGTTGGAAGGAAGAATGGGACCAGAGGACCCCGGACCCCCCACTGCCCTCTGAGAGCCCCTAGACCTCGCCCTTGTTCCAGCGGTCGCCCAGGTCCTTCACGAGCTTCTTCTCGACGGCTCGGAAGTCCTCACGGTTCTGCCGGCTCTCGGTCTTCTGCCACTCCATCCACGCCTTCTTGACGGCCCCCCGGGCGTCCTTCTTGCGGTAGGAGTCGCCGTCGTTGGAGGCGATCATCCAGACGGCGTCGTAGATGGCCTCTTGGTCGGAGTCCATTGCCGTCACCAGGCCAGCCTGCTTCGAGGGGTGTTTCTTCAACGTGGCCTCGATGGCCTTCTGAAGTGCTCCTACCTGGCGAGGCGAGAGCAGGGCCTGCTGCATGAGGCTCTGGAGTTTCTTGTCCAGCTCCTTGGCGGCCTTGGC
>SDBV01004634.1_pt1 | contig 19674 bp, 15 predicted proteins | sample 2277081 | NCBI WGS metagenome assembly SDBV01 (sample SAMN10402039, study PRJNA504765) | marine sediment metagenome | isolation source: marine sediment core GS10_PC15, 223 cmbsf | place: Arctic Ocean: Southern Knipovich Ridge | collected 2010
GGACTTCCACACCCTCCGGCAGCAGGGCGGTTTGAGCGGTTTTCCCAAAAGGGAAGAGAGCCCGCATGACGCTTTCAATACCGGCCATGCCAGCAACTCCATAAGTATCGCTCTCGGATTGGCTGTCGGGCGCGACCAGCGCGGTACCGATGAACAAATAGTGGCAGTCATAGGTGACGGCTCGATGACGGGGGGCATCGCTTACGAAGCCATCAATCAAGCCGCACATGTCGGTTCCGATTTGATAATCATCCTCAACGATAATGAGATGTCCATCGAGGGCAATGTCGGGGGCCTATCTTGCTATTTGAATCGCGTCCGCCTCGACCCCACCTATAATCGTCTCCGCGACGATGTGGAGCAAGTCCTGCGGCGCATTCCGGCGATCGGTGAGAAGATGGTCAGTTTTGGCGAGACCTGGAAGACGGCTGTTAAGCAATTTCTTGTCCCAGGCATGCTCTTCGAGGAGCTGGGACTGAAGTACATCGGCCCCATCGACGGCCACGGCATCGAGGACGTGCGCAAGGCAGTCTTAATGGCCAAGAACCTCAGCGGCCCGATATTGATCCACGCTTTGACCCATAAAGGCCGCGGTTACGAACCCGCAGAGCGTTGTCCCGATAGGTTCCACGGCACTAGTCCGTTTAATATCAAGACCGGAGAGCCGCGACGGAAGAAGCCACGGCCGCCGACGTATGGTCAGGTATTCGGCCGGTCGCTGGCTAAGCTGGCGGCCGACAACAAGAGGATCGTCGGCATTACGGCCGCTATGTCGCAGGGGACGGGGATGGACATCTTTGCGGCCGCCCACCCCGATCGCTTTTTCGATGTTGCTATTGCTGAACAGCACGCGGTGACCTTTGCCGCTGGATTGGCTTCTCAGGGCCTCAAGCCGGTGGTCGCGATCTATTCGACATTCTTGCAGCGGGCCTATGACCAGATCGTCCAGGACGTTTGTTTGCAGAAACTGCCGGTTGTCTTTATGTTGGACCGGGCCGGTTTGGTTGGCGATGATGGCCCTACACATCACGGCGCTTTCGACCTCTCTTATCTAACCCATTTGCCGGAGATGGTCGTGGCGGCGCCGAAAGACGAGGCGGAACTGCAGCGTCTTTTGGGGACGGCCATCGAGTCCGGCCGTCCGTTTGCTATCCGATATCCGCGCGGGGCCGGACTGGGCGTACCTCTGAAGGACGACTTCTCACCGTTGCCGATCGGCCGTTCCGAGGTTTTGGTCGAAGGTTCGAAGGTGGCAGTCCTGGCCGTTGGCAAGATGGTGTCCGCGGCAACACAGGCCGTAAAAGACTTGCGTGATACGGGTATCGACTGCGCGTTGGTTAATGCCAGGTTCATTAAGCCGCTCGACACGAAACTAATAATCGAATTTGCTGACCGGTGCGAATTGGTGGTGACAGTAGAGGATAACGCGACTATTGGCGGCTTCGGCTCGTTGGTGGCGCAGTTGTTGGCCCCGGCGGCGGGTGTTCGCGTGGTCAACTTCGGCCTCCCGGATCAATTCGTCGGTCATGGAGATATGAATCGTCTTCACCAGGAAGCCGGGCTGGACGCGGAGTCGCTGGCCAACAAGATTCGGGCTATTATTAATACTCATGACAAAAGAGAGGTTGGATCGGTTATTGGTTAGCCGCGGCCTCGTCGCGGGCCGTAGACAGGCCTGCGCGGCCGTGATCGCCGGTTCCGTTAAAGTCAACGGCTCGGTCTGCCGAAAACCGGACCAAAAAGTAGAAGAGGACGCTACGCTCGACTACTCGAGCGGTGCAGACGAATATGTTTCTCGAGGCGGCCTAAAGCTGGAAAAGGCGCTCGATGTCTTCGATGTACGCGTCAAAGACAGAGTCGCTCTCGATGCGGGCGCGTCGACGGGCGGCTTCACTGATTGTCTCTTGCGCCGCGGCGCCGCCAGAGTCTTCGCTGTCGATGTCGGTTACGGTCAATTGGCATGGAAATTGCGTCAGGACGAGCGCGTGAGAGTATTGGAGCGGGTCAACATCAGGTATTTGAACCCCGACGATCTCGACGAAGCGCCGAGCTTGACCACGATTGACGTCTCATTCATCTCTCTAGATAAAGTCTTGCCCGCGATTACCCGTGTTCTGGTCGAGGCGGGGGAGGTTCTTGCTCTTATCAAGCCTCAGTTCGAGATCGGCAAGGGCCGAGTCGGAAGAGACGGCGTTGTCAGGGCGGTCGCCGACCACTTGGGGGTCCTGACGGCCACGGCCCGCTTTTGCATTGGCGAGGGGTGGTCGGTTTTGGGTCTGACATGGTCGCCTCTACTCGGCCCAAAGGGCAACATCGAATTCTGGATACATTTGTCGAAAGTGCCGGCGGTCGGTTATCCTATCGAAGACATCGATGCTCGGGCCGCCGAGGTAGCGGAGGGCGCCCACAGGGAGCTGGTTCGATGAACAAGGTAGCTATCGTCCCCTATATTCGTAAACAGGGTGTCGAGGATATTCTTAGACGCTGCGTCGCGTGGCTCGAAGCGCGTGACATAGCCATAAGTATTCCGCATATCGAAGCGGAAGAGGTCGGCCTAGACCGTTACGCGGTGTCCGAGGACGATCTGTTTAGCGAGGTCGATATGGCTGTGGTCCTCGGTGGCGATGGGACGACTTTACGGGCCTTGCGGCTCATGCGCCAAGGGACCGTCCCGGTGCTGGGAGTTAATCTCGGCGAGATGGGCTTCTTGATGTGGGTCAGTCCCGACGATGTCGAGGCCGCTCTCGAGCGAGTGGCCGCCGGTGGTTTCCGGGTCGAGGAGCGTCGCATGCTGGCCGCTAAGATCCGGCTCGACGACGGCCGCGAGATTAATCGGGTGGCGCTCAACGATATTCTGGTCGGGCGGGAGGAGTTCAGCCGCCTGATCAAGGTCCAGGTGCTTATAGATGGCCGTCATTTCTGCGAATATGCCGCCGACGGGGTTCTTGTCAACACACCGACTGGTTCCACCGCCTACTCTTTTTCGGCCGGGGGTCCTGTCATATCGCCGGCGGCGGACGTTTTCGCTATGGTGCCGATCTGTGCACACTCCCTCAATAATAAGAGCATGGTCTTCGGCGCCGGCGAAAGCCTGACACTCAAACCGATACTAACTGAGACCATTGCTCGGGCGGGGGTCAGTATCGACGGCGTCCCTCTCGGCGATCTCGGGAGGGTGACGGCGGTCGATATCCGCCTTGCCGACGAGCGTTTCAAGTTCATCGGTCTCAATGGCGCGGACTTCTACCAATCGCTGGGAGGAAAACTGAAGGGCTGGCTCGGGCTCTAGTCTGACTTGTCTTATGTTGGCTGAGATTCGCATCAAGGACCTAGCACTGATCGATGAGATGACCCTGACTTTTTCCGATGGCTTAAACGCTATCACCGGTGAGACCGGGACAGGTAAAAGCATGGTTGTCGAGTCGATTTTCTTATTGCTTGGGGCCAAGGCCGACGTTTCTCGAGTTCGTCGGGGCCGCGATGCCGCCGAAGTAGAGGGGCTCTTCTTAGATGGTGATGAGGAAACCGTTTTGCGCCGCCGGGTCGGCAAGGACGGACGCAGTCGCGCTTACATCGATGGACGATTAGTCACTCTAAAGGAGCTGTCCGAGATCGGCCGTACTCTAATCGAGACTTGTGGTCAAGGTGGTCATCAGGCTCTGGGCTCCCCGGCTGTCCGCTTGAGTTTGATCGACCGCTTCGGGGCCGGGCCGGTCGCGGCGGCATTGAGCGAGTATCGTGGCTTTCGCGAGGAATGGACAACCGCGACTACCGTTCTTAAAGCGCTGGAGGCGGCGGCCGGTGAGAGCGGCGAGCGTCGTCATTTTCTCGAATGGCGGATAGAAGAACTCGAACGGACCGAATTGCAGCCTGGAGAAGAGCTTGAACTTGAGGAGAGGATAGCCAGGCTGGCCAATCTCGCGGAGTTGCGCGAAGCCGCGGGTGAGGCGCTCCGGCACCTTGATGACCGGGCGATTGACGGGACGCATGATGCGATCGGCCGGTTGGAGCGGGCCGCGGCCAAAGATGAGGGGGTGGAAGCGGCTTTGGGGTACGTGCGATCCGCCGCCGCCGAACTTGATGAGGCTGTCTTCGCCGTTCGCCGGTATATAGAGGGGCTCGCCGACGACTCGGACTCGCTCGCGGCCCTGCAGGAACGCCTTTTCTTAATAAAAGACCTGGCCAGGAAGTACGAACTATCGTCCGATGAGTTGATCGGGCGGCTTGATACCGACCGCCGCGAGCTGGCGGCTCTATATGACAATGGAGAGCGGCTGGAGGAAGCACGCCGGGCCGCCGGCATCGCCGAGGAGCGACTGGCCGAGGCGGCGGAGATATTAGGCGGTCGGCGGCGCGAGGCGGGGGATGCGTTCGCCCAAGCGGTCGGCGGCCAACTGGCCGACCTGGCTTTCAATCAAGCCATCTTCTCAGCGGCGGTGACTTCAGATCCTGAAGCCGGCTGGAACGAGAACGGATGCAACCGGGTCGAGTTTCTCTTTTCCGCCAATCAGGGCGAGGAGCCCCGGCCCTTGGCGCGAGTGGTCTCGGGCGGCGAATCCTCGCGGGTGATGTTGGCAGTCAAATCGGTCTTCGGTCAACGAGATACAGTGCAGACCCTGCTCTTCGACGAGATCGACGCCGGCGTTGGCGGGCGGACCGCTGTACGGGTGGGGGAGAAGCTGGCGGCACTGGCGAATAGCCGTCAGGTCCTGGCGGTGACACATTTGGCTCCGGTCGCGGCCTTTGCCGACCACCACTTGGCCGTTACAAAAAGCACCCGGGACGGCAAAACGACTATTTGCGTTACACTTGTTCTCGGCGATGACCGTCTCTCCGAACTGTCACGCTTGGGCGGGACTTTGGATGAGTCACTCGTCTCAGTCGAGCACGCCAAGCGTCTGGTGGACCAGGCGGAGGCGAAGAAGCAATAATGGGAGTCATGGATAAAAAAGGGCAGAACGCCGGTGAGGTGTTTAAGGAGAATGGCCGGGACGAGCGGGTTATGGGGGCCAAAAGACAAGCAAGAATTCGGGCCCGAATGATCCGAGCGCGGCGCTTGCGGGTGGCGGTGTCGGTTATTATCGCCATGTTGGTCATAGTGGTCGGGTTCAATCTCATCACCCTTCGCGAACGGAATACCGAGGCCTCTCGAGCCGCGGCCTCGATCCCTTCACCGGAGGAGACGACGGCTCCGCCTTTCGCGACCATCGGCGGGACCAGTATCGTCCTTCACTTACCGGCCTTATTGGCAAACGTCATCGGTCTCGGGTACCACCAAGCTTATAATTCCAACTCGGTTGCGCTCAACTCGACGATGGACCTACGCGAGAACGCCACTACGGCGGCGATAACAAGGAGTTCCCGCCTGGGCGCGCCGCTTGCTTTTGTCATGACCTCCCGGGGGCGAGGGTCGGCGCCGACATCATCTGTCGATATTGCCGTCAACGACGGTACCACTATCCGGAGCCCGGTCTCGGGGCGGGTTAGAAAAGTCGCGCCCTATATGCTCTACGGCCGGTATGACGATGTCCGTATCGAGATCGAGCCCGATGGGCGTTCGGATATCATTATCGCCATCGTCCATCTCGACCAACCTTTAGTACTGCCAGGCAACCGGGTCGAGGCCGGGTTGACGCCGTTGGCGCGTCCACGTCGCCTCCCGGTCAATTCGCAGATCGATCAGTATCTAGGAAAAGCTACAGAGCACATCCATGTCCAGATAAATCCCGTTGAGGGCAATGAGGAGACCGCTGATGCTAACACGCGGTAGAATCAGGCTTGATAAGCGGACTAAGAACCTGGTGAAGCGATTGCATCCTGGCGAGATCGCTGTCATCGACCACCAGGACCTCGACGAAGTGTCGGCGGAGTCGCTTCTCGAGAGGGAAGTGGCGGTGGTCGTCAACGCCGCTAAGTTCAATTCCGGCCGATATCCTAATACCGGGCCGCTCTTATTGGCGGTTGCCGGTATCGTTTTAGTTGACGAGGTCGGAGGCGCCGTATTCGATCGTCTCAAAGAGGACGACGAGGTAGAGATCGAAGATGGCAAGGTCTACCGGGACGGGCGCCTCGTCGCTCGTGGTGAAGCGCTTACAATCCAGAAGATACAGAAAGTGATGGAGTCGGCCCGGTCCTCTATCGGCGCCGAGCTGGAGAAGTTCGCAGTCAACACGCTGGATTATGTCAGTCGGGAGACGGCCACCCTCTTTGACCGGCTGCCTTTGCCGGAGTTGGAGACGCGATTCACGGGCCGGCACGCGCTGGTCGTCGTTCGGGGATACGATTACAAGCCTGATTTAACGGCGTTGCGGTCATACGTCCGTGACATGCGACCGGTCTTGATAGGAGTAGATGGCGGCGCCGATGCGCTGAGAGACGAGCGCTTCGAGCCCGACATGATCATCGGCGATATGGACAGTGTCACCGATGAGAGCTTAAAGAGCGGCGCTGAGTTAGTCTGCCATGCGTATACAGATGGACGCGCGCCGGGCAAGGAACGCCTGGACGCGCTGGGATTGGACTGCAAAGTAATAGAGTTGGGTGGGACCAGCGAGGATTTGGCGCTATTACTGGCCTATGAATCCGGCGCCGAGCTGATAGTTGCAGTCGGCACTCACGGGCACCTCATCGAGTTCCTTGATAAGGGGAGGGAGGGGATGGCCAGCACTTTTCTGACCCGGCTGAAAGTGGGAGATAGGCTGGTCGACGCTAAGGGCGTCAACCAGCTCTACCGGTCATCTCCAAAACCGACTCACTTGCTCATCTTGATCGCGGCGGCCCTCTCGACGCTGAGCGTCGTCATTCTCAAGACACCTCTTATCCGTGTCTTCCTCAGCACATTGCTGGTAAAACTGAAGCTTATCTTCGGGCTGTAGCGGCCGAAATAGAAGGCAGCCCAAAGCCCCGGAGAACCTAGGAGCCCCCGTGAAACCTAAAAAGCTGACGAAGTCCGAGGCGAGAGCTCACGAAGTCCGAGGCGAGGGAGTGTATATGCGATTACGTGACCGAACCGAGGGCGAGAAAAACGCCGCAGACTGGGGTTTCTCACCCTAAAAAGAAGGTAGCCCAAAGCCTCGGATGCAAGGCTGACGAAGTCCGAGGCGAGGGAGCGTATATGCGATTACGTGACCGAACCGAGGGCGAGGAAAACGCCGCAGACTGGGGTTTCGGCTACCTTCTAGAGGTCTTCCCCGCATTCGGGGCAGAACTTAGACCCGGCCTTCACTTGCTCGCCGCATTCGGGGCAGAACTTCTTGGCCGAATCCGATTTGCCCTTGCCGCCGGATTTGCCTTTGCCCTTGCCGCCGGATTTGCCATTACCACCGGATTTGGGCTTTGACTTGGCTCCCGATTTCGACTTCACGGGTTTGGCACGCGAGGCGGTTACGGGGGTGCTGCGCATCCGCCAGACACCAGCGGTGACGGCGATCCCGACCAACACGACGATGAAGATGACGATGAGCGCCGTCTGCGAGCTACCGCCGGAAGTATCGACGACACCAGTTTGCTTATCGACTGACGGTTTTGAATCGGCCCGGTTGTAACTGACTTTAAAGGAGTACTGCTGTCCGGGCGCCACATCAGTGAATGAATAGAGGTGATCTTCGAACTGACCGTCTTGGGTGGTGCGGGCGGCGGCCGGCGTTGCTTTAAAGTTCTCGGCCCGGACCGGCTTCTTGATATCCACACTGAGGTTCTTGACCTTGGAGATGAGCGGCAGCTTAAAGTCGAAATTGCGCTTACTCTTACCGCTGACAGGTTGCATGTATATTTCGAACTGGAAGGTCGGGTGAATAAGTTCATAAGTGAGTATCGTTTTGTCGTCCCCATCGACCAACTGCTTAGAGTTCCAGGCTACATCGTATTGAAACTGATTGTTGGGATCGATCGCGGAAGTAGAGGCGAGCCGGACATCCGCTCCTCTTGGAATGGCGATCCTTAAGGTCGTCGGGGTCTGGACGGACGCATCGACCGTCCCCCGGTACATGACCAATACGGACGGTTGGTCGTATTCAGGCCAATATGAGACATTGAGGCTGTCGAGAGGCGTGCCCTCTTCGTCGACATCGACCTCAGTTATCAAAGGGTCTTGCGAAGTAGTGGCCTCCGTCGAATCACCGGTTTCGGAGGCCTCCGCTCCTTTGCTGACTGTGTGCGAGTTCGCCAAGGCGGTCGTCGGGAGGGTGAGAGCAAATAGGGCGATGATAAAAACACTGATGAACTTGATCTGCTTGCCTGACATAGAACTCCTTATGTTAGCGATTCCAAGTGAACACGATAGACAATGATACTGGTGGGGGAGGATTTTATCAAGCTGACCGAGGGTATGCTATTCTGTTCGGCAAGATGTTTGATATGCGGTATCATATCGCCTCTTTGGTTGCGGTATTTCTGGCCCTGACAGTCGGCCTCCTGCTCGGTACTCTCATTGTCGACCAGGGCCGCCTTGCCGACCAGCAGCAGGCGCTTTTCAAGAGCATTCGCGCGGATGTGAACAAGATCAACGAGAGGAACCGGGAGCTTCAGACTGAAGTGACCGATTTGCGGGATTTCCAGAAGCAGGTTTTGCCGATCGCGGTCGAGGACCGTCTGGCTGATTCATTCACTACCATAGTTACCTTGACCACGGGCCGGGACGAATTGGTGAATGAGGTTGTTCAAACATTGGCGTTGGCCGGAGCGCAGACGAGTCGCTTGTCGTTGGACATGAAAGGCGTCGACCTTGACGGCACGACGTACGCGCAGACTCTCCTGGATCTTTTTGATGAAGAGGATTTGGCCGGTGGCGAGTTAGAGAAGCGTTTCTGGCGTCGGGTGGCCTCCGAAATAGCCGGAAATGAGCCCGGCAGCGTGCTTGATGATCTCAGCGCGGCCGGTCTACTCAGCGTCGACGCGACCGATAATGTCAGTCGCGATATCGTTGTTTTCGCCGCTGATGACCGGAGTCTCGGCAGTAGGGACATACTTTTTCTAGACGCCCTAGCTGAGCTGGACGAGGTCAATGTCATTGCGGTCGAGTCGAGCGAGTGGAAGCCGTCAAGGATAGCCGCCTATAAACTACGCGATGTCAGCACTATCGACAATGTCGATACTGTGCCCGGTAAAATCTCGCTCATTTATTTACTGATGAAACGGGATGTAACCGCGCACTTCGGCGTCAAGTCGGCGGCGGACACTCCGATGCCTTGATGGACAGGTGACGACGGAGAACGGCACCCCGAAGAAGAAGGCGGCCGGCCGGTCAAAGCCGGAGAACGCCGTGAACGGGGTTTTCGGCCGCGTGACGGCGCTGGTGCCGGCCTACAATGAGGAAGAGCGCATCGTCGCGACTATTGCCGGTCTTCAACGGGCGATACCCGGTGTCCGGGTCGTTATCGCGGACGACGGTTCGACTGACGCTACCTCTGCCTTGGCGGAAGAGGCCGGGGCCGACGTCGAGCGCATCTCCCGGAACATAGGCAAGGGTGGCGCTCTAAATGTAGTCTTCTCCCGCCTCGAGATCAGAAATGAAGATATCCTGTTGCTCATCGATGCCGACTTGGGTGAATCGAGCAACGAAGCGGCCGCCTTGCTGGCGCCGGTCACGGAAGGCCGGGCCGAGATGGTCGTAGCTAGATTTAAGATTCGGGGAAAGGGAGGATTTGGCTTGGCCAAGAATCTTGGCCGATTGGGCATAAAGTTCCTAGGTGGTTTTGAAGCCACGGCGCCGCTTTCGGGGCAGCGGGCGCTTAAGGCCGGACTCTTTCGAGAGATAGGTGGTCTTGAGGGCGGCTATGGTATGGAGGTCGGATTGACTATCGATGTCTTGCGGTTGGGCGGGCGTGTCGAGGAGGTCGAAGTCGACATGACTCACAATGAGACGGGTCGCGACTTAGCTGGGTGGCGCCATCGAGGCCGGCAATTCCGCCAGATCGGCTGGGTGCTGCTTAAGAAGACCTTTCGGCCCCGACTACCGAAGACTCATTAGCCCTGACCTATGGACAGTGCAAATATAAACCGTCGCCTGATCGTTTACCCGCTACTCTTCGCTCTATTTCCCGTAATTTCGATCTTGTCGACAAACATGTCGGAAATCGAATCCGTTGCCGCCGTCAAGCCGGCTGTCTTTTCGATAATTACTGCCGCGCTTGTCTTTGTAGCGCTAAGTCTCGCATTTAGAAATGCGCACAAGGGCGCCCTGGCTACTTCGCTTTTGCTCGTCCTTTTTTTTTCCTACGGACACGTCTGCAACATCTTGGGAAACAGCGACGTGTCACTGATCAACGGGATAGCACTGTCGATACTGGCAGCCTGGGGTCTTATTGGCGTTTTCGGGATGATCGGCATAATAAGGACAAATCGAGATCTGTCGGCGGCAAGCCAAGTTCTTAATGCGGTCGCCGTATTCATGCTTTTAACGCCGGCCATAGTGATCGGCCAATACGAACTGACCGAAAACAACGCGGATCCCGTTCCTGCTCGGCCGGAGAAGCAAATGGCCCCCAAGGTGGCAATATCTGAGGCGATAGAGAAACCAGACATCTATTATCTTGTATTTGACCGGTATTCAAGCGCTCGCGAGCTGAAACGGGTCGTCAATTTTGATAATAGCCGGTTTATCGATGATTTGAAAAAGCGCGGTCTCTATGTTGCCGATAGGTCCCGGACCAATTACTCGCGCACGTATCTGTCACTGTCATCGTCGCTGAATATGAAGTATCACGAGAGGTATTTTGATCGAAGAGCATCGCCAGACTTGCTTCAAGATTCTCGCGTGGCCCGAATTCTAAAAGACCAAGGCTACAAATATGTTCATTATGAATCCCGATATCCGCCGACGAGAAACAGTCCATCTGCGGACATAAACATAAGCACCAGTGGGCGAAGGATCGCTTCATTTTCGCGATTGGTGCTCGAAACGACTTTGGCTAGGCCGGTGTTGATTGAATATTATCCATTGAAACGGGAAGAGCAGGTCCTTATTCAGTTTGAATCGCTGATCAAAGCTCCGAAGATTTCCGGACCAAAATTTGTATTTGCGCATCTGATCGTGCCGCATGAACCCTATCTTTTCGACAGAGATGGTCTTCGCGTCTCGGCCGAGGATCTAAAGCGGAAACCGGAAATCGAGCTTTACGAGGACTACATATTGTTTGCAAATACAAAGATATTAGAGATTATCGATGCCCTGATAGCGGAATCAAAGACCCCGCCCATTATTGTCATACAAGCGGATGAGGGCTTCAGGTCGAAACCACAATGGCGAAAAGAGAACCCTCTAGCGCGGGAACTGCACTTCGGCATCCTTAACGCTTATTATCTACCCGGGATTGATGCGAATAAGGTTCTTTACGATTCGATCACGCCGGTAAATTCATTCCGGGTTATTTTCAACGCTTATTTTCAAACGGACTTCGAAATATTGCCGGACGAAAACTTTTTGGCGCCTCCGAATAAAAATGTGCATAGCTTTAAAAGAGTTACGGACTCTTTGAAAAATTAGCTTAGCTGGAACGCCGCATCGGCGCGGGCTCGGCAATTTTAGGCGTGGGTTTATCTGTGTAGGGAGAATCGAGCACCAGGTAAAGCAGTGGTATGGTCAGGTACGATAAGATCAGTTGGGCCGCTACCGAGCCGGTATCGTTCACAGCGTAGACTATTATAGCGCACCACAGCAGGACCAAGAAGCCTCTCGACAAGAGACCGAAGTCCCCCCCGAGCCGATCAAGCCCGCGATCGCGTTTGATGTCCAAGATCATCATGAGTGCCAATATCGCTAGGACCATCAATACGGCCACGAACATGTTATATGAAAAGCTGCCCCTGATATTCATTTCCAACTTGCGGGTGATGATATTGAGCACGGCCGAACCGCCCTGTTCTCCGATGACCGCCAGGGCCTTGCCGGCATGAGACGTGCTTTCCTCGCCCGGGAGGTTGAATCGCAAGACGGCGGGGACGAATAGGGCGAAGGCCGCCAACTTCGGGGCGATCGTGCCGATACTCAGCTTGGAGCGACCGCAGATGTGCAGAAAGACCATGGCGGTGGCTGTGATGGCGATCAGGCCGCCGACGTTGGCGCCGAGCCGCTGATGCCCGACAATGAAGCCGACAACCAGGATCGCCGCGGTGCCCGACCATAGCCAGTATTTGCTCTTGTTCCTCGACAGCTCCATCGCGCTCGCGGCCGCGAAGACGGTAGCGGCCACCAGCACGCCCATCAAAGTATTGCCGACGCCGTAAAATCGCCCTCCGGAGATGATGTCGGAACCGAAGAAAGAGCGGTCAGCCAAGGCGGCGCCTGTCGCTGTGTCTATAGCTATTGTCAGCGCCGTTACCGTGGCTATCAACACCAGGGGAACGAGCGGCTGCTTTCGGAAAAACAGAAAAATGACTGCCGGAGGGACGAGGGCTAAAGCGAACAGCGAGCCCAAAGAGACCAGGGTATTCGTCTCGTCCAGCGGTATCTGTAGAAACGCCGCCAGCGGTATCGCTAGAAGGAAAAGCAGATATATCTGGATAGCACCGGTAAGAGCCGAGGGAAGCGCACGGCCTCGTCGCACCATGAAGATGGCGGCGAGCGCTATTGCCAGCCCCAGGACCCGCAAAATGGAATAAGCTACCAAGAACGGGGTTCTTAACTGTCTAATAGCGTAGATCCCGCTATAGCGCCTGTTCAGCGAATCAAGGATGCCATTGGCACCCGCCGGGCTCGTTCTGATGACGTTCCCGGCCATATCGACCGGAACGGCCACGTCAAGGTAGTCGAGGACTGTTGGCGCTATATCCATGTTCGCGACGACCCCGTCTCTTCGCGTAGTGTCCGATAGCAGAGCGCCTTGTCCGGCACCGCTGATGACGATGGGGACGAGTGTGTCCCGGCCGCGTTCTGGGTCTTTCATGAGCTGGGGCGATGTGATGATCAGCATAGTGTGGTCCATTGGCAACCGGCGAGTCAGTTCTCCGATGAATCGGTCTGCCTCTTGCAGGGCTTTCTCGTGTTCGGTTTGGAAAACCGTCTTGAGCATTAGCGCCCGCTGCCCGTTGAGGCGTGAGGTATCACCGAGTTCCACCGCGGTGAAGTCGGCTTTTGAGACCATCTCCAACGTCAATTCGGTCAGCTTTTCACGGTCAGTCCGCAGGCCGCCGGGGATGGTTTTATCGACACGGGTGGTATTCGCTGAGACATCGCCGTGATCGGTCTGGCCGTTGAAGTCCATAGTGACAAGAGTAATCTCGCGGCGCGCCTGACTGAGAGTATCGGCATTCCCGACAACGGCTGTTTTAAGACCGGCTCGTTTGAGCGACTCGCCGAGCAGGCCCGGGACGATGTTGCGTCGATACTTGAAACTTTTGGTGGCGGCGACGTAAATGCCGAGATTAACGACCGACTCTTTTGGCGGGCGCGTGCCTGAGCCCTGAAATACGATATCGCCGCCTGTCAGTAGTCCGTTGAAGAATTGTTCGGGCAGCCGCTCGGTGGCATTGAAGCCCAGTTTTCCGTATGTGCCGGCGTTTGCCCTGGCCCCCGCGCCGAGACTGAGATAAAAATTCGCTGCTTCCGAGCCGTTGGCCGCCCGGGCGTTCATTAGGCCGGCCCCGCCGCTCTTCGCCAGGGCGGTGATGTTTGTTCTCTTATTAGACAGCAGGTCGTTGACGGTGATCTTGTTGATCACGACCAGAACCACTTTCTTTCGAATAGGGTCCTGGGCGGCAAAAGCCGGAGACGACGACAAGAAGAAGATGTGCGCGAATATCAGTAAAGAGAGCACGGCGCCTGTACGCCTTGAAAAGGGAGACTGCATCACGGCTCCGTCAGTTTCCTGTTAGTTCAAGCATCAACTAAAAGGATAGCAGATAAGGAAGCTTGGAGCCACGTAGGTGGCGTGACTTGCAGACAGTGGTTTGACGTTTTTCCGCGCAGGCTCTTGGGGTAGAACAGTGGCATGGGCGTGCGCCTTCTCATACTGGCCTTAATGTCCCTCGTCTTCTTCTTTATCGGGAACTCAGTCGGTGAGGTAGGCGCTTCTCCAACTGAGAACGTTGTCCTTGTCTTGATAGACAAAGTCACCTGGTCGGAACTGGCCGAGATCAGACCGCTTCACCTGTCGAGGGCTGCGCGGCGCGGCGCGACTGGAATTATGAGCAATAGGACGGCGTCACCCCAGGTCGATAGTGCCTCTGCATATCTCACTATCGGCTCCGGTCAGCGGAGCCTTGCCGGTCCGAGCGCGGGCCTGCCCGTCAACGCCGAATGGGCGGAGCAGCTCAGCCGGGCGAATCAGGCATCTCCCTACAAGGCCAAGGTTGGCTTATTGGCGACACGGCTCCGGGCAGTCGGGCTTGAGACGACCGTTATCGGCAATGCGGATGTCCTTACGGCCGTCGGGCGCTATGAATACGGACGCGAGGTCGAGTTGATCGGCATGGACAGCGGGGGGCGGGTATCTACTGTTAACTCTCTCCGGACGCCGTCTGAGGACGGATCGATCGACCAAGGAACCGTCATCACCGAACTGGAGAGAGCGTTACGGCGGTCCGGGCTGATCGTTATCGAGACCGGGGATACCAGGAGGGCGGACCGGAGAGTCGTTTCTGATACTACTGAAGGACCGGCAAGCCGGAAGCGTCGGGCGATCTTGGCCGCGGATGAGTTGATCGGGGCGATCCTCGCCCGGTTGGATCTCGAGCGCGATCTGCTCCTGATCGTCTCACCGTCTCCCCCGTCGAGAGCGGGCGTGACAGAGCGGCGGGCTCTCACGCCGATCATCGCTGTCGGTGGAGACTTTCAGGCTGGGACGCTGTTCTCTCCAGCGACTCGCCGGACGGGCCTGGTAACGAATCTGGATGTGGCGCCAACGATCGTCGCCCATCTCGGTGCCGACTGGGATTCGATGGCTCCGGGGAAGGTCCTTCGGATCGAAGGCGGGCGCCGCTCGTTTTCCGAGATGGCCGGCCGGGCCCGCGGCTATACGATGACCGAGAGGATATCTTTGCCTCTCATGGTTGTTTATGCGCTGATTGTCGCGGTCGGCTTGGTTTTAGCCGTCGGCTTCTTCGCGGTTTCGGGCCGGGCGGGCCGAAGACTGGTTGGTCCGACTCGAATAGCCCTACTGGCTGCGGTGGTCTTTCCTCTCGGTGTATTGATAGCGCCGTTGCTACCCGCTGGGACGGAGAGTATTTGGATCCATCTAGCGTATATCGCAGTACTGACGGCGTTGTTTGTCACTATGCTCCACACTGTCGACACAGTGCGAGCTGTTTCGATCGCTGCCGCCGCGACTGCCTTATTCTTGATAGTCAATATACTTATCGGTTCTCCTGGGGACATCGATTCCGCCTTCGGCTATACCGCCGTCACTGCCGCTCGCTTCTACGGCATTGGCAATCATTATCTGGCCACCCTTTTTGCTGCTGTCATCGTCATTTCATTTTTGTGGTTTGACAGTGCCCTGGAAGGTTGGTGGTCCATTGCGCTCGCGGCCGCATATGGGATGATCGTCCTCGTGGTTGGGCATGGCTCCTGGGGCGCCAATACCGGCGGAATATTGATGCTCGCGCCGGCATTGGCTGTGGCTCATGCGAGGATAGCCACCGGTCGGCTGGCGGTCAAACATTTCTTCTATGCCGGACTGGCGGGCGGGGCGGCCTTAGGGCTATTGGCCGGCGTCGATGCCTGGCTGCCGGAGGACCCGGCCCATATCGGGGTTGCCGCCCGTCAAGTCTACGATGGCGGGCGTGCATTCAACGTTCTCTTGCTCCGCAAGGTCCAGGCCAACCTGGAGACGTTCGCGTATGCGTTCGGTTTGACGGCACCGATCGCCGGGGCCGTGATGATCGGGGTTACCATGGCGCGTCGTCGCGGCCTTCGTTGGTCGTTCGCCGTCTCCGGCCACCCGGCCGTCCGCCCGGCGCTGATCGTTGGCTTACTTGGTGGGAGCTGGGGTTCTCTCGTCAATGACTCAGGGGTGGTCGTCCTCGCTTTCGCAGCCGCTTTCTTGCTCCCCGCACTTCTCCTTATCGAGCTTGGTGAAGCTGCTAATTCGAGCGATTGACATCCGGTGCGCTCTTCGCTAAAACAGGATTTATCAACTACATGAACCTCGGTTCCAATGATGGGAGCGCCGTTGAGACGTAAATACTATGATATAAGCCCGCGACTAGGCCCACTGACACTCGCCTGGCCGACCGATCCGCCGGTGGAGTTTGAACCTTTCAAATCATTGGCGGCGGGTGGAAGCTCCAATGTGACCAAGCTTACTCTAGGGACGCACGCCGGCAGTCATGTCGACGCGCCGCGCCATTTTTTTGACGAAGGTCTTTCTGTCGATGAGTTGTCGCTTGATGTCTTGATCGGCGAAGCATCCGTTCTTGAGGTGGAAGATGATGTCATTGACCGGCGCGCGCTGGACACTGCCGGTTTTCGCCCGGGTACCGAGAGAGTCTTATTTAAGACGAGCAATTCGGCGCTTTGGTCCGGGGCCGGTTTCCAGCGCGACTTTGTCGGCATCGCCTCCTCCGCCGCCGACTTCTTGGTGGCAGCCGGGGTGAAACTTGTCGGAATCGACTATTTGTCGATCGAGGCGGAACATGGCGGCGGGGCCCCGGCCCACGAGCGCTTTTTGGATAACGGGATCGTGGTCCTAGAAAGCATCGATCTCTCGGCCGTTCCGCCCGGGGAGTATGAGCTCTTGTGCCTGCCTCTGCGATTGGCCGGGCTCGACGGCGCCCCTGCCCGCGTTGTCTTGCGTACATAGACTGCCCCTAAGAGCTATTATCACCCGGATTCGCCGGCCGGCATGAAATGTTCAGAATTAATCACGGCGTGCCTACGTACCCCTGTGACCAGCACACATCCCCAATAAACTCTCGCCATTAAATGTTTTCGTCACCGCTTGCCGGGAATACGAAGACAAAACTTTTGGAGGTGAGCAAAGTGTTTAGGAAATTCGTAAGTTTATTAATGTTGGCTTCGTTTGCGGCGGGATTATTGGCGTCACCGGCGTTCGCGGGTCATCGCATCCAAGACAACAAGGGCGGGGAGGTTTCTCTGGAATCTCGCGGCCGTAATGTTCCCGAGCAGGCGACCGGGTTGGTGGTATTCGACCTCCAGCCGACGGACGAGGGCGTCAACAAGATGACTGTTCGAATCAAAGTCCAGAACCTACCTACGCGCGCTGGTCGCGTCTACGAGGTCTGGTTCATTAGCGACAATGGGACCGACCTGAACCTGACTGCGTTCAACACTGACAGCGATGGGGACGCGACGACCAAGGTGACCAGGAATATCGTCAATATGGCGCCCTACGATGCAATTATCGTCGCCAAGAAGAGGCGCGACAGTTTCAGTACGTCACGGTCCGGACGAACGGTTCTGAGCGGGCGCTTGCACTCACGGAACAGAGACTAAGGGAGAAGATGGGCTAATGATTTTTGCTCGAAGAATCTTGATCATGATCTTGGCGTCAGTCTTCGCGCTTTTCCCGGTAATGCCGGGGTCGATCGCTCTGGCCGCTCATCGCCTAGAGAGCGACCGGAGCGCATCACTAGATCTGACGCCGACGGAAAAAGCGGGCGACGCCACTGGCAGTGCCGAGATCAACGTAAGATCGGAAGGCAGTTTCGATGACGACCGCGATTTCGACGATCGCGACGATGATGAAGATTTCGATGACGACCGCGATTTCGACGATCGCGACGATGATGAAGATTTCGATGATCATGGGGACGACGATTTCGACGATGATGAAGATTTCGATGATCACGATGAAGATTTCGACGATGATGAAGATTTCGATGATCACGATGAAGATTTCGACGATGATGAAGATTTCGATGATCGCGGAGACGACTTTGACGAAGATCGTGACGACGACTTCGATGATGACCGGAATCAATCCGGGGGTACGGTCCAGGCTACAGGGAACATTGAGGTCAATGGTCTCAAAGATCCGGCCCGGGTCGAAGCTTTTCTGGTCGACAATGACGGCCGGCGCAGCGTAGACCTAGGACGCCTGACTCCTCAGGACGGACAGAACGGTCGACTGACCCTCAATTTCGACAAGACTGTCGATTTTCTTGAGGACTACGATCAGCTCGTAATCACCCGCGAACCGGAGAACGATACGGACCCGAACCCGAGTGCGGACGTACTTTTCGAAGCGGCTCTGCCGCACTAGCAAGCCAGCGAACCTAAAAAGATAAGGAGGTGGGCGCATATGCTTAAGAAAATCATCAGTATGCTTTTATTGTCGGCGTTCGTGATGAACGTGGTTTTTGTACTGCCGGTATTTGCCGGACACCGGATCCAGGACGCGGGGGGCGGGACGGTCACGCTGGAGGCGCGTGATCGCGACGTTCCAGAAAACGCCACCGGTACGGCCAAGTTTAAGATCGACAAAAAGGCGGACGGCGTCAACCGGATGACAGTGACCATACACGTTGAGAATCTGCCCGAGCAGGCTCAACGTGTCTATGAGGTCTGGTTGATCAGCGATAACGGCACGGACATGAACCTGACTTCGTTCAACACCAACAACGATGGCAACGCCACCACGACGACGAAGCGCGGTGTCATCAATCTGGCGCCGTTCGACAGCATCAAGATCAGCACGAAACGAATCGAGAGTTTCGGGACTTCCCGTACAGGTGACACCGTCCTTAGTGGTCGGCTCCATCGCGGCGGCAACGACAACTTCGACGATGATGACGACTTCGATGGCGGTCATGGAGACAGCTTCGACGATGACGACTTCGACGACGACGATTTCAACGGTGATCATGGAGACGACTTCGATGACGACAGCTTCGATGACGACTTCGACGACGACGATTTCAACGGTGATCATGGAGACGACTTCGATGACGACGACTTCAACGACGGAGACGACTTCGACGACGATGACGACTTCGACGATCACGGAGACAACTTCGACGCCGACTTCGACGACGACTTCGACGACGACCACGATTTCGATAACGACAACCAGCGTAGACGGCATAGACGGCAACATCGACAGCGAGATAACCGCTAGCAGTTGCCGAAGGTTGATTTGCCGAAAAGACCGGCGCCCGTGTGGGCGCCGGTCTTTCTATGTTGACCAAGGTGGTTTTAAAAGGCCGCCCGTCTTAGTAGAATATGGAAAACCGTTGAGAAGGTGATTGCTTCTGTTCATATCGGCTCTGATAATTTCCACGATCCTGACACTGATATTGTATGGCCCGACGTTGCGTATGCTGAGCGGAGCGAATTGCACGAAACCTAATTTTCGCAAGCACTATGTCGTCAACGGCTTCGGTATCCTTCTGCCGGTCGTTTTAATAGCCTCCGGTGCGGTCTTCAGCCTGCAGTTCGTAGCCCGTACCGGAGCCAGGTTCGGTCCGGAAGGTTTTTCGCTGCTCTTGAGCTTAGTGACGGCCACGGCGTTCGTCGGCTTCATCGACGACATCATTGGCAGCCGGGTCATCGGCGGTCTGCGCGGGCACTTTTCACAGATACGTTTCGGCATCATGACGACCGGCACCTTGAAGGCCATCATCGGTCTCTCGATATCGATCATTATCGCCGCCGCTGTTTCGGGAACGGCACTGCTCTTCCTTCTGAACGCGGCTGTTATCACCCTCTCTATGAACGCGACCAACCTTTTTGATCTCCGGCCGGGGCGGGCCGTCAAAGTATTCACTATCGCGGCAGCG
>SDBV01004635.1_pt1 | contig 19670 bp, 9 predicted proteins | sample 2277081 | NCBI WGS metagenome assembly SDBV01 (sample SAMN10402039, study PRJNA504765) | marine sediment metagenome | isolation source: marine sediment core GS10_PC15, 223 cmbsf | place: Arctic Ocean: Southern Knipovich Ridge | collected 2010
TAATTTGAAGTTTTTCCATGGATTTATGGGCAGAAAACAGCCTTATTTAAGGGTGTGATATCCAGGTGATACGAGAGAAGAAGCTGTAAGGATGCGAAATTATTTAATTCGCCATAAATATATAGATTTATTTGGAATTCAAATTGAAAATAATCGTGAGAAATTCATTCAGTATTTAACTAAAGGTTTAGAATTGAAATTTCTTAAAAATGATTATAAAAAACAATTTTTAAAACATTACTTCTTATTAGACAAAATTGATGAAGGTGATATTTTTGATGCTATTGGTATCGATGCTAGCGGAAAAAAGCGTGAATTCATAAATGGAACATACTTTTATTTAAATCGTGCCTCGGGAGTTCAAAATAACGGTGAAATAATTCGAAAACTCGAAGCAGATGTTTTCACTTCAAATGGGACTAGTAACGAAATAAATACATATTTTGGAAGGAAAGGTGAATATATTGAGCACAAAGTTTTAAAAACCTTTTTGGATAATCAGGATGAAGGCGGAGAAATGAAGGTCTGCTTTATTGATGGTTCACTTTATTCACGACTCTTAATGCCTCACTTAATTGAAAGTCCTATAAATAGAGATGAAACTTTTATATTGACACATTTAGAGACACTTTTTCAAATTTTTAAAGAAGCCTTAAATAAAAATGTTTTACTAATGGGAATTAGTAAGGATTCTCGAGATTCTGCGTTTAGAAATGCTCTTTTAGATGAAATATTTTATGAAGAGCGTGCTAACCTTATACACCATTTAAAACCTGATGAATTGCATATTATAAATGCAGTAATAAAAGGAATCGACACAATTAATGAAGAAAATATTCGAGAATTCTATTCATTAGTATCAAATGAAGCCAATCTCTTGAAAAAAATGAAACAAATATATGATGAATATAATATCACGAGAACCGACTCTGAAATTGTATATAGGTTCGCAGAAGTTTCAGGATTTACTTACCCTTTGGAAAAAGGATTGGGTAGAATTAGACAACAAAATATTTTTAATGATATGATTAAGAATCCTGAAAATTTTGTTAGAAAAAATTTTAGAAAATATATATCAAATTTAAATGAAGTTAATAAAAATCAATTTATATCCAATGCTATCAAAATAATTAGACAATATTCCGATATGCCAACATTCATCTCTTTTCAAATTTTAATTGATATAAGAGATAATCCAATTAAAGTAGATTTTCCTAGCTGGTATTTTAAAAATTGGCATAAATTGTTAGATTTTCCTCACGTTGATTTTTTTAATATTTCAGAGCCGTTATTTAAAGATTTTATTAAAATTGTTCTAAAAATGTATGGTGGTTTTGAAAATTATAATTTACTTTTGTCGGCAGCTCATGATGATGCTGTATTAAGAAATAAAACATATAATGAAATTTATGAGCAAATTTTGCAAGATAAATTAGATATTTTATTACCTTTTAGAAGAAGAACAAGAAGAGAATTAGGAAGGTGAATAAAATGAAAGATAATGAAAATGAAAAAGATTTTGTAGGTTATATTATTGGTGAGGCATCCACTTCTGAATTTGAGTTTGTTACTAACCAAGAAATGTCACCGATGAAGTGGGAGTATTTGTTAGTTAAATCTTCTGAAAAATTAAGAGGAAAATTAATTGATGTAGAAATTTTGGCTCAAATATCAGAAATCTATGGATTTAGTAAAAATGTTACAATAGATACATTGCCTTCTATTGTGAAAAAACAAATCGAACAAAATATTGTGAATGTTAAAGTCTATGGGAAAGGGAAAGTTCTTGGATATATTGACGAAGGATCTATGAAAAAAATAATTAGAATACCAAGAAAGAATAGATTGCCAGGAGAAGAAGTGTTTATTGCCCCAGAAGAACTTCTAAAGAAATTTTTCTCGAAAAGAGAAGAACAAGGACTGCTTATAGGTTCATTAATCACAAATCTTAATGTTAATGTCTATTTAGATCCTAATGGTCTTAATCGACATTTAGCTATAATTGCTCAGACTGGTGCTGGAAAATCTTATACTACAGGAGTGATCATTGAAGAACTTTACAAGTTAGGTGGATCAATTTTAATAATAGATCCACATTCCGATTACGTATTTCTCAGCCAAAAAGCAAAAGATCTTTCTCCTGTAGATCGAAGTAATCATATTACGGTCTTTAGAAATCCTAGTAGTACAGGACGCTATGGAAGTGATTCAATTCCTCGATTAAGAGATTATGAAATAAATTTTGGGAGTCTGGATATAGAGTCACTTGCTTCTATTTGCGGAATTCCTAGTAATGCTACAAGAATAATGGATGCTATAAGGAGAGGTTTAAATGCAATAGATGAAGAAAATTTCCCTCCTCAGAGATTAATTCATGAATTGAATAGGATGATGGATGAAGCTTCAAATGCTTCAGAAAAAGGGATTTTGCAAAGTACTCTTATTCGCGTCCAACGACTTCTTAGATATCGAGTTTTTGGAAATAACGATGTTCCAATTAATGAGTTATTAAGGCCATGGAGTATTTCAGTTGTGGACTTATCTGGATTAAATGATAAATCAATGAATTACGTAACTTCACACATCTTAAATGAAGTTTATAATTATATTTTGAATGTAGCAAATTTTCCAATCTTTATTATTATAGAGGAAGCACATAAATTTATTCCTGCTCCACCTAATAATACATTTTGTAGCCAGATTATAAATACGATTGCGGCGGAGGGAAGGAAATTTGGATTATTTCTTGTATTAATAACCCAGAGACCTTCAAAAATTCACCCAGATAGTCTTTCTCAATGCAATAGTCAAATTATTATGAAAATTACTAATCCTAAAGATCAAAGAGCAATTTTAGAATCCAGCGAACGAGCAACTGAAGATCTCTTAAATAATCTGCCTGGATTGATTTCTGGTGAAGCTATAATAACGGGAGATATTGTGAAAGTACCAGTGATGGTCTCAATTCGAGAAAGAATAACAAAAGAAGGAGGGGCAGATATTAATATTCTGGAGAAACTTAGACAAGCAAGAGAGGGAGCTGAGATTGAGGAAGAATTAGAAACAGAAAATCAATCCCGAGTCAATCCTAGAGGAGATCCTTTCAATAGGTGAATTTTTAAAAATGGTGCAAATACTACACACTGCAGATTTTCATTTAGATCCTGTAATGACAAATTTTTTAAATCGAGATGCGGAACGCAGAAAGGATTTCTTAAAAAATTTTGACAAAATAATTAATTTTTCATTAAAAGAAAAACCTGACTTAATTTTAATTTCAGGAGATATTTTTGATAGCATTAATCCAAGAAATCCTGTCCGTGTGCATGTGGTTAGGCAATTAAAAAAATTGTATGAAAAAAAAATTAGGATTTATGCAATTGGAGGGAATCATGATATGCCCCGCTCAATTGAGAATGCTATTAGTCCAATTTCAATTTTAGATACAATTGATTATTTAGATTTTATCAAATCTGGTGAAGAGTTTGTAAGTAAACGAGAACTAAACATAAATAATTTTAAAATTAACATTTTTGGAGAATCTTACGCTATTTTTAATCCAAGTGGAAAGGATCCACTCGATAAAATTAAATTCCCAGATATAAAGGGAGATTTAAATTTATTCTTAGTTCATGGAAGTATTGGTTTATTCAAATACTCTTATTCTGGAGATTATATTATGAAAGAGATAAATATCCCAGAAGAAATTGATTATGTAGCTGCAGGACACCTCCATGAGCATTTAGAAAAATCAAGAAATAATCCAAATTTAGGAACTATCACTCATTTTGTATATCCAGGAAGTATTGAATATTTAGGATTTAATGAGAACTTGGATAATCCGAAAGGATTTATGTTTTTAGAATTTAGTAAGAAAGAATTAGTTAATAAAGAATTTATTAAATTAGAAACACGGCCTATTAAAAAAATAACGATACCAATTAGTAAGAATGATGTAAATATATATGAGAAAATTTTGAAGGAATTGAACATATTAAAAAATCGTAAACTTATATTGAAAATAATCCTTGATGGAAAAATTAAAACTGACCAGATTTCCTCTTTAAAAAGTTCAAAAATTATTGATTTTGGGGATAATAATCTTTTTAAATTATTTTTAGATGCCTATTCAAAACTCTCTTTTGAAAAATCAGAATTAATATTACCAGATAAAGTTCGTAGCACCCCGAAAGAAATATTTATCCATATTGTAAACAATTTAATTAAAAAGGAAGAAAATGAAGAATTGCGAAATATTCTAAAAGCAGCACAAAGAATTAGTTTAGAAAAATTGAAAAGATTTGGTGTTGATTGAGTAATGCGTTTAATAGCTTTAAACCTGAAAAATTTTAAGGTAATGAAATCAGTGGATATAGAATTTCCTGATGGAATTTTAGCAATAATTGGTCCTAATGAGGCAGGAAAATCAACTATAATTACAGCCCTTTTATTTGCTCTGTTTGGTCAACAATCATTACGAAGTTTTGAGAATTTAGTGCATTTTGAATCAATAAAAGCAAGAATTTCATTAATATTCGATTTAAAAGGGAAAAAATATCAAGTAACTCGTGTTCTTACTAAATCTAAAAAGGGTTCAATAAGTCAGACACAATGCGAATTTTCTGAATTAGATAACGAACATAAATTTTCTTTAGCTGTTGGGCCAAGTAATGTCGATCCCCTAATAGTTAAGACAATAGGATTTAAATATTCTGAATTAACATCATCCAACATTATTGCGCAAAAAAAGCTTGATAAAATAAGTAAATTAAGTCCACAGCAATGGAAAGACCTTCTTAATGAATTTTTAAATTTAAAAGGATTCAGCAATGCAATATCGGAATTAAAAGAAGAATATAAAAAATTATCTAGTTCTTTAGAAAATAATAAAATTAGATTTGATAAATTAACTGGCGATAAAAACTATTATTGGCTTCAATTTAAAAATCTTGTAGGATTATCGAAAGAGCACTTTAAAAATGCAATGAAAGTTAGAACATTGATAAAAATAATTGATAAAAATGCCAAAAATCTAGAGATTATAAGGGAATTCATTCAAAAACGAGATTTAGAAAGGGATTTAGAAGAGAAAAAACAATCAAAAAACGAAATATTATCTGAAAAAAAAGCACGCGTGGAAGAAATTGAGAATTTAGAAAGAGAAAATGAAAAATTGCGAGAACAATTAGAAGAATTTGCTAATATCTTAGAAGATGATCAAATTGTAATAGAATTAAAGGAATTATTTGACATATATAAGAAATTAGTTGAGAAAATCAAGGAATTGAAAAAAGAAATTGAATATTTAGAAAACTTAGAAAAGCAATTAGAAAAGTGTGAATCTGAATTCGAATCATATTTTGATACTCCAGATCAATTAAAAATATTTTATAATTTACAAAGTCAATTTGAATCCTTAGAAAATAATATCCTTGTGAAAGAAAAATTTGATAATGAGTTTGAGAATATTATTATAAGAGAGGAAAGGAATGCAACATTAAATATTGAACTTAATTCATTAAATGAGATTTTGGCTGAAAAACCAGAATATCTCAACACAAAAGATTTATTTCAAGAATTTAAGGCTAAAATTGAACAAAATAAATATGATATGACACAGAGAACAAATCTTAGACAAGAAATTCTTGTCTTAAGAAAAAAATGTCCTGAAGACACACCAGAAGAAATCGAACAAATTATAGATTTTAAAGAGGAGAAACGTAAATCCATTACAGGGGGATTTAAAACATTTTTTATGCAGTTTAAACTGAATCTTCCTTTAACCATTTTTCTAATTCTATCAGCTATCTTTTTTCCCATTTTTGGATTATATATAATCTCTTTTGTTTGTGCTGGGCTCTTGGGGCTATTTTTAACCTTTTTGGTTTACAAATATTTCATTTTAAAAAAATTCGTAGAAACTTTGGAAAAAGTCATCTTTAGTCTAAAATTAATCTTGAAAATTGATTCAAAACTAAAAGAAGTTGAAGAACAATTAAGATATTTATATAGGGATATAGATCAAATTATTCTGAAACTAATTGCATTTTATTCCGAGTATTTTGAGTCAAAGACAACATTAAATGACCAAGAATATCATTTAAATCTCTATTTTCAGAGAACTGATGAAAAACTAAAAAAAACTGAAACAAAGCAAAAAGGTACTAAAAGAGAAATCAAAGAAAATAACAAAATAATCGTAAAAAAACCAGAAATAGAAAAAAAAATTGCAGATATATCTAACCAAATTAAAAGGATAAACGACAACCTTGATATTGGGTTTTCAAAAAGGTTGAAAAAGAAATATAAAATAGAAAAAATATCGCATCTTTATAAAGAAAAGAATATTAACTTTTTGAAAATAAAAGAAATCTTAAGTCGAATTAATAAATTACTCCAAACCGATTATATGGAGTATAATCGTTTAAATGATGAAATCAATAAATTAAAAGTGGTATTAGAAGATAAACCATTAAAAGTCATAGATCTAGAAGATTCTCAAAATACAGAAGTGAATTTGTTTAATAATATGGTAAAACAGACAGAAGATTTAACTCCGAAATATATAAATCTAATCACAGTTGAGTATAGTATCCCTGATCAAATTAAGGCTGTTAGTCTATTTGAGGCATCTTTTAATAATTTAACCCGAGCAATTCATAAAGATAAAAACAAAAAAGATGAATTAGAAGCACAAATTCATACAAATAATATAACAATTGAGAAAAAACCACAAATTATCAAAGAACTTAGTATAGTTAAAACAGATTTAGAAAGGATTTTAAAAAAAATTAAAGAAATTGTTTTTCCCACCATTCCACAAGCTCTTGAAGAATATTTTGAAGAAGATAATCCCGAGAAATGTAAGATCTCTCTACAAAATAAAATTAATGACCTTAATGAGGAAAAAAATCAATTAAAAGGTGAAATGAATAATATTAATGAACAAAGATTTACATTAAGACAATACCTAATAAAAAATGAGAAAATTATCCATAATTTCTTTCAGATGCAAAAAAATATCAAAAAACAAGAACTAGATGTTAAAGTGAATAAAAAGGCAACTAATTTAATTGATCAAGTTAATCGCGAGATATGGGATATGCAAATGCCACATATCGAGGGTTATATCAGAGAATTTCTCCCAAAAATAACTCTGGGGCGTTATAGAACGATGAATATCAAACAGCCAGAATCAAAAAAATTAAGGAGATATGAATTTAAAGTGTTTGAAGAAACTACAGAATCATTTATAGAAAAAAAGTTTTTAAGTGGTGGTACCCAAGACCAAATTCTCTTAGTTGTAAGGGTTGCATTTGGGATGTCATTATTGCCACAGTCTAAAGGGACTTATCCAAAATTTTTATTTTTAGACGAGGTTTTCGCTTCAAGTGATTCTGAAAGAAGAATGGAAATACTTAATTGGTTAACAAAGGATTTATTATCAATATTTTCCCAAATTATTATAATTTCACACCAACGAGAAATAATTGAAAAAATACCTAATTATTACAAACTTAGTCAAGGAAAAATTATAGAAAAGGTAATACCATAGTGATTAGAAATAACAGGTAAATTTACCAAACTGATTTTTCCAAAATTACACAAAAATTGGAAAACGCTCCCTAAAAAATTGAGATATACCAAAACTAAGAGTTGTCTTTAAAGTTGTCAGATCCACATTACTTACCCTTAAGAATTCCCTTCAATAGTTTTGAATAGAGCTATTTTTAATAAAGAATCCTTAATGGAAGATTATAGAATGACGATTTCGGACTTTGGTCAATATAACTTTTTTTTTGCGTTAAAGCGACATTTGGTTCACTTAGGGATTTTAAGCCAATGAAATACGACTTTTTATAAAAAAACTGAGGAAATCGATGTTGAAGATGATCTCTGGATTCTGGGAAAAGATATATTAATTTAGGGATTAAATTCTTTTTATATCACAAATTAACGTCATTCTTATAGATAGAAATTCATTTAAGGTTTAAATTGCCTGGTTTTTTTGAGGAATTTTAATTTTTTTTACATAATGTAAATTAACTAATATTCAATTAGTTTCTCAACTTCAGAAATTAAGGATTTTTCAAGCTTATATAATCTGTAGGTTATCTTGTCATTTTTATTTAGTAGTATTGTTATATCATCTTGATTTTCTTTTAAAGTAGAATATGCTTTTAAAACATATTTGAAAAATAATTCGTTTTGTAAATCAAGATTGACCTTTTTTAATAAATTGAAGAATTTTTCTTTTCCCCTTTTTAATCCAAGATGCAATCTATAATAGTAGTCTGTTAAATCAATCTTAAAATTAATATTTATGTATTCTATAAAGATATTATAACTTTCTTTATACTTTTCTGTAATCTCTAAGATATGATTTGTATTTTCTTCTAATTTTTTGATCAACTCGCGATTTTCTTTAGTCTTAATAGGTATAGGAAATCTTTTAATATCATTTGAATTTAATTTTGGAAAACTCTTTTTAGTTGCATTAGCACTTCTTTTAAAATGAATATATACCATAAATTTTGAATTTAATAGTCCTAATAAATAATTCAATGAATATTCACTATCAATTTGATTAATTAGAGCACAAGTATTTTTAATTATGGCATAATCTTTTATAAATGCAGCATATATAGTTTTATTGACAATTTGTTGTATAACTATTTTTGGTTTCTTAAATATATCTTCATTTCTAGGTTCTGCTAAATGTTTACCATAGTCAATATAACAATCTTTAAATCCTTCTTTCCATAAATATAGCATTTTATCAATATTTTTCCCATCAATGAATTTTTTATTATGGTCTTTTGTTTTGGTTTTGTTTAAATTGACATTAATCATTTTATCTTTTGGCGTTTGTTTAGAATCAATCTCAAATTTGGATTTACCTTTGCCAGTTTGATATACTTTCACACCAAAAATCACATAATATTTATCTTCAATTAAACAAGTGTATTCTTCTAAAAAATCTAAATAATTTATTTTAAACCTTAAATTATCATCTAAATCTAATATTCTTATCGTTTTAAAATTTTCCCTCTCTAGTTCATATGTAGATAATTGCTCTCTATTATAAAGTTTTAAATCTTTTAATTGAATTGAATTTGGTTTTAAACTATTTTTTGAAAAGGTAATAATACAGCTGGGATAATTTACATCTTCAAAAATATCATCCCCCATATCGATTAGTTTAATATTAGAAGAAAATTTTAAGATAATCTCTCTAACATCTGAATAATCTGGCATTTCGATAATTCCATTTGGAACAATAAACCCAAATGATCCATTAGGGGAAAGTAAGGATAAAGATCTTTCGATAAACATTTTAAAGGAATTTACTGTACGAAAGCTTACTCTATTGTAAATCTTTTTTAAGTGTTGTTTTTTTCTATTATTAAACTCAGCACCCCAAGGAGGATTTCCTATTATTACATCAAATTTTCTATTTTCAAATATCTCTGAAAAATTTTTTTTCCAATCAAATGCTTTAGGTGTAATATCCAGATTTTCTATTAAAGAATCTCCACATTTAATCATATCTTTAAGGGTCAACAATTTTTCATTTTTTTTACAAATCTTAAAAAAAATTGACAGTTTAGTGATTTCTACAGACTCCTCATTAAGATCAACTCCATATATATTATTTTGTATGATATCTCTTATTTCCTCTATTTCGTTGAATTTTTGGAAAGATTCATAAATAACCTCTTCTGTTTTTCTCGATCTTGGACTTTTTTTCACTGATTCACTTACCGTAATTTTATATTTTCCCATAAAATTTTTAAAATCAATAATTTCTTTTTTTATTTCAACTAAAATTTCAATTGCTTTAAGAAGAAAAGCTCCTGAACCGCAAGCAGGATCAAGGATCTTTATTTTATTTACTTTTTCTTCTAATTCTTCAATATCTTCATTATATTCTTGGATTAAATGTGATATTGAATTAACTCCTTTCTTTGATAAAAAAGGTATAATTGTATTCTTACATATGAATCCAGTTACGAATTCTGGGGTATAATAAATTCCTTCTTTCTTACGTTTCCCCTGTTTTTTATCTCCTTTTAATATTTCAATATCAGAAATGGACTGCTCAAATATATGTCCCAATATATTAACATTGATTTCAGTCCTAAAATCAAAAGAACCTAAAATTAATAGATTCTTTATAATTGGGTTTATTTTGCCTTTATGTACTTTAAAAATTTTTTTACTTTCATTATCTAATTCTGGACGGACTTTTATTGTTGATTTATTAAAAATGTTCTTAAAGTAACTCTCATCTCTTAAATCTTTAAAAGAGATTAAAGCAGGAAACCTCTCATTAAATAATTCTCCATTAAATCCAAAAATTTTAACTGAATCATCTGAACCTTTATCCAATTTATCAAAGACTCTCATTATAATATCATAAATTAGGTGCGTACTCTCACCGAAGATCATTACTGTGCCAAGAATTTTTAAAATGTCCTTTTGAAAAATTCTTCTAGGCATTTTACCCGTACTCTCAGCGAAATATATAAAGATCATACGATTTAGAAATAGTTGGGCATATTTAATAGAATTTTCTCTATTAATGCCACATTCGAGGAACTCTTGGATTAGCATTAGCCTAGTTTCATGAAATAATTTATAAAATTCACTCGAAAAATTCTTATCTTCGATAATTGACTCTTTAAATATTTTTTCGAGAAAATTCTCATCAATTATTTTGTTCTTTGAAAAAATTGCAATAAATTCCTTAATTCTATTTTCATTATCCTGGATATCATAAAAATCGAAAGAATGATATCTAGTATTTCCTCTTGAATAATCTAAAATAATAAAATCCCTATAATTAGTACATACACCATAAGGAATTGGATATTCACTCATTTTTGCCCATGTTTGGGAAATAGGTGTTTCGTATCCTTGTTTCTCCCGATGCTGTTTTGCAAATAAATCTTTTGTCTTTGAACCTTTAACTTCAAAAAAAACAGCATAAGCACCTTCAGCATTTCTAAAAGGAAATTCCATATAACCACTCTCATGTTTTAAACTTTCTATTCCAATATTATATCCCAAAAGTTTATTTAAAACAGTATTAGCAAATTCTATATATGCATTTTTTTCATTCTTTAATTTATTTGCTTTTAGTAAACCTAACCAGCGTTCCGCGGCGTCTCTTTGATCTTGACTAACTTCAATATTTTCACAGAGACGTTTTAATGTTTTTGGATTATATAGAGTATGAATAACCATAAAAAATCAATTTTTATTGGTTTTTAATTTTAATCTTATCTTATTCTTAAATTTCAATAAGTATATATTTTTTCTTTCTTAAACTAAATGCTTCTTTTCCCCCTTCTAAATTAAGAATACTATTATATATGTTGTTATTCTCAAGAGAACCATGATATAAAACTTCAATTTTTTTATCTTCAATATTATTCATGGCAAGGATGAGATCAGCATCACTCAAAACCGGTAGATTCTGATTATGAGACACAATAATAAATTGTCTTTGATATTTTTGTTCTTTTAATATTTTTATCGTAGATTTAATATGATTATAATCAATATTATCTTCTGGTTGATCAATAATTACAGGTTCTTTCGCTTCGCAAAATACAAAATTTAATAATGTAGCACATCTTTCACCTGTAGATAACTCATTAATCAAGTGAAAATTTTCATTTTTTTTTAAATAGAACTTAACCCGAGGTTTCTTCAAACACATCATTAATTCTACTTGAATTTCTTCAGAAAAATTACCTATAATTTTATTGATAGTGTTTTCTCTAAAATTTAATTCATTTAATTTAGATTTAAATTTTTTTTTATTTTCTACAAATTTTTTCACAAAATCTAAAGGATTAAAAATGTTGCTTATCTTCCTTATTTGTTCTTTACTTAATCCTAATCTTGTTAATATTTGTTTAAACTCTTCAAAATCGAATTCTGAATCAATTTGAATTTTTGTTGCTCCTAGCATTTGACTAGTAAATATATCAGCTTTTTTAACCCAGATTTTAAAAATATCTTGATTTTTTTTAACTAGTTTCTCTACATCTCCTAAGAATATCTCTTTTTCTTGAGTTTGTTTTTCCAATTTTTCTTCTATTAAAGCTAATTCAGTCATTAATTCCGTTCTATCCTTTTCACATGATTGGATGTAACTATCTTTTTCGATCATATCTGGAATCTCATTTTCTTTACAATATTTTTTAAACTGAACCTCATAATTTTCATATATAGGATTTAAATCGTTTCTAAAAATCGATTGAATCTCATCAATTGAAGTAATAATTTTAGTTTTAAAGTTATTTAAGGTCTCCTTATAATTCTGAATACCTTGTATAATATTATTTATTTGTTCAAAAATTTCTTTATTCTCTATGTCTTCAAGTTTTATTACATCTAACTTTAAGGTTAAACTCTCAAGGTAGATATTGTGCTGGTTCTGAATTCTTTCTAATTTCGAAACTAAGTTTTCATAATAATTTTTTTCAATTTTAAACTTTTCTTTTTTTGGGAAGTTTTTATGTATTCCTTTTAGTTTAAGATTATACTCCTTGATTTTATTGTTCATATCGTCTAATTTAGATTCATAATCTTCTTTATTGGAAGTTAATAATTCAAATTCATTAAAAATTTTAAGTCGATTTTTCAAATTTTCATAAAATATAAGATATTCATTGTAGATTTTATCATCAATTTTCGAATTAAATAGTTTCACAAGATCTATATCACTAAAAGAATAATCTAACAACTCATTTTGCCCGAAAATAACAGGTTTGATCAACATTTCAAGTTTCATGTTAATTGGTTGGAATTCATCTGCAATTGATTTAAAAATTCTTATTACAGGAAGTTGTTCTATTATTTTATCCAATTCCTTTTTTCGAAAGGGATATTTAAAGTTTTCAAAAGAAGGGAGTTCTCTTTCTAACTTAAAAAGATCTTCGTCATTTTGTAAATACAAGGTAAACTTTGTACCTATTTTATGAATGTCTTTCAATCTGTTTAATGTTACCCTTTTAAATTTCTCATTTAAACCAAAATCATTGAAAATAAATTTAAAAATATCTATTATAGATGATTTTCCAGATCCAGTTCCCCCAATGATCGCATTATAATTTTCATTAAAATGAATTGATATATCCTTCATCATCCCAGAATCAACATGAATACCTATAATCTTAGTTTGGATTTTAGAAATCGGCTCCTCTATAGAAACTCGAAGTTTAGGTTCATAAATAATTTGTTGCAAGCTTTTATATCTAGGAGAATCCATTTTGATCCATGTAGCAATAGTTCCTATATCAGATAATTTGTGTGAATCTGAACATTGTATATGAGCAATCTTCTCATTAAGTTCTTTTTTACTAACTTTATAAAAATCATGTAATTCGTGGCAATCCAAGATGTTAAGCAAATCATTTTTAATAATTTTATTCCGATCTCTATCTATTAATTTATCAAAACCTTTTTGACTAGATGTATGTGGGGCTAAGACAATTATTCCCTTCTCTTGACATTTTTTAAGAATATAGAAAACATCTTTTTTTGGAACTGATTTGGTATTTTCAAAGTAGTGAATTGTTTCCCCTTCTGAGTAATTATTATTAGGGGAATGCTCAAAGCCAAAATCTATTAGTGTATCTCTTATTTGATCTTTAGTAAATTTCGGGGGAAAAATGAGGGATAAATGAATGTTTTCTCTTAAATTTAGTTCAATTGAAGGTAAAACAATTAAGTCAGATAATTTTTCCTTATTTTCTCTAATAAATTTAATTAATTTTTGAATAGTTTTAAAAGAATTATGCTGACATACTGCAACCAAATTAAAATTTTGATTTCTTAATTTATCAACTAAGTCATCAAAAATGATATTTTCTTCAAAGATTTCGCTTTCATTTTTAATTTCAATAGGATAATGTATATGTAAATCTGTTTTATAAAAGTTTAATCCATTTGGGATTTTCAATAAATCATTATATTCTTCCATTATTATTACCAAGAATTGTTTTTTTACATTATTTCTGTGGATTTTAACTAGAAAATAGAATAATGACTATTAATATTAATTAATTTTCAATTTACTAAGTATGTTATACCACCCCAGATTAAAAATAAATAATTTATGTGAATAAGGATTTCACGAAGATAAATCTTTCTAGCGTGAAGACGCCAGCGTATTGATTTTGTCGGGTGAGTGTAGATCAACAATTAAGTTTTTTTTATAAAATTTAATGTGAGACTATGATAAAAAATCTGAAAAATAAAAACACCATTTAAAGAAAAAATGTAATTAAAAACCTTCTTTAACACACAACCTCTCTATTATTATTGATCGTGAAACGGTTATCAGATAAAGACCATTAATTTGCTCTTTTAAAAATATAATTAGGAATTGTTAAATCTTCTCATTTCGAAAAAATATGAAAGAAAAAGTAGGAATGAATCCTTGACGTTAAACATTCTATGCTTTCGTGAAATAACCGAATTTTCATCTCATTATTATATATAATTATCTAATAGAAATATCCATCTTTGCATTTACAGTAAATTTAAATAGTCGAGATAATTTTAAATTAAATTGATTTTACATTTAAGTAATAAAAGAGAATAATTCAATAATAAAAAATTAAGGGTGATCTTAATTACAGAAAGATTAGTTCTAAAAGATTATGAAGGAATTATATCGAGTGCAGAAGCAGCTGATATAATAAAAAATCTTATGGATTATGCATTAAAGATAAAAGGTTTTCTTGAGCTGAGTGAAGAAAATAAAGAAGACTTAATTCAAGAAATATTTAATAGTAATGATTTAGAATATTTTGAAAAAATCAAACAAGATAGGTCAAAAGTCACCACCTTGGGGCCAATTCAGATTGTCAGAAATCGGGTTTTATTACAATTTATTAAAGATATAAAACAAAATTTAACAACCACGTCTGTGGATACTAAGTTTGTAAAAAATATCATTGAGAATTTAATTTCACAGGATTTATTCACAACAAATAAGAATATTGTAAAGGATTATGAAGGTTGGAAATCAAATTGGAAATCTCCATCATTTTCTAGGATCTTGCTTTTTTTTTATGATAATAAATATTTAATTGAGAATCGAAAGAAAATTCTGGGATTAATTAAATTTTTCTTAGCACATTTGGAACTTGAGGAGGCGTCAATACTTCAAGATTACCATATAGATGATTATGGAAAGTTTCAAGGAAAAGTTAATTTAAAAAATCTAGAATTAAAGCAATATAAAATCTCAATAATTGACTTTCAAGGATCAAGATATCAGTATGCCGATAGATGTTGGTTTGCCATTTTTTCACCCTACTTTGAAAAACACCAAAAAGCACTTCAACTTTTCCTAAGCATTAATCCAAATAGTGATGGTATGATCGAAATAGGCATAGTTCCCGGCGATAACTTTATAAAAAGAAAAGAATTTCAATTTAATCCTTTTTCTATAGCAATAAATCCTAGCATTGATGGTTTTTTCGATTCTATTCTTAAGCTTTATGAAGACCAAGTAGAAAATTTTAAAAAATATAACGAACTTGAAAATCTTTATCGAAATTTTAGAGAAATTAATTATTGGGCAGGAGCACCTCAACCATTAGATGATGATAATAATGATGATCCAAAAAAAACAATGTTTGAAAAGATGTTAACTGGTGGATACTACGCTCTAGGATGGGGTGATTTTCAAGAGAATTTAATTAATTTCAATTTAAAAGAAATGAAAGAAGAATTTAAAAAAAGAGGTATAAAGAGATTAACACAAAAAACTTATATTAATTTTAAAGAGATGAAAATAAGTGATATTATTATTGCACGTAAAGGTGAGAGTACTGTTCCCAGCCAACAAATCCATAGAATATATGGATTAGGTGTAGTGATTTCAAATTATAAGTTTGATCCTACTTTTGGTGATGGAACTCCTAATAATCATTATAGGGAAATTAAATGGTTTATAAATTTTTATAAAAATAAAATAAATTCTGAACACTATCTCGATCTAAAAGATGTCATTACAGATAAAATATATTTGGGTACTCCTACATTAATCAAAACTAATGATTATACATATTTTAAAGTTAAATCTAGTATAGAGCAGAAATTGAAAATCTTAAAAGCAAATAGGCAAATAACTCAGGAATATTTTGATAAAGTAGCTACAAAATTTAACGAACTTGAAGAATACGTTAAAAATACAAAAACTAAGATGTTTAACAAAGCTAAAGAGAAAAGATTTCCTAAAGATATTAAACCTAAACAGAAAAAATTATCAATCAATATAGACAAATTGCTCTCAGGGGATATAGAGATAAAGGGATTATTTTTTGAAAATACAGGCAGACTTCTAAAACGTATAGGAATTGCTTTAAAGAATGGAAAGCATATTATCCTTATTGGACCTCCAGGTACTGGTAAATCTAAATTAGCAGTAGAAATTTGTAAGATTGTCTGTGGAGAAGAAAATTTCATAATGAGTACAGCAACTTCTGATTGGACAACATTTGATACCATTGGGGGATATCGATTAAAAAAAGTATCAAATAATGATAATCAAGAAAAATTAATAGATTTGGAATTTTCTCCAGGAATTTTCCTAAAGTGCTTTAAAGATGAAAATAATAACGATATTAACAAATGGCTTATTATTGATGAAATTAATAGAGGAGATATTGACAAAGCCTTTGGTTCTCTATTTTCAGCTTTAGCAGGGAGTAATATTACACTTTCTTTTGAACAATCTGGAAAGCCCATACAAATCATTGGAACACCTAAAGTCAACATGAAGAGCGAGGATAATAAGTATTTCATACCTAGCAATTGGCGTATTATAGGAACAATGAATACCTTTGATAAAACATCATTATATGATATGAGTTATGCTTTCATGAGAAGATTTGCTTTCATACAGATTGGAACTCCAAATGATATTAATAATAACATAATAAAGGAATACACTGAAAGATGGCGAATAGATCTAAATGAAGAAGATCAAAAACAAATAGTAAAATTGTGGAATTTAATTAATACAGAATATAGAAAAATCGGAGCTGCAATTGTTAGAGATATTTCTAAACATATCAATAGTGGTGGAACACTTGGAAGCTCCTTAATGATGTATGTTTTTCCTCAATTTGAGGGATTAAATGATGATAAAATTAAAAAGTTCTTAGTAGATATAGTGAAGATTATAGATTCTCCTGAGGAAATAGAAGAGTTAAAGCAATTTGCCTCTGATTTCTTTGAAATTAACAGAAAAGAATTCGAAAAAACTAATAAAAAGGAAAATGAAAGCGACACCTAAAGTTTTGATTAAGGAAATAGCTGAAGATTTTTCCCAATTCTTAAAGAAGGGTAAATTCTCTGAATTTCAATCATTTTGTAAGAAAATTTACTTAGATATTGATAACGTTGAAACACTATTGAGAATTCATTTCATTTTAACACGTAAAAACGATGAAAACCAAGTTGGCGTAATAGATTTTATCCATGCTCTGCCAGAAAGGATAAAAAGAATTAAGACAACGACCAAAGCTAATATTGAATTCTCAGAAGGAGAAATCAAAGGAAGGATAAATTGGAAGAAAACTATTGAAAAAATGATGATTTATTACCCTATAGGCAGTACATCGATTGCTTATGACAAAAAAGAAAGAGATTATGAAATACCAGAAAATTTAATTTTAAAACAACTATTAAAAATAATTTGGGAGATTTTAAGTACTGATTTAAAACCTTTTTTAGATTACAAATATAATTGGCTCGAAAATTGGATTGATAAGGCAGAGTTAAAGAAATCATTAAATCTGTTGTATTTAAAAAACATCTATTTAAAAAAAATTAACCTTAACACGAATAAAATTAATAATAGAATGATAAATAGCGCTTTAAAATCAAGAAATATTTTATATCGAGAGGCAGCTCTGCTTCTGTCAAGATATCAAAGAATAATGAATTTTGAATTTGAAGAAACAGAAGCAGAAGAATTATTAAGAAATACGTTTATAATCCCAGAGAGACCCGAAGTACTATTTGAATTATACTGGATTATTTTGATATTGAGAGAGTTTAAAGAAGTATGTAAAAACCTAGAATATAAATTAATTAGACCTAAAAATTCAAATTTAATCGCAGAATGGGAATATGAGGACCATATTTTCCAAGTTTTTCATGATTCTACTGCTAATTTAAAATTTCGTGAAAATGTTAATGATCTTAAAAAAGAACTTGAAGATAAACTCAAAGTTGAATATAAAGATGACGATAATTATTTCTCGAGGGAATTAAAAATCCATGATAAACTTAAAGAATTAGCACATGGTAAATCTGATTCATTTTGGGGGGGACGGCCAGATATTATTATAAAGGTTTTTGATAAAAATGAAACACTAAAATTAATAGTTATTGGAGAAGTAAAATATACCAATTATCGAAATTATGCTTTGAGTGGCTTAAGAGAATTGCTTGAATATATGGCTTTTGTTAGAGAAAAAACGGTTAAAAGAGAATATTTTGAAGAACTTAAGCATCTTTTTGATGATTCTGTAAAATTAATTGGTGTTTTATTTACAGATTATATAGAAAAGTTTAAAGTCAAAATGGACGATAAAAATTTAAAAATTATTATGTTCGGACATGAACAGCAGAAAATTGAAATAAAAAACTTAATTCAATCTATTCTAATTAGTTAAAAACAAAAAGATTTTAAAAATTAATCCTAACTTAAATTTTAATTAGTGGAATATAGAGAGTGTTTATAATGATTGACAGTGAATTCATAGAAAGATGGATCCCTGACGACACTGAAAATAAATATGAACAAAGGTATAAAGAACTTATCGAAAAAGTTAAAAAAGAAATCTCAGAAGATAGAACTCTCAAAATAGAAACCTTTAAAAGGATTTATAGATGGAAAACTCGAGATCGAAGTAAAGGACATTTAAATCTTAAAAATTATGAATTATATGAAAAAGCAATAACCAGTTTATTAAGTAAAATTGAAGAAAATAAAAAAATTAAAAATCTTACGGATTTAAATGGAATAAGATTTGCTGTTGCTTCAACAATATTACATTTTATTTTCCCTGAAGACTTTCCTATATTAGATGTTAGAACGGCAAATACTCTATGGGATAAACGTGTTTTAATCAAGAAGTTGGGGGATAATTTGAAAGATTACCTTTTATACAGAGATTCTATTTTAAAAATAAGAGAAAAATGTAAGATTTTTTCTCTACGTCAAATAGACAGGTCATTATTTACTTATAATGAAAAAAAACAAGGTTTGTTTAGAATGATTGAAGAAAGGAATAAACTCAATATCCACGATATTGAAAACAAATTAAAAATTTCGCACAAATTAACAGAGGAATTAATTTTTGATTTAAAAAATGAGTTTCAAGAGAAAATAAAGGTATTAAGAGAACTAAAAGTTTGACGGTATTAGTTTAAAGCTGTTATGGTAACAATAAATTATATAAAATCTTTGTTTAAATCTTAAATATAGAAGATATTTTAATATTTTCGTGAAACGGTTATTTCACGAACACTTAATCCTTTACATTTATACACTTAATATTTCAGTTTAAAATTCCGATAAAATGCATCAATTGCAATTTAGAGGATTCTTTATACTTTCTACGCTT
>SDBV01004636.1_pt1 | contig 19666 bp, 27 predicted proteins | sample 2277081 | NCBI WGS metagenome assembly SDBV01 (sample SAMN10402039, study PRJNA504765) | marine sediment metagenome | isolation source: marine sediment core GS10_PC15, 223 cmbsf | place: Arctic Ocean: Southern Knipovich Ridge | collected 2010
TACAAAATCGTATAAAAGAACTTGAAGAACAAATACAAACCCACATTGATGTAAGAACTAATTAGAGGAGAATAAATAATGGCAATTAAGAGAGGTAAAGTACAGAATAGTTTAACCTATCAAGTTAGTATGCATGGAGTTAAACATGAACATTTAATAAAATTTTTAGACAAACAAAAAATAGAAAATAATGTTTCCAATAGTAAACTATTTTTAAAAGCTATGCAATATTTTTATGATCAGTATTATCTTGAACGAAACCAAGATAATGATAAAGATTTCAGGGAGGAAGTAGATGGAGCTTAATAAAAGTGATTATATAAGATTATTAAATGTAACTAAATTTATTTCATTTAAACCCATTACTTGGATTCTTAATAAGTTTAACATGGGTGCAATAACATTTGGAACATATGTGTTTATTGATAAAGATCTTAGAAATGATGCTGATACTATTCTTCATGAATTAGTTCATGTTCAGCAATATATTAATCATGGGTTTAGTTTATTTTTAATAATATATTTATATAATTTCTTTAAAGGATGGATCATAACCAGAAGTTTTCATAGTGCTTACATGTGTGTCCCATTTGAAATTGAAGCATATGATTATGAGGATTGGGATTTTTATTTATACTATTACACAAGTAGAATACCACAGATAGGATTATAATACATGGAAAAACATTTTACAGTAAATAAAGAAAAACTACTCATTGATTTATTTGATGAAATAAAATCCTGTGATTCATGTTGTTCTGCTAATTTTGGTAAATTAGGAAGAAGAATTGGTAATTTTGATGCATCTATTATGGTTATTTCAGATTGGTCAGAAATGGTACTTAATTATAATAAAGTATTTAATAGATGTGGTATAACTATAGATAATGCCTATCATACAAAATCAATTAAATGTGACTTAGGTAGTTATCCTGCAGCCAATAAATTTGTGAAAAAATGTTTTCATTTTTTAGAAACAGAGATAGCAATAGTTAACCCCAAAGTAATAATTACTTTAGGAGAAGTAGCAACAATGGCACTAACAAAAAATAAAGCTATGACAAAAGTTCATGGTAATGTTTATAAGTATAAAGGTATTTTCGTTGTTCCAACATATGAGTTAAATAAAATTATGAAAAATACAAAAATTATAAATATAATAATAAAAGATATCGAAGTTGCAAAAAGTTTAGTTGATGTTAAACCTGTAAAAAAACATTACATTATTTGTAGTGCTGAAAAAGAAGCATTAGATTGTTTAGAAGATTTACAAAAAAATGCTACAGTGTATTCTTGCGATTTGGAATGTGTGACAAAAGACTCTTGGTTCATAGAACCTTTAACCGGAGATTTTATAGAAATAAAAGATTATATAAGGGATAAGATTACTACATATAATTGTAATACTAATAAATTTAACTATTCATCTGCTACAAATCTTGTCTACAAAGGAAAAAAAGATTGTAAAAAAATAACTACAAGATTTGGTAATGTTATAAAAGCATCAAATAACCATTATATTCTCATAAAAAGATCTTATAAAAAATATACTGTTGGAAAAGGAAAAGGAACAACCAATTGGGTAAAAGTATCTGACATTAAATTAAATGATTATATTGCAAGCCCATCATTATTACCACATAAAAGTGGTGGAAGTAATCTTACAAATAATGAAATAAAACTATTAGCATACTTTGTTACTAATGGAGTTAGAATAGGTGATTTAAAAAAAGGAATGACCTGTAAAATAAGTACTACTAATAAAGATGCTATTAATGAATTAGATGATATAGCTAAAGATTTTAATTGTGGTTTAAAAATGTATGGTAATAATGTGATTAATATCTGCACAAAAAAACCCGGAATAAGAAATCTTGCAGGTAGGTTTATTTATGATCATGGGTTGTTAGAAAAATATTCGTATGAAAAGTTTATTCCACCAATAATATTTAAAAGTAGTTTTAGACAGATAGCTTTATTTTTAAATAGACTAATTTTTTGTGACGGGCATATTATACATAATAATGGGAAAAGATCTGGAGTTGGCTATTCTACAACATCTAAAAAATTAGTATACCAATTACAGCATTTATTATTAAGGTTTGGAATTAGTTGTGCTATTTGTCATCATCATGATAATAGAAAAGAATCATACAAAACTTTATATTATATTACAATATCAGGAGAAGATGCTCGTTTATTTAAAGACATAATAGGCTCATTCTCACATAAAGAAAAGATTTTTGAGAAATGGAATAAAAAATATAGAGGAAAGTTTAAAGAAAATGGTTTATTGTGGTGTAGAGTAGTAAAAATAAAAGATATAGGGAAACAAGATGTATATGATATAACAGTCCCAAAAACACATAATATACTATTGAATAATATAGTACATCATAACACTACCGGATTACATTTTGTAAATCATGTAATAAGAAGTATGCAGTTTTCTTATAAGAAACATCATGCTTTTTATATTCCAATAGAATTAATAAAAGATAAAATACTTAAATTAATTAAAATTATATTAACAGATCAGAATAAGATTTCCATTTTTCAAAACGGGAAATTTGATATGCTGTTCATTATGTACCATCTTAAATTTAAACCTACTAATTTTCTTTTTGATATAATGCTTCTTATGTATTTAATAGATGTAAATGCCAGACGTAATCTTGACTCAATGTCAGCAATATTTCCTGATTTAGCAGGATACTCTGATGAATTAAATAAGTTTCTCCCTAAGACTAAAAAAGAAGGTAGAGACTATAGTAAAGTACCTATGGAGATATTAGCTCCTTATGGAATGGCTGATGCAGAGGTAACAAGAAGATTATTTCCGATATTTTATGAAAAAATAGTTAACTTAGGTCTATTAGATTTTTATCAAACTGTGGTTCATCCTTTACAAAATATTTTATGTGACATGGAATTTAAAGGAATTGATATAGATGTGAAGCACTTAGGAAAGTTATCAAAAGAATTTTATTTAAAAGTAATAGGATCAAAAAAAGCAGTACAAATTTATGCAGGAAAAGAATTAAACCTTAATTCACCTGATCAAGTAAGTGAGTTTTTATTTAAAAAATTGAAATTAAAACCAATAAAAAAAACACCTGAGGGAAAAAATTCTACTGATGCAGAAGTATTAAGAAAATTATACTTACAAGGTAACACTGCTGCCCAATTTTTATTTGATTATAGAAAATATGATAAAAGAAGATCTACGTTTATAAAGGGAGCAGCAAAAGCTATAGCCAAAGATGGTAAAATTCATGCTAATTATAATATAACCGGAACAAGAACTTTAAGACTTTCTTCAGATAAGCCAAATCTTCAAAATCAACCGAGAAAAGGTAGAATAAGAGAAATGTTTATACCACCGAAAAATCATAGTTTTATTATATGTGATTATTCTCAAATCGAATTAAGAATATTGACGTTTTTCAGTAGAGATCCACTTATGTTAAAAATTTATAGAGAGGGCTTAGATATACATGCTATGACAGGGTTGGAATTATTTGGTAAAGAAGATCTAACTGTAGAAGAACGTGTTGCCTCAAAAACCACAAATTTTGGAATAATATATGGAATATATTATGTGGCTCTTGCTAAAAAAATAAATGATGCTTATATGGATGAAGGTATTGAGGATCAAGATAAATTTGTTACTGAAAAAGATGCTGAAAAGTTTATAATTAAATGGTTTAATAAATATAAAGGTGCAAGACGTTGGATTGAAGATGAAAAGAAAAGATTATTTAATCAAGGCTATGCTGAGAATTTTTTCGGGGTAAGAAGAGAATTAATTAAATTATATTCTACAGAGAAAAGAGAAAGAGCAGAAGCATTAAGAGAAGGTATTAGTACAATCATTCAAGGAACTGCAGCATGTTATGTTAATAAAGCTATAGTTGATACCATAGCAAATATGAAAAGAGATGGACTTGGTGAGATATACCCCACTTTACCTGTCCATGATGAAATAACTTTTGTTGCCCCAAATCTTGGAAATGAATTTTTAGAAAATGTTGCACAATATATCTCAAAAAGTTTGACGACAAACATAGTTCCTGAAATAGAAAAAGTAGTTAATATAACTGTTGATTACAAAATAACTGATATGTGGGGTAAATACAAATGACTTTTTGGACAGCAGACCATCATTTATGGCACAAAACCCAAAGTGGATCTATTATTGAATATGCTAATCGTCCATTTAAGAACTTGGATGAAATGCATGAGTATTGTATTAATGAATGGAATAAAGTCGTAGGAATGGGTGATTTAGTATGGTATTTGGGTGATTTTTCATTCGGCAATAAGTTAATGGTTCAGACAATCAGAAAATATCTAAATGGCAAAATAATTTTATTGATGGGAAATCATGATCGGATTAAGAATAATAATTGTGGAACATTTAAAGAAGTATACAGGAGACAAAGACAACCGATTTACACTGAAGTCGATGGATACAAAATTGCAATGGCTCATAGGAAAGAAGCACTGGCATTTTTAGATAAGACGAAGAACGATTTATTTTTGCATGGTCATTCACATGGCAATGCAATTAATGAAGGAAAATATTTTGATGTAGGAGTCGATAATTGCCCGAATTTTGCTCCGGTAACATTAGAGCAGATTTTGAAATTAACTTTATAAAGAGAAATAATGGACATAAGTAAAATACCAATTAAAGAGATACAGGAACTACATAAAAAATTAGAAAAAATATCAAACCAATACTTGTGGGATAAGTATATTGGAGAGTTTCAAAAAAAATATAAGTTAACAAAATTACAAGCAGATAATATTGCTTATCATGATTTACCAGTTTAAATTAATTATTGACTTTTACAAAAAAATGTATTATATTATATAAAATAAAGAGAGGTAAGAAATGAAAAAATTAATTGTTTTAATAGTTTGTATGTTATTACTAACATCTTGTGGTAGAGATATAATTGAGTTTGGGAATGAAGAAAATTTATTTATAGTTAGTCATATATCAACATATGATTTAACTCGTAGTAATTATTATTCACATTGGAGAAATGGTGGAATCATAGATGCCCCATTTACTCAGAAATATGTTTGTTTAGTTATGCCATCTAATATTTTTATAGTTGGTGATACAATTAACATTGATTTTATTAAAATTAAAAGAGAATTAATTAAAAAGGAGTACTGAACAATGGAAAATGAGATAGTAAAGAGTTTAGACGTTGGTGAAAATAATACTAAAATTGATATTAAAAAATTTGGAATGCAATTTCTTGCAGTTGTAGATAAGTTAGTTAGCATTGAAAATGGTAGATTGGGAGAAATTTCTAAAGATGAAATTGAATATCAATTAGAAAAAGCAGGATCATATCAGGCTAATTTTGTTGCTGCTTTATCTCATCTGAAAAAAAAGTTGAATGAACAAGAATTAGAATATAAGATTTGGTATGCTAACAAATCAGCGTGGGCTAAAGAAAAATATATGGCTGATTTAATTCAAAAAGTAGAAGATGGTGAAATAACAAAAGGCAATGTGAAAGTACCAAGTAAGAATGATATTGACGATTATATTATAATTCATGATGAAGAAGAGTATAAGTCACGTAATACTGAACTTAATGAACTTCAAGTAGATTCTACCACTGTGTATGATTATCTTATTACTTTAAGACAACGTGGCAATGATCTTAGAGCTTTATTAAAGCAAGAAAGAGATACTGAAAACAATAGTTCTACAACTATAAGATCAACTAACTTGGAGAATTAAAATGAGATTAAAATTTTGGAAAAAGATAGTAAAAGAAGAAAAACCTAAACCACAAATAGTCTATGTTCCAGAAAAACATATTGAAGAAATAATAAAATTAATTTCAATATTTTATCAAGAATGGGACACATATTACTTAACTTTATGTAATAATAATACAAATATTGACATTATAAAATCAACAAACCAAGCAATGGAATACAAAAAACATCTACTTTGGAATGAAGTAGCAGAATTAATTCCTGAAATTAAAAATAAACCATATAGATTTAAATTTCACGTGTATAAACCTTATTTTAAGGAGATAATAGATGGATAAATTAAAAATATCAGAAGGGGTTACTGTTAACCTTGGTAATTATCAATCTTACAGGGTTGAAATAGAGTACAGTAAGGAGTTTAACCCCAATACACATAATAAAGATGATGTGTTTAATGAAATAAAAGATTATTTAGATAAAAAACTTAAAGAAAGAATGAAAGAAAAAGCAAATGCTAAAATAACAAGGGAGAATTAATGGGATATTTTATTGCTTTTATGGGTACTGTTGCACCAATACTTATATGTTTTATTATGGGCGTACTACATTTATATGCTTTTATTACTGATAAAACAATAGTTTATACTGATATTAAATTATTAGTAATGGGCATTATTTTTATTGTTTCATGTATATCACCCTTTAAATATGGTGACATTTATCGTAATTATTATAACAATAAACAGAAGGAGAAGTAGACTATGAGTGAATTTCAGTTTGGAGTAGAAAAAGTAACAACTTACAACGCCGATGATTTTGTTAATATTAACAAACCCGGAGAATATTTACATAGAATTTTAGCTGGAGGGAGTACTATTGAGTCGGTGTTTTATCCAACTATTGTTTTTGATGAAGATGAACAAGCATTAAAACAAATATGGAAAGTATTAAAAAAAGATGCTGAAAATGGATCTCCTATATTAGATTGGTTAGCAAAAACTGACTTAATGATTAGAAAACAAAATTCAAGTCAAGAAAATAAAAACATAAGATCTCAATTTGCAGGGTCAAAAAAATGGATATATCTTATTTTTGATAGAACAAGTCCAATTATGTCCTTAAAAGTGGCTCAATATCCATTTAGTGTGGCCAAAGAATTAAGTGATTTAGAGGGTAAGTTGGATACAAATGATCCAACCATGTTAAGATATGGGCCTACTCTTTCGTGGGATGCAATTATTACCCATAAATATGATGAGCATAAAAAATGTGTTGAATGGCAAAAACATTCTTATGGTGTAGAAGTAGATCCTAATAGTAGATTTAATGGTAAATTTCCTGCACGTATTTTAGATACCACAAAATATCCTAATCCAATTAATGCTCTTGATGAAGATGGTAAAAAAGTAATGTTTAATGAAGAAGAGTGGAAAGCTATTAACAACTCAAAAATAAAGATGGGAGATATATTAAAACCCAATACTGAAGAGGAAATCATAGAGGCACTTACAGGAAAATTTCCTATATATTTAGGTGCGACAAGAAATGATGCTCCTGTTTTCCCCAATAAAGAACAGTTCTTAGCAGAGATGGAAAACAATGGATACAAAGCTATGATATCCACCACAGATTTACAACCTAAACTTCCGCCTGTAATTACCGGAGAAGATGAGCCTGAAAAAACTATTGATAAAATATCATTAACAAAAGTTGAAGAAGCCGATGTTATAAGTACTAAAAAGGAAACATTAATAGAACTAACAGATTCACAAAAAGCCAAAATTAATATCACAAAAACAAAAGAAGAAAATAAACTTGTAAAAACTGAGGAAGAAGTAGATAACTCTGTTTTAAGTAGTTTACAAAAAGAATTAAAAAAGAATAGTAAAAAGAATGAACAAGTTGATGTAAAAGTAAAAGTAGAACCAGAAACAAAAGAAGAAAAATCAACTACTGAAGATTTAACATTAAATTTTAAATAATATGGTACTGATTAATTTACATGGGTGGGATTATATAATATCGGATAGATATTATGAAGAGATATCTATACTATTTTTATCAAGTAGAGGAACTATATGGGCCTATATTTATCTTGACTGTCAAATAAAAGGTAACACTGGTAAGCCCATTGAATATCTTATAAGTGGAGAAATGTGGAGAAAAATAAAAAAAGAATTAGAAGACTATAATGAAAATAATTTTAAATTAATAAAAAAGAGTATTACAGATTGGGGGATGTTAGACAAGATACAAAAAACAAGTACTAAATTTGGCACACATTTTTTTTAATTTAAAGATTTAGAAAGAGAAGATATAATAAAGTTAAAAACATTAAATATACAATTAATAAAAAATTTAGATATCACAGTATGTTTTCAATATCAAAGAAAGGAATAAGAGGAAAATAAATGAATGATTTTGACAAGGCTATGAAAAAGTTAAGAGAGTTTAAAGGAGAAGTAAGAACTGGTGATACAGTTCCTGAAATAGAGGTAGTTAAGAGTGATATACATGATCTTGATAAAAATGTTCTTGGTCTTGGTGGATTCCCAAGAGGTAGAATTATTGAAATATATGGAAAACCAAGCTGTGGAAAGACAACATTAGCTGAACACATAATCGCTGCTGTTCAAAAAAAAGGAGGAACTGCTACATATTATAACCTTGAAGGAACTTATGACCCAATATGGGGAGCAAAAGCTGGTATAGATAACAGTAAGTTAATACAACCAGAATGTAGATGGGGGGAAGAGATATTTGATCAAGTAACATCTTTATTAGATATAGTTGATATTATTGTTTTAGATTCATTAGCAAGATTAAGATCAAAAAGCATTGTTACAAGAACAATGGAAGATGGTAAAATGGTAGCTGCTAATGCCGGGATGAACGAAATGGGCTTTGGACACATCACAAGTGGTACTTATGAAAAGAATGGAAAAATGAAAACCCCAAAAATTAGTGAGACTAAAACATTTATACTTGTTATCAATCAAATAAGAGATAATATAGGTGTTATGTATGGGCCTACTGAAAAAACAACGGGTGGTTGGGCATGTCAGCATGATTTTACTATAAGGCTACATATGAGTAACCCTAAATATGAAAAGGATGGAGATCACCACAAACAAAGAGTTAAAATAAGGTGTACTAAACATAAGTTAGCTCCACCATTAAGGGAGTGTGAGTTTTATATCACAGAAGATAATAAATTAGATCAAGATGAAGGTAGTATCATCTTAAACGAAGCCATTGACAAAGGTATAATAGAACAAAGTGGATCTTGGTTGAAATGTAAATACTTTGAAGATGGTAAATTACAGGGAAAACCTAAGTTTGATTTGTGGCTTGAAGAAGATGACAACCGCAAAGAGTTCTTAGCAATATTAAAAGGTAACAAACCTGTTGAGAAATCTAAAAGTGACACTGTTATTAATTTAATAGAGGAAAATAAATAATGAGTAAAGAAATTAAAAAATGTCATGATTGTAATTGTAAAGAAGGGGAATTACACATCTATGGATGTGATATGGAACGTTGTCCTTTTTGTAGTTATCAACTTATAACTTGTGATTGTATTTATAAATTTCTTGGGTATGAAATATATAATGATCATCCAACTTATGGTCTACCTGTAGATATTTTTGAGAATGGGCTATCAGATGAAGAATTTGATTTATTTGAAAACATTTTAAAAATAGAAAATAAAGTTCCTTATATCAGGTATCCTATTATTTGTTGTTACTGTGGTGAGTTATGGCCTGAATTTTTTTCTGTTTCTGATACTGAATGGAAAAAATATATTCAATTAGATATGAGAAATGAAGTATTATGCATAAAATGTTATGATAGTATTAAAAAATTAATTGAAGGAAAATAAATAATGATAAATATCAATTGTATTTACACTGATAGAGGTGCATGGTGTAAAAATAAAAATATTAAACGAAGTGTCTTTGGGTTAGGTGCAAGATGTTGTATTGAATACCCAACAATAGATCATTCTGTTGGAGCTTGCAGTTACAAAGAAGAACATCCAAAACCAAAACTTTCACCTTGTCCACCAAAAGGTAGTAAAGTTTTACCTCTTAAACCTTGGCCTAAACCACCAATATATAAAAATCCACCAACTCCTCCACCAAGCGTAAGAAGAAAAGAGGGTGAACAACCACCAGGTAAAGTAATAGTAGTTACACCAAACAAACAATATTGTGAAATTATAAATGGATTCATAGAACTTGTTGAAAAGAGAACAAAAAAATTAAGAGGAGATACAGAAGTAAAAAAAGATAACACTACAAGTTATGTGGCAATGAAACAAATACAAAAGGAAATAAATAATGAAAGAAAAAACTAAAGAAAAAGATCTTGAAAAATCATATGTTCATAGTAGAGAAAAACCTGAAACAAGTCAATTAACTAAACAAACTAAATCACAAGAAAATAAAATAAACCATACTGAGACAATGTTAAGAACTTTACTGTGGTTAAATCATGGGTGTCATATTTCTGATTTATATTATGATGATGGAGAACTTCAATGTAATAAATGTAAAATTGATTTCAAAAGAGATTCAGTTGAATTTATAGAAAAACAATTTTATAAAAATAATATGAAAGAAATAGACATGGAAGAAGTAATAAAAAGAATAAAAGAAAAATTAAAAAAATAACTCTTGACATTTACAAATATAATTTGTATTATAATACAGTGAAAGTATTGAAAACATAGACCATATAATTTGGAGACATTTGAGCGAGGTCGATTCACAAACTAAAGGATAAAAAATGAAAATTTATTTAGTTGCAGACTTACACTTACTTTTTAATAGCCCATTTGGGATAAACCAAACTTTTTCAGGTGGAAAAATAAATAGCAGATTGAATGACCAACTAAAATCACTTGTAACAGTAGTTAATACTGCAACAAATAATCCCGACACTGGTTTGTTTGTTCTTGTAGGGGATACTTTTGATACCCCAAATCCAAGTAAAGAATTAAGAAGAATGTTTTTTGAAACTATTTCTCCACTCTTTTATAAAAAAATAGAAGTTATTTTTATAATTGGGAATCATGAACTAAGTAATTTGGGTAAACATCCTTTCTCTGATATTTCTTCCTTACATAAAAACTATTTTCATGTTATAGATAAACCAATAGCTACTGAAATAAAAGGAAAGAAAGTATTGTTTGTCCCTTATATGAAGTCTTTTAATTCTTTTGATTCTGCAGATTTAATGATAGGGCATATTCCAGTGATTGGTGAAAAGATGAATGATCATATTGAATCAAAAGAAGGTGTTACTAAAACTGAATTAAAAAAATGTTTTAAATTAACAAGGCTTGGACATTTTCATTCTAAAAGTGAATATTACATTGGGGCATTATGTCGTAGAGGATTTAGTGACAAAGATATTACTACAGGATATGAAACACTTGATATTGATGATCTTTCTATAGAATTTATACCTGTTCTTGACAGACAGTTCAAAGAAATAACAATTGATGAAAAAAACATCTCAAACCTCTCAGTAGACGTACAAAAAGATGATGTGGTTAAGGTAAAGATAAAAGGCAGTAAAGCATTCGCAAAATCTATAAAATACAATAACTTATGGAATGATTTAGATTGTCACAAATTATTGTTTGATTCTGCAGAAATTACAGACATTGGGGAAATGGATGAAACTATGAATGTTATAAGCATTGAAGATAATATAAAAGAATATGGTAAAAGCAAAGAAGCTGGTGAAAAGTTAACTAAATTTGGGCAAAAGTTGTTTAAAAATAGAGGAGAAAATTAATGTCTCCAGAAATTAAATGTTTACTATTTATTGTTTGTGCGAATATAATTAATGGACTATGGAATAAAGAATGGCTATCTGTATACCAAATAATTATAATTTATTTATTATATATGATCTTGAATAGTATTGTTAGTCTTGGCAATATGGGTATAGAAATTATTAATCAATTATATGGAGTATGAGAGATGAGTGCTGAAAATTGGAGAATGTGTCCAAATTGTAAAAACAAAATAAAAGAGAATAAAAAAAGATTGATTGCACAAGCACAGGAGTTAAAAAATGATCCTGATCAATATAATGCATTGATAGATGAAGCAACTGATCCACCAGAATTAGAGGAAACATTAGGAGAATATTATTATACAGGTTCAAAAGATAATGAAGTAAAATTTAATTATAGTTGTCAATGTGAAAGATGTGGATTTAAATTTGAATATGAAAAAAAAATAGTAATGTTTGAAAAAGGAAAATAAAATGGCATACCTCAAAATTCCAAATCTGTATCGTGATCAAACTATTTTAAACTTTAAAAAAGTTTATTGCTTAGAAAAGATTCATGGTACGAGTACACACATAGGTTGGAATGGTGAAAAAGTATTTTTATTTTCTGGTGGGTGCAACTATGAAAACTTTGCTGAACTATTTGATTTAGAAGATCTAAAACAAAAGTTTATTTTATTTGGATACGATAAGATTACTATATACGGAGAGGGTTACGCCGGAAAGATGCAAGCTATGAGTAAAACATATGGTAAAGATTTAAAATTTGTAGCTTTTGATGTTAACATAGATGGTAACTGGTTGGATGTTCCAAGAGCAAAAAAAGTAGTTGAATTATTTGGCTTTGATTTTGTTGATTACCAATTAGTAATAACAAAACTTTCTTCTCTTGATAGACAAAGAGATAAAAAATCAATTCAAGCTTTTAAAAATGGTATGGGTAATCATCTTGAAAGAGAAGGTGTTGTAATCAGACCATTAAAAGAAATGACTATGAGTAGTGGTAAAAGAGTTATTGCTAAACATAAGAACGCTAAATTCTCTGAAGTAAAAACACCAAGAGAAGTTAATCCAGATAAATTTAAAATCAAACAAGAAGCTGTTGCAATTGCAGAAGAATATATCACCCCTATGAGATTAAACCATGTGTTAAGCAAGTTTGAAGAGTACTCTATTGAAAAAACTGGGGATGTAATTAAAGCTGTTTTAGCCGATATTCAAGAAGAAGATGGAGAAGATTTTAAAATGACTAATGTAGTCAGAAAAAAAATGGGTGGAGCAATTGCAGTAATGTTTAAGAAAAAACTACAAGAGGAGTTGTATAGTGACTCATAAAAGATTTGAAAAAGATATTCTTGAAATATTACAAGCATCTGAAGAAAATGGTGTGATTATGAATGATATGTATAATTGTGTAATAGCTGATTTACTTGAACTATTTTTTAAACACCAAGAAGAAATTCGTGAATATGCCAAAAATATAATGTTATTAAAAAGTAAAAGTAATGTTGAAAATGCAACATGGTTTAAAAAAGGACAAAATTCAATTAGACGTAAAAATAAATCAGGTTGTTGCTGTATGTTTAGTGATGATGATACTGAAATAACATCGTTATGCGGTGCTCATGAAGATTACTATGAGGAGAAAATAAAAAATGAAAGCATATAAGTTATTAAAAGATATACCTGGAGTAGATGCTGGTGCTGTATTCATTCATGATAAAAAGGATAGTAATAAAGGCAATGTTGGACATGGTTGTTTAAAACTGGCATGGAAGAATGGTAGTTGTCAAGGGAATAATAGGAACTATTGGGTTGCTGAAACTCATATTTTTCCGGGGCAACTAATAAGAGATGAAGAATGGTTTATTAAAATAGAAGATAAAAAAAAGAAATACCATCTATAATGAATAAGCATATAATTAAAGATGGTAAAGTAACAGAAGATATAAAAGCTGTACCTGTATGTATGGTAGATTTTTGTGATAGTTGTGGAGAATGCTTATATTGTTATTGGGAAGATAAGTGCTATGGTAATGATGATGGTGAACACCTTTGGGTAAAATATGAGGATTAAAAAATGAAAACTAAAGATTTAATAAAACTTTTACAAGAAACAGATCCATCTGGTGAATTGCAATGTAGTGTTAATGGTGTCGATATTTATTTTGCTCAAGTAAAAGCTGGATATTGGGATGGGGTTTATCAAGTGCTAATAAAAGAAAAAGATAAATGCAATGTTATTGGCGCAGAGTATAGGAGTGATGGAGATAAACTATGCATAGAAACATACAGTATTAAGGATGCAATGTTAGATGATCCAAATATTCCTGTAAAAGTAGTTGATTGTTTTTGTAACAAACAGATGCAAAAAACAATCAATAAATGGCGAAAAGAAATAAAGGAAGTAATTAAAAAAGTAGATAAGGAAAATAAAAAATGAGTAATTTAAGAGTAGCTGAAGTGATTGGAAAAAATTTATTTTGTTTTAATGATATAAGTTTAAGTTTTGGAGATGAGAATAATAACCTTATATTAGGTACTAATTATAAACCGGGATTTAACAGCAATGGTTCAGGAAAAACTTCTTTTGTAAATATTATCTCATATGTTCTTAAGGGGCAAGTACCTAACTCCTTGATGCAAGATGAGGTAATTAAGATAGATAAGAATTATGGTTATGGAGAAGTAAGTTTAATTGATCCAGTTACAAAAGAAATGTTTAAATTTACCAGAGAAAGAAAAAGAGGTAAGTCTTCTGTATTAAACTTTACTCAAGCTAAGATAGATAGTGTCTTAGGTATAAGTCAATACGTTGATTTTCTTAACTTAGTATATATAACAGATGCTGGAATTGATTCATTGTTTAGCAATAAAAACATGAAGAACTCTGACAGGATAGAATTTATCAGTAGATTGTATGACCTACAACCCTTAGATGAAGCATATATACATACCCATAACTTAGAATTTAATGTTGCTAAAGTTATGAATGTCAGAATTGCTAAAGTCAATCAATTAAAGCAGTATATTAGTGATATACAAGATAGATACACTGACATGGGATTAAGAGACAGCAAACAAACTGCACTACAAAATATAAGAGATGGAGAAAGAATTATAGAGGATTTAAAAAAAGATATTAATATACTTGGGGAAACTATTGACCCTGAATTATTTGGGCAAGCAAAAGTATTGGAAAATAAGATTGAAGTAAATGAAGACCTTGTAACAGATTTAGATGAAATAATCACTAATTTAAATATTATTGTTAAAGAATATGATAAAGAAGAAGTTAGAGTAGAGTTTGAACAACTCGCAAAAAAAATGAATAATAATAGAGATGAGGCAATAAGCAATAGACAAAAATTAGGGGCTATCAAAAATCAAATAAATAAAATAAAAAGTGAATGTCCTGAATGTAATGTAGAGTTATTAATAAATGGCACTATTCTTGAAAAATTTAGTACAGAAAAAGCAGCTAAATTAGTAACTAAATTAGAAAAAAAAGAAAAAGAATTAGATTTAGATAAAATTAATTTTAAAAAAACACAAAAAAAGTTAGATGATATTATCACAATATGGGTAAAGATAAAAGAAAAAAAAGAAGAATTAGAAAAAACCTATACTATTATTGAAATCACTACAAAACAATTAGATGCTATCAATCTAAAACTAAAGGGAAAGAATAAAGTAGATGCAGTAAAAAAAGAACTACTTGAAGCTGAACTTGTAACAGCAAAAAGTGCATTGTTATTAGTAAACAAAACCCTTGCTCAGATAAATAATGATGAAGATAATTTAGCTAAATATAAAAAGGATTTATTAAAATTACAAGAAGATTTAAAGAAGGAAGAGAAATATACAACTGATCTTAGTTTTTGGAAAGTTGGGTTCAAAGAAATAAAAAGAAGAATCATAGAAGGTTTTCTTCCTGAGTTTGAACACTATTGTAACAACTTTTTAAAAGACTTTAATGCAGGGTTTCTTATTGAGCTTAGTACTATGAAAGAAAAAGCAGGTGGTAAGGGTATGAAAGAACAATTTAACTTCAGTATCTTTGATAACTTAAATGGCTTATCAAGAGACATTAAGACAGCAAGTTTAGGTGAAGAGAAAAGAATACTATTAAGTAACTTCTTCGCATTAAAACAGATAGCAGCTAAAAGAAATACAAATAACTGTGGATTTATATTAGTAGATGAAATTTTAAACAACCTTGATATTAGTGGTATCAATAAATTCTTTGATGTCATCAATGCAGATAGTTATCAGAAATTTGTAGTAAGTAATGATGAAAATTTAGCAGATAGTTTTGATAGAGTAATCAATATAATTAATGAATCAGGAAATATAAGGATAGAATAAAAATAATGCTTGACATTTACAAATATAATTTGTATTATAATATAGAATAAAAAAATGAGGCAGAGACAGTTCCTATACAACTTACATTGGGTAAAAAATACTGTTCGCCTCTCTATTGTTAAGGCAAAGGTAGTTCCTACATGCTCTGTTAAAGCCATACTACCAGCCTTTAAATATTAATGGCAACGGGAGTTCCTATAAAACAGTCCTGAAAACTAAAATACTCCTCGCCTATTTTTAAAAGGAGATTCAAAATGGAATCAACATTAAGATTATTCAAAGCCCTACCAATTAAAGAAAATGGTAGAAGTAAAAAACCATCTTCTGATTTACTAAAAAAAACAATTAAACATGGTTTTATTTATTCACCAGAAGTAGTCGGGGATTACTCTGAAACTGAATTAATAAAAATGATTCCAAAAATTGGTATTACTTCAAAACAAATGAATAATGCTTTTCATAAGTCATGGAAGAAAGTAAGAGATACCAATATAGAGGACTTAGTTATTGAACAACTTATTCACTATATGACTACTTATGGTTTTATGCGTTTAGGCATTTATACTAAAGATACAGTGTTTATTCCCAATGAGAAATTAAATGTACCTAAAATCAAAGATGATTTTAACTTTATAATTATAAAAGGTTATACTAAAGAAGAACTTAAAGTTAAACTAATAGATTTTTTAAGCTCTGGTATAGCCTTAAAAGAAGATACAATAAAAGATGTAGTTGACGTAGCAACTTATGTTGAATTAAATGCAAAAGAAATAAATAACACCAGAAATAAAGAGGTCAAGGCAATCCTTCATGATTATTTCGGAACTTTCCCAAGAAACCCAATAGAATTTTTACGATATATTGTATACAAAGCAACTAATAAAACATTACTGATAAAAAATAAGGAAACTATTGAAGTAATTAAAGAACGTAACAACATGGATGTACTTGGTTTATTAATTAAATATAAGGATCAACATGGTTTAGAAAAATTATCTGAAATATTTAATAGATTCAAACCATTGTTTTTAGCATTCAGAACCAATTCAAAGTTACGAACAACAATTAATAAAATTAGAAAACTGTCAATTAAAAATCACAAGCCAATGCCTATTGATTATTTAAATGAAGTAACTACTTTAATTAAAAAAGATGATTTGGATATTAACCAATTAAATGAAAAACTTAAAGAATCAAACACATTTAGAAAAATAAGACTTGCTTATGCTTTAAACTACCGTTCAAAAAAAACCAATTCAATTCTTTATAAAATAAGAAATGGTAAAAGTTATGCTACAGAATTTGATCCTAAACGGAAAAAGAAAATGAAAGAGTGTTTAAGAATTGTAGTTGAACATATTGTAAATGATATTAAAGATAATGTAAATGGTAAAAAAATATTCATTCCAGAAAATATAAAATATGCATTACCAGCAACAGAAAAACAATTTACCGGGTATTTCCCAACAGGTTCCTATGTAAGTATTCCTAACAGTATGGTTTTTGGAATACATTGGAAAAACGTAAAGGGTACTGTTGTTGATTTAGATTTATCTCTAATAAATGATATACATGGTAAGATTGGTTGGGATAGCTCTTATCGTTCTTCTGATCAAAGCATTTTATTCTCTGGAGATATAACTAATCCAGATGAAAATGGTGCATCAGAATTATTCTATATTAAAAAAGCAATTAGTGGAACAAGTATTGTATTACTTAATTATTATAATTATATGGATGATGTAGATGTTCCATATAAAATATTGGTTGGTAAAAAAGAAGCTAAACAATTTAAACAAAATTATATGATTAACCCTGATAATATAGTTGCAAGTGCTGACTCAGTAATAAACAAAAGACAACAAATAATTGGGCTTGTAGTTGCTTCTGATGAAGACCAACGATTTTATTTTACTGAATCTTCTATAGGAGGATCAATCACTTCTTCTGAAAAAGAATACATTATACAAGCAAGAGATTACTTTATAAAATATTATACTAATTCAATAATATTAAATGATATTTTTGAAATGGCTGGAGCAATATTGGTTAAAGAAAAAGATGGTTGTGATATTGATTTATCATCAGAATCACTTGAAAAAGATAGTATTATAAAATTAATTACTAAACATTAAGAATAGAATAGTATGTACATAAAATTTATTAAAACAATATAATAACACGCAAGAACAGAGACTGGTAGGGTACATGTCTAAAGTATCTTACCAGTGGCTTAAAATGGTGGTTGTGGGCATCCCTTTGTACTAAGTTTAGTTAGCGACTAATCTACATTAGGAATAAGCAACCACTATTAATTTAAAAAGGAAAATTAGATGACTTATATAAGAAAAATAAGAAAAGATATAGTAATAGGTTGTGACGTGGATGGGGTAAATCGTAATTTTATATCAAGTTTAGAACAAGTGTATGATAAATATTACCCTAACAATGATAGACAACCAGTTACAGGATGGGATCTTTCACTGTTTTTCCCTATAAAAAAAAGAATATGGGAATTTATTTACAAACATTATTCAGAAGAAATATTTATGAATGCTCCTCCATATAAGGGTATGGTAAATTTTATGCACTGGTTAAATAAAAAGTTTACTGTACATATCATAACAGCACAACCAGATCCAAAATCAGAAAAATATGCAAAACAATGGTTAATTAAAAACAATATAGAATTTAAAGATTTCTATTGCACTTTTCAAAAAGAATCGTTATCTTATGATATAATAATAGAAGATAGTCCAATTATGATACCAAGAATTAAAAAGGAGGGTAAGAAAGTAATAAGGATTGTTAGACCTTGGAATGATCCAATAGAAGGAGTTCCAAGTGTAAGAAATATTAAAGAACTAAAATTTAAAATTAATGAATTAGTAAAGGAGATGTAACATTATGGGAGATTATGGAATTAAAGAAACAAAAGAATTAATAGGTGCTGTATTAACACTAATAGAAGAATCACATGAAGCAGCAAAAAATGGTATTGGTTTAGATGATATTGGTAAATTTTTTAAAGTAGCTAAAGAATTTCCTGCTGCTTTTGAAGGTATTGGCGAAGTACCTGAAGAAATTATGGATCTTAATGAAACTGAATACAAAGAAATATGTGACTTTATAAAAGAAGATTTTGATATTTCAGAAGATGACGTTGAAGCAGTTGTTGAACAATTATTTAATATTGTAATTGGTATGGTAAGAACATACACCATGATTAAAAATATCAGATCAAAAAAAGACAATGCGGTGGATGGGTAAAGATTTAAATTAGTGGTTGTGGTCTGGGAACCTGATATGACATTAATTTGTTCTAGTATGTGTGTAAGGACGCATAGAAACGTATATTCTATACCGTTTACACAAAACAATAGTATATTATTGTAGCATCCAAGCTACCAACCACTTTTAATTTTCGATCATAGGCAAGGTGGGTTTTTATTTTATTCATTTTATCCTTACCGCCTACCTATGATCATTTAATATAGGAGAAATAGATGATGAGATTTACATTAATTATTGATGGTGATAGCATTGATGAATTATTTCCTGTTGGTGTAAAAGATCTAATGAATCATTTTTTACCAAAATATCTTAATATTAAAAAAGAAGATATTCTTGAATGTTCTTTTGTAGTACTTACAGAAAAAGAACAAAATAAGATGATGGCTGTAGAACAATACACAACAAAAATTTCTAAAGATAAATATAATAGAAAAAATTATAA
>SDBV01004637.1_pt1 | contig 19664 bp, 11 predicted proteins | sample 2277081 | NCBI WGS metagenome assembly SDBV01 (sample SAMN10402039, study PRJNA504765) | marine sediment metagenome | isolation source: marine sediment core GS10_PC15, 223 cmbsf | place: Arctic Ocean: Southern Knipovich Ridge | collected 2010
GGGGCGCCCGCGGGATTCCACGTGTCGGTGTCCCAATTGCCGTCGGCGCCGTGGGCCCAGGTTTTGTCGCTGAACTGGATAAACTCGTACGACTCGAACTCGGCGGTGGCAAGGTTGTTCGGGTCGGCCGGATTGCCTTCGTCGTTGAAATGGGAGGTCACCGCCATCCCGGCGTAGACCTTACCGTCGACGTCGCCGGCCATGGGAATCAGCCTAGAGTCCATCAGCGTCCAGTCGACGCCGTTGGGAGATTGGAAGCCGTAGAAGGTATCGTCGATGCGAACCAACCGTTGCCAATAGTTGGTCGGCTCGATGCCGCCTATCCGAGTTTGCACACTATCGAACGCGAACGCCGGACGCCGGCGGAAACTCGACCCGTTCTCCGGCGTGCTGTGCGTCAGGGCGTGCTGGCTCTGCGGGTCCAGCGAGTCGCGGATCATCACCCCCGCCTGCGCCCACGGGTGGGTGTTCTCCATGGAGACGACGTGGACGGTAAGCTGCCCGTCGCCGTCGAGCATGCCGTCTTCGTAGAGGAAAAAGAAATGATCGGTGTCGTTCCAAATGTCGCTGCCGCCGCCGTTGACGATGTACGATCCGCCCCCGTTGTCGACAAACGAGCCGGACGCGATGGGATCGGTGCCCACCGGAGTCCCGACGTCGACGCCGACCAAGGCGGCCTGCGTCATACCCTGGAACAACACAAGCATGCCCACTACGGGAATAGCCGTCAAAAACCTTCTCATCGATTCTCTCCTTCAACGGGGTTGAAACACGAGCAAAACCGGAACCGGACCTTTTCTTTCTTGTTCCCCAAACGCTGTTTTCCGACAACCGACTTTCAGAATCCGCCGCACACCGACCCGCAGCCGTGCAGGTGTGGCGGGAAAGACCTCGCGAAAGACCGCTTTACGGTCCTCGGAAGGAGTGAGGCGACAGACATCTCGCCACAGCTTCCTTGGCTTCGGGAAACCCTGTTCCCTCTTTGGAAGCGCCGAGATGAGTCAGAAACGCTGCCTCCATCGAATAGCGTGGCAGGCGCGATCACGCGGCTGCACAAGGTGGGGTCAACTCGGGCGATCTCCGTATCCCGATTTTCCACAACAAACCAATAATTAAGTTTATCACGACCTGCCAATGAATACAAGGCCCTGGCGGAGATCCCGGATCCCGCCGCGACGTCCTCCCTCCTGTTTATTCCGTAACTCCGGTCTCGCCAAACACTTACGTGGAGATTGCATGACGCGTTGCTTCCGCCCACGGATTCAGGGCAACCACGGATTTCGGCGCGCATCACGATCACCGAGAACGCCCCTTACGGCCGACTCGCAGCTTCACTCTCTCCGTCGCCACCACAGCAGGCCCAGCAGGCCGGTGCCCAGCGAGATCACCAGGGTGCCCGGCTCGGGAACCCTGTACAACTGCGTAATCGCCGCCGGTTGATTTAGCTGCTGGTACTTCAACCAAATGCTGGTCGCCTCTCCGATCAGGCCGTCAAAGTTCACATTCACCAGCGTGTCGTAGGGCTGCGACGTGAGGAAATCCCCACCCGTCATCATCTCCTCGAAGGCCTCCAGGACGGGGTTGTCAACGGCGTTGTTGACGGTGCTGAACGGAGGAAGCACCCACACCGGGTCGTTGACACCGGCGTCGAGGCTCAGCGCGTCGGTGCCGCGCAACTGCTCGCCTTCGTCATTACCCACATAGACTGAGTACAACGCGAGATCCTGCATTTCCAGGAAGATGCTTCCATCCTGGTCGACGTGGCCACCACCCTCACCCGGCGACACGTCTTTACCCTCACCCGGCGACCCACCCTTGTAGACCCCGCCCTTATAGGCCCTGCCGAGATTCAGGATCAAGGCCGATCCGTCGTTGCCGATGTCCACCGCCTGGTCATGGTTGAAGTCGCCGTTGGTCCAGTCCATTGCGGTCTGGGTGCCGAGATTCAGGATCAAAGCCGACCCATCGGTGGCAATGTCTACCACACGATCGCCGTTGGTGTCACCGGCCAGGGCCTGCAACAGCGTCACCTCCATGTTCCCCGCGGCAGTCACTTCCACGCCCGGGGCTTCCACAAACGCACCGTAGCCCAAGTGGCTGCCCACGGGCACTTCCTCGAATTCGCCGTCGATGGGGTCTTCATTGTTATTGTTCTCACCCTTCTGGATGATCGTCCGGACTTGCGTGCCGAACCAGGAGTCGTCGGGTCCGAGTTGGCTGATCGCCGACAGATTCAGCGTGGTCTGCTTCGGCTCTTCGTTCACCTCGCCCTCCACGACGAGCGAACCGGCGGCGACCACGATCAGGTCGTTGGACACCGCGGCGTCCGATCTGGTGAACTCGACGTGGTAACTCGGATCTCCGTTTTCCACGTCGAACTCGACGAAGCCACCCGCCCCCGGGTCGAAGGTCAGCACGCCGGTGCTGCTGCCCGGGGCGACGATGCCGGTGATCTCGCCTGGGGCGCTGATCGTGCCGCTGCCGCCGAGGGTGCCGGAAGAAACGAGAGTGGCGGCGTTGAGCGTGCCGTCGACGGTCAGTGTGCCGTTGGCGTGGACGTTGACGGCGTTGGAGACGGTCAGGTCGCCGCTGACGTTCAGCGTGGTGGCGGTGGTTTCACCCAGTTCGATGCCGTAGGCCAACTCACCGGCCTCGGAGAGGTCGACAACGCCGCCAATATCGATCGTACACAGGCTCATGTCGTCCGGTTCAGCATCGGGGACCCGGTCCCAGTTGATTGCGGTTTCCCACTTACCATCGGTGCTGCCGTTATCCCAGGTGACGGGGGTGATGGAGGGGCCGCTCGGCGTAAATGCCGCCGCGACGGTTGCCGGGTCAGCGGTACCTGAAGTGAAAGTTGGGGTGACGGAGCCGGCCGGGCTAACGAACTGGTAACCGGATGCTGCTCCTGCCCACCTGTTACCCCCCCACCTAGAGCTGAACAGTTGGGTCAGCGGCGCATCGGCCGTTGGTGCGTCCACACCATTCCCGTTGTTAGGCCCGTTGATGTAGTGGGAAGCGACCACGAGCGAGTCGTCCACCGTTGTGGTAAGACTCGTGGACACGCCGGGGGTTCTGTTGGTCGGACCCACGCCGGCCGCCGTACCGGAAAGCGCCACTACCGACCCGCCCATTCCGTTTGTTCCCCCAGTACGGGACACCACGATGTCGCCGGCAGCGCCGGGGTCGTCGAGGTAATAGATTGCCGTGACACCCCAACTATTGGTTGACTGAATTGCTTCCGTCAAGGAGACGCCGCCATAGGTCATGCCAGTAACAGAGATAGGCCCGGAGCCCTGTTTGTTTTCCATTGAGGCCGTCACGACCAGCTTGTCCGATCCGCTGGCATCATAACTGGCGGTCAATAGGGTAGTGTTGAATCCTGCGTCATTGATCCCTAGACTATCGTCGATGATGATCGCCGCGTTGGCCGAGGTGGCCGCCATGACGAGCATGGCTAGAGCCAAGGCCGCCCAGGCCCCTTTGAACGTTCTAGATTTCATAGCGCCGCTCCTCTAAGAAGATGAAAGTGAATTGTGTACGGAGAACACACAATCCCCGCGGTTACGAATCGAATTGGGGGCAAGGATCGCCACGGGTTCGGTAGAGAGGTCGTGACCGCTCCGCCGCCGGGCGTATCGCCGCAAGAATGCACCTTGGCTGCAAACACGTGCCACCGGTTTAGATGACCGTCTGTTAGCCTCGGTGCGACGCTGCCTCACTGGAAAGACGGAAACTCCCGTCGAGGTTTCAGAACCCATCTGAAACTCCACGGGCCAAGCAGCTAAACGACCACAACATTAGCTAGCATCCCGAATCAGACCGAGTTTGTCAACTCTTCCCCCCCCCCAAGAAACCACAGAATTCTTGAGAATCTGGCCGGAATTCTCCTCCGCAGAGGGGTCGAGCGGTGATTTTCGAGCCCAGCCTGCTTCACGGGCGCGAGATTCCCGTACCCGGTTTCTGGACCGGAGACAGTCACCAATGGCACCGCTGGTTGCCAGCTTAACCTAACTTCTCCCAGGGATCTGAATGCAACGCGTTGGCATGACACGAGTTAAACGCGAATGGATTTGCGTGGATTCTGGCTACATTGGGGCTTCCAGTAGCGCGAGCGCCCGCTGCTGAAGAGGCGTTGGATGGGCAAGGACGTAGAACTCGGCGCCGTCGCTGCGCAACGCACTGATCCAATCGAGTCCTTCGACTCCGCGCAATTCCTCGTCAATTCGCCGACTGGTGAGCATCTCCCGGTCGCCCGCGAAAACGACGCGCCGGACGCCGAATCGCTTTCGCACCTTTTGGATCTGCGAGGCCAGCGTACTGCGGTCGGCCGTGTTGCCCTGAAAGACCTCGATCGACACGAGATAGCCTTGGCCGTTGCACAACAGCCCGTAGAGGCGAGGAGCTTGTCGAGCCCGATCCGTTCGATCGTTCGCAGTACGGCGACGACATGACCGTGCGGCAAACTGCGAATGATCTCCCACGGGCCGCCATCTTGCGGCGGTTCTCCGCGGAGCCGGCGTTGCTCGAGCTTCGATTTATAATCCGCGGCAGGTGAAATGTCTGCGAATGCGGCCAGCATGACGGTCGCGGCAAGTGCGTGCGAGATGTTGTTTCTCATTACTTTGGAAGCGTCCCATAGATTGCTAGAAGGTAGTAGATTCCGCGGGTCGTGGCAAACGTCGCGAGATTCCCGTGCGCGCCAAAGCCGATATTGGTGTCCCCGATATCCCGCAACTCACAGTAGGTGCCGAAGCCGGGTTTCCCATCCCGGAAAACACTCCCGACGTATTGAGCCGATGACACGTTCGCAATATGGATTCTGCCCGGGAGATCGAAGGAAAAGCAGCGATTGAGCCCTCAGTCCTGTGTCCGGAACGCCCAAAGGCTCATCTCGGTGCGGATGTAGATCGTCGACACGTCCAGCGCCGGGGTAACAAACACGGGTTCTCCGAGGTCATGCTGGTGAACTATCCGGAACGCATCGCCGGCCTTCACCACCGACACAAGGCCCCGGTTCGAGGCCAGGTAGAGATGATCGTTCGCCACGACCGGGGAGGCACTGTACTGGCCCGTACCTCCGAGGCGCTTGCGATAGAGGACCTCTCCGTTGACGGCGTCGACGGCCGTGAAGAGGCCGCCGTTGCAGACCAGGTAGAGGCGGTCTTTGTAGAAGACGGGCGAAGGGATCTCCGGGATGCCGCGATGCAATTGCCAACTCACATGGGTCTCGGTGACGTCACCCTCGCCTCCGGGGCGGATGGCCATGAGCGTCGGCTTGCCACGGCGGAACGAAAGGTTCGCCAGGAACTCGTCCCGGGTCCAAAAGCCATTCTTGTCCTTGTCGCCCCAGGCGAACATCCCATCGAGACGTCCCTTCCGCCGCGCCTCGTCCTCGGGTAGCGGCATCCCGTAGCCGGGATGTCCGGGTGGCAGTTCGGGCCGGAAGGGGAACGTGAAGTGTCCTGTCATCTCGCTGCGCTGGAGCTTCTCGTCCGCGTTGCGGTCAAACTGCATCACGGCGTCCCAGAACGGTTGCGGATCGGGTTGCTCGTCGGGGACGCCACCCAACATCGCCGCCGAAGCGTAGACGTGCCCGCCGCCGGATACGGGCATGGCAATCGTCTCTCGCGAGAACCCGGTGGCGAACCATTTCTCCGACCCGGTTTGAGGATCGTAGCCTGATACGCGTCCGCTGCCCAGCACGACCAGGTCTTTTCCGTCGTCATGGTTCCATATCATGGGCGTTGACCACCCGCTACGATAGAAGGGACGCGGCGTTTCCCAAATGGTTTCGCCGGTCGACTTCTTGACGGCGAGGATCTTCGATTGGCTCAGCTTGCTGTCCGGGAGGTTCGCGTCGTTGTCGAGAACCAGGATCAGGGTATCCTCATACGCGATCGGAGACGTAGCCATCCCGTAGAGGGTTCTAGGCGTGTGAATGGGCCTGGCCCATTGCTGACGACCCTCGTGGTCGTAACAGAGCAGGCCGTAGGAACCGAAGTAAACATAGACACGCTCGTCATCGACCAAGGGCGTCGAGGCCGCCGGGCTGTTGGCCTGATGCACCTTTTCGATCGCTACTTCCGGCGCCTCTTTGCGCCACGCTAGTTTCCCGGATGCCGTGTCGAAAGCGAGCGTGACCAAGCGACCGTCCGCGACAGCCGTCAAGAAGATCCGCTGCCCGGCAAGCACCGGCGAAGAGAGACCGTGGCCAGCGGGCGCTTTCCAGGCAAGTTGACTGGCATCGAGCTTCACGGGTGGCCGGCAGGTTGGGGCCACCCCCGAACCTCCGGGTCCTCGGAGTTGGTTCCACGAGTGGACTTTTGTGCGGGCATGATTCAATCCGTCGTCAGACGCGGTTTCCTCAGCCTTCCTGTCGCCGTCGCCCTCTCCTTCAAAATCGGCCAGAAGGGTGTCCGCCTCCGCGGCGGGCAACAAAGTTGCGCACAGAAGCACCCTCATCGAGAAAGCCATCACTTGTCGCATCGGTCACCTAGGTTCGTCAGAATGGTTGATGTTGATCAGTTCCGGGGAATCGTTTGAATCCTTTTGTGCAAAGCAGTTTAGCTTAGTTCTAGTCTAGCGAGATTTGGACCCTCTGCAATTCGCCGCAGTAGGCGCCTCCCGCAGCGGGGTTTGCGGCACAATAGGCTCTGGGGATGAGTTCATTGGGCTGGCCCGCTCTTGAAAGTAGCCATCATACCCTGCTTTCGGCGGCGCCCGAGCCAACAAACCATTTCCCGGACAGTCAAGAGCCAACTCTTCTTGCGGTGACCGCTCGCTTCGCCGGAAATCGAAGCGTTTTTCCGAAGAACACCTCGATGGACGTCGCCGTTGGACTAGCAGAGCGGTTCGCAGAATAGACGTAAGTTCAGCTCTCACAAGATCTTACGCGGTGACAAGCGAGTCTGGACGTCGTTTTTTTGAGGTGGCTCTTGATGCAAGCGACACGGTGTCGTATAATTACGACTGAACGTCGTGGCTAAAGTTGGCAACCGAGGGTCGACAAAGTGAAGCAACCACCATTGGCCAACGCGGAATTGGCAGTCATGGATCTGCTTTGGCAGAACGATCGCTTGACTGCTCGCCAAATGCGCGAGCAACTCTATCCCGACGCGACCAAAGCGCAACATGGAACTGTCCAGAGACTGCTACAACGTCTGGAAGATAAGCGGTATGTCGAGCGCGACCGGAGTCTGTCCGTCCATTTTTTCTCGGCTGCGATCTCTCGCCAAACCTATGCGGGCACGCAGCTGGAATCACTTGCCGCCAAGCTGACAGCAGGGTCGTTCGCGCCGCTGATTACGCATCTCGTCCAGCAGAAGAAGATTTCCCGCGACGAGATTGACCGGATCCGGGCTATCCTTGACGCGCAGGTAGACGAGGGAGAAAAATCATGACCGATTCTCTTCTTCAGATGGGGCTAAGTAATGCATGTTTCGCACTTGCCTTGGCAATCGTGGCAATGATTGTGGGCGCAACAACCAAGCGTCCTCACCTTACCCATATGCTTTGGCTGCTTGTTTTCGTCAAGCTGGTGACGCCGCCTATCGTGACGATCCCCGTAGTCACGACTCCAGAGCAACCCTCGGCGGCTGCGGCAATCAATAGCCATTCACGCTCTGGGCCGCCGGTCGCCAGCGGTCGTGACGCGGACGTTTCACGCTCTGGGCTGGTGGTCGCCAACCATCGTGAGCCCGATGTGGCTGAACAACCAGATGCTTCCCTGTCGGCGAGAATCGGGTCCGTGGTGTTCCGTCACGGAGAAGAATGGTTGCCGCCAATCTGGTTGCTGGGAAGCGTGGCTGTCTTTGCTTGGTCGCTGGTCGGGGTTTGTCGCTTTGGCCGTCTGTTGGCGGCGGAATCTGAAGTGGCACCGCAGCCGTTGCAGGCTGCCGCCGTGAAGATTGCGCGCCGATTGGAACTGAAGACAATCCCTACGATTTGTACGACGTCAGCTCGCATTTCGCCCATGGTATGGTGGGCCGGCGGGAAAGTGCGAATTGTCATTCCGGCGACGTTGCTTGACCAAATGGATGGAAAGCAGTGGCAATGGATTCTGGCACACGAGTTGGCGCACGTTCGGCGTCGAGATTACTTGGTGCGATGGCTAGAGTGGCTGGCGTGTGTCTGTTTTTGGTGGAATCCCGTGGTCTGGTGGGCACAGCGCAACCTGCGCGCAACGGAAGAGATCTGCTGTGACGCCCTGGTTCTGTCCCGCCTGGAGCCCAAACCCCGTTCTTATGCAAATTCACTCTTAACAGCAGTCGAGTTTCTTGCTTGTCCGGCTCTCCGCCCACCGGCCATGGCGAGCGAAATCAACGGCGGCGGATTCCTGGAAAGGAGATTTGGTATGATCGTCTCAGAAGACCCGAATCGAGCGACCTCACCTTGGTTGCAGGGATGTGTCCTGCTGTGCGCGATGGCCGTGCTTCCTTTTGGCCTGGCCAGCGCCCAGGACTACGACGCCGTGGCCAAGCGGCTGGGGCAGGCCGTCGAGCATCGCGAGCTTACGGAGGCGCAGGCCGACGCCATGCTGGCCACGCTGAAGAAGATCGCCCAAAAGACCGGAGAAAAGGACGAGCTTAACGCCTATTTCGAGCAGGTCTGGGCGAAACTCCAAGCGGCCGTCAAGCACGGCAAGATGTCCGCCGAGGACGCCGAAGCCAAGATGAGCGCCATCAAGAAAGCCAAGCTCGGCGGCGGCAAGAAGGACGCCTACTACGAGGCAATTGGCGAAAAGCTCAAGGCGGCCGTGAAAGCGGGCAAGCTGACCGAAGAGGAGGCCAGAGCCAAGTGGGCTGCGATCAAGAGAGCGGGCGGCGCCAAGAAGGATCAAGGCTCGGACAGAGCGAAGGCCTATCTGATGAACGTGAAGAAGGAACTCCGTGCTGCCGTCGAGGCCGGCAAGATCAGCAGAGAAGACGCAGCCAAGAAGTACGAGGGCGCCGAGAAAGCGATCAAGGAAAGAATGGCCGCCGGACGCCGTCAGCGCACCACTCGTGGGGACAAGCGCGCCGAGTATGAACGCTTTGAACGGCGTATCAAAGCGGCGATCGCGGAAGGAAAGATGACCCGTGAGGAAGCCGGCGGAAAGCTCGAAGGTTTTCGGCGGCGTATGGGGATGGCCGATCAAGGCGAGCGTGGCGAGAGGCGCATCAGTCGTGAGGATTACGGACGCGCCGAGGCCGAACTCACAAAAGCCGTCGCCGAAGGCAAGATATCGGGAGAAGATGCCAGAGCGCGGCTTGACGGGATGCGCAAGATGATAGTTACCGAGAAGGCGCCTGCTCGGAAGAAGGGTTTTAGCATCGAGGACTATAAGCAAGCCGAAGCTAAGATGAAGAAGATGATCGAGGATGGCAAGGCAAAGCCGGAAGATGTCGAAAAGCGCCTGATCGAGATGCGCAAGATGATGGACGATCAGGGCGAGCGTGGCGACAGGAAGCGTCCGGATTGGGAAGGCATCAAGAAGCGAATCGAGGGCGCTGTGCAGCGCGGCGACATGACCCGCGAAGAGGCCGACGCCAAGTACAAGGAGATTCGAGAGCGGATGGCTGGGCGTCGCGACCGGTGATCCCGTGTCCTGAGGCCGGCGACGAGGAGTAGGTTGCCGTCTCGCTCCGAGCTTGTGAAGAAACACATTTGGAGTGCGGTGACTTGTCACCGCTTTCCTTTTCCAACCGTTTTCCCCGATCAGTGGCCCCCGTTACTGCCAATCGGCCAGAAAAAGAAAGCGGTGACAAGTCACCGCACTCCAAAGATTCACAACCTCTCCGCGAGGTGACCCCAAGGCTTCGTTCATTCCCCGCTGGGAGACAACCTCATTGCCTGGCCAGGAGACTTTGCTATACTGTCCGGCGTGTCGCCTTCCGCCTTTGGAGAGCATGATCATGAACGATCGCTGATCATCGAAAGGGTGCGTGTCATGAGATTGAAAGGGACATGGCTGCTGTCGATGGGTTTGTTGCTGTTCGCCATGGAAATGTTGGCCCACTCTGCCGAGCCGGACGCCGGGCAAGAGGCGACCACTTATAAGCTCGACAGGATGGGGTGCATAGTCAGAACCGAGAACGATGGTCTGTCGGTGATCTACGTTCCCACCTCCCGCACCATGCTTTATGGTGGAAAGTTCCCCGACGCGGTGCTGGAGCATTTGAAACGGTTGAAGAACCTCCAATCGCTGAACCTCAGCTACACCCAGATCACTGACATGGGGCTGGAGCATTTGAAAGAGCTGAAGAAGCTCCAATCGCTCTGCCTCGACCCCAATATCTCCGACCTCGAGCGAAAATACGCCCCCCCCCGCACTCCGTTTACTGACGAGGGCGTCAAGAGGCTCCGCCAGACATTGCCAGACTGCAAGATTGAGCACTAACCGCTACCGTTGATTGACCCGGGTGCCATGCCCACGCAAGCGTGGGCATGGCACGCCGAGACGGGCGAAAGAGAATCACGCATGCGTCTCGTCAAGAGATCACCCGCCATTATCGGCTTGGCCGTTATCGTTTGCGGTATCGCTGGTGCTTCCGGGCAGCAGGCAATCACCGCCACGGACGCTGGGGCCCGCGTCGATTGGACGCAGAGTTACGATGCCGGCTATAGAGATGGCAACGGGGCGTATGCCGGTGGTTCTGAGATTATGCATCTCATACCGCATCAAGGGAAACTCTATGCCGCCAATGGCTACTGGGAGGATTCGCGGTGGAAAGGGCCGCCCTATGCGGCGAAACAATCGGCCCAGGTGCTTCGGCTGGATTCAGCGGACGGCCGGTGGGAAGTCGATTTGGATATGGGCCGGTCCAATGGCCGTGGCCTTCGCTATATGAAGGGCAATATCCTTAAATCGGTTAGATTTACCCGCGATGAATTTGGCAAGCTGTTGCCGCAGCCGCAGAATCTATTGGTGATGGCTGCCGGCGCTTATACGCAAAAGCATGGCGTCGTATCTGCTTGGGTGCGAGACGATGCTGCCGGCACATGGAATCACGTTGTCGTGAAATATGGATCGCCGATGGGCGGCACACGATGGATCCCACGCGACATGGAGGTCTATCGGGACAAGGTTACCGGCGTGGAGCGTCTGTTCTTGCTGATCGGCAACCCGGGTATTATCTCCGGCGTCTATGATGCCTCGCAGCCAACCAACTTGCGCTGGGACAAAAAGGTCGAGTTTCCCGCCAGCGGAACGTTCACCACCCGACCACTTGGCATGGTGCAATCCAACGGCTCGCTGCTGTTTTCGGTCGGCGGCGTAATCTACCAGCGAATTGACGGCCCGAGCCCGACTTACACCGAGATTCTGAACCTTGGCGACGGCGTCAATACCGACGTGGGCGGCATTCGCGGCCTGACCACCATCGCCAATCCCAACGGTGCGGGTGAGTCCATTCTGCTGCTCTGGGCGCCCAACGGCAGGTCGTCCATTGGTCAAGTCAAGCGTCTTGATCCAGACGGCTCCGGCGGTTACACGGCACATGATGAAGCGAATATGCGCGATCTGATGAGTGCAAAGCTTGGTGTCGAGGTCGGCTATACGCTTGGGGCCCACAGCAATATGTACCCGGCCGTCCATCCAGTGACGGGTGAAACCGTACACATCATCGGTTTTCAAGGAATACTACGGGGAAGTGATCATCTGAAGTGGAAGGGCAGCAGATTATACGCCGGTGCGATGTATGCCATTCGCACGGTTGACCAGACCTATACGGTGCATGAGGTCAATGGTGCCTACGCGCCCGGCAAACCGGTTCTGGTATCGCCGCGGACCTTCGCCCATTCGCCCTTTGGTGACAACTTGCTCTTCATCGGGGGCCATGATGCCAGCAGCAATAGCTCGAACGACATGGCCTGGATATTCAAGGCATCCTTGGATGTGGTGCTGGGACTGCGTCGCTGGCGGTCGTCCGCTAGCCAGGGCAGCCTGGGTACGGTGGGCCGCCGAGAGGCTGGGCCTCCAATTCACTCTCCGCGGTCCCGGCCGGCCGCGGAAGACCCCAGATAATCAGTGATGCCCCTTTTCTTATCCCCGCGCTCGATGACCCCCTGCGGGGGGGTGCGTAAGGGCGGTCGGCTGTCCTGTATCCTCCATGGGTCTTGCCGGAATCGGGCCTGACCTGCGGAACCCACCAAAACGGCTGGTGAGGCACCCCGCGATTCCAACGTTATTTCGCACGGCTCTTGCCGGAGGGCTCGACGAACTTGCCCGGGGATGGAAACGTCCGGCCATCCCATCATTGGACTGTTCTGCGAGCGGGTTCTTTCCGAGACGTCGTGCTACTTGAAGGATTGCGAGTGTTGACATTGCCGCATGTGCACACTAAACATAGGTTGTGCTGTTTGGGCAAATTGCCCGGCGAGTGCTGGACCCCAACAGCGGCCAACAAAAATCGGACTGGAGCTACTATGACTAGCGCGAATCGATCGATCGGCGTGATGGTGGGCTGTGTGGTTCTGATCGGGGCCGCCCAGGTCGTTGCGCAGGATTGGCCTCAGTGGCGAGGACCAAATCGGGATGGCAAGGTAGCCGGGTTCGCCGCCCCTGCGACCTGGCCGGAGTCGCTCGTCGAGAAGTGGAGAACCACGGTGGGCTCGGGCGATGCGACGCCTGCCCTGGTGGGCCAGAGGCTCTTTGTCTCTGTCCGCCAGGGTGACGATGAGGTCACGCTGTGTCTCAGTGCGGCCGACGGAAGCCAACTCTGGCAAAACAAGTACGCCGCTCAGGCCGTCACCGGAGCGGCCTCGCGGCACCCGGGGCCCAGAAGCTCGCCTGCGGTGGCCGAAGGAAAGGTCGTCACGATGGGCGTGGCCGGGGTCCTCTCCTGCCTGGATGCCGCCGACGGCAAGCTCGTCTGGCGCAAGGACCCGTTCCCCAAGGTCGTGCCCATGTTCTTCACGTCAAGCTCGCCGATCATCGTCGACGGTGTGGCGGTCGCGCAGCTCGGAGGGCGGGGCAACGGGGCCATCATTGCCTACGATCTGGCCACCGGGGATGAAAAGTGGCGATGGGACGCCGAAGGTCCCCAGTACGCTTCGCCTGCGGTTCTTACCGCCGACGGCACGAAGCAGATCGTCACGCTAACGGAGAAGAGCATCGTGGGAGTCGGCCTGGCGGATGGGAAGCTCCTATGGCAACTCCCGTTCGTGCCCCAAAGGAGGGCCTACAACGCCGCCACACCGATCGTCGACGGGCAGACGGTGATCTACACCGGCGCGGGCCGCGGCACCAAGGCAGTAAAGATCGAAAAGCAGGGCGACGGCTTTGCCGTCGAGGAGCTCTGGAGCAACTCGGAACTGGCCCCGCAGTACAACTCGCCGGTGCTCGCCGACGGTCTGCTGTTCGGACTGTCCAACCGCGGGAATCTCTACTGCATCAATGCCCAGACCGGTCAGACGGCCTGGACTGACGAAACCTCGCGCGATCGCAGCGGCTTCGGGGCCATCGTCCACGCCGGCTCGGTACTGATCGCCTTGCCCAGCAGCTCCGAACTGATCGCCTTTGCGCCCAGCGACAAGCAGTTCACCGAGTTGGCTCGGATCAAGGTCGCCAACACGTCGACGTACGCGCACCCGGTAATTGCTGGGAACCGGATCTTCGTGAAGGACCAAGACGCGGTCACGATGTGGACCATCGAGTAGGTGCGTTGGGAGGTCTTGCCGGGAGAGGTACGACCGGAGTTTCGTCGTGTTAAGAGGCACACACATCCGCGGCGGGTTGGCATCGCGGCTCCCGCCGCTGGGAGTCAAGAAAGCGTGAGCGGTTACCAGTTTTGTTTCCCTATTCACAGAGGAGCGTGAGATGACCCGAGTTCGACGTGTGTTCGTGCCGCTGATGGCGTTGGCGTTGGCAGCGGCCTTGGCTACTGCGGCCGTGGCCCAGGCTCCCCAAGGGCCCCGACGCGGGTTCCGCGGAGGCTCAAGTCGCGGCAGTCTTCTGGGCTTGCTAAGGCTTGAACCAGTGCAAAAGGAGCTGAAGCTGAGCGAGGAAAACCTCGCCAAGGTCACGGAGCTCCAAGAGAAGCTCAGAGCGGAGATGCGCGAGAAGTTTGCGGCCCTGCGGGAGATGGATGACCGCCAGCAGCAGCGGGCGAAGATCACCGAGTTGAGCGACGAGTACGACCGGAAGGCCCGCGAGCAGCTTCGCGAAGTGCTGTCCCGGGAGCAGATGATGCGGCTGTATCAGATCCGCATGCAGGTCCGCTCGGTGACGGACAGTCTGGCCAGCAGGTACGTCGCTGGCAGACTGGAACTCACGGACGAGCAGAAGACGAAGTTGGCCGAGATCGCGAAGGACGCGCAGGCGAAACGATCTGAGCTGTTTGGCAGCATGCGCGACGCGAGTGAAGAGCAGCGACGGGAGGCCTTCGCGAAGTATCGCAAGATGCGCACCGACGCGGATGAGAAGGCACTCGGACTCTTGAACGCCGAGCAGAAGGAAGCCTTCGAGAAGATGAAAGGCGAGAAGATCGAGCTGCCTTCGCGGCGCGGCCGACAGTAGATCGCTTGACTAACTCAGCGCCGATCTAAAAGGTAGCTGCATTGTCCGCGGGGACAGCCCCGGTTCCGGTGCGCCGAGAACGGGGCTGTCCCCAATTTGCCCGTAGCCCAATTTGCCCGCAGCAGGAACTCCAATCGCTCGTGCTCTTCTGCGGCCGGTCCGAGAAAGCCACCTGTCAATGAAACAGATGAGAATCCTTTCAAGGCTGGGGTGTTTGCCTGTCCTGGTTCTTGTGCTCGCCGGTGGCGCCGCAGCAGATCCGATCGCACGCTACAATGTCGTATGGCAAAGCCCGTCGAAGGACGCCTCCGGCCAGATGCCGCTGGGCAACGGAGACATCGCGGCGGGTGTCTATGCGATCGAGGACGGCGATCTGTACCTGCTGCTGGCGAAGAACGACGCCTTGAACTACAACGGTGATATCTACAAGACCGGACGCGTTCGCGTCTCGCTGGACCCCAACCCCTTCGCCAAGGGCAGGCCACTGCGGCAAACCCTCGACCTGCCGACCGGTTCCATCCGCATCGAAGCGGACGGCATAAGCCTGCGTATCTGGGCGGATGCCAACCGGCCGGTCTATCACGTACAGATCAATTCGCCCGGTGAGATTTCCGTCACCGCCGCTGCGGAATTCTGGGAACGTTTTGACTCTTGTCGGCACAACACTTCCAGAGCTCCCACCGACAGCGTCACTCAGGATGTCCGCCTTCAGCGTAACGGCAAGATTCTATGGTACTTCCCGGTAGGCGACCGGAGCGTCTACACGGCCGAAATGAAATACTACGACGTTGGGCACATGACGTCGAAGTACCCCGACCCCTACCGCTTCAACACCTTCGGCAACCTTCTTGAAAGCCCGGAGTTGTCATTGGAGGAAGGGGCATTGAAGAAAGGGGTGCTTGCCGGAAAAGGAAAGAGTTTCGACATTCGCATCCACGCCCTGACCAAACAGACCCCCGAGACATCCACGTGGATCGAGACCATCGAGCGGCAGGCAATGCAGCCGATCGACGTGAAGACGGACTGGGCCGCGCATTGTCGCTGGTGGTCGGCATTCTGGAATCGAAGCTGGATCATCGTCTCCGACAACACGCTGCCGCCCGAGGAGAGGGAGAAACTCAACGGCGAAGCGCCCTCCGGCAGGCGTGAGGAAGAGGATGGTGGTGCCCTGGTGGCGCAGAGCTACAACGTCTTTCGTTTCCTTATGGCCTGCCAGAGCCGCGGGCGAATTCAGACCAAGTTCAATGGCGGACTCTTCACTCTGCCGTTGCGCAGCGACAAAAAGAAAAACGAGGCGGTGCAACAGAATGACGGTTCATGGCTGCGACACGAGGACGACCGCGATTGGGGCCGGCGTTTCACTTTCCAGAATCAACGCTTGCTCTACTGGCCGCTGTTGATGAGCGGCGACGGCGACCTGATGAGGCCTTTTTTCGACTACTACTCGAACCTGTTGCCGATCCGCAAGGCCATCACCAAGGCATGGTTCGCCCACGAAGGCGCCTACTACCGTGAAAATATCGAACCCACGGGAGGCGAGCGGGATTGCGGCCGCACGGGCAAGCCGCCAAAGACCAAGCCGGGTGAGAATCAGGGTAAGGGATATTACCATAGCTACTATTTCACCGCCGGCCTGGAAACCTTGGCCATGATGACCGAGTACGTGAAATACTCCGGTGACGAGGATTTCCGCGACACGGTCCTTGTCCCGTTTGCCCGAGAAGTCCTGCTGTTCTTCGACAAGCACTACCCACGCGGCGACGACGGCAAGATCCGCCTGGACCCGGCCATGGTGTTGGAAACCTGGTGGATTGCGATCAACCCCGCGCCGGATGTGGCCGGCCTGCGGTTCTGCCTCGATGAACTGCTGGCGATCAAAGCCGGATCGGCGGAAGACCAGACGAACTGGCGCCGTTTCCGGGCTGAGATTCCAGAGGTGTTTCTGCGGGAAATCGACGGACGCAAAGCCATCGCGCCGGCCGAAACATGGAAAGCAAGGCATAACGCCGAGAACGGCGAACTGTATCCGGTTTTCCCTTTCCGCTGTTTCGGCCTGGGTCTGGGATCGGCGGACATCGTGGACTGGACCATGAAACACCGAACCAACAAAAACGCCTTCGGTTACAAGTGTTGGACCCAGGACCAGATTCACTGGGCCTATGCCGGGCGGGCCGCCGAGGCTCAGGACGGCCTGGTCCATCGTTTCCGCCACGCATCCACCCAGTGCCGTTTCCCCCTGTACGGAAGCGCGGGGCCCGATTCCTGCCCCGACTTCGATCACTTCGGCGCCGGCAGTACCGCACTTCAGCGAATGTTGGTGCAGGAAGCCGGCGACAAGATCCTGCTGCTTCCGGCGTGGCCGGCCGACTGGGATGCCGACTTCAAGCTCCACCTGACTGGGGGCGCCTTCATCAGCGGTAAAGTGACCGACGGCAAATTGACGAACTGGACCATCGAACCTGCTACACGCAAAAAAGACGTGGTGGTTCACCAACCGCAGCCCGCGCCTTAACGCCCGGCGGTACCGGACAACGAGCATCCGCTTCGCATGTCGGAATCTCCGCCCCTTTACGGCGTCGGCTCGATGCGGATCGCCTGGCCGCCTCGAGCCGACATGGCTGCCTTGAGCACGTCTTTGGAGCTTACCGCCAAACGATCGATCTTTACGTGCGTTCGAGTCGGCACGGCTGCATCGTCGCGATAGACGTGGGCCGTGTACGGCTTGTCCGGATCGAGAAACGTCAGGGGGATTTCGAGCGTGCGGGCCTCGCCGCTGTTCATGCAACCCACAAACCATCGGTCGCCGCGGCGCCGGGCAATCACCGCGTAGTGGCCGATCCGACCGTGCAGCACCTTCGTTTCGTCCCAAACCGTGGGCACGCGGTCGAAGAACTCGAGTTCCGGCTCCTCGGTGATCACGTTGCTCGATCCGCCGGCCCCCCCTTTTTTTCGAGGCGATACGGCGGGACGGTCATACCAATAGAGGAACTGCCAAGGGCTGTACACGCAGACGGCCTTGGCCAGTTGGTAGGCATGACTGGCGTTGCGAGTCACCCGCCCGTCGTAATAACAGATCGTGTTGTCGCCGGCACCGGCCAGCATTCGCGTGAAGAGAATCGTCAGCGTTTGCTCGTTCGAGGGGGCCGTTTCGTCCCCGGCAATGCCTTCCTGCGTCATCAGGTTCGGATAGGTCCGCGAGTAACCCGTGGGCCGGTATTCGTCATGTATGTCGACCATCAGTCGGTGATCGGCCGCTTTGCGGACCGCTTCGTGCAGCCAGGAGGTCCATTGTTGGCTGCCGACGTTGACAAAGCCGTACTTGAGGCCCTTGATACCCCACTGCCGGTAAAGGGGAAGAATCTCGTCGAGTTGCCGCTCCAAGGCCCGGCGATTGACGTAAAGAATAATGCCGATCTCGCGCTGCTTCGCGTACCGGATCACTTCCGGCAGGTCCAGCGGCCCGGGGGAGCGCCCGGGATCGACCGTGACGGTGGTTGCGTCCGAGGTGTCGGAGGACTCCGGCCCGTACCAGCCGGCGTCGAATTCGACGTACTGCAAGTTGTGCCTGACGGCAAAATCGACGCAGGTCTTGCCGCCAAGGGTCGTCAACGTGACTTCACGGATCACCTTGCCCGGCCGGATCCAGGAGGTGTCTTCAATGGCACACCGCGCGTTGAGGTTCAACAGAAGGTAGTTGTGCTCCAATAGCTCGCCGGCACTTTTCGCCAGCATGATGACTCGCCAAGGCGTGGTCAGCGGCAACTCGGCTTCGACGGTGCTGCTGAGAGAACTGACGACTCCGTGAGGCCGCCCCGAAGCCGGTGAGAACTTCATGCGAGAATAATCCACCAGCCCGGCCTCTGCCAGGGCCACGAAAGTATTCTCCCCGCACTGCACGGTCAGCGGCCGTTCGCAGCCGGACTTGATCGCGCTTAGACGCACCTCAGCATACCGGCCCTGGGCACTGTACACGGCCCATGCTTTGTGGTCGTCCAGGAAGATGAATTCGCTGTTCTCCCGCGTCACGTGGATCTTCTTCAACGCCGGCTGTTGCGGGATCGTGTAGCAAAACGCAACTCCCTCGTCGTACGCGCGAAAGGTGAGTTTCAGCCGCCGCGGGGGCTTCTGCTCGTCTTCGAGATCGATGGCCATCTGGTGGTAACGATCGCGGATTTCACTCCGCTGGCCGTAGACCGGCCTCCAAGTCTCATCATGCGATTCGGTGGTGACGTTCACCACTCGAAAGCCTTCCGCCAGAGCGGGAGTGTTCTTGACTTCCAAAGCCAGTCGCGACTCGCAGAGGATCGGCTTGCCCCGGTAAGCTACCCTGTAGCCGAGGCCGCCGCCGTGGGTTACGTCGAAGGCAACGACGATCTCCCCGTCGGGCGATGTCAATTCTTTCGCGTCCAAATTGACGGCCGTCAGCGAGATCAGCAACACGAGTGATGTGGCGAACTTCATCGGCAAAAGCTCCCAGGGCGAGGCGGGGACGACAACATCACGGCGTGCGTCGACCGCCGTGATTGTACCAAGTATAGTGTGTCTCGTCTCTACGGCCCGAAAGGGTATTGGCCGAATCGGCTCGCGCCGGCCACAAGGTGGTTCGTCGAGTTGCTGGTGAATCCTATGGTTGCGCGGTCCGAGTTGCTCAATCCTCTCTCACCGGGCGGCCGGCCGAAGAGTTGGCCGACGACCCGCTGCGGGAGAATGCAATCACACCTGCCGCCGGCGGGTGATCAGCATCAGCAGGCCCAGCAGGCCGGTGCCCAGCAACATCACCAGGGTGCCCGGCTCGGGAACCCTGAACAACTGCGTAATCTCCGCGGGCCGGTTAAGCTGCTGGTACTTCAGCCAAATGCTGGTCGCCTCTCCGACCAGGCCGTCAAGGTTCACATTCACCAGCGTGTCGTAGGGCTCCTTGGTGAGGAAATTCCCACCGGTCATCAACTCCTCGAAGGCCTCCAGGAATTCGCTGTCAACGGCGTTGTTGGTGGTGCTGAACGGAGGAAGTGCCCACAGCGGGTCGTTGACGCCGGCGTCGAGTCTCAGCGCGTCCGTACCGCGCAACTGCTCGCCTTCGTCATTACCCACATAGACCGAGTACAACGCGAGCTGGTCCATTTCCAGGAAGATGTTTCCATCCTGGTCGACGAAGCCATCACCC
>SDBV01004638.1_pt1 | contig 19661 bp, 19 predicted proteins | sample 2277081 | NCBI WGS metagenome assembly SDBV01 (sample SAMN10402039, study PRJNA504765) | marine sediment metagenome | isolation source: marine sediment core GS10_PC15, 223 cmbsf | place: Arctic Ocean: Southern Knipovich Ridge | collected 2010
ATTTACAAGAATATATTTTACATTCACTCCCCACAATTGCTTCTTGCAAAAGTGGGGAATTCTTAATGCAAAAGTGGGGAATTTTGTTTGCAATTTTGTCCTATTTAATTATGCAATAAATACCTTCAAACATGGAGATTAAAACTGCTAATTCTCTTGGTATGAATATTATTACTGCATTAACCGATCAGATAGAAGGGACGCTTAATATCAGCCGGGAAAATGGGACTGAATTCCGTATTATTTTTAAGGAATCAATCTTAAAGACCTAACTACTTATAATTCGAGTTCTTTATTAATTCTTTTGAATAAAGAACTTACGCTTTATCTACCTTCCAGCATTGTAGAAGGTGATGGTAATAAAGAATGCCGAATAGTGGCTTATCCTACACCAAATGAAACCGTTGTTATCGGATTAAATACAGCAGAAAGCAGAGCTTATGAAAGTGATTCGGATACTGTTATTGTAGTTGATCCTTAAGATAAATTAATCCTTAAATGTAACTTGTTATTTTATTGTTTTTTGGTGTATAAATATTCTCTTAAATCGAAAGAATTGGTAACCTCACCTGAAAATTTTAATTTCTTGACAGCAGAAGAGGGCTGTTGTAAACTTTATTATTAATTGAAAGAAAGAAGGAAATATCGAATCATGTTGAAACACAAATAAATTATGCATGAATTTTCAATTTGTGAAAATATTATTAAAATAGCCTTAACTGAAGCTGAACATAGTGACAGCTTACCAAAGCGCATTTTGAAAACCGTAATAGTAGTTGGTGCTCTTCATCAGATTATTAATCATAATCTGCAATTTGGTTACAAAATCCTTTCCGAAGGAACACTAGCCGAAGGTTCTATTCTGGAAATAATTACAGAAGAGATTAAAATTGTCTGTAAAGAGTGTCTGGAAGAAAATATTATAGAAGGAGATATTTTTATCTGTCCCAGCTGTAGTTCCGGTCGGATTGAAGTAACAGCAGGAAAGAGTTTGTATCTAAAAGATCTGGAGGTGGAAATATGAGCAAAGCTGAGATAAAAGTGTATCAGAATATTCTGAGTGCCAGTGAAGAATGGGCAGATAAAACGCGCAGATTATTAGCTGAACATAATATTGTAATGCTTAATTTGATCGGTTCACCTGGTGCGGGAAAAACAACATTGCTGGAGAAACTGTGCGTTCTTTTAACTGGTAAAATTAAATTCGCAGTTCTGGAAGGTGATATAGAGACAAGCCGTGATGCTGATAGGCTGCATGCCCTAAATATTCCTGTTTCCCAACTTATTTCCAAAGGAGCCTGTCATTTGGGTGCGCAGATGATCCACAAAGCTGTGTCCGACCTGGATCTGGCAGATATAGATATAATTATTGTCGAAAATGTAGGCAATCTGGTTTGTCCAGCTGAATTTGACATTGGTGAAAATGCTAAAATAGCTGTTTTAAGTGTTACAGAAGGAGAGGATAAACCAATAAAATATCCTTTATTATTCAGGGAAGCTGCCGCGGTCATTTTGACTAAAACAGATCTGCTTCCATATTTAAAATTTGATATTGATTTATGTGAGCAATTTGTCAAACAAGTTAATTCGGAGATACCAATATTCAGAATTTCTTCTGATGATACAAATGCTTTTGATATCCTGCAGGAATGGGTTTTAAATAGAAAATGAGTTATGCAGACCCCGAAAACATATAAAATTCTTATTTCCGGTATTGTCCAGGGTGTCGGCTTTCGGCCTTTTATCCACAATATTGCTCATCAGAATAAGATAAGCGGGAGTGTTTTAAATAATTCCAGTCACGTTGAAATTATTGCCCAGGCTAATAAAAATAGCCTGACAAAGTTTATTTCACTTATTAGAGAAAAAGCACCGCCTCTTGCTAAAATCAAGAACATTAGTGTTACAGAAATTGAATCTGACAGTACTTATAATACGTTTGAAATTAAACAGAGCCGGAGTCTAAAAGAAAGGAATATTTTTATTTCCCCCGACCAGGCACTTTGCCAGGATTGTCTCGAAGAATTATTAGATCCTGAAAATCGCAGATATTTATATCCCTATATAAACTGCACAAATTGCGGTCCCAGATATACTATTATCTCAGATTTGCCTTATGATCGGGACAGTACCACAATGAAGGACTTTTCGATGTGTCCTGAATGTTCAGCTGAATATAAAAATCCGGCAAATCGTCGATTTCATGCCCAGCCGGATGCCTGTTTTAATTGCGGTCCAATAACAGAATTAATTGATAATTCCGGAAAATTAATTCGTCAGGGACAGGACTCTGAAAGTACCACTAAAATTTTTTTAACCATTGCCGAGTTACTCGCGGCTGGTAAGATCCTTGGAATAAAAGGAATCGGCGGATTTCATATTGTCTGTGATGCTTCCAATGAAAAAGCCGTGCAGGAACTGCGTAAACGAAAAACACGTCCCCATAAACCCTTTGCCATTATGCTTCCGCAAGTTAAGGACATCAGAAATTTTGTCCACCTTTCCCCTTCTGAAGAAGCATCAATTACCGGCTCAGCTCGACCGATTGTGTTATTACAAAAAAAAGAGCATTCAGGTTTTGGAGCAAATATTGCCGATTCAGTTGCTCCAAATAACAGGCATTTAGGAATAATGCTGCCTTATACTCCTGTGCACCATCTTCTTTTCCATTTTCTTTCTTCACCCCTGGTGATGACCAGTGCCAATATTAGTGATGAACCAATCATTATAGATAACACCAGAGCAATAAATGACCTGAAAGAGGTCTGTGATTATTTTGTGACAGGCAATAGAGGCATTCTAATTGCCTGTGATGATTCTGTTCTGCAGATACGTGGGGCTGATCAGTTTATTATCAGAAGATCCAGGGGATTTGTTCCAGATACAATCAATTTAGAGCAGCCTGTAGCTGCCCAAATCCTGGCTTTAGGTGCTGAACAGAAAAACACTATCTGCTTTGTTAAAGATTCTTCGGCAGTACTCAGTCATCATTTGGGAGATTTAAAGACTTTCGACAGCTTTAATGCATTTAAATCAGCTATCCGGCATTTTTACAAATTGTATAGAATAAAACCCGATGTATTAGCCTTTGATCTGCATCCTGAATATTTGAGCAGCAGATTTGCTCAGGAGATTCCGGAAGAGTTTGATTTTCTTAAAAAAGCTGAAACAATTCCAATCCAGCATCATCATGCCCATGCTGTAAGTTGTATGAGTGAAAATAGAATTGAAGGGAAAACTATTGCTGTTGTGTTAGATGGTTCAGGATATGGCCCGGATGGAACAATCTGGGGTGGTGAAATTCTTCTGGCAGACAGTACAAGTTTCAAGCGGGCTGCTTATTTGAGTCCTGTGCCCCTTCCTGGAGGGGAGAGTGCTATTAAACATCCCTGGAAAATGGCAATTTCTTATCTCTATGCTGTTTATGGAAAAAACTGGAAATCAGTTATACCTGCAGCCTTTTGTAATATTAGTGAAAAAGATCTCGATTTAGTTATTTATCAAATTCAAAATAATCTGAATAGTCCTGTAACTACCAGCTGCGGCAGACTTTTTGATGCTGTTGCTGCTTTATGCGGTGTGGGCATGGATATCAGCTATGAAGGACAAGCAGCAATCGAATTTGAAAACCTGATTGACTTTAATTATAATTCGGAATCCGGCTACACTATAAATATCATAAAATCAAAAGACAAATATATTATTGATACCCATCCAATGATAATTAAAATAATAAATGAATTGAGATCATCTCTGAAAATAGGTATTATTGCCTATAAAATGCACCAGGGGCTTGCTGCTGGATTAGCTGACTTGTGTAAAACAATAGCAGATACAAGCAGTATTAAAAATGTTCTGTTAAGTGGCGGATGTTTTATGAATAAGATCCTTACTAAGTTCTTAAAAAATTTTCTGGAAAGGAATGGTTTGATAGTTTATACTCATAAAAGTGTCCCATGTAATGACGGTGGAATTTCACTGGGGCAGACGATAATCGCCAATAATATATATAAGCGAGGCCTATAATGTGTTTGGCAGTACCTATGGAAATAATTGAAATAGCTGGAGACTTTGCTATTGTCGAAGCCGGTAAGGTAAAGTATCGGATAAATATTTCACTAGTTGAAAATTTATCTATTGGTGATTATGTAATCGTTCATGCGGGATTTGCAATTAATAAACTGGATAAAGAAGATGCAGATGAATCCCTGAGACTTTTCGAAGAATTGAATAAAATTAATGATTAAATATCTTGAGGAGTTCAGAAACAAAAAAGCGGCTCTTCATATTGCAGATAAAATAAAAGAATATCAATTTAAAAGGCCATTACAAATTATGGAGATATGCGGCGGTCATACCATTACAATCCTAAAATTCGGGATACATGATTTGCTGCCGGATTTTGTTGCCCTTAAAAGCGGTCCAGGTTGTCCGGTTTGTGTTACCTCGAATAATTATATTGATACGGCTTTAGCTTTGTCCGAAATAGATGATCTTATAATTACTTCTTTTGGAGATATGATCCGTGTTCCAGGATCGCAAACTAGTTTATTAATCAAAAAACAGGAAGGACAGGATATTCGGGTTTGTCTTTCGGCTACAGATGCCCTGGAAATTGCCAAAGCTAATCCCGATAAAGAGATTGTTTTCCTTGGAATCGGATTTGAAACAACTGCTCCCACGGTTGCTTCTGCCCTTAAAACGGCCAAAATAAATAATATTAAAAACTTCTCTGTCCTTTCCGCCTTAAAAACAATGCCCGAAGCTATGGATGTTTTGCTAATTGATAAGGATGTAAAAATTGACGGATTTATTTGTCCAGGACATGTTTCAATAATTACCGGTTTAGAGATGTATGAAGATATAGTAAAAAAATATACTGTTCCATGTGTTATTACCGGGTTCGAACCAACCGATATGCTTTCTTCTATCGAAAAAATTATTGCCCAGATTAGTTCGGGAGATATTAAAGTTGAAAATCAGTATACCAGGGCTGTGACATCAAGGGGCAATCTTCTGGCACAGAATCTAATGGCTGAAGTGTTTAAAAAACAGGATATTAATTGGCGGGGCATCGGACGAATTCCTCTGAGCGGATTAGGCATCAATGATAAATATCGGGATTTTGATGCCGAGAAAAAGTTTAAGATAAAAGTTCCAGAGGCTCCTGAACCTAAGGGATGCATTTGCGGTGACATATTAAAGGGCATTAAAACTGCAGTTGATTGTCCTCTATTCGCTAAAAAATGTACTCCGGAACACCCGGTTGGTTCATGTATGGTAAGTGCCGAGGGCAATTGTGCGATTTATTATCGATTTGGTGATTATAAAGTTAAATAAGGCGGCAATAAAATGGCAGACAAAGTAATAACATTGGCACATGGCAACGGAGGGAAATTTTCTCAGGGGCTTATTGATGAAATCTTTGTCAAAACTTTTAATAATCAGCACTTAAATGAACTAAACGATTCTGCTTTTATTCAAATGAAAAGTTCAAATATTGCTTTTACAACAGACAGTTATGTTGTAAATCCCATTTTTTTTCCTGGAGGTAATATCGGTAAACTGGCAGTAACTGGAACAATAAACGATTTGGCCGTATGTGGTGCGATTCCTGCGTATCTGAGTGTTGGGATGATAATTGAAGAAGGATTTAAGATTGATAACTTGAAAACCATAGTTAATTCGATGTATGAGACTGCCGAACAAGCGGGAGTAAAAATTGTAACAGGAGATACAAAAGTAGTTCCGAAGGGGAATGCTGATGGTATCTATATTAATACTTCCGGTGTAGGATATTATCCCGATGGATCTAATCCAGGTTCAATTGATAATATAAAAATTGGAGATAAAATAATCATCAACGGTGAATTTGGCAGTCATGGAGTAGCCATACTTACAGCAAGATCGGATTTTCCATTACAGACAGAACTGATTAGTGACTGTGCCTGTTTAAATTCATTAATAAGCGATGTCTTAGGCAGTATTCCAGCAGGAATTATTCGGATAATGCGTGATCCAACCAGGGGGGGAATAGCCACTACTTTAAATGAATTTGTACTTAACAGAAATTATTCAATAGAAATTAATGAAACTGAACTCCCCATTCGGGATGAAGTGAAGTCTATTTGTGAAATGACGGGTTTTGATCCCTTATATCTGGCAAATGAAGGAAAAGTACTTATAGTCTGTTCGGCAGATTACAGTAAAGAAGTATTAAATGCCATGCAAAAACACCCTCTAGGCAGAAATGCTGTCGCAATTGGAGAAGTAACCGAAAAATCGGCAGGACAACTGCTATTAAAAACAACAATCGGCGGAACCAGAATTATTGACCGGCTAATAGGAAATATGCTGCCCAGAATTTGCTAATTTCTATCAATTAGTTTCCAGCACCGCCTCCACCATTGCTTCTATTTGTGCTGTACTAAAATTTCTGACAAAGATCCCCGATTTTGGACAAGTAGCCTGACAAACTCCGCAGCCTTTACAGGCAGTTTCGTTTCGCTCTACCGTTTTCTTTATTTGTCCTTTAAATTTATATTCAAGCAAAGTTAAGGCATCATAGGGACAGGGTTCAATGCAATAAGCACAGCCGTCACAATTTGCATCAACTACTTCAGAAATTGCTCCTTCCAGTTCAATTGATTCCTTGGAAAGTAAAGTTACTGCTCTGGAAGCAGCAGCAAGGGCTTGTCCAACACATTCGTCAACCGTTTTTGGTCCATGGGCAAGCCCGCAGAGAAATGTTCCTTCTACAGATAAATCAACAGGCTTCAATTTTACATGATCTTCCATGAAAAATTTATTAGAATCTAACTGAACTTTGAGTAACTGTGCTACCTGATGATTGTCCTCGTTTGGTACTACAGGGACAGATAACACAACATAATCGCAATCAATACTTATTTCATCATTTAAAAGAGGATCCAATTGAGTTACTTTCAGCCTGCCTTCATCAACGGCTACTTGAGGTTCCATTTCTTTTTCGTAACGCAGAAAGATAACTCCTTTTTCTCTTGCTTTCGAATAATACTTTTCATAGAATCGATAGGTGCGGATATCCCGATACAGGACATACACATCTGTAGATGGTGATAGTTCTTTAAGTTTTAAGGCATTCTTTATTGCTTCTGAACAGCAAATTCTACTGCAGTAAGGTCGTTCATCACACCTGGATTCAACACATTGAATCATCACAACAGATTCGGTTTTAAAAGAATTATTTCCGAGCAAGGATTCCAATTCTAATTGAGTTATTACATTTTTATTTTCGTTATAAAGATATTTCTGTGGTTTATGCTCCCTGGCTCCTGTGGCGATAATCACTATTCCATGATCTATTTTCGTTTCATTATTTTCGGAATCTGTTACTACCGTATGAAAATTACCAACAAAGCCATCGATTGAGGTAACTTCAGATTTACAGAAAATTTCAATATTTTTATTATTCTCAACTTTTTTTAGTAATTCATTCAGTATCTCAAAAGGATTTTCACCATCAATCAAATACTGAAGCTGATTCATGGTTCCCCCAACGACATTTTCCCGTTCGATCAGATACGTATGAAATCCCTGGCTGCCAAGTTCAATAGCCGCCGAAATCCCACTTATTCCACCACCGATAATCAAGGCATTCTGATTCATTGGTAGAGTTCGTTTTTTTAAGGGTACCAATAATCTTGATTTCGCTGTAGCAATCCGTACCAGGTCTTTTGCTTTTTTTGTAGCAGCTTCCGGGAATTCTTTATGAACCCAGGAACATTGGTTTCTGATATTTGCCATCTCAAATAGATAGGGATTAAGCCCAGCCTGACGGATAGTATCCCGGAAAATAGGCTCATGGGTTTTAGGAGAGCAGGAGGCTACAATAACTCTATTTAGATTTTGCTTTATAATTGTTTCTTTAATTTTATCCTGAGTTTCATTTGAGCATGTATAAAGATTATTTTCCGAATAAACTACATTAGGTAATTCTACCGCAAATTTTACAACCTCTTCTACATCTACAACTCCAGCAATATTTTTTCCACAATGACAGACAAATACTCCAATTCTGGGCTCTTCAGTATCCACAATTCGTTCTTCAGGATATTCTATTGGCTTAACAAGCGTATTCCTGACTTCCCATAATAAGCTCATTGCTTTGGACGCAGCAGCCGATCCCTGAACAACCGATGAAGGAATGTCTTTGGGACTGGTTATTGCTCCACAGGCATAAATACCTTCTCTATTTGTTTCTTCTGGAATATAATTCTTAGTTTGGCAAAATCCATCATCATTACATTCAATGCCGATTTTTTCCGCAAGAAACTTAAAGTCATCCGGCGGCTCTATTCCAACCGAAAGAACTACCATATCGAAGTTTTCGTTTATAATGGTATTATCTTCTGCTTTATATTGGATTAGAAGATCTTTTGACTCCGGATTTTCTTTTATACTCGAAGGTTTTGATCTAATATATTTAATTCCCATCGATATTGCTCTTTCATAATATTCATCGAAATTCTTTCCAAATGCTCTCATATCAATAAAAAATATTTGACACTCTAAACCGGGTTGATGTTCCATGGCGATAATCGCTTCCTTTGTGGCATACATACAGCAAACAGAAGAACAATAATCGTGTTCTGAATCCCGTGAACCCACACATTGAATAAATGCGATTTTTTTAGGATGTTTGCCATCAGAGAGTCGCTGAAGATTTCCTGCAAAAGGACCACTAGCGCTTAATACACGTTCAAATTCAAGACTGGTAATAACATTTTTATAACGGCCATAGCCCAGTTCTTTTCTGCGTCGGGCATCGAAGACTTTATAACCGGGATTAAGAATTATTGCGCCTGCTTTAATATTTTCAAATACTTCTCTGGGTTCATCATGAAAAATAGCTTCTGCCTGACAAGCTTCCACACAGGATTTACATTCACAACATACGGCACAGGCCAGACAGCGTTTCGCTTCCTTTATTACTTCTTCTTTCGTATATCCCGATTCAACTTCTCTAAAATCCCTAATCCGGGCTTCTGCCGGACTTATTGTAAAAGGGACTCTGTTATAGTTGGATTCAACTCTTTCCGGTTTCTTTGCTGTAGGGACTTTGGGGCGTTCGCGGCCACTTGTTATATCTACATTTTGTAAATATCTATCAATAGAAATTGCTGCCTCATGTCCATCTGAAACGGCCTCAATTATTGATGCCGGTCCATGAGCAATATCCCCTCCCGTAAAAATTCCCGGAATGCTTGTTTCTAATGTCAGGTCATTTACTTTAAAAGTTCCAAAGGGAGTTTTGTCTATCATTTCAAAACCGTTAAAATCAGCCTGTTGACCAATAGCCAGGATAATAGAATCTGTCTCAATTATTTCGGTCGTGTCTTTGCCAAATTCCGGTTTAAATTGACCTTCTTTATTGAACACAGATAGACAGCGTAATGTTTTTAATCCGGTAATACTGCCGTTATTGGAAATCACTTCTTGTGGTCCATAAGAACTTGAAATAATTATTCCTTCTTCTTCGGCTTCAATTATTTCCCATTCATGAGCAGGCATTCGGTCTTTGGAAGATAAATCTCTTGTTTCGAGACAGACCAGGTTTACCTGATCTGCACCTTGCCTAATGGCAGTTTTAGCACAGTCAATAGCAACATTACCGCCTCCAATAACGATAACCTTTTTTCCCACACCGCCGTTTTCTCCTGTTTTTGCCTTTTTCAGGTATTCTAATCCGTATTTTACTTTTTTGTGTTCGATTCCCGTAAGCTTAAGCTTTTTCGGCAGCTGAACCCCAATTGCCAGAAAAAAAGCCTTGTATCCTTCATTTTTTAAATCATCAATCGAGATATCTTTACCGATCCTCTTCTTTTCAATTGGTATTCCTTTATCCAGAACCCGCTTTATATCATATTTTGCAGCATCCAGAGGAAGCCGGTAATCCGGGAGACAACTGGTCATCATTCCCCCAGGTTCCGGAGCATCATCAAAAATTGTTACCGCGTATCCTAAATCAATAAGATCATTCGCGGCAGTCAACCCTGCAGGCCCGGCGCCGATAATTGCCACTTTTTCCTTTTTTTCTATTATTGATAAAGTCACCGGTTCTTCTTTGTTTTTTTTACCAAAATCAGAAGCAAAGCGCTTTATTGCTCTAATGGAGACTGGATTATCTATTTCTGCACGATTGCATTCCGTCTCACAGGGGTGATGACAGACTCTTCCGCAAACAGCTGGGAAGGGCAGTCGTAATCGAATTAATGCAAGGGCTTCGTCAAATCTGCCTTCTGCAGTTAATGCCACGTACCCCTGAACATTTACATGAGCAGGACATCCTTCCCTGCAGGGTGAAATCCCGATCTTTTCTATTGCAAAGGTATTCGGCACTGCCTGTGGATATCTGCGGTAAATCGCTTTTTTGGTATCAAGGCCCATGTTAAAGTCCGAATAAACCTGAACGGGACATTTTTCTTCGCAGTCTCCACAGCCGGTACATTTTTCATTATCTATATATCTGGCTTTTTTCCGTATTCTTACATCAAAATTTCCTTGTTCTCCCTGAATTGAATCTATCTCAGTATTTGTTAGAATTGTTATGTTGGGATGCCTGCCGACATTAACAAGTTTTGGAGATACAATGCACATAGAACAGTCATTTGTGGGGAAAGTTTTATCAAGTTGTGCCATAATCCCGCCAATTGCAGATTCCTTTTCTACCAGGTAAACTTTAAAACCCGACTCAGCTAAATCTAATGAGGCTTGCATGCCGGCAATTCCGCCACCGGCGATTAAAACAGCACCAGTTTTATTATTTTTCCTTGTATCCATCAGAACCATTCCTTCCTGAAATTATTATAATTACATTTTCCTGCAGGATTATTATTAATCCTGGTTATTATAAATTCAGAAGATCAGGCTGCTTCCGAATTTAGCATATCTTACCTGGCTGTGAGTAGTGGAATAGAAGAAACTAGATGTTTCTGCAGTGATAATTTTTTTGGATTCAATCCAAAAGATAAGCCCAAAAGCTGACTGAAATATAAAACTGGAATATTATAATTTGTTCCATATTCGGCATTGATTTCCTGTTGTCTTGTGTCCAGATTACTGTGACACATCGAGCAGGCAACAGCTATTGCATCAGCATTTACTGCCTGGGCATTTTCGAAGATATCTTTCGAAAGTTTCAAAACAATATCGGTCCTGGTCAGAGCCATAGAAGCACCGCAGCAATCAGTTTTAAAAGACCAATCCAGAGTTTTTATTCCAGCTGCTGTTAAAATCCTATCCATACTTTCGGGGTATTCGGCTTCATCAAAGTTCATTATTTCCGGAGGTCTTGTAAGTAAGCAGCCATAATAGCAGACAATTTTATAATTCTGCTTATTGCGGCCTGTAAGTTGTTTTATTTTATTTATATATTCTTCTTTTCCCAGTACTTCTAAAGGGTGCAGAATATTTACTGATTCCTGATAATTGCCGTCTACACAGTCCTTAATAAGCTCGGTCATTTCAGCATCATGCTTTATGATATCTGTAGTTTTTTTGAAACGGGAAAGACAAGCAGCACAGGGCAGCATAATTTCTTTGATTTTCTGTGACTCTGCTAAAATAAGATTACGAAGGGGAAGAGCATAAGAAAGAATATCAGAAGTAAGGTGGGCTGCTGTCGCTCCACAGCAGGTCCAGCCTTTTAATTCATTTAGTGTAAGGTCTAGTTTATTACAAACGGCTTTTAGTGAATGATCATATTCACAGCCGGTAGAATGCAGCGAACAACCGGGATAATAACCAATATTCATACATTCCCTTCCTTCTGCTTGATTTTTGTAAAGATTTTTTTAATCTCCCGGGGTTTAGATATAGAAGGAAGCAGTTTTAGTTTTCCTTTTATAAGCATTTTAATTCCCAAAAATAGATCTTTTTTTATATTTCCTGTTTTCAGTTTTAACAAACCAATAAATCCCAGCTCAAAAGTTCTTCCAAATGCTTTAATAGTTGTCAGCATACTTTTAGCAAAGATCGGAATTTCCGGGACACCAGGTTCCACTTTCTCTTTTAAAGCCAATATTCTTAGAGAATTCATAACTCCAGCAATATCCACTTTATGAGGACAGCGTGTAGTACAGGTTTCACAGGAAGCACAAAGCCAGATTGCTTTACTTTTTAGCAATTTTTCTTTCTGTCCTAATCTGGCAAGATGGATAACCTGAGTCGGATTAATATCCATGGCATAACTGACTGGACAACCGGAAGAACATTTACCGCATTGAAAACACATATTAATATCGCTGGAACTTACGGAAATCAAATTTTTGTAGAAATCATTTTTTAATGGATTGGATTTTATCTGAATACTCATTATCTATACCTCTATATTAAATTATCTTCCGTTTTAATCAAGAATTAGAAAGAGCCTTACCGAATAATTTTATAATATCAGCTTGGATAATGGTATGTATTTCCTTTGATGCTTCTTTAACAGCATTTTGCATACACATAGATAATCCAGGTTGTACTTCTTCCGGAATAACTTTTACCTGAGCTGATACAATAGTAATTTTAACTTTACAGAAAAATTCAAGTTCCTTAAGAAGGTTTGAAGTTGGTATTTGATGCATCGAGAAGTCATCTATTTTAATTTCTGGAAATAATTCCAGAGGAAGCTGAAAAACTTCCCCTGGTTTTCGTCCAATATCAACTGCATCAATTATCATTATATGTTGCGGTCTTTTTTCATCAAGCAGTACTGAAAACAAAAATTTTCGGGCGCTGGAGCCTGCATTTATTAAACATACTTCGTGAGGAATAGTATAGTTTTCATTCAGATGCTCAATCACCGCGGGTCCAAATCCATCATCACCAAATAAAATATTTCCGCATCCAAGAATTAAAAGAGAATATTGTTCAAAAGGTGACGAATTTTTATCCATAATCTCTTATTAACTCCTTAATTCCTGCTAACAGAATTGTTTCAATTTGTTAAAACTTCAACTGTGTTGCCTGCAGAGTCTATAATTTCCAGATTAACAGCAACGCTGCCATCCAGAGCATGAGTAGCACATGATAAACAAGGATCATAAGCTCTTATTGCCATTTCGACAGTATTCAGAATCCCCTGATCGTATTTACCATTTTTAATAAGTGCCATAGCCGTTTGTTTTACAGACATATTTATTGGTGCATTGTTGTGAGTAGTCCCAACAATCAAGTTCATGTTTGTTATAAATCCATGATCATCAGTTTCATAATCATGAATTAAAGTCCCTCTTGGAGCTTCTATACAGCCAACTCCCCGGGCAGCTCTTGGTTTAACAGGCACTCGTGTTTCTGTACTTATTATATCCGGATCATTTAGAATCTGATTAACAAGCTCTGCATTATGCAGTAACTCAATCAATCGAGCCCAATTGTAGAGTAATGATTTTTGAACGAGCTTGCCGAATTTAGCTCTGAATTCTTCAAATTCAGCCTGGGCAAGGGGAGTTGATATTCTGTCGCAGACATTTAATCTTGCCAGGGAGTTAGCCCTGTATATCCCCTTCGGATTATCAATATCCATGGAAAACCCTTCTTTCCAGCTTTTTGCGTATGGGAATTTCAGGTAACTCCAGGGCAGGACCTGCTCTTCGATATAATCAGTATATTCTTCATAAGTAAAATCGACAAAAGAGCCGTCAGTTTTCATTAATCGTAATTTTCCATCATATAAATTCAATGTTCCATCTTCAGTTACAGTTCCGATAAATCCTGTTTTAATTATACCTACTGTGTTAACCGCATCGAGGTATTTAGGAAAAATATCTTTTTTGGCGAATTCAATTGCAAACTTAGCAAATTCCAATACTTCTTTGGCCATTGGCAGTAGTTTCTCTCTTTCCTGCTCAGTTAAAGGTTTGCTGAAACCTCCAGGGACGGCTGTAACTGGATGAATAGATTTACCAGAGACGATGTTGAGCATTTGTGCTCCCAGATGTCTGTTTCTAACAACTTGCTTTCCGATTTCGGGATTAGCCTGGGCAATACCAAAAATATTTCTGACTGAATAATCAGCGTCGGGACCCATCACAAAATCCGCACCAGCAAGAAAAAAGAAATGCAGAATATGCTCTTCGGTATAAGCGATGGCGTTACAAAGTTCACGTAATTTTTTACCGGCAGGAGGTGGTTCTACTCCGAAGACGGCATCATTCGCTTTGGCGGAAGCAAGGTGATGAGACCAGGGACAAACTCCGCAAATACTGGTTACAATCCTGGGAATTTCTTCAACCGGTCTTCCTATACAGAATTTTTCAAAACCTCGTAATTCGATTACATTAACAAAAGTATCTTCAACATTGCCATTATCATCAAGGTGTATTTTTATTTGAGCGTGTCCTTCAATTCTGGTTACCGGGGAAATCGTTAATATTTTTTTCATATTACAGCCTCCTTGTTATATGTTTTTTTTAGGAAGAGGTTTCAGTCTCTTCTGGGCACCTATATATCTATTCAATAATGCACGTCGATCCGGCACCTGTTTTGTATCAAGTCCAACTGAAGAAAGTGCACCCATCATATCTACCAGAGGATTAGAACCTTTTCGGATAGGTCCAAAACATCCTCGGCAGGGCATATATCCCTGAATGCAGCGTGGTACTTTCTCACCCTCTTCCTTATAGGCCATTGAGCAGCCCGCTTTGGTTACAGGTCCAAGGCAGAGATATCCCTGTTCCATATAACAACGGGTTTGTTCCCATGGCTTATTCTGCTGGAATTCCATAGAATCAAGAGTTCTTTTTATCTGGCCGCCTGCCGACTTTTCTTCTCGTTTTACAGGACATTCATCACAAACACTTTTTTCGGCTAATTCGAAGGGTTTTCCTTCTAATAGACACGTTATTGCTTCCACAATCAATTCCGGTCTGGTAGGACATCCCGGAATAGCTACATCGACCTTAACAATTTCGTCTACTGCATATACTCTATCCAGTAAAGGGGGGACATCTTTATTGGGAGTTTCCCCAGGAATAGTTGTTTTTGAATCTTTATAAACTTTTGAATATAGATCATCGAGACTGTACATATTAGCCAGGGCTGGAATTCCGCCAAAGCAGGCACAAGAACCCAGAGTGATCAGAGTTTTACATTTCTCCCGCATTTTTTCTGCAACATGCTTGTCTTTTTCCGTGCGGACTCCCCCTGATATAATTCCGACATCAGCCTCAGGGATTTCCATTTCTGTTCCTTCGCCAGTTTGGCCATAATATTTATGGTCCATTAAAACTGGAATATGCACAAATTCAAGTGTGTCAAGTAGTCCTAAAAGAGGTTCCCCAATGTCCAGGATAGAAACTTCACAACCGCCGCAGATATTAAGCCATTCTTCTACAACTCGTACTGCCATTTAATTCCTCCAAATAATAATATTTTTAATAATTCTGTTTATACTTAAACAGACCCATCCACTATTATTTCTTTAACACTTCGCCTAGAGTAAATAAAATAAAATTCTTTATTATTAATTATTGAAGTTTCGAAATCTTCCTGCTGGTATTCTGCGGCAACTATTTTAGCTTCACTTTCTGTGTTGTATTCCAGACCGTCCCAGATGAATTTTTTATCATTTTGGTATAATACATTTTTTTCCATTCTCACCTTCTTCTTCTATAAAAATAATGTTTTATCTATATGGGCTGGGACCAAGCCCTTTTAGTTCAATAGTAAAATTAATCATTGTATCTGCAAATTTCTTACCTTCCGAAGCAGAAACCCATTCCAACCGGAACCTTTCGATTTCCAAACCAAAATCTTCAAGTAATAGTTCTATGGCTTCAGCGCGTTTTTGAGCTATTAAGTTTCCCTCTTTATAATGGCAGTCGCCGGGGTGGCATCCGCAAATCATGACTCCATCTGCACCTTTGGTAAAAGCGTTTATTACCAAATTGGGATGGACCATTCCTGAACACATAACACGAATAATTCGCACATTGTGGGGATATTGGAATCTTGAAACACCAGCCAGGTCTGCACCTGTGTAGGCACACCAATTACAACAAAATGCTACGATAACTGGATTAAAGACAACGTCCATAATTAAATGATAGGAAAATTTATAATCTGAGTCAAGGATTTTTAAGGTGAAAATCTCTTGAAAGGAAAAAAATCGCGAAAATTGTATCCACAACTATAGAATGGAGAAAAAAACTGTTGGAAATTTCTATTAATCTTATACACTTTAGTAAAAATCCAGCCATTATCTTTATAAACAGACAGACTTATCCCTGTAGGATAAATACAGAAGAAAAAAATAAATGACTTTAAACATTATTTACCTCAATTGCATAAATGGTATTAAAATAATATTGATGATATTTCAACAAAAAAATGCAAAAAATATCTCTTCCTTGAAGAAATTGATGAAGATGGTGTAATTTGCAATATAGGTGAGAAAAGACTATTCAAAACCCATGTTCATACTAGTTTTTGTGATCAATTTAGGGCTAAAAGTAATGGTTTTTTTTAGAATGACAGAATATGAAAATTATTTGTGGAAACTCTAATTAAAATATATTACTTAAGTTATTTTACAACGCAAATAGCTGTGACCATTTTCTTTACTTATTATATTTGGCTTTCCAGCATAACACAATTGCGGCCGGCTTTTTTCCCAGCATATAAGGCTTTATCTGCTTTTCTTATGCTTTCAAGGTGATCGCCTTCCGGCTTACATTTACTAATCCCAAAAGTTGCAGTGACTGTAATCTGCTTACCTTCAAACCAATGTTCCGAAATCTCTAAATTTTTTCTAAGTTTTTCCATCAAAACGAATGCTCCATTCAGACTGGTTTCCGGCAATAACAAGATAAATTCTTCACCACCCCACCTGCCAACAGAATCCCATTCCCTGATATTTTCTGTCAATATATTAGCAACTTTAACCAGAACAGTGTCACCGAATGGATGACCATAACTGTCATTGATATTTTTAAATTTGTCGATATCACCGATAACTATAGAAAAAGATTTTCCACTGCGCCTTTGACGAACAATTTCTCTTCTTATCTGTTCTAATAAAGACCTCCTGTTAAGGAGTCCGGTAAGGGTGTCCGTTTCTGCAAGCAGTTCAAGTATTTTCTTTTGCCTTTCAAGATCTGCAGTAAGAGCTCTTAATTCTTCTTCATGCTCTTTTCTTTTCGTAATATCTGAATGTACTGCAACCAAAACACTTCCATATTGATGATGGTTAAAAACAGATACGCCCGTATTGCACCAAAAGTGAGTTCCATCTTTTTTCTTATTTACAATTTCACCAGACCAAAAACCTGTCTTATTCAGGATTCCCGTTTTCTCATTGGCAGTTTTCATAGGATCATTTTTTGTTGGCGCATTTACAATGGAAGCGTGTTGTCCTACCATCTCATATGGCCTGTATCCGAACATTTCTTCGAATTTTGGATTTGCATATTTGATAATTCCATCTTCTGCTCCAATTAAATAGACACCTTCAGCCATATTCTTCATTATTTCACTATGAAGTGTTAATTCCTCCTTGGCCAGTTTTTGCGCGGTAATGTCCCTATTAATTCCCAGAGATCCTACCATATCCCCCTTATCATCATGTATTGGTACAATATGGCTGCTGCAATATCCGGTTTTTGAGTCCTTTCCAACAAAATTAACTTCACCTGTCCAAATACCCTCATTTTGTAGAGCCTTATTAACAGTTACTCTTAATTCATCAGTTTCTTCTGGTTTATAAATTATTGATAAAGTTTTGCCCAGAGCTTCATCAATAGGAAATCCAAACAAAATCTCGGAGCCTTTATTCCAATGTGTTATTCTTCCTTCAAGATCAACTACAATTATGCTATCCTTTACAGACTAGACCATTAATGAGTATTGTCTCAGCTCTTCTTCTAATTTCTTTTTATCTGTAATATCCCAATTTACACCCAGCATTCTAACTGGCTCACCTGATTTATCCCTGAAAACTGTTGCTCTACCATTAATGTAATAAACAGTTCCATCTTGCCAGACTACACGGAATTCAGAATTGAAATCCTGTTCACCTTTAAGCGCCAATTGAACATCTTTTTCTGCATTTTCTTTATCATCAGGATGAAGGCCGCTTGACCAGGCTTTATAAGCTTCTGAGAATTCTTCTTTTGAAATTCCATAAAGATAGTTGGTTCTTTCATCCCAAACAAGAATATCATTTTTTATGTCCCAATCAAATATCCCAATTTTTCCGGCTTCCAGGGCCATATCTCTGGTTAATTCTGCTTCTTTAAGTTTTTTCTCTGCTTTCTTCCGATCAGAAATATTATTGGCAATAGAAGAGGCACCTAATATTTGACCTTTTTTATTTTTAATAGGTGAAATGTTCAGGGATACATCAATTTTCTCACCATCTTTCCTAACCCTCAATGTTTCAAAGCGTTCGACAAGTTCGCCTTTTTTGATTTTATTTAAAATTCGTTCTACTTCATCGGATATGTCATCAGGAACTAATATTGATATCGGCTGACCTATAACTTCTTCTTCAGAATAGCCATAAAGCTTTTCTGCTCCAGAATTCCAGCTGATAATTATCCCTTCTATTGTTTTACTAATAATAGCATCATCAGATGATTCGACGATCGCTGCCATTCGAGTATTTATGTTCTCTACTCTTTTCTGCTCTATTGCTATTGAATACAAATTAGCAAGGCGTGCAATAGCCATTAAATCTTTTTCCGAAAAATCACGTCCTGGATTTGCTAAAGCAATTTGCCCTAACAATATCCCGCTGGCAATTACAGGGACAGCCAAAAAATTTTTAATTTCTACATGGCCTTTCGGGATTCTCTTTGTTGTTTTATGATGAGTCGGATCATTTGTAAAGAAGCTATCCCTGGTATTTAGAGCATGTCCCCAAAGACCAGGATATATTCCATCATCGTTAATAGAAAAAGAGTACTTCCTGTCTTCTCCTTCAATCCTGCAAAATGAATCCATCATTTCCTTGAGAGTGTAGCCGATATTATCACCGGTCTTTTCATTCATGATGGAAACAAATCCTTGTTCACAACCTGTCAGTTTTTGTGCTTGTTCAAGAATAAAATGATAGTAAAATTTATAATCTGCATCAAGTGTTTTTGAGGTGGAGAACTCTTGAAAGGGAAAAAAATAATTAAACAGTGCAATACTCTGCAATTACAGGAGGTGCCCTCCTTTTTCTTTTATTCTTATACATATAAGCATGGAAATGGTAAACTGAATGTACCAGCATCATCCATTCCGCCCCGAAGCTGGTCGCAACTTTTCCAAATAGATTGATATAATTCCGATTTCTTAAGTGCCATATATTATTATTCCTTATTTTATTTCATGATATTACTGAATAAATATGAAGTAATAATAGCCTGCAAAACGGGGAATATTCAAGTAGATTTTTATTTAAGATATTGAAATGACTTTTATAAAATTTTAATTTTGTTAGTCATAAGTTTCAACCTTTTGGAGCTTCTCATAATAATCATCTGTCATAAACTTTTTCCCAGCTAATAAGCTTTCTAAATATTCTTTTTTATAATTGAAATCCTATTATCATTCTATTATACTGAATTTATGAATAATGTTTCCAACATTTCTCAGGACGCTGATATTTTAATGCAGTTATTAAAATCCTCTTTTTCTCAATCAAC
>SDBV01004639.1_pt1 | contig 19661 bp, 18 predicted proteins | sample 2277081 | NCBI WGS metagenome assembly SDBV01 (sample SAMN10402039, study PRJNA504765) | marine sediment metagenome | isolation source: marine sediment core GS10_PC15, 223 cmbsf | place: Arctic Ocean: Southern Knipovich Ridge | collected 2010
AGCGAATCAATCTCGCATTTTTTCCGGGCCACGACCATGGGCCCGTATTGGTCGCCCATGCTGGCGCCGCAGAGGCAGAGCATGTAGGTGTCGGCCAGATAGGCGTAGGCGTGCAGGCTGACGGCCGTCAGCTCCAACTCGCCGGTGAACGCCCGCCGGTTGAGGGTCTCGATATCGACCAGTTCGTGGGTGAAGCGGAGGTTGCCGGTATCGATCTTATCCTTGGCCAGGGCGTAGAACATAAAGGCGTCGTCCGGGTCGGGGCTGTGGCCCACGCGGATCAACTGTCGGTCGTCGCTCATCGCATCCTCTTTTGTAACCGTTATCGGGAAAAATCAAGCCTTCTAGTTCGGATAAATAGCTTAGCAGAAAAGGGCTCATCGCCACACCCCCCGGGGAAAATCGGAAAATCGCGTTGTATTATTGAGTTGAACGATTAGTTTTTTGTGTTAAGCTCTGTTTCGAGTCTCGCGGCGATAGCAGGGTGATTTCGAGGCGATTCGTGCATGGAGAATTCAAAGCTGACATATTTCGCGTCCGATTTGCACATGTATTCCAGCCGCTCGCAGGAGCAGCGCTACCTGGGTGAGATCGAGCGAAAGGCGGCCCGGGCGGATAACTTTGTGCTGGGCGGCGATATTTTCGACTTTCGCTGGAGCACGATGGACACCCACGAAGAGACCGTAGTGCAAGCCGTCGATTGGCTGCGGAAGTTGGCCGCCGATTGCCCCAACTGCAAATTCTACTACGTGCTGGGCAATCACGATTATAACCGCGACTTGATGGACGGTTGCGATTATCTGGCGTCGAAGTTCGAGAATTTCGCCTGGCAGCCGTTTTACCTCCGCCTGGGCGACAGCGTGTTTCTGCACGGCGATGCCGCCGACCGCATGGCCACCGGCGAGCAGTTGGCCGAGGCTCGCGAGCGTTGGCTGCGAAAGGGAAAGCGGGGACAAATGGCCAACCGCCTATACGATCTGGCCGTGGCCAATCGCTTGCACATGCCCCTGGTGCGTTTGGCGCGCACGAAAAAAACCACGGCCAGGCGGATCCTGTCGTACTTGCGCAGCATCGGCGAAGGGCCGTCGGGGGGCGTGAAGAATGTTTATTTCGGCCACACGCATTTTGCCTTTACGAACTATCGCTACGGCGGTGTGGTGTTTCACAACGGCGGCGCGCCGCTGGAAGGGCTACACTTCGAAATTATCCGGGCAGTTACGTAATTCCACTGTTAAGGCGAGTGCCGCCTAAAGGCGGTACTACAACCGCAACTAAACAGTCGAAGTAGAGGCGTAAATCCGCCGCAAACGGCTGGGCTAACTATGTTTCCGCTCACTTCCGATCCGGCGACCACAGCGGGCGTTTTCTTCGTGGTTTGGACTGTTGCGGTTGCGCCGCAACTCGCGGACGTTCGGGCCGCGGCTGGGCCTGGGGAGGCAACTCCGGCGGCGGATCGATGCTCCAGTTCGGCGGTTGCTTGCCGCCCAAGGCCACGGTGATGGCTTTTTCCGCCTGCACCTTGCGACCGTCGGTCGTCGTATAGCGGGCGAACAGACGCAGCCGCGAATGCTTGGGCGTGGCGCCCGGCCAGGGCAGCCGCAGATGGAACCCCCGCGGCGAGTGCTGGTGGTATCCGGCGGCTTGCTGGGGCGTAAGATCCCAACGCGCCAGGCGGACGGGCTTGCCCTGGGGCGACGGATCGACGACCACGATGCTGATCGGTGCCGCGGCGTCGAGAGTTTTACCGTTGGCATCGCGCGGCTGCAGAACGAACCGCACGCCCTCGTCGCCGGGACGACCGTCCGAATCGTAGCCGTCGGTTGCCATGCCGATCAACTCGATGCGGGCAACCTCGCTGCTGTCGCCGGAAAGATTCGAACCCCTCTTGATCTCGGGTTTCGGTGGAGACTCGTCGCCGGGCGGTAGCAGTTCCGTATCGGGAGGCAAGAGGGGATCTTGCAGACGATGCGGTTTCTTACCCGCAGCGGGCTCAAACGGCGGAGCAAGAGAGTCGGGATCGACGGGCCCGGAGGGCGGTGTTGCGTTGGGCGGTGTCGGCGGCCCCAGCGACTCGGGGGCAACCTTCTGGAAACGATCGGGGGATAGGCCCTCGATATTCGGCGGCGCCAAGGCGGCGGACTTGCCTTTGGTGGATTTGCGCCTTAGGCCGGGGAAAATCAGAGCGTCGTGCAAGTCCGATGGACTCGGACCGCCAACGTCTCCCCCCATCTCCCGGTTTCTTTGCCTAGCGTCATGCAGTTCAGCCTGACACTGGTCGAGGCGATCCTTAACGACGTAGAATCGGTCTTCCCACTGCCGGCTTTCTTGTTCAAGCGACGTCTGAGAGGAATTGGCTCGGCATCCCGCCAGGGCCAGGCATCCTAAACAAAGCGTCGTCCATAGCCACGGTTTCATCCTTGACCTCGTGGTTTGGCGTGTCGATCACGCTTGCTCGGCGTGTTCGATCACATTATCGATAAGTCCATATTCCAAGGCTTCCTCGGCCGTCATGAAGCGGTCGCGGTCGGTATCGTCTTCAATTTTTTTGAGAGGATGACCGGTGTGCTTGATGAGGATTTGGTTAAGCCGTTCTTTGATTTTGGCGAATTCCTTGGCGTGGATCATGATATCCTCGGCCGTGCCTTCCATGCCGGCCAGAGGTTGGTGGATCATGATCCGGGAATTCGGCAAGGCGTTTCGTTTCCCCTTTTCGCCGGCGGTCAATAGCACGGCCCCCATCGAGGCGCATTGGCCGAGGCAATATGTGGCCACGGGACAGTTGATAAACTGCATGGTGTCGTAGATGGCCATGCCGGCGGTAACCGATCCGCCCGGCGAGTTGATGTAGAGGTGGATGTCGGCCTTGGGGTCGTCCGATTGCAAGAAGAGCATTTGCGCAACAACGGCGTTGGCAACTTCGTCGTCGATGGAGGTGCCGAGGAATATGATGCGGTCCTTCAGCAGGCGGCTGTAAATGTCCATCGCCCGCTCTTCGCGGCCGCTCTTTTCGATCACGTAGGGGATCAGTGGCATGGGTCGTTGCTCCGGTATTTCTCCGACCGTGCGGGTCGGCCTATTTCTCGTCCTCGTTCTCGTCCTCGTTCTCGTCTTCGTCCTCTTCGCCGGCTTTCTGCGAGGTCAGGATCTCGTCGACAATGCCGTATTCCTTGGCCGCCGCGGCCGTCATGTAAAAATCGCGGTCGGTGTCTTTGGCGATCTGTTCGATGGGCTGCTTGGTGTGTTCGGAGAGGATCTCGTTGAGCACGTTGCGGGTGTTGAGAATCTCCTCGGCCTGGATCTCGATATCCGAAACCTGTCCACCCACCTGCCCGTACGGCTGGTGGATCATGACCTTGGCGTGCGGCAGCACAAAACGCTTTTTGGGCCTGCCGCCGGCCAGCAGGACGGCGCCTCCGCTGGCGGCCAGACCCACGCAATAGGTGGACACCGGGCAGGAGAGAATCTGCATGGTGTCGTAAATCGCCAGTGTGGAACTGACGCTTCCGCCGGGCGTGTTGATATAAAAGTGGATGTCCTTGCGGCGGTTCTCGCTTTGCAGGAACAACAACTTCATCACCAATTCATTGGCGTTTGCGTCGTGGATCTCACCCTGAAGAAAAATGATGCGATTTTCCAGGAGAAGATCGCCCAACGTCATCTGACGCTGGCGCTGATAGTCGCGGTAGTTTGACATGGGGTCAACCAACGGTGGACGAGATAGACTGCTCATGATCGAAAGGCCGGAATCCATGGGAATCTGTTATTGCAGAGTTATTACGATCCGAATCGGCATATTCATAGTTGCCGTCGGATTCTTATTTGTCCAAATCGTCGCCTTTAGGCCCGCACACGCACTTTTATTCGTCCGAATCGGATTCTTTGCTATCAATATCAACATCCGTGGTACCCGAATCCTGGGAACTTCCGGCCGCTTCATGTCCTTCCGGCTTGGCCTGGGGAATGTCGGACTCGTCGTGTCCGCCGGCAGACTGGTCGATGGCTTCGGAGTCGGAGGTTTCGGGTTTGAAGGCGACTTCCTTGAACTGGGCCTCGGCGAGAATAAGGTCGATCACCTTCCGCTCGATAATCTGGTTGTGCAGGGAGTCCATCATGCCGCCCTTTTCCAGCCTTGCCCGCACGCGGCGGGTGCTCTCGTTGCTCTGAGCGGCGATCAACTGGATCTCGGCCTCGTAATCGCGCTCTTCAACCTCGATGTCCTCGGCCTCGGCAATGCGTTCGAGGATGAAGTGCTCCTTCAAAGCCCGCTCGGTGGAATCCAGGCTGTTTTGTCGAATCGTGTTCTCGTGTGCTTGCATGTCCTCTTGCGAGAAACCGCTGCGCTGCAATTCCATCTTGGCCCGTTGCAGTTCGCGATGGCTCTGTCGCTGCAGCATCTCCTTGGGCAGATCCCAATCGGCCGCGGCGGTCAACGACGAGGTCACCTGCTCGCGAGCGCGGCGGTGTTGATCGTATTCCAACTGCCGCTGGAGTTGATCTTTTACGGCGTCCCGCAGATCGGCTTCCGACTCGAAATCGCCCATCGAACTGAGGAAATCGGCGTCCAACTCGGGTAATTCGAGTTCTTTGACGTCGAGGACCTCGACCGTTGCGGTGATTTTTTCGCCACGCAAGGCCACGTTGGGGGCGTCTTGGCTGAGTTCGGCCTGGGACGTGCGGGTTTCGCCGGCAGCCACGCCCTTCATCACCTTGCCGAAATCGGAAATCGTTCCGTCGCGGAAACTCAACACCGAACGCAGGCGGATCACCTCTTCCTCGGCGCTGGAGAGAACCTGGTCGTTGTGCGTGAAGGTAAGGTTCACGGTCAGATAGTTGCCCATTTCGGCGGCCCCCTCGTGCGGCACTAATCGGCCGTAACGCGCCAGGATGCTTTCCAACTGGGTGTCGACGTCCGAGGCCGTGAATTCATGCACCGGTCGCTCAACCGTCATGCCCTTCCATTGCGGCAGATCGAACTGGGGCCGCACCTCGAGGTTGTATTCGAAGGTCATCGGCCCCTCGTCGGGCAAGGTCACGGCATCGAGATCGAAGTCCGGTTCGCTGATGGCCGAAAGGTCTTCGTCATCGTTGCACTGCGAAATCGCATCCAGCACGATCGTGGATTTGACCTTGTCGGCAATTTCCTTGCGGAAACGAGTCTCGATAAGCTTCCGCGGGGCGTGGCCGGAGCGGAAACCGGGCACCTCGGCCGTGGTTACCAACTCGCTGAACTCGTTGTCGTAGTATCGCTCGATGTTGTCGCGAGAAACGGTGACCGTAATGTGCCGCCCGCAAGTGCCGCGCTCGTCGACTTTTATGGTCAGATCGAGTTTATCGGGGCCTTCAGCGTCAACATCTTGTGTTTCGCTTTCGGAAGCAGTGTTTTGAGTGGGATCTGCGGCGGCGTCGGAATCCGACCTGTCGGTTGTGGCCATGGAGATATCTATCGCGGAAAATAGGATGGAAGTGAATTGACGCTTCTCAGCGGAAGTGAGAAAGAGACCAAGGAGCGGGTGATGGGATTCGAACCCACGACAACAACGTTGGCAACGTTGTGCTCTGCCAACTGAGCTACACCCGCCCAGAAAAAACTCTTTCCCACCGCCTTGCAGCCATCGCCCAGATTGGAATATCCTACCGAGGTGATTGGAACATCCCACCGAGACGCCAGCTTGAATCGGCTGCCGGAGTCACGTAATTATAGAACTCGTTTGATCGCGTGCAAGGGCAATTGATACTTGCGGCGAGTTGAGCCCAAACGGCTCATAAGCGTGAGGTTACCAAATTGAACGTATTTCGGAAAAAACGTCAAGTAGACCCCTCGCGGGATTAAACTCGATACAGCCATGAGTGTCATTCGGGCGCAGGTCGGTCGGGGGGTCTTAGGCAGAAATGCCATGCGAAAAGGGATTTTGTATGGTTAGCGGCTTGCGTAAATGGTTATGTCTATTGTGCGAATGGCATTGTTTGGATGTTGCTACCCCGCCAGCGGTTACGTTATATTGTAGATAGTCCCCGCATATTCCACCCCATGTTTTTTTGACTCGTATGTCGGTACAAGCAAAACTGACGGTTGTTGGCGGAAAAGCAAGCAAACGCACGGTTGCTTTGCAGTTGCCCACCTCTATCGGCCGCAGCCGCGACGCCAGCCTGACGGTCGCTCATCCGCAGATCAGCCGCAAACACTGCGAGCTTGTCGAAACCGACGGCCTCGTTCTCATCCGCGACGTCGGCAGTCTCAACGGCACCTACGTCAATTCACACCGCATTAAAGAAGCGCCCTTGCCGCCGGATGCCACATTCAGCATTGGTCCACTGACGTTTCGGGTAAGATACCAGTACGATGGCGATCCGGCCCAACTCCCACCCGTAGTGCTGGATGAAGAGCAGGCCGAACTGCAAACTACCGGCGAAATCTCCGAAACCATGACGGTAAAAAATGAATCGGTTGAAGAAGAACCAGACGAAGCCGACGACGGGGCGTTGGATGATTTCCTCAAGGGGCTGACCTAAGTGCAAATGCCGGGTGGAAGTGTGGACCGATGCCAAAGTGACGGATATTCGCTCTGATGGAGTGACCGTCAGCCACGCGGGCCGGACGCAAGACATCTCGGCCAGGACGGTTCTCTGGGGAGTCGGCGTGAACCCGAACCGCACGGCGAGAAACGGGATCCGTCACTTCCCGGTTAAAGATGAAGCCGTCTCTTGATCGTCGTAGGTGGCCGACGCTGCTCGACACAGCGTTGAGAATTTCTGAGAGATTCGGCAAGCAGCCGAATGCTACTTATAGTCTGTAGACTCATAGTCTTCAAACAATAGAATGTCTGACTGTCCCAAGGAGATATGCTCGGCGATGAAGCCCAGAGAACTTCGAAAACCCACATGCCAACTCATAGGAGTTCTTGCCGAGAATGTCAGGTATCTTCGGCATTTCAAAGGGCTATCGCAAGAGGAGCTTGCAAATACCTGCGGCCTTCACCGCACCTACGTTGGTTCCGTGGAACGCGGCGAGCGCAACATCACGCTGAGTACACTGGAAACTATTGCTCGCTCTCTTGGAGTTTCAGCCACCGACCTGCTTTCGGATTTTCAGGAGCCACGATGACAAAACCATCCGAAATTCCTGCTGCATGCGTTCCTCGCTGCTTGAAGTTGAATGGCTTCAATCCCAAGACAGTGCTTCCTTACGGGCTTAAGGCAGCGTATATTCGCTCTGCAATGCAGGACTTCCTAGACTTTCTGGGATTTGTGAACACTCAACTCCACTCGAAGGGTATAGAGCGTCTCGAAACAATGCTAATGGCCGCAAACTTCTCCAGTATGGTTGGCGAGTTCATGGGCACAAACATACCGAAGTATTGCGACTCACTTGCGCGGAACAGATACCACAATGGGCATCCAGACCTGATTCCGGCGGGAATCTTTGATGATGACGCCGTTCAGCATTCTCAAAAAGGCATTGAGATCAAAGCTTCTCGCTATGATCGCGGTTGGCAGGGGCACAATCCGGAGAAGGTGTTTCTCATGGTCTTCGTCTTCGAAAGCAACGGCCCCCAAGACGATTATAAGGGGCTTCCATCGATCCCCTTTCGATTCAAGACGGTTGTTGGAGCGAATCTTAAGAAGACCGACTGGAAGTACTCGGGCCGGTCCGCGAGCAGCCGCCGAACGATAACGGCGAGTGTTGCAAAATCCGGTTACGAGAAGATGAAGTCAAATTGGATATACAACGATCCAGTTCTATGAGAGACGGCTAGTTTAATCGAAGAGGAAACATTGGCGATTCCCATTAGCGTCGACATCCGCGTTTTCCGCACATCCCGCATCCTCATTATCAAGCCCTGTAGAGTACTTTGCCAAGCCGGGAATTGCGGATACCGCCATCTCAAAATACTCAGGGTCCAGTTCAATACCAATGCTGTTGTATAAATTATATTCGGCGGCCGCGATTGATGATCCGCCGCCCATGAACGGGTCCAGCACTACACCTTTGCTAAGTGGAAGAGCGGCGCGCACGATCTGCCGCATGAAGGCTTGGGGCTTCAAGGATGGGTGGTTGACCACTTTACGCTCCGCCGGTCTTGTAGGCGAACAAGATATGACGTCGGTGAAGGGACGCATCTCCGACTCTCGGCGCAGTCCCCCGGTGTGCCACGTCCTTAGATTCTCATGCACTCGCCCCTCGCATGGTTTCCTGAATAACCCCCATGGCTCCCATGCCGAGCGAGGCATAACCGTAACATCGGGAAACTCCTTGTGTGCGTTCTTTGGGCGATCTCCCCCGCGTAGCGTCTGCACAAGGCGAATGATCTCTCCTCGCTTCTCGAAGCCGGCGTCCATGAGCGGGAGGTAGACAAAGTGAGACACGAGTGGATTTGTAGCAATAAAAACATGTCCGCCCGGAACGAGGACTTTGAAGATGAGTTTTGCCCACTCAGCGAAGAAGTCTTGCATCGCCCGCTGATCCTTAAGTGTCAAGGTGGTGAAGCGCGGAAGCGGCATGCGTTTACAGCCATCGAATTCAGGGGGTATTCGCCAAACTCCACCTCGTCCGGCACGAAGCTTTGCCTTTTGGGTTTCGTTGAATTCTCTCAGCCCGTATGGTGGATCAGTAACTACGGCGTGTATCGTGTTTGGCTCACGTTGCTGGAGCCACTCGAGGCAGTCGCCGAGTACGAGCAGAGCATTGCCGATTTTTACCGTTGTGCGTAACGAAGCATTTCGGTCATGTATGGAGGGGGTCCTTAGCTCTGATGATACATTAGTGATCGACATTGCTTCTTCTTTCAAGACGATGTTCCGACTGTTAAGTCGTTCAGTTTTCTGTAATCTCGCTATATCGACCCTTAGACCCATCGCGCAATACTACTTATAGTCATCAGCTTGGACGGTGTCAAGCCCGTGGGATATATTGAAGGACGGAGATAAAAAGAGAAAGATTAGAAAAGTGAGGGGTATCCGGTTCCCAATATTTGCTACAGCGTTTCCAATCCATTGAGGTTATAGATCGACGTCATGGGGAAGACGCCGTAAATCCCTCGCGTGAACACCAGGTCGATGAAGTCGTCGGCCACCAGGATGGGATTCTTGGGCACGATGATCGTGTCGGAATCGCTGAGCCAGAGGTTGCCCGCCGGGCAGGGGTCGTGGGCATAGAGGGCGCCGCGGAGATTGACCATGGTCGCCAGTTGTCGCCAATCGTCGCTGCGGCGGAAGATGACTACCTGGCGCAGCCAGGCGCCGTTGTTCCAGCCGCGGGCCATGCCGATCGCCTGGATGGCGGTCGTGGGGCCGGTGAGTTCGAATCGTCCGCCTTCGCGGACCTCGCCGACGACGTAGATATATCGCGGTGCCCGTTCTATCAGCACGGGAATGACCTCGATGCCTTCGACCTCTTGCCGGTATCGTTCCCGCAGTTCCACGCGGAGCTCCTTCAGCGTCAGCCCCTGTACGAACATTTCGCCCACGGCGGGCAGCGATATCGTGCCGTCGGGCGTGACTCGGGCGAAGCGGTTCTGGCCGCCCGAACCATAGCGGTTATCGACGGCGTTTCGCAGATCGTCGAGCTTGCTGTTGACGCGGATGGGCGTGACCGTGATTGCCGGCACTTTGTAGTATTTTTTGTAGAGCCGTTCAATTTCATCGCGAAGTTGGACCACGGTCAGGCCCGTGGCGTGGACCTGACCCAGCAGCCGCAAGGTTATGGTGCCGTCGGGCTGGATCAGCAGCACGTCGCGGTCGATTTCGGGATCGGTCGACGATTCCACGCGCACCTCGTCGCCCACATTAAGTTTGTAGGGCGTGGGTTGCTCTTCCCTGGTGAGACGGTAGACCAAGTCGAGTTGGTCGTCGGTGCGGAGGCGATATTCGTGTACCTGCGGCGTTCTGGCGGGCCCCACATATTCGCCCTGGGCATAGGCCTGCCAGGCGATTTGACGCGCGTCTTCCCAACCTCGCCCGCAACTGCGCCCGCACTGGCCGCCGTTGTTTCGACATCCACCGTACCCTTGGCATCCGTAATCGCCGTAACAATCCAGCCCGCAAACGTTTTGCGGAGCCGCTGGTCCCAGTGCCTGGCAAAGCCGCACGGGTGACTTCTTTGTGGGGTTGTTGTAGCTGTTGTTGATGTCGGTGGCGGAAACCACTTTCAGATCGAGGATTAGGTTTTCACTACGGTTCGCAAGCGGCGTTTCAGCCAGGCCGGTTGCCGCATTTATCAACATCCCCATCGCCAGAAACGCGGATGCCGCCGCCGTCCAGTTTCCGACCGCGAAGCGGCGGTCCGGCGCGGCGCCGGATTTTGATTCGCGATTAATCGTGCAATACAGCCACATATTCACATCCGCCCTTTTACTTGAGTGCCTTTTTGAAGATATTCCAAGACCAGCCGGTCGATTTCTTGGGGGCCACCGCCGGGCTTTGTTCCTCGGCGGCTTGCGCGGGAAATTGGGCATGGTTTTGAGCTACGGACATGGCCGCTATGGATCGGGCGGGCAGGGGCCGCCGGGCGTCCGGCGTCTGGGCATAGGTTTTGGCGAAATCTTGGGGCGAAAGCCAAACAATCCGCGGGTCCGAAGCGCCCGGCGAGCGGGCATTTCGTTGGGCCGTCTCTTGTTCGAGGCTGGACCGCCGATTCTCTTCGGCCCAAGAGACCGATTGGTTCATGCCCAGTTCACGGTATACCACCGCCAGATTATGCCATGTTGTCGAATGAGGGCAGTTTGCGGCCGATTTTTCCAGAATCATCCTTGCGTCGTCAAAGCGGCCCGAGTTTGCCAGCAGCACGCCCAAATCGTTCGAGGCCATGTAGTTTTGCGGATACGCGACCAAGGCCGCCTGGAAACAGGTCATCGCCTTGGACTTGCTGGAAACGATGGCCAAGGTCGAGTTGCCTTCCGAGGAAGCATAGAGCTTTGCCAGCGCGTGCAGCGCCATGGAGCCGGCCACCTCGCGACCGGCCGCAACGGCCAATTGGTATTGCGCGAAACCAAAGTAGCGACGCAACGCCTCGATTGACGTGAGGGTTTGCGGCTGCGAAAGCTTCAGCACCGGCGTGCCATGCCCGTCGATAATGGCCTGGAAATTCAATTCGGCCTCGAGCTGCGTGCCCGAAGGTACGAAATCATCGGCCTCGTCCAAGGCTGCCAGGCCGGCGCGCAGGGCCCGACCGTGGACCGCCGTTTGGTGCTCGACGTCCAGGCCTTGCGACACCAGTCGCAGAGCCTTGATAAACTCTGCCCGAGCCGAAAAATAAGCCCTGCGGCCCGCCAGATCGAAACCGCGTCGCGTGTGCACGTCGGCCTGCTGGGCAATACGCTCCAACTCCCGCGAACGGCAATACGTCTGATCGGGTACATCGGCTTGGCCCTCGAGCAACCAGGAATATCGCGGGCCGGAAGCCTCTGCCCGCGTCTCACTCGCCCGCGCTTCACTCGCCCGTTGCCCTTCAGTGGGAAGCGGACGCAGTGGAGTCGAAGGCTGGTCCGCCGGTACGTCCGAATGCGTGTCTTGGAGTGCCAAATTCTCGTCAACACTTGCATCGGCGGGCGGCGGCGATGGGATGGCGAGCTCAAGCGACTGGGCAGCGGGCGACTGGGCAGCGGGCGACTCGGGCGTTTCCGGAACCAACGGAAAGGCAACCGTGCGAACCGGCTCGCTCGAAGAAACGGCCGCCGTGGCCGCCGGATGACGGCGCGTCTCGGTGTGTGACAGCAGCCGCGGCGCCAGCGAGGGAGCGGCGACCCGCGCCTTGCTTCGGCGGCTCACTCTCAACTGAGACGACGGTCCCGCAGCCGACGCCGAATGCCGATTGGGCACATTGCTGGGCAGTTTGTCGACGACCATGGCCCAAAACACCAGGGCCGAACCCAAGATAATCAGCGGTACAACCAACCGTGGTTGCAAAATGCTTTTCCAACGATCCATCGGTTTCTTCCGTGACGGTTTCCAGGCCCCTGCTTGGAAGGCCTAATCCGTTGTTGGGATAAAGATGCTCCATGGCCCCTGCGTCTTGCCGGGCCGTTCCTTTCGTCGAATCGACCGAGGCCGCACTGGCCAATGAGCAAAAAAGGCAGCCTATAACCACTACTCGCGGTAGCGCCCGTAACAGGTGTCACAAACCGTTTTAGCCGCCTTACCCATGCGTCAGCCGCCGCACAAGCCGAGCCAGCGGCCCCAGCCATGCGACCTCTACAACCGGACGAAACCCTGTTACTGGGAGCTTCGCCCTCCCGATTCGCAAACACTGGCTGTCAAGCATCTTGCCGCATCTCGTCCCACAGGTTAGGCTGACCGCTTGTCGGCCAAATCGATCGATGCATGCACGCCGGTGACAAGACGAATGCTTCTCTTTAAGAAAAAATTTCTGCCCGCCATCCGCCATGGTCAAAAAACCCAAACGATTCGACTTTGGAAGCACCGCATGATGAAGGCCGGGCAGCGCAGCTACATCCCCGGAGCGGGCTACATCCGCGTAACGGAGGTCGAAAAAGTGGAAATCGACCGCCTCACCGACGAAGACGCCCGCCCGGACGGATTCCAAACGGCCGCCGAACTCCGCGCCGAACTGGCCGATCTCTACCCCAAACAACTGGCCGCAGGATATGATGCCTATCGGGTGGTGTTCCACCTCTTAGAAAAGTAGGGTGCGTCCGCGACGCACCACGGGACTGGAGGTATGAGGCATGAACGCATCGCCCTCTGAAGTCTGAAGTCTGACCCCCTTCAATTCCATGAAGAACCGAATAAAACAACGGCCCTATCGGCTGAACATTTCCACCATCGATCTGGCCACAAGCTGCGGATCGTGGACAACGGTTGCCGCAAGCAGATAGGCAATCGCAAGACCGGCCAACAGCAGCGAGCCCCCGCGGAGGTTCCTTTGTACTTTGAACTGCCACAGGGCCTTGCTCAGTTCCAGTTGCAGCTTCCGCCATCCCCTGTGGCTTTGCAGCGGACCGCTGGAGACAAGCGAAACGTTTCGCATGGCGGACGATGCATCGATGTGTAGTTGCACGCCCAACTTTGGCAACGAAAGCGAGTCGCCTGCCCATAGCCCCTGCCCGTCAAGCCCGTCGAGCCCGTCGAGACCTTCGACCAAATCGGCCATGATCGTCCGCAGTTCGTCGACGGCGATATTGTAGATCACCAGCCGCGGCCGTTGCGCCAACAGCACCAGCACCACCGACAGCCCGTAAAGCGAGGCCAGGAAGAGCCAAACCAGCGGACCGAACAGAGTCGAGGCCGCGCTGGGATAAAACATTTCGATCGGTCCCACCATAATCAACCCGAAAACGGCCGCTCCCAAAGCAGCCGTATCTCGAGTGCCGGAAACAACAAACGGCCGCCGCATGAGATTCATCCCCCCCAGTATGAGCAGGTAAACCGCCACCGGACCCAGTGCAAGGCAAAGGCGAAATGGGTCCATGGTTGGGGGTCTCGGGGCGGAAACGAGTGATTGGCGACAGATCTTTTATTGTATCCGCAATTGCTGGCGATGGTCAACGTAGGGTGCGTCCGCGACGCACCAAGGACTATCCCATTAAGGTTCATCCGAAATTCCAGTGCGCGATAATTGTATGGAAATACGTCGAAAAGGGACGCTTTTCGGGGGTTTCCAGGCTCGGGTTTGCAGCCTGGCCCACTCATTGTATACTTCGTCTTCTGGGCGCCACGATTGGCTTCCAGGCCACCGTTATCAGGAGTTTTCAAGATGTCAGAGTCGTCCGCTTTGAACTTGTCCGATCATATTCGCGAGATTCCCGATTTTCCCAAGCCGGGGATCTTGTTTCGCGATATTACTACTCTGTTGGCCCATCCGCCGGCCTTTCGCGAATCGATTCGCCAACTGCTCGAGCGTCTGCAGGGCATGGAAATCGACGCCGTCGCCGCGGCCGAGGCGCGTGGGTTTCTGTTCGCCGCCCCGCTGGCGTTGGAGTTGGACGCGGCCCTGGTGCCCATCCGCAAGGCGGGCAAGCTGCCGGGCGAGACGGTCGCGCACAGCTACGAGTTGGAATACGGCAGCGACACACTGGAGATCCATGCCGACGCCTTGAATCGCGGCGACCGCGTGCTGATCGTCGACGATCTTCTGGCCACCGGCGGCACGGTCGAGGCCTGTTGCCGCTTGGTCGAAAAGGCCGGCGGCAAGGTAGTGGCCTGCGCCTTTTTGATCGAACTGGTCGGCCTCGGCGGCGCCGAAAAAATCGCCGACTACCATCGCATTAGCTTGATCGAGTACTAGGCTTTGTCAGAAAACTGGTATTTTCTTGTTTTGAAGATTACTGCATAATGATGTCTCGACCCTAACACAAGGAGTAAAGGATGACGAGACATCGACTTACGGATGAACAATGGGATTGTATTGCCGACATTTTTCCGCCGCCGGCCAAGACGGGGCGACCGCCTTCCGATCGGCGGATGATTGTCGATGGCATTTTGTGGATTATGAGAACAGGGTCGCCGTGGCGCGACTTGCCGGAGGAATATGGACCTTGGGGAACCGTATGGGATCTGTTCGACACCTGGAATGCCGACGGTACACTGGACAAAATCCTTTCTCGCCTGCGTACGATGTACATCGATGCCGGCGAGATCGACGAGGAACTGTGGTGTATCGACGGCACGATCGTTCGGGCCGCCCGTTGCGCTGCGGGCGGTGGAAAAAAAACGATCCGGAGGAACCAGAAGATCATGCATTAGGCCGTTCTCGCGGGGGTTTTCAGACAAAGCCTAACTCAATGATACAATTCGGTTCTGTCGGCGCACTCAAATTTCGGATGAACCTTTTTTTCGATACAAGTCGCGTGCCCAGAGGTTTCTGACACTTTTAGACATCGGAAAAAATGTCGTGCAAGTCGAAATTGTACTTACTTGCCAATTGCTCGCCAGCTTTTCGGACTTCTTGATTAATGGGATCACCCATTGTTTACCTTGCAAATAGACAATAAGTGCCGCCAAACCCCGCATCCCTTTCCAACGGGCCACCGAATCCCTGCATTCCAGAATACTCAGGCTCGGCCAATACAACAAGTAGTAGGCCGGGTCGCGACACTCATAGACGCCCCACCCAATCCCCGTCATAATGTCCCATTATGAAAGCTTTCGACCGAGAACATCTAATCAACGACCCCGTCCACGGGTATATACCCTTTACATCTTCGGCTGGGGTGCCCGAGGGCGAAGTGGCCGAGCAGGCGATTATCGACCACCCCTGGGTGCAGCGGCTGCGGCAAATACACCAGCTTCAGACCGCCTGGTGGGTCTTTCCGGCCGCCGAACATACCCGCTTCCAGCACGTGCTGGGTTCCATGCACTTGGCAAGCAGGGCGGTTGAGGCGCTTTACGAGAGCTTGCGGGACGTTTGCGACGATGTGCCCAGCCGGGGGTATGTCGAGTCGCTGATGCGGATGGCGGCTCTTTTGCACGATGTGGGGCACGGGCCGTTTGGGCATTTTTTCGATAAACATTTTCTGGCGGAGTATGGACTCAACCACGAGATACTCGGCGGCGAGATCATCCGCCGCGATATGGCCGGGCTGATTCGGGGCATACGCCGCAATCCCAACGGCGAACTCCGCGACGGCGAGGTGCTCTCGGTCGACGAAATCGTTATGCTCATCACCCGGCCCAAGACGGCCGACGCCGATGAGGCTCCAAAATGGCTGCGGTTTCTGCGCAGCCTCTTCAGCGGGCTGTACACGGTCGACAACATGGACTTCGTGCTCCGCGACGCCTATATGTCCGGCTACAGCGCCCGCTCGTTCGACCTCGACCGGTTGCTGCACTACAGCAGCTTCACCCCCTCGGGCCTGACGATCCACGAACGCGGCCTGGCCGCCCTGGTGCGGTTTATCGCCGTGCGGAGCGAACTGTTCCAGGCGATCTACTTCCATCACACCGTGAGGGCCATCGACCTTTGTCTGCAAGAACTCTTCGCCGAGAGCAAAAAACTGCTCTTCTCCGGCAACCCCTTGGACGACCTGCCGGCCTACCAACGGCTGACCGAATGGTCGATCCTGGTGCGAGTGGCCAATTGGGAACTAAGCACGGATAAAAAGCTGCAAGAGATGGGCAGCCGCTGGCAGAGACTCTTGCGCCGCGAGGTGCCCTGGAAAATGGCCTGCCAGCGGACGATCTTCTTCCGCCCGTCCGAGCCGGAACGCAGCAGCGTCTTCAGCAACGAACGGGCCTTCGAGGCGGCCGTCCGCGACAATCTGCCCAAGCACTTGCAAGACATCCCCTTGCGCGTCGACACCGCCCGACACGTACACCGCCCGGACGCCCACACTCCAGCGGCCGGCCAGAACTTCCTCTACGACCCGGCCACCGACGAAATTCGCAACCTCGACGACCGCGAACTTTTCCGCCAAATCCCCATAAGCTGCCGCATCTGCCGGGTGTATGCCCGCAACGGAGAGTATGACCGCGAAATCGCTGCCGCCATGGATAAGCTTCTGCAAAAGGGGGGAGCGGATGATGTTACGAATATGTGAGACTTCAGATTTCAGATTTGAATGGCACTTACATTTGCTAATTTTTGATAACATAAAGACGGTGACAATACTAACCCGAAGCGCAAGCGAAGGGCGGGAAACCAGGGGTGAACGTCGCACCCCCTTCGCTTGCGCTTCGGGTTAGTATGTTACAATAAAACAATCCTGTTCAATCCCGTTAATCCCGTCCAAAGAACACAAAAGGCAAAGCCAGAAACGATGTCCAGTGACGCCAATACTTACCAAAACCCGTTGATTACCCGCTATTCGTCCAAGGAGATGAGCGGGATTTGGAGCCCGCAACGGAAGTTCAGCACCTGGCGGCGTCTGTGGGTGGCCCTGGCCGAAGCCGAGGCCGAGTTGGGCGTGGCGATTACGCCCCAGCAGATCGCCGAACTTGCGGCCCATGTCGACGATATCGACTTCGCGGCGGCCGGGCAATACGAACGCAAGCTCCGCCACGACGTGATGGCACACGTTCACGCTTATGGGGACGCATGTCCCGGGGCGAGGGGCATAATCCACCTGGGCGCTACAAGTTGCTTCGTCACCGACAACACCGACCTGCTGCTCTTGCGAGACTCCCTGCTGCTGGTGCGGGACCGGCTGGTAAGCGTCATCGACCGCCTGGGGCGTTTCGCCGCCCAGCAACGGGACCTGGCCTGCCTGGCATTCACCCACATGCAGCCGGCGCAGCCCACGACGATGGGCAAACGCGCCTGCCTTTGGGCGTATGATCTGGCCTTGGACCTGGTCGAGGTCGAGCACCGTCTGGCCGAGCTAAAGGCCCGCGGACCCAAGGGCACCACCGGCACTCAGGCCAGCTTCCTGGAACTTTTTGGCGGCGATCATGACAAGGTCCGACGGTTGGAGGAACTGGTCTGCCGGAAGATCGGCTTCGATGCGTCCTACGCCGTCACCGGCCAGACCTACCCGCGAAAGATCGACTCGCAGGTAGTTTCCGTGCTCTCCGGCATCGCCCAGAGCGCCCACAAAATGGCCACCGATTTGCGGCTCTTGCAGCATCGCAAAGAGGTGGAAGAGCCGTTCGAAAAACATCAGATCGGCTCCTCGGCCATGGCCTACAAGCGCAACCCCATGCGCAGCGAGCGGATCTGTTCGCTGGGGCGCTTCGTGATCAGCCTGGAGTCCAGCCCGGCGGCCACGCTGGCCACCCAATGGCTGGAACGCACGCTGGACGACAGCGCCAACCGGCGGCTGGTGCTGCCGCAAGCCTTCCTGGGCATCGACGCCGTGTTGATGCTCTGCCAAAACGTCAGCGACGGTCTGGTAGTCTACCCCATGGTGATCGCCGCCAACCTCGACTCGGAACTGCCCTTCATGGCCAGCGAAACCATACTCATGGACGCCGTCTCGGCCGGCGGCGACCGGCAAGTGCTGCACGAACAAATCCGCCTGCACAGCCAGGCCGCCGCCGCGGTAGTCAAACAACAAGGCGGTCGCAACGATCTGATGGAGCGTTTGGCCGGCGACGAGGCCTTTGCGAAAGTAGACCTGCAAGCCGCGCTGCAGCCGTCGAAATACGTGGGCCGAGCACCGCAACAAGTCGACGAATTCGTCGCCGAGATAATAGACCCCATCCGCAAAAAATATCCCGCCGCTTGCGGCACGTCGGCCGAGGTTAACGTGTAAAGAACAACGGCAGGATAATACTGTATTCATCCGCTCTTTTGGCGTATAATATCGGTATGGACGCATAGTGCCGATCTCTAACCGATTTGTCAGATTCACAGTAATCCAAGGCCCGTCTGTCATGCCCAAACAAAAAACTCTCCACACGTTCCTTACTACCACTATTCTTGTCGGCGCCCTCTTTACCGGTCTACCTGCCGACTCGACCGCCCAAGCGCAATCCATCAAAGCGCTGAGCGACGCCCGCAACCGCATGGTCGACGAGGAGATTGTGGCCGCCGGCGTCAAGGATCCGCGAGTGATCCAATCGATGCGCACCACGCCGCGGCACGAATTCGTTCCCCGTGGCAAACGCGGCCTGGCCTACTACGACATGGCCTTGCCCATCGGCAACAAGCAGACGATATCGCCGCCGTTTATCGTGGCTTACATGACCGAACAGATCAGTCCCCAGCCGAGGGATCGGGTTTTGGAGATCGGCACCGGCAGCGGCTATCAGGCGGCCGTGCTGAGCCCCCTGGTACGCGACGTCTATTCGATCGAAATCGTCGAGCCGCTGGGCCGCAAGGCGGCCAAGGTTCTCAAGCGTCTGAAATACGACAACGTCCACACCAAAGTGGGCGATGGCTTCAAGGGCTGGGCCGAGCACGCGCCCTTCGACAAAATCATCGTCACCTGTTCGCCCGAAGGCGTCCCCCACGCCCTGGTGCGGCAGCTTCGCGAGGGCGGCCAGATTCTCATCCCCGTGGGCCAGCGATACAACCAAACGCTCTATCGACTCACGAAAAAAGACGGCAAAATGGTTTCCGAAAAGCTGCTGCCCGTGTTCTTCGTGCCCATGACCGGCGAGGCCGAACGACGACGGCGGATCCTGCCCGACCCGGCCAATCCAAAACTGGACAACGGCGACTTCGAACAAACCAGCGGCGATGAGGCGCCGCGCCCCAGCGGCTGGTACTATCAACGCCAACTTGAAATCACAAGCGGCAAGGACGTTCCCTCGGGTAAGAACTACGCCACTTTTTCCAACAACCAGCCGGGCCGCGGCTGCCGGGCGTTACAAGGTTTCCCCGTCGACGGCCGCGAGGTGAAGCAATTACGCATCACCATGCACGTCCGCGCGCGAGACGTGCGGCCGGGCCAGAACATCCGCCAGTTGCCCTACTTGGCCATTGTCTTCTACGACTCGAACCGTTACCGAGTGGGCCAGCGGAAGATCGGCCCCTGGCGAGGCTCTTTCCGCTGGCAGCGCGAAGATATCACGATCGAGGTGCCCCCAAAGGCGCGCGAGGCCATCCTGCGAATCGGACTTTTCGGGGCGGTGGGGGAGATGTCGTTCGACAATATCGAGATCCAGGGTGTTGGCCGATAGCCGCTTCCCATGGTGCGTCCGCAACCTGTCTATTATACACAAATATGGTTTCATCCGGAATTTGCGTTTGCTGAGCGAATTACATTGCACCATTGGATGAGTATATGGCAAAGGGACCATGAAATTTCGAAAGTGCGAAAATACGA
>SDBV01004640.1_pt1 | contig 19658 bp, 8 predicted proteins | sample 2277081 | NCBI WGS metagenome assembly SDBV01 (sample SAMN10402039, study PRJNA504765) | marine sediment metagenome | isolation source: marine sediment core GS10_PC15, 223 cmbsf | place: Arctic Ocean: Southern Knipovich Ridge | collected 2010
GAGTGTGTTGACGCCGCTGCCGGTGAAGTCGAAATCGATCCCTTCGGTGAATTGCACCCCGGCCAGATTGATCGGCAAGCTACCCGTGTTCAACAGTTCGACGAACTCGAACTCGTTGTTGTCGATGAAGCCGGCATCCGCTTCGTCGTCGGTTGATTCGGCCGGGTTGTAGTTGATCTCGGTGATTCGCAGTCCACCGGTCGGCGGCCCGGTGGGCGAGCCGGCAATGAATTGCACCGGCGTGGACCAGTGACTCCAGCGGCCGGAATTATCTTGCATGCGAACCCGGGCCCGATAGAAATGACCCACCTCGAGCGAATCGGCCGGCACGGTGATCTCGTTGCCGAAGCTGGTCAGTTCGCCGCTTTCCCAGATCGCGTTGACCTCATAGACCTTCGGCTCGGCCGGATCGTAGCCGGGCGCATCGGGATCGGAGATCTCGCCGACGCGCCACTCCATGGCCCCGAACGTACCGGCGCCTTGCGGGTCGCTGAAGGAGGTGGTTTGGAACAGCAGATCGCTGACGGGTAGCATTATCTGAGGGTTCGTTTCCAAGTGCAAGTCGAAGCTCAGGTCGACACTTGCCGGGCCTCCCTGATGGACCTCGACCGCCAGCACGTTGGTGCCGCCGACGAGCAACGACGCATCGAGGAGGTATTCGTTGAACTCGTTTTCGGCCGGCTCGGGGACGTACTCGGATGCCGGGGTCAGGTAGTCGATTTGGCCGGTCGGCATGCCCGAGCGGACGAGTTCCTGGCCGTTGAGATAGACCACGGCCCCGTCGTCGCGTAATAGGTTCAGTGTCAGGCCTACGACCTCTGAAGCGTCGTCGACCTGGAAGGTGTTTCGGAAATAGGTGGTCATATATCGGTTGTTCACGTCGCCGCCGTAGTCGACCACAGTGGCCTCGTCACCATCGCCGTAGCCGAATTGGGCGGGATCCTCGGCCCAGGTGGAATCATCGAACGAAGGGTCTCGCCAGGCGGTGTCCTGATCGGAGCCATCGTCAAGGTATCGCCACAGGTCGCCTTGAGGGATCAGGACCTCGGGACTGGCCACTTGTCCGGTGTAGGAGATGGTGGGCGTGTCGGGTATGGCCCCGTCGGCGTAGAGAACCTCGAGTTGGTTGCCGCCGAATCCGCCGAGCGTGGTGAACTGCTTAACCCAGTTGATCATGCCTTCGAAGCTGACGGGGCTGATGGGCCCGCGGGTCTGGCCGTTGGTCATTACGGCGTATTCTTTATAGAAAGCTCCTCTGTGCGCTGCGGAGGTGCGCGGGTGGTAGTTCCACATGTCGCGATCCACGTCGGCAAAGGGCTCGACGTATCGGGCGTATTCCTCGATCAGTTCCCAGCCCTGGTCCTGGTTCAACAGCAAGTCCTGCAGCTCGCGGGCTCGGGCCTGGAACTCGATGTTGAGCTGTTGCAGCGTGAGCATCTTGCGAAACTGTTCCAGCGGTAAAGTGGATTGGACACCGTTGGGTCCCCAGCGGTCGTACTCTTCGTAGAGCAGGTCGAGATCCCAGGGAAGCTGCGACCATTTCCTGGTTTCCGGATTGAAAAACAGCAGCATATTGTGCTGTTCGGTGAGATCATTGTGGTTGAGCGTCTCGACGATGGAGCGATAGCTGTAATAGCCGTCCACGTCGACGTTGTCGTGCCACCAATCGACCGTTTGCGGCTGGTTATAGGCGGCCACGAAATCGGTGACGAAGGACAGGCTGCTGGGTAATCCGGGGCCTTGGTTTTCCAGGTCCGGTGACCAATCGAAGCGGTACAGGTTGCCGTCGGGCAGGTCGTGGGCGTCGAGGAACTGGCCGCTGGGATTCTCGAACGCCAGGTACAGCCCCCAGAGATCGCCTTCGTACTGGTTGGTCGGGTGGGCTTCCTGGGCATCGTCGATGATGCGAAATTGGAACGGGGAAATGTTGGGCGCCGCTACGCCGACCGTGTTGAACAGCTTAAACGCAATGGCCTCGTCCATGCCCGTCAGACCCCGATTCTGCACAGCCCAGGGCGAGGAGGCCGTGCCGAAGTTGATGGTTCGAAACTTTTCGGGCCAGGGATTACCGTACTGGTCGTAACCTTGATAGAAGTGCCCCCGATTGAACCGCAGCTTCCACTTGTTCTTGCCGGTGACCCAGGTCGACGCCGAACCGCGAATTCGGTAGTGAATGTCATCGTAGACCACGCCGTCGATCACCAGCGTGCCGCCGTAATGAAAGATATTGTCGTTGGCGGTCGTATATTGGCTGGCGTTCACATCGGACACTTGCGCGATCAGATGGTAGGCCGGCAGCGAGTTCATCACGTCGGAACCATAGGTGACCGCACCGGTCCAATCCGGGATGCCGTCGTAGACGAAGTAGGCGAAGTTCTGCTGCGGGTCGTCCGGATAGGGCCCGCGGACCGAGGCCCCCCAGGTGTCTGCGGTCGTAATGCGATAGCGAACCAGGCGGCGATGCTGTTGGGTCGCAGCGGGAATCACGACCGAATAAGTGTCGTCCCCGGCGGTCATATCCCCATTGGTGCCGTCATTGACTCCGTCGTCGAGCATGGCGACGGTCGTCCAGTAGGCGGGATTCTCGTAGCGGGCGTCGTCGATGTTGATGTAATCGCCCGGGTCGACCAGTTGATAGGCCAAATCGACGCTTGCCACACCCTGCGGATCGGTGACCTTGACCGAGATCGTGACGTCCTGGCCGCCGGCCGGCTGCTGGGGCGAGTGGCTGAGCTTGCGCATCTGCGGGGCGATGTTATCGTCCTCGGTGGAGTTCTCCGCGCCGGGCGTGGGGGCGCCGTTGCTGGATCGCCAATTGCCGCCTAAGTCGTTGGGGAATCGTGGATTAACCAGTTCCATCGAGTTCCCCGGCGCGTCGCCGACGGTCGGCCAGGGGAAGCCCAGCTTGTAGTCGACTTCGTCGCGCACGTTCCGCGCGGCATCGGCCAGGGCGATCGTTTCACCCTCGTTGCTGAGTCTTCCGACGTACGGCCCTAGTGAGGCGACGCCGAACTTGTTCTGAATCGTGGTCGGGTCTTGCGAGACGACCAGATACTCGCCCGGCGCCAAGATCGTGCCAGGCGGGAACATGTAGTCGATGCCGTCGGAGAAAGACCAACCGGATAGGTCGACCGGGATCAGGCCCGCGTTTTGCAGTTCGACGAACTCGCTCAGTTCGGCTTCCACGTCCGGGTTGGAGTGGAGTTCGGTGATTACGACCAGATCGGCCAGGTTGGGGCCTCCCGGCGTGGGCGCGTCGAAGAAACGCTCGGTGAGTGTCGCCTCGATGACGGTCGTCAACTCCGGTAGCAGCAGGAAATCGTTGTCACCCGCGGAAGAATTCAGCCCGTGGAAGGCCAGCACGTTGTTGCCGGCCTGCAAGTAGGGCAGGGCGCCGGTCAGGTTGATCGACTCCCATTGCAGCGCGTCTTGGGTCGAACGCGACTGGGTGGCCGATGAATTCCACTGCAACGGATCGGGTGCGTAGCGTCCGACAACCTCCTGGCCGTTGAGAAAGGCTACGAAGGCGTCATCGTATTTCATTCGCAAGTACATCGATTCGACATCTGCCGGATCGCCGACATTGAAGCGAATTCGCGTCCACAGCGACGCGTTGGCACCCTGCATGACCCCTTCCACATCGGTTCGAATCAGTTCGTCGAACTCTCCCCCGGGCCCTGAGAAACCGATGCCGGTTCGCGGGGCCGATCCGCCTGCGATAAACGGTACGGAAAGCCCTACGTTTTGAACATCTCCGGACTTCTCTTGGTCCCAGGTCCAATCGGAGGCGTCATCGTGGTCGAAGTCGCCCGTGCGTTGCAGGCTGTCGAAGGGGGCCCCCACCGTCGAGACAGGATCGCCGAACCAGGCGTTGCTGATGTCGATCGTTCCGAACGGTGCGATGCTTACGTTGAAAGTGCTCAACTCAGCGGGAGTGTAACCCCAGATGACGAAATCGACGACTACGCCCTGGTCGTCCAGGATCATCACCCAGCCGTGATCGTGGACTTTCCAATAGATGTCGTCTACACCCTCGTCGGGCCGGTAGATCAACTCGCCGGGGGCCATCGAGGTGACGGGAAAGTCCCAGTGCGGAGTGTGAACGTCGTTGATCCGATAAAGCCCGGCGCTATTCGCCACGACCTTCCAGCCCGTGGTGTTGACGTCGTCGTCGGAGACGTTCTGGAGTTCGAAAAAGTCGGGCGTGCCGGTGCCGGCTTCCGTGATCACAATGGTTGGGCTGTTGAAGTAACCGGTCCACTCGGTATCGTCGAAGCCCGGGTTGGCCCACGTGGTTCCCAGGGCGGCGTCGCCGGCCGTGGGGACTTTGTAGGTCAAATTGGCTTGCTCGGCGATCACGGGCAGGGCGTCTTGCAGCAGGCCGTAAGAGATGTCGGCCTGTTGCCGGGGATACTCGAAGCCATGCGTGTACGTCACGGTCACGCCGTCCGACTCGACCAACCCCACATATTCGCCGCCGGCGGCCAGTCGGAAATTGGTGTGCAGCGGCAAGGCCGGGTCGCTGCGGTTCTTGCCCGAGGCGAACACCGGCAAGTATTCCCCCGGCGGCAAGGTCACATCGGGAAACGGCCACTGGGTCAAATCGCCCGCATCGTCCGTCAGGTACCAGCCGTCCAGATCGACCGACTGGTCGGTAGGGTTATAGATTTCGAGCCAATCGGAGAAGTCGCCGTCCTCATCGGCCAGCGTGGTTTCGTTCAGGGCCATCAACTCGGAGATCACCGGCCCGGTGGCCAACAGATGACGCGGTTCCAGCCGTTCGAAGCATGCCCGCCGGTGCTTCCGAAAACGGGAGGTGGGTTTTCGATAGGTGCGGGTCTTGTCAAAGGGATGAGGACGCATTGTTACCAGCCGTGGATAGTGATTTCTCTTGTGATGTTCACCCGAGAACCCGGGCATTTCCGTCGATTGTAGACCTTTTCTCATGATACCCGATCTCAGCGGGAAGTGCAACGATGTGGGGATTTTTTTTGGGGGAAATGACAAATCGGCCCTGACGGGCCTTTTTTTTGGCCCTCACAAGGCACTCCCTTGCCGATTCCGGGCGGCATGCGCCATAATCTTCCCAAGGAAGTCTCAAGAGTGGTTAGGCTAAAAAAGATGATCCGCATAACGTGTCCCAACTGTCAGAGCAAGCTCAACGCCAAGGAAGAACTGGCCGGCCAGACCAGGAAGTGTCCGAAATGTGGCACGTCGGTGCTGATTCCCGATCCGGATATACCCATCGAAGATTCCAAGTCGGAAGCGGCAGCCCAGCCAAGACCGGCCACCGGGGCCGCTACGCTGCTCTCGGTCGAGGTTCCCGAGCAGCTCGACTCGACAAGTCGGTACTTGATCTGCGATCGAACCAAGGTGGTGGCCTTATGGCGCAGTGACAGTCGGGGTTGGATGCTGAAGACTCGGCAGGGTCTGATCGGAGCCATCCGCAATCGCGACCAGCTTCCCGGCCGGGGCAACTACGTCTTGGTGCAAGTGAAGCTCGAAAGCGGCGGCGAGGGCATTCGCTTAAAGGGCCTCACCGTGTACCAGCTCTCGCCTTGGGCCATGGTCAGTATCGAAAAAGGTGAGCAGACAATCCTCGAATCCATCACCGACTTCACCGGCTTGGGACGCGAACAGAAAGTGGCCGTTCGCCAAAGCATCATGGAGCAGTTCATGTACGAGACCTGGCAAGACGCAAAACGCGTGCTCGAGTATCTCGGCAACACCGACTACCACTCCCCCGGCGTCGACGAAGAGTAAAACATCGTCGCCAAGTCAGTCTCCTCCAACCCCCATAGCCGGCCGGCCAAGCGGTCGATCTCCCGTTGAATCTCATCGACTGCGTCATGGCTGTCGACCGCCCGATGCGCCCGGCGACTGGCGGCGGCCAGTTGCTGGTGCCGGGGATCGTTCGGCTCGAACTGCTTCAGCCGTAGGTAGTCGAGGATACCCGGGCTGCCGAACCCCTTGCCACCGCGGACGCTGTGGGCGGTGACCAGGAAACCGACGATCGCGCTGTTGAGCACCGCGCACAAGTAATGCGCTTCGTCGGGCGAGTCGCACGCAATCAACACGCACGTCTCCTGGGGAATCACGGTGCGACGGCCCAGGTAAGGATCGGACACCTCTTCGACGACCGCCGCGTTGATCCGCCGGTCCATCCGTCGCCAGACGACCTTCACCGGAGCCAACGTATAGGGGCCGACGTTGTACATCGAATAGAACGGCTTGTCGTGCTGATACTGCCGATAGGCCGCTCGGGCCCGCAGTGTGTCTTCGAAACGTTGCAGGTACGCGTAAGCCTGAGGGAACTTCTGCTGCATAAGCGTCTCGTCGATACCCGTGCGGGTGGACGGGTCCTGGGCCAACAGGAGATGGGCCGAAGCGGTCGTTCGGTATCGCGACACGTCGGACCAACGCAACAGCGGAAAGAGCAAGTCGGGTTCGAGAGAGGCTTGCACGGTTTCGATGTGACGACGGCTCTTGCCGGCCATGTTCTCTACGCGCACGCCCGTGTCGATCATCTCGATAAGGTTCAGCCAGTAAATGCCGTTGGCCCCGCCCGTGTTGGCGCCGAGGTGAGCCGTGTAGTCGGAAGGCCCCACCAGTTGCTCAAGCGGCACATCGAATCCGTCGGGTCGGACAAACCATGGCGAACCCGGCCGGTCCGGCTGGATCGGTTCGGCCCGCAAGGTCCGCCGGATGAAACGCGAGGAATCGTCGTCCCCGGGCGACCAAACGACGTAGGGGACCGGGAACCGCGTCGGCGATCCTTTTTCGAGCACCAGTGTGCTGGTCCAGTTGGAGGTATCGTCGAACGGGCGGATGGCCACCATGTCGTCGACCTGCAGCACGTGGAGCCAATCGCCGTCGGGCCCCAGCCGAAAGCGACGGAATCCGTCGCCGGCGCCTCGGGTCTGAAACAGCGTCTGGGTCATCACCAACGCCAAGCGCCCGTTCGGCTTGAGATAGCGGTCGGCTGCGACGTAGAGCACGAGCATCGAGAGATCTTTTTTGGCGCCCCCATGCCGGGCGGCCGTGCCTGAAAGCGAAAACAGACCGTACCGTTTCCAAAGCGGTTTGGTGGCCCGGCGATAGGCTTCCGGCAGGTTGTCCCACGCGATCCAGGGTGGATTACCCACCACGTAGTCGAACGATTCGGGCCCCGTCTCGCGCGACCTCGGGTCGTCGAGGATGGCGTCTCGCAAGTGAATGGGGATCTTGATGCGACCGCTTGTGGGCAACACGTCGCGCAAGGCAATCAAGTAGTTGGCCTTGGCCGCCATGACGGCCAGGGGGTTCAGGTCGAATCCGACCACGCCCGCGAGAATCGCCCGGACAAGCTCTTCCCGCTCGACTCTCGGCGGTCGGCGGTCGAGAATCCGTCGAATGGCTGCCATCAAAAACGTGCCCGAGCCGCAGGTGGGATCCAGCACCCGCGTGGTACGATCGCCTTCGTATCCGACCGCGTCCAAGAGATGTTCGACCAGCCAGTCGGGCGTGTAGTATTCTCCCAGCCGATGGCGAACCGCTCGGGGAAACAGGCTCAGATACAACGGCTTGAGCAAGTCGCCGGACGTCGGATTCGGATCGAAGCCCAACAGCCGCTCGACCACTTGCCGGATGGCACGTTCTAGGGTTTCCGACCACGCCGACATATACCACGAGAACGGATCCTCGGTGAAGAAGTCGACGACGTGCAAGTCGCCGAAGGTGTCGCTCGATAGAAGCCGTTGTAGTTCCCGGCGAAACGGTTCGCCCGGGCCGGCTTGTGCCAGTTGGTCGATCGGATTAGGGGCGTCGTGACGAACGGCCATCACCAGTGCCGGGAGAAGCTTCACCAGCAGGGCGTAGTAAGTATGCAGGGCGAACAGCAGGGCCTCGGGCCGTCGTCGGTCGATCGCAACGCCGTAAGCTTTCGCCAAGGCGTCGACGGCCCGCGGACGCCCGGCAAGATCCAATCCGCCGGCCGCGTCGGTCAGCTCCTTCCAGCGGTCGAAGTCGGCATCGATTGCCGCGTCTTCCCTGCGGCACAGCGTCTCGTAGAGCGCGCTGACGAGGTCCTGGGCCGTTTCAGTATCGGCTCCGAAAGTACGTGCCAAGGCGTCGGCCGAATAGTTTTCCTTCATGCTCTCGATCCTCGCTGATCGAGAGCATTCTACCACACAGCAGCACCGCCGCAACCAAGGTGGGAGGGGTTAGGGGTTAGGGGCGAGGGGATAGCGATTGGAGGATAGCCGCCGTAGGTCAGGGCTCGCCCTGACAGAACCTCGGAAGGCATCCGCGGCCACGAAAAAGGGCCGCATCCTCTGCTTCGCTCGAAGATGCGACCCCTACAAACAAAGCGGGCGGAAATCCTCAGTGAGGATCTGCCGCACCGCAAATGCGTTGGACAAGCGAGTGCGATCCTTCTTAGCTCTCCTTGTCGCTTCCTTCTTTGTCCTTCTTCAGTTTGTATGCCTTCTCGAAAGCCTTCTCCCCGAAGACCATCGCGACCTGATCCTTGGCCTTGGCCTTGGCCACTTTGGCCTTGCATCCGCCGCAACAAAGGGCGACTTTCACGCCGGCGACTTCCAACACCTGCTTCGGGTTGCACTTCTTTCCGGTCAACGGACAGCCGGTCTGTGTGACCTGCTCCGTGACGGCCAGTTGCAGGTTGGCCTCGGTGGCGTACTTGGCCGTATCCGCCTTGAATTTCGAGACGCATCCCTTGCAGCAGAGAAACACTTTTCCACCGCCGTACTCGGTCGAGATCGACTTGTCGATCGCCTTGCCTGCGACGGGGCACAGCGCCTCGGCCTTCTTCTCTTTCGTATCACTTCCTTCCTCCGCGACAATCGCGGAAGCGACCAACATCGAAGCCACTCCCAACAACAGAACTGCCAAACAGCGTTTCATGTTCTCACTCCTCGTTCTTTCGGTTAAGCGAACTACTACGTGCCACGATTAAATCAACTATACACGGTCGGGCTATCGGGTCAAGATGGGCGTGCTGTGATGGGGTTACCAAACGGCACGTTTGGGGAGTAAACGCAGCATTTCCCACGCCCGTGCCGCCATCGGCTGCCCGTCAAAACGGCCCTACTTCAGCGAGAAAGATGCCTGGACACGTGGTCAGCAGGCCGTGTAGACATTTGCCAAACAACCTCGTTCCCACGCTCTGCGTGGGAACGGACTGCATGGCCGCTCTGCGGCCCAGCTTCCACGCAAACCCATCGCCCTGAAGTAAGTTCTGCTTCAGCGACGCGGAGCGTCGTGGCATTGCGTTCCCACGCAGAGCGTGGGAACGAGAGGCAACGAAAGGCACCACGGCTTAAGTCGACTGAAGTTGGGCATCGTCGGCTGGGGTTTCGGCTGGGGTCTCGTCCGACTGCTCGCGGAAGACGGGAACCTGGACGCGCATCGGCTCGCGGACCCGATCCCTGAAACTGCCCACGTCGCGGTAGCGTTGCAGGTTCCGCAGCAACGCCCGGGTGAGCGTTTTGCCGTTGCGTATCAAGACCGAACGATCGCGCGAGAGTACGTGGTCGGCCAGCACCATGCCGGGGCGAAGTTGCTCGATGAGCAAGGCGCGGATTTCGTATTCCGGCTCTCCGCTGACTTGAGTGGCCAGCACCTCCACGATCTTCGGGTCATACCTGTCTTCCCGGGTCCGGACGATCGCGATCGCTTCATGGTTGGTGGCGCCGGAGATCACGAGCGTATCGAAATCGATCGCGAGTTTGAGGATTCTCGATTCGTGCGGGATTTCCATCTCGCGGGTAAGGCGGTCGTCAAAGGGCGGGCCGTCGCCGTTGAAGTATCGCTCCTGGTAGGCGATGATTCGGGCCACGCGTTGCATGCGGGGCATTCGGCGGATGATGTCGCTGGCGGTCTCGGGGTGTTTCCAGAAGCCGCGTTTCTCGCTGAAGGTCAGCTCTTCGCCCTCGCAAACTTTCTTGAGAATCTCACGCGGTACGAGGATGCAACCCACCTGGGAGAGCATCGTAGCGACGTCCATCTCCCAGGCGTTTTCCAGTTCGATGTCCGAGCACATCCGTTTGACGAGGTGCGAAATCCGCACCGTGCGACCCACGCAATCCGGTTGCAGCAACTCCATGAAATCGACCAGCATCTCGATGCTGGCCATGAACGTCTTCGAGAGGAGTTCCGATTGGGCTTCTTCGCCTTCTTGTCGGCGAGTGGTTTCTTCCCGCAATTGTTCATTTAGCCCGATGATCGCGTCGTGGTCCGCCTTGCTGCGTAGCATCAAATTGACGCGCACCTCGAGGGCTTCCTTGGAGCTCGGTTTGAGCAGGAAATCGTCTGCGCCGGCGTTTAGTCCGCGAACGATCTCTTTCTCCTGATCCTTCGACGCGACCAGAATCACAGGGATCGAGTTCAGATCAGGGTTCTCTTTCAGGAGGTAGCAGACATCGATCCCGTCCATCTCGGGCATCACGGCGCTAAGCACGATCAAGTCCGGGCGCTCTGTGGCGGCCAGTTCCAGGGCCTCGCGCCCACTGCTGGCGCCCATCACTTCGTGGCCCAAATCTTCCAGATTGCAGGCCACGAGCATGGCGTCGTTAATCAGGTTGTCGACGACTAGGATTCTCTTAGCGGACATACTCGGCCAACTCCACGCTGCACGGAGAAAAAAGGTGCCCTAGGAAGCATAGCTTACGACAAGCACCGATTAGACGGATGATACCGGCGATTGCACGTATTTCGATAGAATTCGACAAAACACGTGCAGGAGACCTCTTTCGGCCGGATAGCTCGCGAGAACCGGCGATGGCTAGCCATCGCCTCCAACCCGGTTTGCACGCCGTGCCTTGGCATTTGGGCATTGAGGTTCATTGCCGAAGATTCTCGGAGAGTGCCATAACGCTCTTGCCGGTTGTGACGTATTTGCAGCGGCCCCGGTCGACCCGCAAGTGGTTTGCGGTGAGCTAGACTTTTGTGGATTACGATCGTTGTTTGCGCAGTCGAGCAGCATCGAGCTCAAGGGAACACACGGGGCATACCAAGTCATGTCGACCACGACCACCGAACCTCGCGACGGGCTGCTGGCGGCGCTGATGGCCGATGAGGGTTTTCTTCCCGAGGCCCCCCGAGCGATCGCAGACACCGGACTGACCAGCGCCCTGATCGAATCGCTGATAGTCAAGCACCTGGCGATCGTGGGCACCAACAGCGGCCGCGGCATTTCCAAGCAGATCTGTCTGCCGTTTGGGATCCTCGAAGGGCTCTGTCAAACGCTGCGGTCGCGTCAGTTCCTGGCACACAAGGGAGCGGCGCCGCTCAACGACTATCACTACACGCTGACCGAACAGGGGCGCGAGCGGGCCCAGGCGGCCATGGCCACGTGTGCCTACGTGGGACCGGCACCCGTGCCGCTGGTCGATTACGTGCTGTCGGTCGATGCCCAGACGATTCGCGCCGAAGCCCCCAAGCGGGAACAACTGGTCAAGGCGTTCGCCGACATCTCGATCGACCCGAACCTCTTCGAAGACCTCGGCCCGGCGGTGAATTCCGGGGCGGGTCTGTTTTTGTACGGCGCCCCGGGTAACGGCAAATCGATGCTGGCGCGACGGATCACGAGTTGTTTCGGACAGCACATTTGGATTCCGCAAACGCTGATCGAAGACGGGCAGTTGATCAAGCTGTTCGACTCGGCCTATCACGAGGCGGTCAAGGAAGACGAGGGTAGCATTCTCAAGACGGCCGAACACGATCAGCGCTGGTTGAAGATCCGCCGGCCAACGGTGGTCGTCGGCGGCGAGTTGACCATGGACAGCCTGGAGATCCGCTACAACGAGCACGCCAACGTGGGTGAGGCGCCGCTGCAGTTGAAGAGCAACTGCGGCTGCCTGCTGATCGACGATTTCGGCCGCCAGCGGATCGAGCCGGCCGAACTGCTCAACCGCTGGATCGTCCCCTTGGAAAACCGCTACGACTTCCTCACCCTTGCCAGCGGGCGGAAGTTTCAGGTCCCCTTCGAGCAGTTGATCATCTTCTCGACCAATCTGGATCCCGAGGATCTGGTCGACGACGCGTTCTTGCGACGCATACCCTACAAGATCGAGATCACCGACGCCAACGAGGAAGAATTTCACCGGCTGTTCCAGCTCTACTCGCAAGCGTTCGGGTGCGAGTACCACAAGGAGATGATCGATTACCTGATCGAGACGCACTATCGACCTTTCAATCGCCCCATGCGCCGCTGCCACCCGCGAGACTTGCTGAGCCAAATTCAGAATTACTGCACTTACAACGATCTGCGGATGGAGTTGAAGACGGAGTATCTCGATCGCGTGGTGCGGAGTTATTTCACCGGACCGGTCGGCAAGCAGTGAAGTAATCTGCCTTTTGCAAATTGGTCCCCTCTCCCTCTGGGAGAGGGGAGGTTGAATCTGCCTTTGCGGTCACGGCAAACTGTCCAAGGGACATAGATCGGGCACCATCAGATACTGGCTGCCGGCCCTCAGCGGTCCGGTGGGGGCGAAGCTGTCGCGCGCCGGTGGGCTGCTCAGCGCGGCCAGACTGTTGGGCGTCACGAAGCCCGTCGGAACGCCGTCGTCGACGATCACCACCAGCGACCTCGAATCGTGAGTGAAGAAGTCTCGCAGCGTGGTGAAGCTCGTCTCCTCGTCGTAAACGGGAACGTCGCTGGTCAGCAGGTCGCGGACTTGCAGCGATGCCAGTTGGACGCCGGTCGGACCGTTCAGCACGCTCTGCTTCAGCAGCAAACCGGCCATCTTGCCGCCTTGGTCGATGGCCGGCAAGGCCTCGGCCCCCGTGCGACGGAAGAGGTCGGTGGCAGCGGCGATGGTGGACTCACCCTGCAGCACGGTCGTGCAAGGCGTCATGATGTGCCGGGCCACGGTGCAGTTGAACAACTTACCGGGTGCGCCGAAATCGACCCAGGCCTCGGCATCGCCGTCGAACTCGCCATAGCGTACCGCACAATCGCGGCCGGAATGCTTGGCGGCCTTCAGTGCACCGGCTGCCCGATCGATGACCTCTTTCGGGTCTTCAAGCCCGCCCTGCAGTGCGGCAATGCCGAAACTGGCCGTCAGCCGCTCGCTGGTGTCACCCACGGAAAACTCGGTCTCGGCAAGGGCTTCGCGGACGTGATCGGTCCATGTGATGGCCTCATCATCGGAAGTCTTGTTCAACAATACGCCAAACCGGCCGCCGCCGAAGGAGGCCGCAAAGTCGGAGGGGCGGCAAAGGCGGATCAGCAACTCGCCTACCTCCCGAAGCACCTTGTCGCCGGCCGGATACCCGTGCAGGTAGTTGATTCGGCCGAAATAGTCGAGGTCTGCCAAGACGCAGGTCGCCGGTTCGCGATGGAGATTGGTTGGGGACAATATGCGGCGGAGCAAATCGCAGAACAGCGCATGGCTGGGAAGGTGAGTCAGCGGGTCGGCACCGGCCTGTTGTGCCACCCTGCGATCGAACTCCAACAGGCGTGCCGCCGCCCTGAGCCGGGCCAGTAGCTCGCCATGGACGATCGGTTTTTCGAGGAAGTCGTCGACGCCCGCTTCGAGGCCGTCGGTCAGCTCTTGGGGTGTGGGCCGCCCGACCATCAGGAAGGTGTAGGCGTGTGCGGGACGCTCCCGCCGGTCGGCCGATCCGCAAAACTCCAAAGCCGCCTGGGGGTTCGGCTCGGAATCGACGATCAGCACTTCGGGCGAGTGGACGTCGAGGGCAGCCGAAGCCAGTTGCCAATCGGCCACTTGTTGCACGCTGTAGCCGAACGCCTCGAGTGATTTCGACGACTGCCGCAGGACCCGCCGATCTTCCGATACAATCAGCACTTTCAGAGGTTGCGATGTCATAGAACGTGAATCCTTCGCTGGAGAGCCCACCGGGGCAAACTTCAGCTATCGATTGGCCTCGGCCGGCTCGCAGGGGAAGCTCTTTTGATACTCTACGCTACTAACCTCAAACATCGTTAAGTTTTTCACAAAGGTTCCTGGGCAGCCGGACGTAACATCCGGACGTAACATGTTGCCTGCAATGGCCTTAGGGTTCAGAATCTCGAGACAAACGTTGCATTCAGGTCCTGAACCTTCAACCCCGAACCCTGAACCCTCCCACTTCCCCCCGCTGGCGGGCTGGTTGGCGAAACCGATGCTATACTTTGATGCGAAGTATTGATTGCAGATATGCTGGCCGTGTGCCACCGTACGGTTGGACGTCTCCGTTGCAGGCTGACGCCGCTGGGTCTCCGTTGCAGGCTGACGCCGCCGGGGGATATTTAGACCACGATTGGTAACCATGTTAATACAATCCATAGACGAAGTTGCGCCGGACGAACCTTGGCCGGATAAACCATGGCTGGAACACTATTGCGCGAAAGGATCGGTGCCGGAGAAGACGCCGCTGGCCAAGTTGCCCTTTAGGATCGGCCGCAACGAATCGGTCGAGCTGACGATCGACTCCGCCCGGGTGTCGCGGGAACACGCCGTGATCTTGCGCGACGGTGAGGATTATCTGGTCCGGGACCTCGGCAGCACCAACGGGACCTACCTGAACGGCCAACAGATCGACGAGGCGGTGCTCAGTGACGGCGACGTGCTGCTGATCGCGAACGTGGAATTCGGCTTCTTCTGTCTGTCTTCGAGAGTGGCGAAGACCACGGTTACGCAAGTGATGGGAGTCGTCCAACCCGCTGCCGGCCAATCCGACGCCGTCAGGCAGGACCTTCCGCGAGGCATTATCCGTGCCGTGCGCCGGCTTCAAGAGGTGACCGCACAATGCAGCATGCGAACACTCTTCGAGCCGATCGTCGGCCTTGCCGCGGGGCAGCCGATGGGTTACGAAGCATTGGACACGGACGAGGACCGCCCTGAAGCGGTGGCCGAGCGAACAGTATTGGCGGCCGACTGCCGGCTTACCGGACGGCTGCGATGGTTGCAACGCTTGGTAGCCGCCGAAGAGTCCGTCGACCTGCCCGAGGCGGTTTTCGTGTTCGTCGGCCTCGATGCCTCGGAATTGGGCTCCGATCGGCTACTCGAATCGCTCAGCCGGTTGCACGACCTGCTTTCGGGTGGACGGCGGCTGGTGGTCAATTTGCCCGAGGGAGCGGCCAGCAACGTGCCGCACTGCCGCGAGTTCCGCGACCGTCTTCGCAAGCTGGGAATCGGCATTGCCTACGACGGCTTTTCCACCCCTGCCGTGCAGTTGCTTCAGCAGTCGGAAATCCCTCCCGATTTCATCAAGCTCAGCGAGTCATTGGTGCGCGGCCTTTGCGACGCTCCCGAGCATCAGCGGCAGATCCAATCCATCGTCGAGGCCGGCCGCCAGCTCGGTTGCGAGATCATTGCAAAGGGTATCTCCACCGAGAACGAGGCCCGGATGTGCCGAGAACTGGGCTGCTGCTTTGGCCAGGGTGAGTTTTTCATTGCTTCACGGCTGCCGGGTTACCCGCAGGTCTCGCCCGCCCTTGAAGCTCCCGCGAGATCCATGACACCGGTCTGACGATCTTCGAGAGATCCGTCCTACGTAGAAACTACTGTATAATGTCTTCCTCAACCAAAACTGCCGAACTCATTGCCGGCTACACGATCAGGGAACAGATCGGTTCCGGCGGCTACGGTGAGGTATGGAAGGCCGATGCGCCTGGCGGGCTGAGCAAGGCGATCAAGTTCGTCTATGGGCACCTCGACGGCGAACGGGCGGCTTGCGAGTTGAAGGCCCTCGGTCGGATCAAGAAGGTCCGCCATCCATTCCTGCTCTCGCTGGAACGGATCGAAATCGTCGACGGGCAACTACTGATCGTTACCGAACTGGCCGACGGCAGTCTCAAGGATCGCTACGACCAGTGCCAGGCGTCGGGAGCGCCGGGAATTCCCCGAGACGAACTGCTCGTCTACCTGCACGACGCGGCCGACGCGCTGGACTATATGAGCGAGAAGTACTCGCTGCAGCACCTGGACATCAAGCCGGAGAACCTCTTGACCGTAGGCGGGCGGGTCAAAGTTGCCGACTTCGGGTTGGTCAAGGACGTCCGCACGGCGACGGCATCGCTGATGGGTGGGCTGACGCTGATCTATTCGTCGCCGGAAGTCTTCGACGGGCACCCCAGCCTGCACAGCGATCAATACGGCCTGGCCATCGTCTACCAGGAAATGCTCACCGGCGTATTACCCTTTCCCGGCAGAACGCCGGCCCAACTTACCGCCCAACACGTAAGCAGTAGCCCTTGTCTGACCTCGCTGCCGGAGTCCGACCGGGCCACGATCGCGCGGGCACTTGCAAAGGATCCCGACGAGCGGTTCCCCAACTGTCGCGAGATGATCGAGAGTCTGTTGGCCGCGGGGCCTTCCGTGTCAGGGCGGCGGTTCTCCGCAAGCGGGTTCTGCCCGGGTGTGGACGAAGACGCAGACACGGCGGTCGTAGGGTCGCAGGTAGAAGATGCGTCGACGGAGTCGGAATCGCAGATGGGCGTGCCCCCACCGGCAGGTCAGTCGAGTTCGATGGCCACAAGAACGCTGGTTTTCGGCTCGGAGTCGTCGGACTTACAGCCTTCGGTCGAACCTCCCCCGCAAGTATTGCCCGCTGCCGAATCGCCGCCAATCCAGTCGCCGCCAGTGGCCGCCGGCGCGATCAACACGCTGCCGCCGATCGAGGTCAGCCAGGAAGAAGTCGGGCTGCGTCCGACGCTGGTGATTGGCATCGGCGGTACGGCGGCCAAGACGCTCCGGCGGCTGCACCAGCGGTTGTGCGATCGTTTCGAAGACCTCTCGGCGATCCCTGCCTTGAAGTTGTTGTTGATCGACACGGACGCCCGCTCGATCACCGAAGCCACGGAAGGTGACGGCGCTCTGGACCTGCAGGACACGCTAGTGATGCCTTTGCGTCAGCGTCAGGACTATCGGGCAGATTCGGAGGAGCTTCTGCAGTGGGTCAGCCGCCGCTGGCTCTACAACGTTCCCCGCTCGTTGCAGACGGAGGGCCTTCGCCCGCTGGGGCGCCTGGCACTGGTCGACCACACCGAAGAACTCTACAATCGGCTCCAAACGGTGCTCTCGGCGGTGACCGACCCGAAGGCGCTGGCGGCTTCCGCGGAGAAGACGGGTACGACGATTCGCAACGCCGACCCTCGCGTGTTCATCGTGGCTTCGATTTCGGGTGGTACGGGGAGCGGGACGGTACTCGACGTGGCCCACGCCGTACGGATCGTGCTGGCGGGGATCGACCAGAGCCACGAAGGCGTGTGTGGCATTCTCACACACGGCACCGGCCGCCGACCCGATGCCAAGGATCTGGCCGTAGCCAACGCTTACGCGTGCCTGAGTGAATTACACCATCTTAGTTGCCACCGCAGCGGTGACACCGGTCGACATCCTGGCAAGCAGGCCGGGCAGATGCCCACCCTTGGCGAAAATGTCGGTCCATTCGAAGAGGCCTACCTGATTCACTTCGGCGAAAACCTCGGCGGGGCCGACTTCGAGGCGGCCGCCGACGTCTTGGCCGAGTATCTGTATCTCGACATGGCAACCGCCGCCGGAGCGTTTTTCGACAAATGTCGTGAACCGTCTCCCGCGCAGGACAACTCGCAGGATGCGGAAATGAAGTTGCGAACGTTCGGGCTGTCACAGGTCGGTTGTTCGCAAACGGCCATACCTTCCACGGCGACCTCGCTGCTTTGCCGGAGCGTGGTCCAGCGGTGGTGCGGCCGGGCCGAGGCCGGATCCAAGCCCGAGAACACCGAACAGCTTCAACTCGAACTCGACAGTTTCGTAGAACAGATTCACGCCGGCGTGCAGAAGAAGATCGGCGGCGATGCCGACGCCTATCTCCAATCCTGCCTGGACCCGGAGTCTGCCGATTCACCGAATTCTGTTGCCGAAGAGGGTGGTGCGGATGAAAGGCAGGCCTTGCAGGCCGCTGAGATACTACGAAAGATCGATGCCGCCTTCGGCAGCCACACCGAACACAACGATCTACCCGACAAGCCGGAAGGCCTGCTGCAAAGGCTGCTGGGTACCCACGTGAAGGCCGTCGCGTCGCAGCGCGGCGTGGAACTGTGCGACTGGATCTTCGAATTCACCGACACCTCCGCTGCCGGGCTCGACGGGGCCCAACGCGCAGCAGAGTGGGCCACCGAACGCGTGCGGTCGCTGAAAACGGAGGCCGACGAACGGCTTGCACAACTGCGTTTGAACCTTGCGCAGATGGAAAGCTCCTTTTGGGATACGGAGGGCGGCGCAGCCGAGCAACGCAAGGGTTGGTTGGGTACGATCCTAACCGGAAAGCAGATCACTGAATTCAACGAGCGATGGGCCGGATACTTCTACGCGAGGCTCGATCACCTCGTCCTGCAGGCGACCGGCAAGTTACTGCGATTGCTGGAAGGACAGCTCGCCACCACGGTCGAGCAGCTCAGAGTCTTTCGCCGTGAACTCAATCTTCTCGTCGACGACGTCGTGGAAGTTCCCGCGGCAGACCCGCCAGACGACGAGACGTCGTCCGACCCCTTGGGAGATCTCTACTGGTCGGTCGGTGAATCGCTGCGCGGTCGGATCCCGGAACTGGCCGCCGACCTCGACCGGCAGTTTCAGGAAGGTCTCTTTGTCAAGCACGGAGGACTGCGCGGCATGGTCGAGAAGGGCGTTCAACTGCGCGGCCTGCTGGGTAAAGCCTTGCTCGGCTCGGCTCGGGCCGCGATTCTCGCCGCACTGAACAAGATCGACATCGCCGAACTGCTGCTCTCCCCCGACCAGCAGATGCCCGGGACGGAGCCGCCGCTGTTGGCCTTGATCGAAGCGGCCAAGCCGTCGTTGCTGGCCTGCGGAGGATCGCAGCGGCCGGTGCTGATCTGCCCGCATGGTTCGTACGATAACCCAGTTCGAGAGGCCATCGAGAGCCACCTGAACGAGAAGTTGTCCGTGGTGCACGATTCCGATGGCGACCTGATCTTCTGCTACGAGGCCGAACATCTCTCGCTGGTCAGCGCCGCCGCCGGCCTGATCGACTACCGCCGCGATTACGCCGAGATCGCCGCTCGGCTCCATGCCCGCGTCGACGTCGACTGGACGCCGTTGCCGCAAATCGAATAGCCGTTCAGCGGGCATCCCGGCACCACCACGCTCGCGATTCTTGCCATTGCCGAGGGCTACGCAAGAAACGCCATGGGCGGCAATAGAAACTAGAATGGTGCCCTCGGAATACCCGCGGCAAGGTTCAGTTAAGCAAATCCCCTTGGTCATCAAAGTTGGGTGAGCACGGCCATCCTGCCGAGTTCCAGATCATGTGAAACAGCGGTGTGAGGATTTCGCTCGGGCTGGCTTCAAGATCGTTGATCAAGCTCTCGGGCAGGAATAGATCGGGACGGTCGATAGGTGGATGCCACTCCGAGTCGCGTGTTTGAATGGTAGCGCCGTCCACGCCGGTCAAAGTTAAGAAACACCAGATTGGTGGCGAAATGCCTACCTGCTTGAAGCACTGCAAGTAGCGAGGAAAAGCCTTGAAAAGATTCGGTTCAATCATCTCAGTGTGAAGGATATTGTCCTTCGCATCCGAATTGGGAATTCGGTAAGTAATGCCATTCTGGACAACCTCCAGAATTCCATTGCGAAAGACTTGTGCGTATGCAGCACGTTCATACAACTCCTTGACTTGGCTCAAGTGGCCGCCACTGAAAGTCACGAGGCCGTCCA
>SDBV01004641.1_pt1 | contig 19652 bp, 15 predicted proteins | sample 2277081 | NCBI WGS metagenome assembly SDBV01 (sample SAMN10402039, study PRJNA504765) | marine sediment metagenome | isolation source: marine sediment core GS10_PC15, 223 cmbsf | place: Arctic Ocean: Southern Knipovich Ridge | collected 2010
TATTTAAATAAGAAACAAATTGAAATTATTCCTCATAGTGAATGGTATTTGAAAAATAACGAGTTTAACTCGCAAAGAGTACTTGATGGTTGGATAGACAAGCTTAATTACGGTTTGAGTCAGAAATTTAAAGGATTAAGGTTAACTGGAAATACATTTTGGCTCGAAGAAAAAGATTGGAAAGCTTTTACCGATTACGAAGAAGAAGTGAATAATATTATCGGTAACTATAACATGATTGGTATTTGCACATATTCTCTCGAGAAATGCGGACCATATGAGCTTTTAGATGTAATTCATAATCATCAGTTTGCTCTCATTAGAAGAGAGGGAAAATGGACAAATTTCAAAAGCATAGAACAAATCAAAACAGAAGAAAAATTAAAAGAGACAGAACTCCGTTATCGTACGACTTTTGAACAATCACCTGATGGGATTATGATTGTTGACCCTGAAACTACGAGAGCAATTGAATTTAATACTGCGATGTGTAATATGTTAGGATATTCTAGAGAAGAATTTGCTGGATTACTAGTTCCTGATTATGATGCAAATGAAGATCCCTCAGATACAAGAGCTCACGTTGAAAAAGTTATGAGAGAGGGAAGAGAAGATTTTGAGACAAAAATGCGTACTAAAGATGGAAATGTAAAGTACATACATGTTATAGCAAAGGTTATAGAATTATCAGGAAAAAAATATTTTCAATCCATTTGTCGAGATATCACCAAGCGCAAGAAAGCAGAGCAAAAACTAAAAGAATCCGAAGCAAAATTAAAAGTTGCAATTGAAAGTCTTCCATTTCCTTTTTATATTTTAGATGGAAATGGGCAATATACAATGCAAAATACTACTGCTAAAAAAGTTTGGGGAGATCTTATTGGAAAACGTCCTAAAGATATAGCAAATGATGAAGATACTTTAGCATTATGGTTAAGTAATAATTCACGAGTCTTTTCTGGCGAGACTCTCACTAATGATGCGGAATATGATTTAAATGGAGATATACGATACTTTTATGATATTGTAGCACCAGTTTATATTGATAATAAAGTACAAAACATTATAGGAGTTAATATTGATATTACTGAACGCAAAAAAGCTGAGCAAAAATTAAAAGAATCCGAGGAAAAATGGAGAGCACTTAGTGAAAACTCTCCCGCTAATGTCATGTTGTTAGATTTAGAACAAAAAATTCTTTTTATTAATCGAACAGTTCCTGATTTATCAATAGAGGAAGTTATTGGAAAATCTATATATAATTTTTTTCCAAGAGAGTATCATCAAGTAGCAAAGGAATGTTATAATTCTGTAATAAAAACAGGCAAACCAAGCGCTTACACTGCAAATTATGTCTCAAAAGAAGGTGATATCAGTTTTTTTGATGTTTGGATAGGACCAATATTCGATTCTGGTAAAATAATTGCTCTAATTAGTCATTCTTTAGATGTTACAGAACGCAAGAAAGCTGAACAAAAACTAATTGAATCTGAAGAAAAATATCGTGAGGCATTCAATCTCGTCAACTTTTATAAGGACCTATTTTCCCACGATATGAACAACATTCTTCAGGCTATTAACTCATCAGTAGAATATTATGCTTTATTCAAAAAAGATCCCGAGAAACTGCAAAAATTGGGAGAAATAGACAAGGTTGTCAAAACTCACCTAAAGAGGGGCTCGAATTTAGTTTTAAATGTAAGAAAATTGTCGAAATTAGAAGAGTCAGAAACCCAATTAAGATCAATAGAGATTTTTGAGGTATTAAACCAATCAGTGAACCTCGCTATGAGCGGTTTTCAAGATAGGAATGCAAAAATCGATGTTAGTGGATTATCTAAAGGTATGAAAGTGCTCGGGAACGAGTTGTTGATAGATATTTTCGATAATCTTCTCAATAACGCCGTGAAATACAACGATAACGATGATGCAGTCAAGGCTGAGGTCTATATTTCTAAAATAAATGAAAATGGAACTCTTTACATTAAGTTTGAATTTAAAGATTACGGAATGGGCGTTACGGACGAGAAGAAGGGCTATTTATTCGAGAGATCGTATAGCAGGGACATTTCTCAGAGAGGGATGGGAATGGGGCTGTCGCTCGTTAAGAAGATTGTGGACAAGTACGGCGGCAAAATTTGGGTCGAAAATAGGATTGAGGGAGATTATAGGAAGGGAAGCAATTTCGTATTGTTATTAAAAGAAGTATCATAATCTTTTGATGTTTCACGACTCGACTCAACTGTTGATATATTAAGGAAAATGAAACTTTAACTATTTTTAAAAATTAACTTGAGAATGCAAATAAGTTAATTTATATCGAAAAAACAGAAATACATTAATATAACTTTAAACAAAAAAGCATATCAAACAAATTTAAGATTGTAAAAGTAAAATGGGTGATTATAATAATACAAAATGGTGCTCAATTAATTGTAAAAGCACTCTCCAATCAAGGAGTAAAAGTTTTATGGACATTATGTGGTGATAATGATTTAATCTATAATTATTGCCATGATCAATCTTGTGCCGAAACTGGTATTGATATTATCGATTTTCGCCATGAGCAAGCTACTGGACATGCTGCCATGGGTTATTATTTAGCTACGGGCAAAGTTGGAGTTTGTTCGGTCCAATCTGGTCCTGGAATTACTGATTTATTTCCTTCAATTCCTATCGCTTGGGATGCAAGTATTCCTATTGTTTCAATATGTACTTCGACACCAATGATGAATTTTGAAAAGTTAGCTGCAAATGAGATTGATGTTGTTCCTTCATTTCGCCCAGTAACAAAATGGGCGGGGTACTGCTATGAAACAGCTCGATTACCGGAATATGTAAATATGGCATTTAGAATAGCCTCAACGGGGCGACCTGGACCGGTACTTTTGCTTGTACCTTTTGATGTAATGGTAAAAGAATGCGATGATGAGTTAGCTATTGTTCAACAAGCTTTCAAACCGGTCAAGAAGCTTCGGGCTTTCCATGGCCCATATGGAAATGAAAAAATGGTAACTCAAGCAGTTGATCTCCTTTTAAAAGCTGAACGCCCTATAATCATGGCAGGGACCGGAACTAACTTTTCAGGGGCTTCCAAAGAACTTGTAGAATTTGCTGAATTAGCTCAAATTCCTGTAGGAATGTGGGGTTATGGACTTGGGGTGATACATCCGGATCACCCCCTATATTTTGGATTGGCAAGCCCTTTGGATGGTCCTGGAACCTCAATGCTTCATAAAGCTGATGTAATACTCATTTTGGGGGCACGGATTACAGAAATGATGAATTTTGGTTATATGCCGTGTTTCAATGATGATGCAAAACTCATACAGGTAGATATTAAAGCTGAGGAAATCGGTCGAAACAGAGCTATTGATGTACCAATTGTAGCTGATGTAAAAGGAGCATTAACACAAATGATTAAAATCGCAAAAACAAAAATAAATTCGCTTAGATCCGAATCTCCTTGGGTTAAAAATGTACAAGCTGAAGTCAAGAAATTTTATGATCGACTTGAAAAAGACGGATCAAACGACAAAGTGCCAATCCATCCCCAACGTTTAGTAAAAGAGATCGGTGATTTCATGCCTGAAGATGGATTTATCATTCTTGACGGGGGGGATACTACAGTTTGGGGTCTTACTGGTTTAAAACCCTATTTTCCAAAGTCCTTATATTTTTCTGGAAGTTTTGGAATCCAACATTTAGGGGGTGGGGTGCCAATTGCTATTGCTACTAAGTATTCACACCCAGAAAAGAAAGTCCTAGTCTTAACTGGTGATGGTTCTTTCTTGTTTAATGGAAAAGAAATTGACACAGCCCGAAGGCACGACTTACCTTTTGTAGTCGTAATTAGTAATGACCGGCTCTGGGGTATGGTCGCAAGAAGTCAAAAGGTGGCGCATGGAAGAAAATTTTTTGGAGTAGGGTCCTCATTGAGTGACGAAACGAGGTATGATAAATATGCCGAAGCTTTCAATTGCTATGGAGAATTGGTTGTAGATCCAAACGAAATTCGTCCAGCTCTAAAACGAGCGTTTGATTCTGGTCTTCCTGCTATCATAGACGTACGAACAAATCCAAAAATTAATACTGTAATGGATTACATGGCTAAAGAGGCCTATAACCCTAAAACTTGGAAACGCGAAGTGAAGAAGAAAGCTGAAGAGGTCGTTGAGGTAATTACAGTAAAGAAATAATAAATTTAGTAGTTAAGAATAAAACTGGTAATATGAAAAAATGAAAGCTGCATTATATGAAGGGAAAGGCAAGATTAGGATTGTAGATATTCCTAAACCTTTACCAAAAAAAGGTGAAGTTTTGGTTAAAGTGACTTACGCAGGTATATGCGGATCAGATTTGGAAGCTTATAAAGCAGGATTGTATCCGGGTTCTATAGTTATGGGTCATGAAATTTCAGGAACTATAGAGGAACTTGGTTCTGATGTAAAGAAATGGAAAAAAGGAGCCCGTATTGTCGTTGATGCTGGTATCCCATGTGGAAGGTGTGATTTATGTAAGAAGGGATACAAAAACATGTGTTCTGGAGCTCATGCAATTGGAATTCTTCAGAATGGAGGATTTGCAGAATATGTGCTAGCTCCCGAACATTGTCTTGTTGCCATTCCAGATTCTATTCCTGATAAATATTGCACTGTTTTTGATCAGATTGGCACGGGTCTTTTTGCTATAAGGGAGGCAAATTTTCTAATAGGTGATAACGCAGTTGTTATCGGTTTGGGAACAATAGGGCAATTTATACTTCAATGCTTAAAGCTCTCAGGAGTCAGTAAGCTTGCTGTTATTGAACAAAACAAAAACCGACTTGAAGTAGCAAAAAGATTTAATCCAAATCTTGCTATAAGTGAGATTTCTTTAAGAAGCATTAGAGCCGCCACAGAGCGTATTGGCACTGATTTCGTTTTTGAATGTACTGGCGTACCTGCCGTAATTAATAAAACCTCAAGTCTGCTTCGTAAAGGAGGTACTTTAGTTCAAGTTGGAGTATGCGATCCTATCCCCTTTAACTTTAGTTATCTTCCATTTATCGTTAATCATAATAGAATCCAATGTGTAATGGGCTATGTTCGAAGAGATATTGAACATGCTATTGAATTAATTGCTCAAAAACTCATTGATCCAGAGCCTATTGTAACGAAAATAATACCTTTAGATGATATAGTAGAGGAGGGTTTTCAAGAGGCTATAAAACCCGATACTAAAGAGTTAAAAATTATAGTAAAGCCATAAAAAAATCTAAATTTATATTATCTAAAATCTAAATTTTTCTTGTAAGATAATGATACCTATTTTTATCGGTTTTATCTTTAAAAATTCTAGTCGACGATAGAATATTTAGTAGTGTTCCATCCTTCTTATGTTGAATTAACTCAGTTTTAATTTTTAAATCATCTGGTAAAGTTTTTACTGCCTCTCCAATTATTTCAAAATTACGGACAATCGCATCTTGAGTTTTTAAGTCTTTTAAGAATTCTTCATAATTTAAATTTCCAATATAATTATTAATTCTAGATATAGCTTCTTTTATATCACTAAGAATTTCTACTATTCCTCTTTTAGACATAAATTACACTGTTACTGATTTCTTGGGCGATTTTTTTAACTCTTATACTTCTGATTCCTTCTGGAGTTAAGATCTCAACTTTTTTGTTGAATAAATTCTCTAAATATTCAGCTAAATCCATAAAAGCTAATCCAATTGATTTTTCAAATTCTACAATTATATCAATATCACTATCTTCTTTTTGCGCCCCTTTGATGAAAGATCCAAAAATACCAATTTTTTTAATTCCAAACTCTTTTTTCAGAAAAGGAAGTTCTTCACCCAATTTTTTAATAATTTCTTCACTAGTCAACATCTTTTTTCACATTAAATATAATTTTAAGAATGTATAATTGTTTTAAAGTCATTATCTTCAATAATTAAGATAATACTCTCTATTTAAATATTTAATATATATTTTACAAAATGCTATTAAGAAATGTATTTTGAACATATTTCAAATGATTAAAAAAGGAGATTTATTAAAATTAATTGGCAAGACTGTTTATAAGCCCTTGCCCTTCTCATTTAAAATGTCCCAAAAAAATTGAGGTATACTTTTCTCCTTTTTAAACCACTCCTCAATTAACTAAATAAAATTTTTTAAAAATAAATTATAATAATAATAATAATAATAATAATAATAATAAAAAAACTGAAATATAATGGATTCGTCAAAATATTTATCAGAATTTGTTGATACGGGTGTTATCAACCAAGAAAACCTGGCTAAATTAGAGGCTTTAAACAATATAAAGGTAATGAGGGTTGTAGCTGAGTTTATTGCATTATGCAAGCCAGAAAAAATTTCTGTAATTACTGACTCACAAGAAGATATAGATTATGTAAGACAGAGATCAATTGAAGTAGGAGAAGAAGCAAAATTAGGTATTAATGGACATACGATCCACTATGATGGATTTGTTTCAATGGCAGATCACGATCAGGCAAGAGACAAGACAAATACTCGAGTTTTAATCCCTCAGGGTGATTATAGACCTCCAGCGATAAATACAATTGAGCGAGAAGAAGGTCTTAAAGAAATCTTAGATATTATGGATGGTTGTATGAAAGGCAATGAATGTATTGTCCGATTTTTTTGTTTAGGCCCAAAAAACTCAAAATTCTCAAAGTTGGCACTGCAATTGACAGATAGCTTTTATGTATGTCATAGTGAGGATTTATTATACCGCGCTGGCTATGAGGAATTTAGAAAGTTGGATGGTTCCAATGATTTTTACTATTTCATTCACTCTGCAGGTGAATTAACAGGGAGTCCACCAGTTACAAAGAATCTAGATAAACGTAGGATATATGTAGATTTACAGGAAGGTAGGGTTTTAACGGTCAATAATCAATACGCTGGAAACTCGCTTGGATTAAAAAAGTTAGCTTTAAGATTGGCAATATTCCAAGCAAATAATGAAGATTGGTTAGTAGAACACTATTTTGTATTAGGAGTGCATCCAAAAGGTAAAAATAGGGTATCTTACTTCACGGGAGCTTACCCCTCTGCATGCGGGAAGACTTCCACGGCAATGCTCCCTGGACAAACAATTGTAGGAGATGATATAGCATATTTGAGAAAATGGGATGATGGGTATGCCCATACAGTTAATATTGAACAAGGGGTATTTGGAATTATAAAAGACGTAAATCCACATGATGACCCAGTTATTTGGAATACGATTACAACTCCGAGAGAGACAATCTTCTCAAACGTTTTAATTAAAGATAATTCACCATGTTGGATTGGCGATGGAAGAGACATTCCAGATTCTGGAATTAACTTTTCTGGTGAATGGAACAAAGGAAAATGTGATAAGAACGATAAGAAAATTCCACATGCACATCCAAATGCTCGATATACTGTAAGAATTGAAGAGCTGGCAAACGCTGATGAAAATTTGCATAATCCAGATGGAGTTCCTGTTCACGGTATATTTTATGGTGGTCGAGATAGTGATACAATGCCTCCTGTCTTAGAATCCCTTAATTGGGAGCATGGTGTGTATCTTGGAGCCTCCATTGAGTCAGAAACTACTTCAGCTACTCTTGGAGCAGAGGGTGTAAGGAAACAACAACCAATGGCAAACCTAGATTTCATTGTAGTGCCCCTCGGAAAATACTTGGAGAATCATAAAAAATTTGGTGAATCATTAGAACATTGTCCTAAAGTCTTTGCAACTAACTATTTTCTGAAGAGTAAAGAAGGAAAATACCTAAATGGAATGCTAGATAAATTATGCTGGGTGCTATGGGCAGAGGGCAGAACACATGGAGATTATGATGCAATTTCTACTCCCGTAGGGTTTATTCCTAAATATGAGGATTTAAAAGAATTATTCAAAGTATATTTAGAAAAAGATTATGCTGAGAACGATTACATAGACCAATTTTCAATTAGAATTCCTCATTTATTAGCGAAAATAGACCGTATTGAAGGGTGGTTTAAACAAGAAAGTGCTATACCCGAATTTTTCTGGAATATCCTTAACCAACAACGCTCAGAATTGAAAAGGTTAAAGGAAAAGTTTGCTAAAGACGTAATCTCTCCCATGGATTTTTAATTCTCTCATTTTTTTGATTTTATTTTCTTATTTTGTAATGTAATAATTTTAAATTTGAACTTAAATTTATAATATTGAACGAATATGGCAACTCTTTCTGAATTTTTGTAAATATTGTAATTATGAATTTTTTTATAAAATTAAAAACTTAAAATTCTAAATTTGATTATAATTAATAAATTGAATTATCCTTTAATTTTATGATTAATTGATGAGCACAACTAGTGGGTTAACTTATAGTGTAGCTGAATTTAATACAATTATAACAATGCTAGGTTGTTTTTGTGCTACCGTTCAAATTATAACTGGTTATTATGCTGCCTATACCAAGAAAAAAATCGGATTGCTAAAAACCAATGATATTCTATTCAGAACTCATCGAGCTTTTGGAGGTTTTGCGACTGCTCTTTACTTTCTAGGGTTGTTTGCTGGTATAACAGGGTTTATCAGTGCTATTTTATTCGATGTCCCTCCCTTTGAAGGAGAATCACCAAGTTTTAATTTTCATGTTTGGCCAAGTTTTGTTATAATGGTAATTATTATTTATAAGACATATCTTTCTTATTTCGATAAACCAAAAATATACAAGCGTGGAAAATGGTTAGGGATTGCGACTTTTATTGCCTGGGCTTATACTTGGGTTACTTCAGCGATATCGTATTATATACGCACAACTCCAGCAAATCCACAACATTCTCCTCCACGATATCTACTCCCGATTGAATTACTATGGTTACAGCTTCTTCTGCCATTTTTTTTAGGAATTATTATTGGGAGTCTTATTTTACGGTCTGTTGAAAAAATTCGAAAAAAAACCGCAAAATAGAAGCTATTCAATATTATTTTCTCATTGTTTGAGCAGTACATCAAAAAGTTAACCTTAATTGAAAATAAATTACTAAAACAATTAATGAATACTTTATTTTGTATCTTGAATAATGTAGACTAAAAAGTTAGAATAATAATGAGTGAACATATTTTAATAGAATCGGTAGAAAGAGTCCTGCGCATAGAAATAAATCGTCCAGATAAGAAAAATGCGCTTACTAGGGATATGTATACAGCAATGGCTGATGCTATAAATCAAGGAGAACAGGATCCCTCCATTCGTGTTATAGTAATCCATGGAAAAGAAGAGTTCTTTACCGCCGGGAATGATTTAAAGGATTTTCAGAACTTTTCAAAACCAGATGATAATACTCAAGTAGGAGATTTTATGATTTCTGTTATAAATGCTAAGAAGCCTATAATTGTTGCTGTGAGCGGATTTGCAATAGGAATCGGTACAACCATGCTGCTTCAATGCGCTCTTGTCTATGCAGGAGAGAATGCTAAATTTAGATTACCTTTCGTAAATTTAGGAGTTGTACCAGAATTTGGTTCGTCTTTTTTGTTACCTAGGTTAGTGGGGCATCATCGAGCTGCGGAGTTATTTTTTTATGCTGATTTTTTCGGAGCAGAAAAAGCATATGAGATAGGACTGGTTAATAAAATTTTTCCAACTGAAAGTCTGATTGAAAATACAATGACGTTAGCAAAAGAGTTGGCCAGTAAGCCACCTGCTTCGGTGCGATTGACTAAATCATTGCTTAAAAAAAACATTTCTAAAATTGCAGAAAAAACAATGATAAATGAGGGAATGCTCTTTGCAGAAAGGCTAAGATCTCCTGAAGCTGCTGAAGCATTTAGAGCGTTTTTTGAAAAGAGGAAACCAGATTTCTCTAAATTCTCTTAATTTTCTGAATTTTGGATAATTCGATGACAATTGGGGCACCTTTTAAAATTGTTAGTGATCATTTTGGAGCAGTGTGGGCATAAAAAAAATTTTACCTCATTAATCTCGCTGTCATCATTAATATCCAATTCATCCCCAAATTCTTTTTCATTTAAATCAAACTCCGATTCAATAAGATCTTCAGAAGGTATACCCATTGGATCATTGACATGAATTATATTTGGACCACCTTCAGGTTCTAAACTCGTTAAATATTCTTGTATCTCAGAAATATCTTTTTTTGGTATAATATGTGCTTGTTGTATGATCTTCGCTAATTTTACACTTTCAACGAACTCTTTATCTAATTTTATCAAATAAAAACAATTATGACACCTAAAAACATGAGGAATCCCGATTGATGAATCTTTCGCCCATAGTGCATAGCACGTTTTGTGTGCTATTGCTCCGCAATTAGGGCAATTAACAATAGTTTTATCATTTTTTTTAAAACATATAGAACAAACTTCCGGTTTTTCTATTTTTTTGGGTATATCTGCTAAATTGATGAAAAATTGTTGATCTTCTTTTGGAATTGTTAACTTCTTTTTTTCTGCAGAATTATCCGTGAAAATTTCTCTTTTCAATGCTAAAGGTTCTAGAATTGAAGATAGAAAGATGACATCTTTAATTTGGTGCACTTCCCCATTGCAATTTTTCACTAAATTCACTAGTTTTAAATCTTCTTCAGGATCATCTGTATCATCTGTATCTATTTTAATTATGTCAATAAAAAACGGCAAACTTTTGATTTGGTCTATTAAAATCTCCAAAATTGGGATATATATTTTTTCCATTTTTAATGTTCCTGAATCCATTAAGATAATTAATCGAAATGATTTTTCAGAAACCCTTTTGAACACATTAATTATTATAGAAATTGCCAATAAAATCCCCCCTGCAATATTTCCTTTTACAATTACGGGCTCTAAAGACTTTAAAACTTTTATAATATAATCAGGATTAAGCGTGAAGCCTTCTAAATAATTAGGTCCATCTTCTTGGAAAAAAATAATATTAAACCGACTACTTGAATCATTTTTCTTTTTCCAACTTGTAAATTGTGTTAATGATTCATAAATAGAGGGCATTTTTGTTATCCCTGGAGTGAGTACAATTAAGAATAAGGTATCTTCTGAAAATGTCATCAAATTAATTAATAAATAAGTTGATAAAAATTTTCTTGTAAAATTTTAAATAGATGAGATGTAATACCCGGATGTTATAATTTTTTTTTATACTCCTACAGTCTTTTATTATTTGAATTAAATATAACAAAAAAATATGTATACAAATCGAAGACAATGAAATTAGAAGTTGTAGTTGAAGAAAAATTTTGCCCTCCTAATATGGAGAAAACAAAAATAATGTATAAATATGAAAAAGCACCTAAAAGCACAAAGCATGTATATCAAAAACATAAATTTCGATTAATATCTGAGTTAGTATCAATACTTTTTCATCATAAGAATTCAAGAGAGACATTTATAAATGTCTCAAATACGATTATCTTATATTTAACGGCTTTTGACTCACAATATCAGATCGATATTTACTCGAAAAACAAAACAAACAATATTAATGATGTTGATCCGAAATTTAAAGAAATTTTAAAACAAGAATTTAAAAATTAAAAATTATTGTTTTAATCCGACTTTTACCTTATATGTTTTATTAATTCTATCAATTTCGATAAAACGTTTTAATTCAAGATTATATAAAAAATCTCGCATCGCAGCTCTATTTTTTTTTAACTTCATTGCAAGTCCTCTAATATCATTTTCGTAATTGAGGAGTAATTTAATAGTTTCTTTATGGTTCTCATAAATTTCGTTTACTAAATATTTTATTGATTCTTTTACATTAAATCCTGTCTTTGTACTTGTAGGATAAATTTTACAATCCTTCGGTAAATTATTCTGTTTTTTTATCTCATCGGGTCTACGAGCTTCTTTTTCAAGATCTTGTTTATTAGCTAAATACACGATTGATACATCATTATCTCGGATAGAAGCCAAAATTATGTTTGCATCTTTATCCGTCTCTGGATGGGCTGCATCAAAAATAAAAACAAATCCATCTGCTCCTTTCGAAATAACATCTCTCATAATTTTAAATCTCATAAGCCCCGGGCAACCAAAAATAGAAATGTTGAAATTATCAACCTTAATTGTGGCTAAATCCATTCCAACTGTGTAATGCTTATTATCTCGCCCCTTTACTTGTACATTCATAGATTTGTTATCTAAATACTTAATATAGGTTGATTTTCCACTTTGTAAGGGTCCAGAAACGACAATCTTTATACTATATCACCAATTTTTATACAATATCACCTAATACATCCATTTTTTAAATAATAAATATTTAAAATTGCAAAATTATTAAATTAGTAAAACTCATGATTTTTAACTTTTCTTTGATTTCTAATAAATTCAATAATTTCATAAAAATATTCAAATTTCTCTGATAATTAAATTTTAATTCTAGAATCAAAAATCGATTATAAACAAAAACTTTCAAAAATTAACAAAAACTTTCAAAAATAACAGAAATTTAACTCAATTAAATTAAAAATAAAAAAAGGAGAATGACAAAAATGTCAAATAGTAATGTCATGATAATTGGTGGCGGTATTTCAGGTATTGAAGCAGCATTGACTTTAGGTGAACAAGGATATAAAGTGATACTTGTTGAGAGGACACCTTCTGTTGGCGGGAGAATGGCACAATTAGATAAGACTTTTCCAACATTAGATTGTAGTATTTGTATTTTAGCTCCAAAAATGGTTGAAGTTGCTCGGCATCCTAATGTAGAACTCCTTACTTATTCAGAGGTAACGGATGTATCAGGGGAAGCGGGTAATTTCACCGTTAAAGTATTAAAAAAATCCAGATACGTTGAACTTGATAAATGTACTGGCTGTGGTGCCTGCTCAGACAAATGTCCTATGAAGAAAATTAAAAGCGAATTTGAAGAGGGAATAGGATTGAGACAAGCAGTTTATATTCCATTTCCTCAAGCAGTTCCTAGAAAAGCTACTATAGATAAAGAAACTTGTCTCTTCTTAACAAAAGGCGCTTGCAAATTATGTTTAAAGGAATGTGAAGCAGAGGCTATTGATTTCGATATGCAAGACGAGACGGTTGAATACAATGTTGCGTCCATTATTGTAGCTACAGGCATAGACTTGTTAGATCCAAGCGTTCTTCCAAGGTATCATTACGGAGAATACCCAAATGTAGTTACCTCCATGCAATATGAAAGATTACTAAGTGCATCTGGTCCTACTGAAGGCGAACTCTTACGACCTTCAGATAATAAACACGCTCATGAGGTTGCTTTTATTGGATGTGTAGGTTCTAGAAATGAATCGCTTTGTGCTTATTGTTCTAAATTTTGCTGTGTATATATGGCCAAGGAAGGAGTAGTGACTCGTGAACATTCTCCTGATACAAATGTAACTATATTTTTTAATGATACACGTGTAATCGGAAAAAATCAAGAAGAATTTATTGAGAGAGCGAAGGATGAATACAATTTAAAGTATTTCCGAGGGATACCAGGTGATATCAGAGAAGATCCAGAAACCTCCGATTTACTCGTCAAACATGCCAATTTAGATACCGGTGAAGTAGAAACTGCCAAATTTGATTTGGTAGTATTGGCAAACGCTGTAATCCCAAGAAAAGATAGTGAGCAATTAGCGAATATTTTAGGTATAGAGAGGAACGCTTTAGGCTTTTATAAAACAAAAAATTCTATTGAAAATTCAGAATCTACCCGTGAAGGTATTTATTTAACTGGATCCTGTCAGTCCCCTGATGATATTGCAAACTCAGTGGCTAAAGCAAGTGGCGCAGCAGCCTTGGCAGCCTTGCATGCAGAACCTCTAAGCGAGGAAGAGCAAAGAGTCGAATTACCTCCATTGAGAGTAGTTAATAAAAGTGATGAAGCACGAATAGGTGTTTTTATTTGTCATTGTGGTGTTAACATAGGTGGTTATCTCGATGTTCCGTTAGTAGTAGAATATGCTAACAATTTACCTGGCGTGGTTTTTGCTATGGACAATAAATATTCTTGTTCCAGTTTAACCCAAGATGTAATAAAAGATAAGATAATGGAATTAAATTTAAATCGAGTTGTTGTTGCAGCATGTACCCCAAGGACTCACGAACCCTTATTCCAGAAAACCATAAGACAAGCAGGCTTGAATGAGTATCTTTTTAATTTTGTTAGCATTCGTGAGTTAGATTCATGGGTTCACATGCACGACCATGAGAAGGCAACAGATAAAGCCAAAGATTTAGTCCGAATGGGTGTTGCTCGCGCAAGGTTCTTGAAAACTGAATTTAGAATTAAAGGAGATGTAGTTCCCGAAGCCCTTATCATTGGAGGAGGTATAGCTGGAATAACAGCTGCCATGGAGATTGCTAAAAAAGGATATAAGACTCACGTAATAGAAAAAGAAGACAAACTGGGGGGTCAATTAAATCTAATCTATAAGATTAATTTTGATAGGATTGATTCAAAAGAATTTTTAGATGAGAAATTAAAAGAATATAACGATTTGAAAAGCGTTACTACTTATTTAAATTCTGAAGTTGTTGATGTTAGAGGTTCTATAGGAAATTTTAATATTAAAGTGAAAAATTTAACAGATGAAAAAGTCTCCAATTTAAATGTAGGAGTAATAGTAGTAGCTACGGGCGCTTTTGAAGATAAACCAGAAGGCTGGTACCATTATGGAGAAGATCCTAGGATAATGACACAATTAGAATTATCAGAAAAGTTAAAAAATAATGATTTGAAAGATGGGGAAACTTTTGTATTTATTCATTGTGTCGGATCAAGGCAAACCGATCCCGATATGGGTTGTTCTTATTGTTCACTGATATGTTGTTCGGAATCAATTCGGCATGCTTTATATGTGAAAGAAAAGTATCCAAAATCTAATATATACGTAATGTATAGGGATATCCGAGTTGGAACTGATGAAGAAGCCTATTATTGGAAAGCTAGAGAAAATGTGAATTATATTAGGTTTAACGAATATCCTGAAGTGGATATATCAAACGGGAAAATTAATGTAAATGTCCATGATATTTTAACACAAATTCATCTCAATATCGAAGCTGATAAAGTAATTTTATCCACTCCATTGAAACCTAATGATAACAAAGTTTTGGCTGAATTATTAAAAGTTCCACGAGACCAAAACGGTTTTTTCTTAGAGGCTCATATAAAACTTAGGCCAGTAGATTTTGCTACTGAAGGGATTTATCTTGCTGGAACTGCTCACGGTCCAAAAGGTATTGCGGATGCTATTGCTCAAGGAAGGGGCGCCGCGTCTCATGCGTTAATTCCATTAATAGCAGGTATTGTTGAGAATGAACCACTAATTTCAGTTATAAATCCATCACTATGCATTGGATGTCAAAAATGTGAGGAGGTTTGCAATTTTGGAGCAATAGGAGTTAATTTTGATAATGATATCTTGGTATCCGAGTCAAATCCTCTTTTATGTAAAGGATGTGGTGACTGTGCTGCTGCTTGTCCCACTGGCGCAATTACAATGAGTCATTTTGCCGATGATCAATTAACTCCTATGATTTCAGAAGCATTAAAAGGAGAATATGTGGATGAGAGACCTAGAATTATAGCCTTCTTATGCAATTGGTGTAGCTATGCGGGGGCAGATACTTGTGGTGTCAGTCGATTCCAATATCCAACAAATATTCGACCTATTCGTGTAATGTGTAGTGGAAGAATTCCAAAAAGTTTTATTTTACAAGCATTTTTAGAAGGTGCTGATGGAGTGCTTATAGGAGGATGCCATATTGGAGATTGCCATTACTTGGAAGGAAATTATGACGCTTTACAGAGATATAATGAGATAAAAGCGATTCTTGAGAAGGTTGGAGTAAATCCCGATAGGTTCCAACTTGAATGGATATCAGCAAGTGAAGGAAAACGTTTCTCAGAAGTCGTAACCAATTTTGTAAATCAAGTTAAAAATATCGGGTCTATTAAGGCCAAAGGAGGTACGTAAAGATGACTGAGGAAAATGTTATTAGTAACAAAGACCTTGATACAAATCTTCGCTATGAAATTAGCCAAAAAGTAGGTGCAAAATCATTGTTAAAGTGCATTCAATGCGGTGTTTGTAGCTCGGGATGTACAGTAACAGAGTATGTGGATCTTCAGCCGCATAGGGTCGTTGCTTTATTGCTTTTAGGTTTGAGAGAGAGAGTGTTAAAGAGCAAAGCGATTTGGACATGTTCATTATGCCATCGATGTACTGAAAGATGCCCAAAAGGAGTCGATTATTCATTTATCTTGGCATTATTAAGAAATATAGCTGTTAAAGAAGGGGATATTCCAAAAGAATATCAAGGAACAATCCAAACGTTACACGATAATGGTTTCGTAGTTCCTTATATTGGAGGATTAGCAAAGAACATTGATAGACGACGAGATAGATTCAGGCTTCCTAAATTAGTACCCCCCAATTTAGAAGAACTCGATATAATTATGAAAGAGACTGGAATTGGAAATTTAATTGAAAAATCATTAAAAGATAAGGAGGATAATAAATAATGGAATATGCGTTATATTTAGGTTGTACAATCCCATTAAAGATGCCACATTTTGAATTTGCGTTTCGGGAGATCGCGAACATATTAGGATTTACTTTTAAAGAAATGGAGGGATCAAGTTGCTGTCCGGATCCTGTGGCAACTCAATCGGTAAGTATTGATACATGGTTAACCATAGCAGCACGAAACTTATGTTTAGCTGAAAAAATGGGCTTAGATATTATGACAATTTGTTCTGGCTGCTTTGAAACACTGAAAACAACACAAGTGTTATTAGAAGAAGATAAATCTGCCTTCGAACGTGTTAATTCAGTCCTAAAAAAGATTGGCTATGAATACAAAGGGACTTCAAATGTCTATCATTTTGTAGAAATATTCTCTCAAGATGATATGCTTGACAAAATTAAGAATATACTTATAAAACCACTAGATAATTTAAATGTTGCAGTACATTACGGTTGTCATCTCATCAGACCAAGTAAAATTTTACGATTTGACCATCCAGAGCGACCTGAATCAATGGACAAGATAGTAGAAGCATTAGGAGCAAAAACAGTCGTGTTTGCCGGAAAATTAGAATGTTGTGGATTCTGTGCCAGATTACAGGAAGAAATCGGATTTAAATTAGTCGAGGATAAGATGACTGAATTGAAAGAGCTTGATGATGAAGTCGATGTTATGGTTGGAGTATGCCCTGCTTGTGTTGGTCAATATGATAGGAAAGAACGATTACTCTCTCGTAGAACAGGTAAGCTGCTTGATATTCCGATTTTGTATTTACCAGAATTAATAGCAATCGCGTTTGGAGTAGAGCCAGATAAATTAGGTCTTAATAATCGAAGTGTAAGACCTGCAAAGTTATTGGAAAAACTAAATATTTAATTTTTGGATGCTTTTATTTTCAAATCCAAATAAAATTTCATTAATCTATAATAAAAGAATGAAGAAACTGAAAAAAAAAAGATTTAGAGATTTTTAATATGATTATTACTGAACAAAAAGATATAAACGAAATATATGAAATGGTTAAACCTTATTCTAAAATCCTGATTGCTGGGTGCGATGGATGCTGCCAACCACCTAGATCTATAAACGAAGCAAAAGTTCTTGGACAACTCTTAGAGTTAAAAGCTAAATCAGAGGGTAAGAAATTAATCTGGAAATCTATAACAATTTTAAGGCAATGCGACGATAGAATTGCTGCTACGACAGTTAGACCATTTTTAGACGAATACGAAGCTATAGTCTCATTAGCTTGCGGTTTAGGCATTGTAATGATGAATAAAATTGCGGAAAAGATACTTACTTATCCTGCTCAAAATAGCATGTTTGGAGGTGTCCAGAATGCGGGAGAAAATAACTATATCCAATACTGTGAAACTTGTGGTAACTGCCTTTTAGGTGAAACTGGTGGTGTATGCCCTATTGCTGGATGCGCAAAACACCTGAATAATGGACCTTGTGGAGGTACCGTGGAGGGATTATGTGAAGTCGGAGGTTACACACGACCTTGTGCTTGGATAGACATTTATAAGAGGCTTAAGCAATTTAATAGATTAGATTTATTCACAAAATATAGACCACCAAGAGATTACAGAACCGCCACGAGTCCGGCTTATATACAAATCAATAAACCCTTTACTAATGAAGAAGACGAAAAAAAGAAGGAGGAGAAAAAATAGATGGCAAAAAGACCAGCATTTTCAAATCTCATGAAAAAAATTAGAGAAGGTAAGTTTGTATTTACCGGAGAATTAGAGCCTGAGAAGGACTTCGATTTAAGCGGAGTTATACATTCTGCCGAAGAGATGAAGAAAACGGGTAAAATAGTGGCTGCGAATGTTACAGATGGACCACAAGGCGACGCTTATACATGTTCAATGGTACCAAGCTATTTAATTCAAGAAAAAGCCGGAATGGAAGCTGTTTGGCAGATGACTGTAAGGGATAGGAACCGCATTGCCCTATTTGGTGATGTTATTGGAGGTGCTATACTTGGACTTAAAAATATCTTGACACTCACAGGAGATCATTCTGCTTTAGGAGACAACAAGCGAGCACGTCCTTCTTTTGATTTAGACAGTACTCAATTCATTGAACTCGTTTCAAAAATAGTAGATGATGGTACAGACTTAGAAGGTAAAGAAATTAGAGGTGGATCAATCGAAATGAACATAGGTTGTGCCGCAAATCCAAACGCTCGACCACCTTATCTTGAACCAGAGATCCTTAAAGTAGGTAGAAAGGTTGAAGCGGGAGTTGACTTCATTCAAACACAGACTGCTTTTGATATCGATGAGGCGAAGGTGTTCTTAAAAGAATTAGAAAAGTATGACGTCGCTGTATTATTAGGATTATTTCCATTAAAAGCTTATGGAATTGCCTGGTACTTCAATGAATATATCCCTGGTGTATCTGTTCCTAAATTCCTTTTAGATTCACTAAAAAAAGCTGAAAAGGACAATAAAGGTAATAAGCCTGCTAAATATGCTGCAATAGATAAAATTAACATTGAATTTTTTGAACCATTTATAAAAGAAATCAAGAAAACTACAAAAGCGGCTGGAATTCATTGCATGGCAGTCCACTATGAAAGGTTGCTAGGCCCGCTCCTTAAAGACTTCTGAGGTCTGGTGAATCAGAATGATAATCATGGAGTTTCAGCAGAATATACCAGAGTATTTTTGAAATCAGATGAGGAAAGATTTTAATTTAAAATATAAATTTTTTTTATATTTCTTTTAAATAATAAAATTTTTAAATGTTTTTATGATGAAAAAACCTGTTGATAAGAACATTTCAAGAAATTTCTGACCTCTTAAGTTTTAAATGTATGAGGTTCTTTTAATTCAATAGAGATATTAATTAAATTTGCAGGTTCAGCAAAATTTCATCCATTATTGCCACTTATTCCAGAGCCTGAGATAATACGACAAATAAAACTTAATAATGAAACCAATCAACAATTTTTTGGAAAGATTTATATTACAATAAAAAAAATATTATAAAATAAAAAATAAGACTTTATTCCTTTAATTTTGAAATATCAATTATAAAGGAACTCTCACCAGGATCTCCTCTTTGATATTTGATAGGATATCCGCTATTGTCAACAAGAGTACGTACGGGTGCATTCCCATGAAGAA